>Ga0137359_10004156_pt1 | contig 11831 bp, 11 predicted proteins | sample Mad1_40_16metaG_FD_108281 | JGI IMG/M metagenome (GOLD analysis project Ga0137359, IMG submission 108281) | Vadose zone soil microbial communities from Angelo Coast Range Reserve, California, USA - Mad1_40_16 metaG | ecosystem: Environmental > Terrestrial > Soil > Vadose zone | place: USA... | reverse complement strand
TGAGGCGTGGAAACCGATAGCCCACCACAAGGAGCCTGTGCGCCACAAGCTGAGGCAGAAGACCACGCTGGCGAGGCCGGCGGAGACCAGGCCGATAGGAGACTCGCCCGGATTCTTGCCGTGCCCGAGGCCGAAGAGCAGCGAGAGGCCGACTGCGGCTGTCCAAAAGCCGAACGCCTTACTGTGCCGGGTCTTGAAAAGCCAAGAATAGATACCAGCGAAGCCGCGGCTGAGGGTGAAGAGCACGTAACCGCGAGTGAGATACTCTTCGAGGAGACCGACCAGAAGGAAAATCACCAGCCAGATCGCGCCGTAACGCAGGGCTCCGAGGCCGAAGAGGAGGCGGCTATCGATGACGAGAAGGCCCGTCCTCCATAGAGTAAGCACCAGGAGCGAGAGACAGGTAACACCCCAAGCCAAGCCACTGAAGAAGTTAGGAAGTTTGCGTCTGCCACCGAGACCGTAGACCGAGTTGGGGCGTTTCTCGATCTTCGACATGATCCAGGTAACGAGCAGGGTCGCGAGAAAAGGTAGGAACTCAGCGAAGAAGCCGAAGCTGGGAGTGAGGGCCGTGTCGCTGCCGCCCCCTTTGGGAAAGAGATGCATCAGCTTGACAATGGCACCCACGCCCTTTAGTAATGCAACCAAGAGCACAATGAAGATGCTGAGACTCCAGCCGGCGCGGAACCCGTCTGCGCCGATGAAGATCTTGTGAAGGAAGGATGGCCGTCCGGGAGCGAACTGTGCTTGGTTTGGTGGGGCAGTCTGCGTGTTTTGCGGTTCCTTCCTTGAGAGGTCTGTCGAATCGTTCAAAAGATCGCTCCTTGCCCCACGAATTGTATACGCAGATTAAGAGTATATTAGTTCCAAACTTATCCGATAAACGGAAGCTTCGTGCAATTCATACTTCCCCGCAACTTCATATTCTTACAGACCCGACCGAAGGCGTCATCAAGCCTATCTGCCAGACAAAAGGCGTCCGCCCCCGCCGTAAAGCACTTCTATTGACAGGCGGGTTGTAGGAGCTTCAATACCAACTCTTGTCATGTTCGAATAGGACTCTCCTCGGCAGCACGCCGAAAAATACGTAAGCCAATATTTTCGTCTAGAACATGCAATTGTTTTCATACATTTTCGAGAAGATCCCAGGTCAACAAATGTTTTACAAGTTTCGTGTCCAGATATTCTTGTATTCCTATTACAGCAAGTGTATTGTCCGGAAGCTTTCTCGGTACTGATTGCTCCAGGAGAAAATTAATGCGAAATTCGCTGCGATGTACGTGGTTGTTTTTTGGATTGGTCTTGGTGGCTGGGTCCGCTATCCGCACGACTGGCCAGACCGTTAAGAGTGAACCCTCTCCATTCTCAACGCAAGCCACTCCAGGCTACACAAAAGCGTCACCAATCGCGGTAGGTTCCGTGGCGACAGCAAAAGCAGCGCTTGCAGGATCTGTACTAATTTTTCCGCCGAACGCAAAATCGTCGCGGGAAGTCTTCATAAGAAACAACGCCGCCAGCGCAAACGCCGGCGCAGATAGCGAAGCGGCAAGTAGCCACGATACTGGCGGCGTTCCTCACGGTCCGGGAGGAAACATTCCTGGCCTCGCCACTTTACCCACGTTTGCCGGAGCGTTTGCCGCTCAAGGAGGCCCTTCTGCAGGCAATGTCTTCCCTTACATCATGATCGGGAACGATCCTGTCCTCGGTGGGATAACGGAAATTCCGGCGCACATCACGACGATTTCGCTCAATCTTTTGAGTGTACCAGCAGGCTTTTCCACCAGCGTCCCATTTAGTTTCGAGAATCTTTTTACCAATTCTCCGAACTTCGCGGGAGCAAACTACACTTCGGGCCAGCACATTCAGTTCGGCGATGCGGTTCAACGCGCGGAATTTTTCAACACTATGGGCGCAAACTGGCACACCGTACTGGAACCGAGTGTCGTTAACCGCGTTACGATCGCTATACCGCGACACGTCCAGGTGCAGTTACCGGACAAAAGCATCGTGACCGTCCAATCGTACTTTGTTGGCCGCGCCCCTGACGGAACCGAGTTCATCGAGTTGCTGGACTTGCTCTTCGACTTCCTGTTTTTCAACCAGGCCGTAAATGACATTAACGCCAACAATTACACGACGGATGCCTTCAACATGCAGGCATGGCCGAATACCTATTTGTTTTCCATCGACAACAAAGGTAAATTCGCGGACTGCTGCGTGCTCGGTTTCCACGACTATATTTTCGATCCCACCGTGACGCCTCAGCCTCGCTGGATTTTCGCCTTCTCAAGTTGGATCTCTCCGGGACTGTTTGGCGCCGGATTCCAGGATGTCACCGCGCTCTCGCACGAAACTTCGGAAGCCTTCAACGACCCATTCGGAGACACGGCCGTGCCATCTTGGCAGTTCCCAGGCCAGCCCCCGACTTCAAAGGTTTGCCAGGGGAACCTGGAAACGGGTGATCCCGTAGAGGTATTGCCAACCGCCACCGTGGGCATACTTCTTAAGGACCGGAATCATACCTTCCTTTATCATCCGCAGACCGAAGCCCTGTTGCAGTGGTTTGAAATGGGGACGACTTCGGACGCCATCGGCGGTGCCTTTAGCTATCCAGACACCACTGCGCTCACACAGTCTGCGGTCCCCTGTCCTACCAAATAACTCTGTGCAAAATCCGTTGCGCAGCGAAGCCACAGGCATTCCCTGTGGCTTCGCGCTTTGCGGCCATTAGTTGCATTTTCTTCCGACTACGTGATGAGAGATATCGAATGGCATCTTCTGTTTTTTGCAGTTAGCAAGAGAGAGACTAAAAGGAGTTCGACCGTGAAAGCACTTTTACTTTTGCTTTGCTTTTTCTTATGGGCATCCGCCTTGCCGGCTCAGGCACCGCAAGGAATTTGGCAAGGCTATGACGGGGAGTGGACGCATGTCTCCCGCCAATTGATTGCGCTCGCCCAAGCCACGCCCGCGGAAAAATACTCGTGGCGTCCCGCGCCTGGAGTACGCTCCACGAGCGAAGTGTATATGCACATAGCGATTGCGAACTTCTATTTGCTTAGCGTCACCGGCCCCAAGATGCCCGTTGACTTGAGCGCGAAGATGGAGAAGACCGTCACCTCGAAAGAGGAGGTGATCGCCTGGCTTAATCGGTCGCTGGAAGCTGTTAAAACGGCTCACGCAGCGACCACACCCAAGGATCTGGAGCGCAAAGTCAAAATCGCTGACCGAGAGGCGACTGTCGACGGAATGTATCTCCGCATTATCGTTCACGCGAACGAGCATATGGGGCAATTGATCGCATACGCACGCATGACCGGGATGGTACCGCCTTGGTCCAAGGAATAGGGCCGCGCGGTCCACAAAGTATGCCCGCGCGTCACTCAGCGCTACTCACTACCCATTACCCCGCTACCCACTTTCTTGCTTCCCCTCCCACACCGGAGTACGCTTCCCAAATGTTTTACCAAGGGAGGATTCAACAATGGCTACTGCCACCACAGTCTTTGAACCGACAGTAAAAGTCTCCGCAACCAAACTGCTCATCAACAACAAATGGGTGGACTCTGCCTCCGGCAAGACTTTCCCGACCATCAACCCAGCCACAGGAGAAGTCATCACCAAAGTCGCCGAAGCCGATGCCGCCGACGTGGACAAGGCTGTCGCCGCTGCTCGCGCCGCCTTTGACAACGGCCCGTGGCGCAAGAAAATCACCGCCTCGCAGCGCGGCAATCTTCTCTACAAACTCGCCGACCTCATCGAAAAGCACGCCGACGAACTCGCTCAACTGGAAGCACTCGATAACGGCAAGCCCTACTCCGTCGCGCGCGCCGCAGACCTTCCGCTCACCATCGCTTGCTACCGCTACTACGCCGGATGGGCCGACAAGGTCCAGGGCAAAACCATTCCCGTACAAGGCCGCTACTTCTGCTACACCAAACACGAGCCCGTCGGTGTCGTCGCGCAAATTATTCCGTGGAATTTTCCGCTGCTCATGCAGGCGTGGAAACTCGGCCCTGCTCTCGCCACCGGATGCACCATAGTGATGAAGCCCGCCGAACAGACTCCGCTCTCAGCGCTCCGCGTCGGCGAACTCATTGTTGAAGCCGGATTCCCCGAAGGCGTCGTCAACCTTCTTCCCGGCTATGGTCCCACCGCGGGCGCCGCGCTTGCTCGCCACTTTGACGTGGACAAAGTTGCCTTCACCGGCTCCACCGAAGTCGGCCACCTGATCATGCGCGCGGCTGCGGAAACCAATCTCAAGCGCGTCACACTCGAACTCGGCGGCAAAAGTCCCAACATCGTTTTTGCCGACTCCGATCTCGACAAAGCCATCGAAGGCTCGCACTTCGCGTTGTTCTTCAACCAAGGACAATGCTGCTGCGCCGGCTCGCGCACTTTCGTCGAAGAAAAGTGCTACGACGAATTCGTGGAAAAATCCGTTGCCCGCGCCAAGAAACGCACCGTCGGAAATCCCTTCGATAAAAATACCGAACAAGGCCCGCAAGTCGATCAGGACCAATTCGACAAAGTGATGGGCTACATCGAAGCCGGCAAAAACGAAAAGGCAAAGCTTCTTGCCGGGGGAAAGCGCGTTGGCGACAAAGGCTATTTCATCGAGCCAACCGTTTTCGCCGACGTACAGGACAACATGAAAATCGCGCAGGAAGAAATCTTTGGACCCGTCATGTCCATTCTCAAATTCAAGGACATCGATGAGGTCGTCAACCGCGCCAACAAAAACATTTATGGCCTCGCTGCCGCAGTCTGGACTCAGGACATTACCAAGGCTCACGCCATCGCCGACGGCGTTCGCGCCGGCACCGTGTGGGTAAATTGCTACGACGTCTTCGACGCCGCCGCTCCTTTCGGCGGCTTCAAACAGTCCGGCATCGGCCGCGAACTAGGTGAATACGGCCTGGCCAACTACACCGAGGTAAAAACCGTCACCATCAAACTATGAGCCTAGATTCCGTGGAGCATCGCGGGGGCGCAGCCGCAAGCCGCGCCCATTTTCAGATAACCCTTAGTCTAGGTGAGCGCCGTCATTTCGAGCGGAGCGAGGACCGCCTATCTCTCCGCTCCGTTTTTGCGCGGAGAATCTCTCTTCTGTTGTTCCGCGCCCACGCTACCGATCATCGCCCGCGGTCGCGGTAAAATCGATTCTGCTTCTTCATCAATTGTTTCAGAGCCTTGGTCTGCTCGGCGCGCACCGCGGCATCCTGTTTCGCGGCCACTAACTTTTCCTCGCGGCCCAATTTGTGAAAACTTTCCAGCCGTTCCGCATCGAGCTCACCCGATTCCACCGCCGCGCGCACGGCGCATCCCGGTTCATTGACATGTTTGCAATCGCGGAATTTACAATTCGCGGCAAGTTCCGCAATTTCGCCAAACGCTTGATCAATGCCTTCGCTTGCGTCCCACAACTGCAACTCGCGCATTCCCGGCGTATCGATCCATACTCCTGCGCCAGGTACAACGATCAAATGACGCGCGGTGGTAGTGTGACGGCCGCGATCGTCGCTTTCGCGGATCTCGCCGGTGTCGAGCAACTCCGTTCCGAGGATGGCGTTGATGAGCGAGGATTTTCCGACTCCAGAGGAGCCGAGCATCGCCGCGGTTTTGGCAACTTGCACTTTTTCCGAAGCGCTCTCTGTGGAAGCAGTTTTTTTCGGAGCGCCGTGCATCATTTCGCGAATTTCGGAAATGCCATCGCCGCGCAGCGCACTGGAAAGAATTACGCGAACACCGATGGCCGCAGCTTGGGCTTCTATGCGAAGTTCTTCCGGGTTTTCAGCGAGGTCGGATTTGTTCAGTACAATGACCGGCTGCGCTCCGCTTTCCCACGCCAGTGCCACGTAACGTTCGAGGCGCCGCAGATTGAATTCGCTGTTCAGCGAACTGACGATGAAAACGACATCGACATTCGCGGCAACGATTTGTTCTTCGGTTTTTTTGCCGGCGATTTTGCGTGAGAACTTGCTTTTGCGGTTCAGCACGCGATGAATGGTTGCGCGGCTTTCTTCCTTACGTGTGCTGGCGAGAACCCAATCGCCGACCGCGGGAAAATCCACGCGGCCGATAATTTCGTGGCGGAATTTTCCACTGACTTCTGCCATGAATTCCCCTTGCGGGGAAAGCAGACGAAACATTTCGCGATTCTCTTCGGCCACGCGCGCGGCGCCAATTTCAGAGTTCAGTTCGAGCTCTGCAAGTTGCGAGGAAAAGAAATCAGACCACCCTAAATCATATAATGCGTGCACTGCGAATCTCCTTGTTTGCTCAGGGTTTGCAGGTACAAACCCTGAAACCCGTTCTCGAATCTGCGCGAAGCGAGACTCGAGGCGCGCCCTGCCTGCAGCAGGACGGAAGCAGCCGGTCACATGGGCTGAGCTTGAAATCAAAACTACAGGGGGAATATTAGCTCAGGAGAAGGACACGGAGACGCACTCTTCCCGTGAGGAGTTAACAGTTCGCACAGGCGCCTCCTGACGGAAATTTGGAGATACGGCAATTCAGCATCGACAGATTATCAGAAATCGCGGTTGATAACCGGAAAATAATTCGACAGGCGGACGCTGGTATTCTTACAATCTCCGGCGTGAGCGTGACCCTTCGACAATATGAACCGCACGATTTTGTGGCGATGGTTAAGCTGGATCAAGCGTGTTTTCCGCCGGGAATTGCGTACTCAAAAACGATGCTGCGCTATTTCCTTGCTCAGGCGGGAGCGGAGTGCCTGGTCGCGCTGGACGGCGGGAAAATTGTGGGATTCATGTTGAGCGAAGAAAATCCGCCACTCGCGCACATTATTACTTTGGATGTCGCGGAATCACACCGGCGGCACGGAGTGGGAACAGCATTGGTAGGTGAGAGCGAAGCAAACTTAAGATTTCGTGGCGTGCGCACGCTGCTGCTGGAAACCGCAACGACGAATGAAGCTGGGATTGCGTTCTGGGAGCGGCACGGATACCGTAAAGAAGCAGTGCTGAAAAATTATTATTCTGGCCGGCTGGACGCGTTCGAAATGCGCAAGAAGCTTTCGGCGACACCCGGCGCAGGTTCTTAACGCTGTCGTAAATGATGGTAATGGGACGCCAACTTCCGGAGACGCGATTTGAGCGATTATCTACTGTCCGTGATACTCGGCATCATCGAAGGACTCACCGAATTTTTACCTGTCAGCTCCACGGCGCATTTGCGTATTGGCGAAGCGCTTCTGCACATTGATCTCGCGAGCGGTTACTGGAAGATGTACACCATTGTAATTCAACTGGGCGCGATTCTCTGCTTGCCGGTTTATTTTCGCGAGCGTATCGCCAAACTTTTTTCGACATTTCCGCAAGGTGAGCGCGGAGACCGAACCGTTTTGACGCATCCGTTGGGCCTGACGCTGGTGGCTTTTGTGGTCACCGCGGTTCCTGCATTTCTCTTCACAAAAATAATTGGAAAACATTTGGAGAGCCTGGTCATTATGGGAAGTTCGCTGGTCATCGGGGGGATTGTGATGTGGCTGGTGGACGCGAGAAACGCGAAGTCCGAGGCTGCGGGCGAAGGCGCTCCGCACTCCTTGATTCATACGTGGCGCCTGGAGGCGATGAGCCTGGGACAAGCGATTTGGATTGGAGCTTGCCAGATTCTTTCCGCGGTTTTTCCAGGAACGTCGCGATCGATGTCCACGATTGCCGCGGGCCAGTTGGCGGGAATGTCGCGCGCATCGGCGCTGGAATTTTCGTTTTTTCTCTCGATTCCCACGATGGTGGTGGCAACGTGCTACGACTTATTGAAATCGCTACGGGGAAAAGGTGAGAACGCGATTGGCGTAACGCACATCGATGGACACGGCTGGATTGTTCTGGCGATTGGGTTTGTGGTGTCGTTCATCGTGGCGTATGCGGCGGTGGCATGGTTCCTGGCGTGGGTAAGGAAGCACGGGTTTGCGGCGTTCGCGATCTACCGGATTATTGTAGGCAGTGCGGTGCTGGCATGGGCGCTGGGCTATTTGAAGTAGGAACAGCGCTTCGTGCGGTTCCGAAGAATATTCTGAAATCGGTGCGCTTAGACGTGGATGATGCGGTCGAGTTGCGGGAAGAGTCGGGGCGGACCGCCATCGAACCGCTGCAGCGCAAAGAGTTTGCGCTTGCCGAATTAGTCGATGGAATAACGCGCAAAAACGTCCATCATGAAACCGATGTTGGAAGACCCCTTGGCAACGAGGCCTGGTAATAGCGCGTCAATACGTTCCAGAAGCCGGGGACGTAGTGTGGACCAGACCAGCCGTAGTGTTGACTCCGGCATTGTACAAGGCAAAAACCGGCTTGATGATCTGCTGTCGGATGATCACGCAAAACAAAGGCTATCTTTTCGAGGTTCTATTAACAAACCGGTTCGGCAGCACAGGCCTGGCAGATCACGTAAAGAATCTGGACTGGCGAGCGCGGAAGGCGAAGCGAAAAGGAAAAATCTCGGACGTGGAACTGGCGGAAGTGCTCGGCGAACTTCGGGCTTTGCTCGGATAACGGTAGAGTTTAGAGATAGAACATCGTCGAACTGGCGGCGTGATTTCGCGCAAAGCGTCTGGTATGATGGCTTCGCTTTCGCAGTTTCTCCAGGCAAGCGGCCCGATAGCGCCAAGCCGTTTGTCGCACTCAGCCTTCCCCAAAAAGCTGAGGAGATCTCGTGCGTTTTCTTACACCTACCGGCAACAAGCGGCTCAATGAGCTGATTGGATTTTTGTGCCTGACGCTGGCGATTTTGATGGCCGCCGCGTTATTCACGTACTGGCCCGCCGACGCGTCGTTCAGCGTTTCGGCGAGCACCGCGAATGAGGCGCCTCCTCACAATCTAATTGGACCGGTTGGCGCCTACAGCGCCGATTTAATGTTCCAGGCATTGGGATACTCGGCATTTCTGTTACCGCTAGCCGTGTTCTGGCTAGGGCTAAAATGGTTTCGCAGCAAGCAAGTCGAGTCACAAAAAGCCATGCTTTTTGGATATGCGTTATTGCTGCTGTCGCTTCCGCCCCTTTTGGCGCTGGTCCCCTTCCCGGACGTTCGAGGCGCAATACCCGCAGGCGGGATGCTGGGGACGCTACTCGCGAGCGCTCTTCTGGCAGGCTTCAACAAAGCTGGGGCTTATATTGTTTCGCTGGCATTGCTGGTGACCGCGACATTTTTGACGACAAGTTTTTCGTTCGCGAGCACCCATGCGTGGGCCAGTGGTCCGCGTGGTCCCATCGGAGCGGTGGGAAAGCTGGGAATTCTACAGAAGGCGCAAGCAAAGTGGCACGATTGGCAAGCCAGCCGCGAGCAGGAGCGTATGCGGCGAAGAGTAGAAGCCAATCGTCTCGAGGGCAGGAAGCCGGTAGGCAAGGCTGCGACATTCAATGAAGCGCAACAAACAATCCAGTTGCCGGATGAGAGCGATATCTTCAGGGGTAAAACAGACAGCGACGAGGAAGAAGAAAAGGACGCAGCGCACAGAGCGCCGATTCTGTTTCTGAATCAGGACAAGCCGGAAAAGCCCGCGAAGAAATCTTCGGACGCAAAGATCGCCAAGACGAATACGAATTATAAATTGCCGCCGATCAATCTGCTGCGCGAAGGAGAGCGTTCGCAAAAGCTGGATGAAGAGGAGTTGAAGGACCGCGCGCGAGCGATTGAAGTAAAGTGCCTGGAATTCGATGTACAGGGGCGGGTGACACAGATTAATCCCGGCCCGGTGGTGACGACGTTTGAGTTCAAGCCGGAAGCCGGAATCAAGTACAGCCGGATTATCGGACTGACGGAAGACTTGTGCCTGGCGCTGCAGGCGGAATCGATCTTAATTGAGCGAATTCCGGGCAAGTCCACGATCGGAATTGAAGTTCCGAACGTGAACCGGCAAACGATCGCGCTGCGCGAAATCATCGAGGCGCAGGAATTTGTGGGCTCGGCGAGCAAATTAACGCTGGCAATGGGCCGCGATTTGCACGGACGGATCCGCGTGACGGATTTGGCAAGTATGCCCCATTTGCTGATTGCCGGTTCGACGGGAACCGGCAAGAGCGTTTTCATCAACTCGCTGCTGATGTCCATCTTGTATAAAGCGACGCCCGACGACGTGAAAATTGTGCTAGTCGATCCAAAGCGGCTGGAGTTGAATTTGTACGAAGGAATTCCACATCTGATCGCGCCGGTGGTGACCGATCCAAAGATTGCTTCGAACGTGCTGCGTAACGCCACGCGGGAAATGGAAAATCGGCTGAAATTGCTGGCGCAAAAAGGCGTTCGCAACATCGAGCAGTACAACCGGACGTTCCAGAAGGCGCAGTCGTTATCGCTTTTTGAAAACGTGGAAGAGAGTGAACACAAGCCGCTTCCCTACCTGGTGATCATCATCGATGAGTTGGCGGACCTGATGATGGTGGACACGAACAACGTCGAAGAGTCTATCACGCGACTGGCGCAAATGGCGCGCGCGGTGGGCATCCATTTGATTCTGGCGACGCAGCGGCCGAGCGTGGACGTTATCACCGGATTGATCAAAGCCAACTTCCCCGCTCGAATATCGTTCCGGGTCGCGAGCAAAGTGGATTCGCGCACGATTCTGGATTCGAACGGATCGGAATCATTACTGGGACGCGGCGACATGCTGTATCTACCGGCGGGGTCGGCGAGACTGCATCGTATCCACGGACCGCTGGTGAGTGAGGATGAAATCACCGGGGTGTGCGACTTCTGGCGACAGCAGGCACAAGCCAAGTACAACGAACAGTTGCTGGAAGCGCCGAAAGACGAGAACGGCAAGCCTGAGAGTGGCAGCAACGGCGAAGCGGGCGGCGAGGAAGCGGACGACGAACTTTACCAGGATGCGGTGCGGGTGGTGTGCGAAATGGGCCGCGCTTCGACCTCCACGCTACAGCGTCGGCTGCGCATCGGCTACGGCCGCGCAGCGCACTTGATTGACATCATGGAGAAAGACGGGATCGTGGGGCCGCCGGACGGGACACGTCCGCGCGAGGTGTTGAAGGGTAAGAGCTGGATGAAGGAATACGACGAGTCGATGCAGTAGGAGAAAGTGCGCCAGCGATCTAACGCATGAATTAACAACTGGTTATCTATAGCAAGTGCGCATTGTTATAAAACCTGTACCTCGGGACAGGTAGTACCATCCCTATGGGCCACTAGAAGACCTAGCTCACATTCTCTGCTCGCGTTCAGTAGATTCTGGTACGCGGCGACCCGTAGCCTGATTGGGACATGCAATCCTACGGGCCACGGGCTTCATCGCTCTATTTTTGTTTTTTCACGGTTTTCCCAGAGACCAATTCTAATCACCCTGACCTCCGGCGGTGCAAACGCCAATATTTCGCATACATCTGTCTGATATTACTGGCAGCGATTCTTTCTCCACGCGCCACGCAAGGGCAAGGACTGCTGGCGCAGGGTACGCTGTCGTTCAGCCCCTCCCTTGGAAGTTTCGGGTCCGTGACTGTGGGTTCAAGCAAAACAATCACATTGACGGTGAAGAACACCGGTTTGGGGCCGGTGTCCATCTCGGCGGGATCCGTGCGCACACCATTCAGCGTGAGCGGATTAACGGTTCCATACACAATCTCCACCGGAGGGTACCTCACGCTATCGGTGAAATTTGCACCCACCAGCACTGGCCTGTTTTCCAGTTCTGTGCTGTTCACCAGCAACGCCACCAACGGAAGCGCACAATATTCAGTGAGCGGAACGGGAGTGACTGCCGCTGGCGCGGTGACAACCACGCCGGCGAGCGTGAGTTTCGGCACGGTTGCGAATGGCACAACGAATTCGCAGACCGTTCAATTGAAAAACGCCGGCGGG
>Ga0137359_10004154_pt1 | contig 11833 bp, 4 predicted proteins | sample Mad1_40_16metaG_FD_108281 | JGI IMG/M metagenome (GOLD analysis project Ga0137359, IMG submission 108281) | Vadose zone soil microbial communities from Angelo Coast Range Reserve, California, USA - Mad1_40_16 metaG | ecosystem: Environmental > Terrestrial > Soil > Vadose zone | place: USA... | reverse complement strand
CTACACATCGCTTTTGGCGTTGAGTCGGTAGTTGCAACCACGATGCAGGCACTTTCGGGCGCAGGTTATCCAGGAGTGGCCTCGCTCGACATTCTCGATAATGTGCTGCCTTTCATCGGTGGCGAAGAAGAGAAGATTGAAACTGAGACTACAAAGATTCTCGGCCGGTATGATAACGAGAGGATTGAACCGGCGCCGATGGCGGTGAGTGCGCAATGCCATCGGGTCAATGTGGCGGATGGCCATATGGCTGCGGTGCGCGTGAATCTGAAACGCAAAACAAGTCCGCAAGAGCTACATGAAACGCTCGCAGCCTTTAGTTCGTTGCCACAGGAACTGGGATTGTATTCGGCGCCGCACTCGCCCATCGTTGTTCGTAACGAGCCGGACCGACCGCAACCAAAGTTAGATCGCGATGCGGGCAAGGGAATGAGTATTACCATCGGTCGTCTATTTCCTGACACCGTGCTCGACTATCGTTTCGTTGTTCTCAGTCACAATACGATTCGTGGTGCTGCCGGCGCCGCTATTCTCAACGCGGAGTTATTGGTAGCAACGGGTAGGCTCATGGCCCGATAGAGCAGAAGGAGCAAGGAGCGCTTGTTGACTTTATCATTCTCGATTTGCGAGTTCGTCGCCCTCCCAATCCGAAATTCTGTAGGTCATTAACCGGAAATTTGGATATACTTACTTGGGACGTCAGTCACTAGCAGCCAAATCCTAAGAAATTACCGCAACCAAACAGTAGATCGATTGCCGGTTATCCTTGGAATAATATCTGCAAGCGATTGATCGAACGATAAGACACACTTCCCGGCCCGACGGCGCCTTTTCATATCTTCGGACCAATATCAAGTAGGGATCAGCGGCTGGTTTCTCAGACAGCCGAACACATACCGGCCTTTTCTAGGTACAGGCCTGGCCGATTCCATGCGGTTTTATGTATCGGCTCTCCTGCCTGTTTTTGAGCACGTTAGACCAGAATTTTGAAACCGTCGGAGGACTTAATGAGAAAACTACTCCCCAGGATACGAAAAACATTCATGTTCGTCGGTCTGCTTTCCCTTGCCTTACTCATGTTCAACGTTTCGTTTGCGCAGAGTGGTTCTTCCTCGCTTAGAGGAACGGTGACAGATCTTCAGGGTCGGCCAGTGGCGGGCGCCACCGTAACCCTAGGCAACGCCGCAAAGAATTTCACTCGAACGCAGGAGACTAATGATAGCGGGAGCTATTCCTTTAGCACTGTTCCCCCGGGATCTTATCGACTTGAAGTTGAGTCTAAGGGCTTCAAGAAGTCCTCAGTGACGGATGTCAATGCGCTGGTAGATACGCCCGCGAACATCGACATTCAACTGGAGGTCGGCGATATTTCGGAGACGGTCAGTATCGCCTCTGGCGTTGATGCTCCGCTTAATACCTCTGACGCAACTATTGGCAACACTTTCGAATCGCGCCGGATCAGTGACCTTCCGTTGAATGCCCGCAATGTTGTTGGGCTTCTTTCGCTGCAGCCCGGTGTTACGCGCACCGGTTATGTGAACGGTGGTAGGGCTGATCAGTCGAATATTACGCTTGACGGCGTTGACGTGAATGAGCAACAGAACGGCCTTGATGTGGTGACGAGCCAGGCCTTCGCCAGTGTCTTGCGCGTGACGCCCGATTCAGTGCAGGAGTTTCGTGTTGTCACAACCAATCCGAATGCCGACACCGGTCGTTCTTCTGGCGCGCAGGTTTCACTCATTACGAAATCAGGTACGAACGACTGGCACGGTTCACTTTTTGAGTATCACCGAAACACGGTTACCACTGCGAACGATTTCTTTAATAATAAGGCCGGGCGCTTCGTTGCGACCGACCCGCAAGTTGTCAGTGGACGGGCGAAAGTTGGGGACGCGAAACTGCCCCGCCCTCCACTACTACGCAATATTTTTGGTGGTTCCGTTGGTGGCCCAATTAAGCATGATCGTGCCTACTTCTTTTTCAACTATGAGGGCTTTCGCGAAGCCACTTCGTCCGGCAACCTTCAAGTTGTTCCTCTGCCTCACCTCGGACAGGGGATAATTCGTTACAAAACAGCAAACGGCGCGAGCGATTCCTCATGTCCAGCGGGCACGCCGTCCGGATTTCGTTGTTTGAATGCCGCACAGATTAATGCTGCGTACATCGCAGCCAACGGGATTTCCCCTGGAGTGAACCCTGCCGCTTTGGCTTTTCTGGCTGACAAGACGCAGCGTTACGTAGCCAATGACACGACTGTAGGCGACGGCATAAACACTGGTGGCTTTCGTTTCAACGCTCCGACACCAACAACCTACGACACCTACAGCGCCAAGCTTGATTTTAATCTGACTAATCGACAAACGCTGTTTGTTCGCGGAAACTATCAGGCGGACCACATCGGCAAGGTTCCGGCTTTCCCAGATGCTATTGCACCTTCAATCTGGTATCACCCGAAAGGGTTTGCCGCCGGCCATTCCTGGACCATCTCAAATCATCTGGTGAACAGATTCACTTACGGCCTAACGCGAGCGGCTTTCACGCGACAGGGTGACCAAACTGCGAACCAGGTCTCTTTTCGCTTCATCTTCGCGCCAGTCGCTACAACTGCCCTGACTCGCGTTACGCCGGTCCACAACTTCGTGGACGACTTGGTTTACATCAAAGGAAACCACTCACTTCAGTTCGGGGGCAATGTCCGCATAATCAGAAACGATCGTGCTTCCTTTACCGGCGCCTTCGATTCTCTGACGACTAATCCTTCGGGCTATAACGCTTCAGCCGCCGTTCTAACAACTGCGGGGGCTGATGCGTCCGGGGGAGCCATCTTCCCGAATGTGGCTGGCAGCTCTCTAACGCCGCTGCGCAATATCCTGGCCGCTGTGATCGGCCGCTTCTCGCAATACACTTCGAACTTTAACTACGATCAAACGGGCAAGATTCTGGGAGCCGGTACTCCCGCCGTTCGCGATTTTGGGACGGAGGAGTATGAAACTTACTGGCAGGATTCGTGGCGGTTAAAGCCGAACCTAACAATTACGTACGGTGTTCGCTGGGGTACCTCTACGCCGGTCTATGAGGTTAACGGCTTTCAAGTGCAACCCACGACGAGCCTTGGCGGGTACTTTGAACAACGTAAGAACAGTGCGGCCATGGGAGTGCCGTTCAACGATCCCATTTCTCTGAATCTCTCCGGGAAAGCTAACGACAAGCCTGGATTCTACAAACAGGATTGGAACAATTTTGCTCCTGTCTTTGCGTTTGCCTGGTCGCCTGAATTTAAGAACAAGCTCTTGAACAAGCTCATTGGGAGTGAAGGCAGGAGCGTTATTCGTGGTGGTTTTCGGACTACTTATGACCGCATCGGAAGCCAGCTCGCGGTCAACTTTGACCTTAACAATCAACTCGGCTTTGCTTCAGCGCTCAGTATACCGGTCAATACCTACAATGTCAGCACGAAATTGGCTCCGCTCTTCACGGGTGGTCCAATGGATGTACGCTCTTTGCCCGGTATCGCAGGAAACTTCAGCTCAACTCTAACCTTCCCGCTGACAGCGCCGCCAAACGGGGCCGAGCGCATCGAAACCTCATTGGACGACACGATTACGACACCGGTCAACTACAGTGTCAACTTCTCTTACGGTCGTGAATTCGGAAAGGGATTTTCCGTAGAGACGAGCTATGTCGGCCGCTTTGCGCGCAACCTGCTCGGTCAGCGCGACATCATGCACTTCAATAACCTTGCCGACGCCAAATCTGGGCAGACCTGGTACCAGGCGATTAATAAGCTCATTGATTTGCGGTATGCCGGCGCGCCAATCACCTCCGTACAAAATCTCCCCTTTTTCGAGAACGTACTTCCGGGAATCGCTGGGACCTTCAACATTACCTTACCCGGTGGTACTCCCGTCCCCACCGTGCTGTCGGCAACACAAAGAGCCTACATGCGTATCGCGTTGCCCGCTGTCGGCGGACTTAATGTCACCGACTACACCTTCTTGCAGTCAGGTGCCCGTTGGGATGACAAGCCTTCGTCAATCTTCAACAACACTTTCGTTAACCCGCAATACGCGGCGTTGAACACGTGGTCTACCTTTGCTCTTTCCAACTACAACTCGGCGCAAATCAGCATTCGACAGCGGCTCAGCAAGGACATCACTTTCGATTTCAACTACACGTATGCACATTCGCTGGATGACGCTTCGGGTTTACAAGACGCAACCAATTTCAACGGCTCCTCTCTAATCTTCAACCCATTGCAACCTGAGTTGAACTATGGCGATTCGGGTTTCGACGTGCGCCATGTCATCAATGCAAATTGGTTGGTTGGCCTGCCCTTTGGTCGCGGCAAAGCGTTCTTGAACGACGCCGGCAGAGTGACTAACGCGCTGCTGGGTGGCTGGAAACTGACCGGTATCTTCCGATGGAATTCCGGTCTACCTACAATAAATCGTCCTTTCGCAAATCAACGGTGGGCAACGAACTGGCAGGTCTCCTCCGGAATGGTGCGAGTGCGTCCAGTTGAAACCTCGCCGGGAGACATAAACGGCGAGCCCAACCTGTTCGCTGATCCTCAGGCTGCATTCCTCAGTTGGCGGGATCCTCGTCCGGGTGAAGCCGGCGACCGAAACGTTCTTCGCAACTCCGGTTACTTTGCGGTGGACGCCGGACTCCATAAGACCTTCAAAATGCCTTGGGAAGGGAACCACGAACTTACTTTCCGCTGGGAGGTCTTTAACTTGACGAACACCCAGCGACTGACTGGTTTCAGTGGGACCGGCTTGAGCACCGATCCATTCCTGCTTGGTGGAACAGTGCCTGCCGACTTCGGCAAACTGACTGAGACACAAACTCCCTTGAATGAAACAAAGGCCGGACGCGTAATGCAGTTTGCTCTGCGCTATACGTTTTAGCGATGACGGAATTCGTTTGAAGCGGGCTGAGAATCAATTCTCGGCCCGCTTTTCTTTCTTTGAATACTCGCTTTCGGGGGTTGTTTATTACAATTGCGCAAGGTCATTTCGAAAGATCATGAAAAAAACAATCGCGACTTTCTTCTGTGCTTTATTACTCGGCAGCGGCGCTGTAGCCCACTCTCAATCATCTCAACCCTCACAACCGAACAAGGATTCTTCCGGTGCCGCTCTCGACAAGGAGATCAAGAACCAGGTCGCATCCTTCAAAGGTAACGTGAGTTTGTTTGCGAAGAATCTTGATACGGGCGAAACATACGCCTTGAATGCTGATGACCGGGTGCGCACGGCAAGTACTATCAAGATTGCCGTGATGGTTGAAGCATTTGCGCGAGTTGCCGAGGGCAAAGTCAGGTGGACGGATGAACTGGTCCTGACGAAAGAAAAGAAGATTTCGGGCTCGGGAATCTTGCAAGAACTATCCGACGGGCTTCACCTCACGCTGCGAGATGGTGTGAATCTAATGATGCTCGTGAGTGATAACACAGCGACAAACCTTGTGCTGGATGTCCTAACGACTGATGCCGTGAATGCGCGCATGGAGGCGCTTGGCTTCAAGCAGATCAAGATTCTTCGCAAAGTTGGGAGCGGCGGCGACAGTATGGCGGGTAGAGATCCAAACAACAAACGTTTCGGCTTGGGCTTTTCCACTTCGAGGGAGATGGTCCTGCTAATGGAGAAGCTCGAACGCGGTGAGGTCATTAATCCGGCGACGTCCAAAGAAATGATCGAACTGATGAAGCGCGAACAAGCTCGCTACGCCATCGGCCGTTCGCTAGCTGATGTGCCATTGGCGAGCAAGTATGGTGCGCTCGACCGCCTCCGCAGCGCCATCGGTATTCTCTACTCAAAGAAAGGCAGAATCGCGATGGCCATCACCTGCGACGACATGCCCGAAGTGAATTGGTCAGTTGATAATCCGGCGTACCTGCTAATCTCTGAGCTCTCAAGAATACTTACCGACGGTCTAGCCACTAAGAACTGAAGCGCAAATCGTCCCCCCAGATTCTAACCAATTCCACACGTGCGTTTTTCACATCACTCAATCCATATTTTTGTAGGTCGCTGGAATTTTGGATCAACTCTGGTTTCCGCGGTTCTGTAGAAAACTCTATTTGCTGGGAAATGGCGAGAGTTTCGTTATGACAGCGTGGGTAGTCATTTCGCGGAATAATATCTGCAAGGAAATAAAGTGAAACTGATTAGTTGTTCCCAGGCTATTCGCCTCGCATGCCTTCTGACATGTTGACAAGTGCAAGCCAGCAGAGGTCGCCAGGCCTCTAATTGTTGCCGCTGCTGACAAGGCGATCAAGCAACGGTCATGAAATTAGAGGCAGGTAAACTGGGTAGGTCGAAACACTAGACAGTAACTGCTTGACCCGCCCTGCCCAACCCCCAGATCGGCAAAGATCTTCCACCGGAGGAATCCATGAAAAGACAAAGCTCTAGAGACAGACGCCTGCTCTTAGTTCTGTGCGGCATAGTTTTCTCGCTCGGATGCTGCGGCAATCTTGCGGCTCAGAGTAGTAGTTCATCGATACACGGCACCGTCACGGATCCGCAGGGAAACGTTATCGCAGGTGCAACCGTAACGCTGACGAATGCTCAAAAGAACTTCAGCCGCACGCAAACGACGACCGACGGGGGGTCTTTTGCTTTCAATCTAATTCCCCCTGACCAATACACCGTTGAAACGCAGGCGCAAGGTTTCAAGAAGTCTGTGCTCACGTCGGTGAGCGCACAGGTAGCAAAGGCGACCGATCTGAATGTACAACTCGAGATTGGCAACGTCGCAGAGACGGTCACTGTTTCATCAGGGGCCGGCGAGGCCCTGGTAAACAGGCAGGACGCAACACTCGGCAACAACTTTGTCAATCAGCAGATCACGCAACTGCCACTTGAGGCGCGCAACCCGCTCGCGTTATTGACCCTGCAGGCGGCGGTTACGAAAGAAGGCTACGTTGCCGGTGCGCGCACCGACCAGTCAAATGTCACGCTTGATGGCGTTGACATTAACGACGCGCAGACAAATGCGATTACTGGTACTACTGGTCCCGATTCAGTGCCCAATGGTGGGGCACAATTGACCCCGGGACAAAACCATCCGGTGATTCGCTTGAACGCAGAGGCAATCGAGGAGTTTCGGGTCACCACAATCGGCGCGAATGCCGTACAGGGCCGTTCCTCCGGCGCGCAAATAGCACTCGTAACCAAAAGTGGAAGTAACGACTGGCACGGAGCGCTCTTTTGGGCCAACCGCAATACGGCCACAACGGCCAATGACTTTTTCAACAACCGATCAGGTGTTCCGCGGCCCAAGCTGATTCGTAATACGTATGGTGGCGCCATCGGCGGCCCAATCATCAAGGACAAACTCTTCTTCTTCTATAGCTACGAGGGACGTAAGGACGTCAGCCAAACCGGAGTTACTCGTACGGTTCCATTAGCAAGCATGGGACAGGGTCTATTGCGCTACGTCGGGTGCGATCCCGGAGTTGATTGCTCGGTAGCGAGCAACCAAAGGGTCGTTTCTGTAACGACAGCTCAGCTGAATGCAATCTTCCCGGCTGGCATTAATCCCCTTGCAGTCTCGACACTGGCTAATGCGGCTGCCAAGTATCCGGCTAATGACTTCACTACTGGCGATAGCTCGGCTAGCAGACAACTTAATACCGCGGGGTTTCGGTTCAATGCACCAACCCCGGTAACCTTGAATTCTCATTCCGGTCGTTTTGACTATAACCTCACCAGCAAGCAGATCGTGTTTCTACGCACCAACATAATCTATGACCTGACAGGCGGCGTTTCCCAGTTTCCGGACACTCCCGCGCCAAACCTCTGGGAACATCCGTGGGGGTTCGTGGCTGGACACACGTGGGCCATCAGTAACAGGTTCGTAAACAACTTCCGTTACGGGGTCACGCGTGAAGCATTTAGCCAGCAGGGTGATTCAGCTGAAAACCTGGTCCAGTTCCGGTTTGTCTTCTCGCCAGTTTTGAATAATCCCGTCGCTCGTACTTTGAACCGCAAGACTCCGGTGCAGAATATTACCGACGACTTCTCGTGGGTGACCGGTAATCACTCAATGACGTTTGGCACTAACATTCGGCTAATTAGCAACAAGCGCTCGAGCTTCGCCAACGCGTACGACAATGGCATCACGAATCCATCATTTTACATAGGAGGCGGAGCCACCATTTCAAACCTGGTCAATGGTGGCCCTTTTCAGGTGGCGCCCGGATTCGCGAGCGCGGTACAGAATGCATCTACCGCTCTGATAGGGCGACTATCCCAGTACTCAGCCTTGTTTACCTTTAACCATGACGGGAGCATCTTGCCCTCCGGATCACCAGCCAACCGCGACTTTCGCACCCGGGAATACGATGTCTATGGCCAGGACGTTTGGAAGGTGACGCCTAACCTGACGTTAACGTACGGGCTGAGATATGGCATTAGCACACCTATCTGGGAGGCAAATGGCTTTGAGACTACTACCGACATTCCCCTTTCAGATTACTTTGCGAAACGACTAGCTGGCGCCGCAGCGGGCAAGCCGTTTAATGATCCGATCTCCGTGGTCTTGTCTGGAAAGGTGAATGGCAAACCATCGATGTATAACTACGACAAGAACAACTTCCAGCCGCGCATAGCCGTAGCCTGGTCACCCAGTTTTGAGAAGGGTTTCCTGGCTAGAATCTTCGGAACTAATCACGAGTCGGTTTTTCGCGGCGGGTTTGGCATAACCAATGACTATTATGGTCAACAGTTGGCCGTCAGCTTTGACTTGAACAATGCGTTGGGCTTTTCCTCAAGCAAAAACATCAATGCCAATACATACAGCGTTACCGGAACGAACCGGCCACTGGCGCCGCTGTTCACCGGTTTCGGACAGGCGATACGTCCGTTGCCGGGTATTACCATTCCTGGTAACCTCACCTTCCCACAAACAGCTCCGTTCACTTTTGCACGACCCATTCAGAGTTCGTTGGACCAGGCCCTGGTGGCGCCCATTAACTACACGTGGAATGCCACGTTCGAACGTGAGTTGCCTCATGGTCTCGTTGTAACGGCCTCTTACATCGGTCGGGCGGCGCGAAATCTGATTGCAGCGCGCGACGTCATGGCCCTTAACAATCTCGTCGATCCGAAGTCTGGAATGGACTGGTACACTGCCGGCGGAATGCTTGAAGATCTGCGGCGATCAGGGGCGTCCCCCTCGCAGGTACAGGCCATTCCCTATTTTCAAAATCTCCTGCCCGCAAATCTGGCACATTTGATGAATGTTAACTATTGGGGCTGTGGGTCTGCGGACCCGAACTGTTTAAACCCCAAGAATTGGACCATCAATGAGGGGCTGAATCAGACCCAGGCAGTATTCGCCAATGCAGCTGCGGATTTGTATGGCAACGACTGGACGGATATTCAGGACGTGATCGATCAAGCAGTAAACGACGGCGGTTCTACACTCAATAATCTGTTCTTCCAACCGCAGTATGGCGCGCTCTCCTCTTTCAGCAGCATCGCCAACTCAAATTATCACGCGGGCACCATATCCGTTCGCGAGCGCCTCGGAACCGCTCTCACAATGGATTTTAATTACACCCTCTCGCATTCCCTCGATGATGCGTCAGGACTGTCGACCGCCGCCGCCTTTGGCGGTGCGTTCATCCTGAATCCGATCCTGCAACACCAAAGCTATGCGAACTCGGATTTCGATATTCGTCACATCATCAACGTCAATGCCGTATGGCAGTTGCCCTTCGGTAAAGGCCGCACGTTTTTCGGTAACGCAAATAAGTGGACCAACGGGATCATCGGTGGCTGGCAGCTATCGGGGATCTACCGGTGGAATTCTGGTCTGCCGGTCGGTTTCTATGGTGACAGCGGCATCTTTGACGATACACGTTGGGCCACAAACTGGAACGCGCAAAGTAACGTCACGAGAATCCAGCCCATTCAGACTTGCCCGACACGAGGTGGCAGCGCCCCAGCGAAGCTGTTTGGCTGCAATACCACCGCCGCTTATCGGAGCTTCAGGAACGCCAAACCGGGAGAGACTGGTGATCGAAATGTCTTCCGAGCTCCTGGTTACGTTGATCTCGACATAGGCTTAGGCAAGAGCTTCAGCATGCCATGGAGTGAAAAACAGAAACTGCAGATTCGCGTTGAAGCGTTCAATATTAGCAATACTCAAAGGCTGGGCCAGTACGATACCAGTCGCACGGGCTTTGGTGTGGTGCTCGATCCCCAATCGGCCACCCCTCCAACCAACTGGTCCAACTTTACAATGATCCAGGGAACGCCTCGTGTTCTTCAGTTTGGCTTCAGGTACGAATTCTAAATCGCTCAAGCAGATTTTTACCTGAGCATCTTTTGCGGGCTGGAGTCTTGAGGCTTCAGCCCGCTTCTTGCATCAGTGGTCATGAGATCAAAAGCTCTGTCCATAGTCCTCATACTTCTTCTTGCCAGAACGGTCGCTGCCCAAACCGGCGGTCATACTCTTTTTGGGGACATTAAAGTTGACGAGAGTGAGACGAACGGTTCGAAGGTGGCGACGTTTCAGGTGCTCCTCTATTCGGAGAGCGGCAGTCTACTCATGCGTCAGACTGTTCACAGCAATGGCAGGTATCGTTTTCTTGATCTTCGTAACGGAAGATATGAAGTCGTTGTGGAGGTTGAGAATTCTGAGATGGCGAGGGTTCTTGTGTCGGTTAACTCTCCCTTTAAAACCGATTTTCGTCAAGACATTGAGTTCCAATGGCGAGAGGGATTCACCAGCAGGGCCGGTGTAATCTCGGTTGCGGACAATTACACTCGCTCAGCTGCAAACGCGACGCTCTTTAGAAAAGCGAATAAGGCCAGCGCAAAGAAACGTTACGACGAGGCGACCCTAATCTTACGCGAAATTGTTGTGATCGACTCAGCAGACTTTCAAGCCTGGCAAGAGTTAGGCACTATGTATTTCATACAGAAGAACTTTGCAGAAGCCGAAGAGTCATTTACTGAAGCCTTAAAAAAGCATGCCAATTACGCGCTTGCTCTAATCAGTCTCGGACGTTTGAAGATCGCCCGAAAGAATTTCCAGGGTGCCATTGAAGTTCTCAGGCAGGCGGTTAATGTGGAACCCACATCTCCTCAGGCAAACTATTTTCTTGGCGAGGCTTATCTTCAGGTTAAGTTGGGCTCCAGGGCCGTCCCTTACCTGAATGAAGCGATTAGGCTTGATCCAATGGGCATGGCTGATGCGCATCTGCGATTGGCGGCGCTGTACAATGCCAGGGATTTGAAAGACAAAGCCGCCGGCGAGTACGTGGAATTCTTAAAGCAGCGTCCTGACTACCCGGAGAAGAAGAAGCTAGAGGCATATATAACAGCTAACAAGAAGCCATAGCCGCCAAGCGTGCGGCTTCTGGTCCATTCCCTGGTTAGTCATGTCTTAATTTGCCGAGACTGAGAATGATGACAATCGCAGAACAGTAAGCGGTAGCGTCCTGGCCGTTTCGGAGTACACAACCAAAGAGCAGTTGTGTTATTAGCAGAACGCAAGATCAATTTGAGCTAGAATAAAGTTTAGTCTCCACATCGGCCAGGTCGTCACTCAATTCCGAATTCTACGCTCAACTACAGAACAGGAAGCGGTAGCGACCTGGCCGTTTCGCAACACACAAGCTTTAGTTGAGTGCACCGAAACGGCCAGGTCGCTACCGCTTCCTGTTCTGTAGTTGTGCTCCAATGCTAGAATTGTCCAACTCCTCGCTGAGAAAGGACACAAATCATGGCTCACACTCACCGTGAGTTTAGAACAGAAGATATCCCGCTTGCTTACCTCATCTCCTTTCGAGCTTACGGCACTTGGCTTCATG
>Ga0137359_10004150_pt1 | contig 11839 bp, 11 predicted proteins | sample Mad1_40_16metaG_FD_108281 | JGI IMG/M metagenome (GOLD analysis project Ga0137359, IMG submission 108281) | Vadose zone soil microbial communities from Angelo Coast Range Reserve, California, USA - Mad1_40_16 metaG | ecosystem: Environmental > Terrestrial > Soil > Vadose zone | place: USA... | reverse complement strand
GTATTCGTCAAACCAGGGCAACTTGCTGCTGCGGCTGGGGGAATTGAGCGAGAGTGGCGCAGCCAAACCGAAAGCCGAACTGAAGCCCGAACCCAAAGTTGAATCTATCCTGGATATGATCGAACGTTAGCGTTGCCATTTAGAGTTCAACCTTCAGCCCTGCGATCAGCAACCGAGGGGTTCCGCTCTAAATGCATACGGCCAATTCCAAGGCAGGCCGGAAGAAACGGGAAAGCTGCTTGATTCTGAAAAGGAAGTTATGAGGAGATCTCTGTTCCTGCTATTTGTGATCCTCGGCTCTACACTTTTCAGCGTCAATGTACTGGCCCAGGATCAGTTTAAGCGCTGGCCGGATGATGATAGCGTTCCAGGGCCGCCGCCCCTCCCACGCCGCCTGTCCCCGGAAAAAAAGTCTGAGCCTCAGCAGGTCACACTATTCTCGCGAATTACTCAGGGGGCTCGGGACGACGCAAGGTCTGCCTTTAACTTTTATGGTGTGAGAGGTGACGATAGGCAAGGGCTGCGAGTCAGTCACAACAGCGTCCACCTGGTTTACGGCAGCATTTCAATTGACCACGACACCGATTGGTTCGATGTGTCGTCGGGAGGCGATGATTCCAGTCGGATAAAAGATCTGGGAGAGATGCAATGGGCTGACGTTTCCGACGCTCCCTTTCTTCCGGCAAACCCTCGCTCGAGCCGGGGATTCAGACTCCCCGGCCAGGGTATGTCTTTTGAACAATCTTCTGATGGACAAATCACCAGGGCCGTTGCCGGGCACATGTACGTCGCTCATATCAAGAACAACGGGGCAGAGTTCTATGCAATGTTCAGGGTAGATGCTCTAGATCCCAGTAAGCGGTGCACAATTTCCTGGCGAGTCATGCATTCGCCTAAACGTTAAATAAGATGTTCCTAGCTTTTCCAATAGAACGTGCTCTCCGCTATTTCCGCAAAAATTCATTCGGTCCGATTGCGGCGATCTGTATTGTGCTCGTCGCGCATGCGGGAGCAACTGGTCTCCCGATCAATTCTCAGGAATCCGAAGGCTTGCGCTTCGAGCTGCCGGCAAATGGTAACCTGCGGATCGAAAACTTGCGTGGCGGAGTAATCGTCGAGTCGTGGTCCGAAAACTACGTATCGGTCGCGGCTATTACCGACAGTGGACAGCAGAGCCGTTCCCCCGCGGTCATTCAGCGAACCGATAGTTTGCTTTCGATCCGCGTTGCCCGCGGCCCGGAACACGTCAATCTCCAAGTGCGCATTCCGGCTCGCGCCCACGCGGCGATCATCACCAGCGACGGTTCAGTTGAAGTCCAGGGATTACTGGGCGCGCTGCTGGTGCAAACGATCTCCGGCGAGATCCGAGTTGACCTTCCTAAAAACGCTGGCGCGGACGTGGTCGCCGATTCGAAAACGGGGACGGTTTCTTCATCGTTTGGTTCCGCCGTGGTTAATCAGGCGGCTCGCCCACAATTGCAAAGTCGGATCGGCAACGGCGGCAAGAGTCTCAGGCTCTACTCGCAGGCAGGCAATATCACGCTGGCAAACGCGGGCGAGCAGTCCACGCGAATCATTTCAACGCCTTCAAGAACTCTATCAGAGCGCCGCGAGTCGTTGGGGCCCGCCGAACTCCCGGGTCCGAAACGACGGCCTGAGTTAACCGGTCAGGAAAAAAAGACGGCCGGCGCGGGAACGCCCGCTGCGGTGTCAGCAGGTCCGGAAGAAATCTCCGAAGGCGATGTGATTCGGGTCGATACTGAACTGGTCAGCGTCAATGTCAGCGTAGTCGATCGCGGCACTAATCGCGGGGTCAACGATCTTACGAAAGACGACTTTCGTTTATACGAATCCAACGCGCTCCAACAGATTGCCCACTTTGATTCGGCTTCGGCCCCTTTCAATCTCGTATTGCTGATTGACCTTTCCGGCTCGACCACCAAAGTCGTCGAATTAATCAAATCCGCCGCCCTTCATTTTGTGGGAGCGGCGCGCCCGTTCGACCGGATCGGCGTAATCACGTTTGCCGGTGGGCAAGTAGTGGTTTCGTCTTTGACCACCGACCACGAAGCTTTGCGCCAGCGCATCACTGCCATTGAACGGCCGCAGGGTAGTACGAAACTCTACGATTCGCTTGCCTTTGCCATGGATGAAGTGTTTCGCGAAGCAAAGGACTCCCGGCGCAACGCGATCGTCGTAATGAGCGATGGACTGGACAGCGTGATGCCGAATGTCACGGGCGAGGGTTCGCAGCTGTCTTACGAAGAACTGATCAGACGGGCAAAAGAATTTGATGGGGTGGTTTATTCGATCTGGACTGATACGCAGAGTTATGAACCCTTGAGCCCGCTCGACATTCAGCAGGAGACTTTCGATCTTGCGCATGATCGGATGAAAGAGTTAGCAGACGTCGGAGGCGGAGCCTTCTACGAATGTGAAGAACTGAAAGACCTCGCCGGCGCTTACGATCGAGTGGTCGCCGACCTGGGCACCGTCTATACTTTGTCCTACCGCCCGACGAATAAAGTACGCGACGGATCGTGGCGTCCCATCCGCGTCACCGTTAATCGAGCCAACTCGGTGGCTCGCGGGAAGCGCGGATACTATGCGAAGTGAGCAGTGACGATTCATGATCGGTACAGAACCGCTTGCGGTAGCAAGCGGGTCAATCCCGGGTGAAGCTCATTTCCACTGTTTAGTCATTACCCGCTCGCTACCGCGAGCGGTTCCGTACCGAGTTCGCATCAAGCATTGATCAGACACAGCTTCCCTTCGATGGCCAAAATGCAAAGTGAAGCTGAGTTTCCAGGTACAGTAATGTTGGTCTTCTTTGCGGTTTCGTTTATGTCGCCGAGACTCTGGGTGCGCCGCGGCTTAATCTGTGCCTTCGTTCTCCTCACTGCTCACTGCTACCTTCTCACCGCTAAAGCCCAAACGCCCGATGCCCTCGACACTATTCGCATTGACTCGGACCTGGTCAATCTCAATGTCAGCATCCTCAGTCGTAGCCCGGGCTCAGGCGCAAATCATCTCGAGAAAAAAGATTTTGCCGTCTTTGAGAACGGCGCCCCGCAGGAGATTTCCTTCTTCGCGTCCATAGACGCGCCTTTTGATCTGGTTCTGCTATTGGATCTTTCCGGCTCAACCTCCGACAAGATAGGTTTGATTCGCAAATCGGCGAAACGCTTCGTCGACGCGGCCCGCCCAATTGATCGGATTGCCATTTTTACATTCACCTCCGATCTCCAGATAGTCTCTAAACTCTCCAGCGATCACAATGCTTTGAAAAAAAGCATTGATGAGATTGACAGCCCGTCGGGCGGCACTAACTTTTGGGATGCCTTGCGATTTGTCCTTGAACACATCGTCGGCCAATCCCGCGCTGAGAATCGGCGCAGCGCGGTCGTCGTTATGACCGACGGCGTTGACAATGCGCTGCCAGGCGTTTTCGGCGACGGGTCGGCGACTAGTTTCGAAGATTTGCTGCAGATCGTGCAGCGCTCAGACACTATTGTGCTGCCAATTTATCTCGACACTGAGAAAGAGCAAGACAGGCACGGCAAGCTTAAAGAGGCCTATGTCCTGGCCCGGCAACAACTTGCTATGCTGGCTCTTGAAAGCGGCAATGAGGTCTATCACGCCCGAAAAGTAAAAGATCTTGACGGCGTCTACGAGCAAGTCATACGCGACCTCAGCACCGTATACAGCATCGGATATCGGCCGGAGAGTCTGGTCCAGAAAGGTTCGTGGAGACCAGTCACTGTGCAACTGATCGGACACGCGGAACTGGCTGTTCGGAGCAAGCGTGGTTACTATGGCAAGTAGGTTGAGCGGGAGAACTTTATGATCATGTTGAATTCGCATAGGACGCAAAGATTAGCCGGATGGCTCGCGCTCTTGGTGAGCATGTTCGTGCTTATCTCATGTTCTTCCAGCAATTCATCGCAGGGGTTAGGAACTCTGCCTAAAGCAATGGGCGCCGCGGACGAGGCCTCAGCAATCCAGACGTTGCGCACCATCGCCACGGCGGAAGGCCAGTTGAAAGCGACTCGTGGATCGTACGGTGACTTTGAAGCGCTTACTTCGGCCGGTTATCTTGATCCGCGATTTGCCGGCCGCACGCCGAACCTTCAGGGTTATCTCTACACTATCTCTGCCACGGATGCAGAGTTCACGGTCAATGCCGATCCACAGGCAACAGAGACCCACCCGGCTACCGGAACCAGACATTTTTACCTCGACGGGTCCGACAACGTTGTGCATGCCAATCCTACCCAGAGCGCGTCAAAAACTGATCCGGTCACGGGCAGCTAAAGATGTTTTCGGCTGCTCGGGTCCGGCAGCAAAAGCAAGGCTCAACCGAGGCCTGGTTCAGTACGATGTGGGCACGCGCATCTTGCGCGTGACTTTACGGACGGTACGCCCGTGCCACTTTTCAAAACTGAACCAGTAGTCCGACCAGAATCGCTGGACACTGTGAGAACCGAGCGTATAATCAATCCATACCCAGATTGACAATGATGTCCGAGAATCTCTGTTTCCAGGAGGAACCTCATGAGGAATGCGCGCCTTATATCCAGAACGATTGGATCAATAGCAGTTCTTGCGGTATTGGTCTCTGCCGGTCAGGCGCAGAATCGCGAGAAGTTCGGCATCTCGGCGAAGGCCGGTGGTGTTAACGCGGTTACTGGGCACGTCACCGTTACGCGGAGCGGTCAATCCGCACAGCTCCTGAGCGGCCAGGACAATCTGGTCTCCGGCGATGTGGTAACCACGGGCCCAGGCAGTCAGGCTGAGGTGTTACTCAATCCGGGTTCTTATTTGAGGGTTGCGGAAAACAGCGAGTTCGTCCTGGTTGATAACTCTCTTAACAATCTGGTGGTAAGGCTCGTGAAGGGCAGCGCCATCATCGAAGCTACGGGCGGCGATGATGTAAATCTGCGCATCAATGTGCTGGCTAATAAAGAACACCTGATGATAATTCGCGGCGGAATTTATCGGTTTAATGTGCAACCCAATCTGGCTGAATTACTCGTTCGTAAAGGCCGGGTCGTGTCCGCCAGAAATCCGCGGGACCTGGTGAAGGGCGGCACCAAAGTTACGTTCGTGGCCAGCGGGCCTGTGACCGCCAAGCTTAACAAGCAGGATCGCGACGAGTTCGATCTGTGGAGCAAGCAAAGGGCGGAAACGCTGGCGCGCGCCAACGAGAAACTTTCGCGCCGGGCGGTCAACGGTTATCTCTCCTCTTTGTCTCCTTTCGATTTGGCCTTTTCGAATCTAGCATGGGGCCTTTGGACCTTTAGCCCGTTCTCGCATTGCTACACGTTCATGCCGTTTCGCTATGGATGGTATTCACCCTATGGACACTACTATGGCAGTTACTACGACGTCTGGGGCTATTATGGTATTTCCAGCTGCTGCTCGAATTCAGTAATTGTGAGAAATCCAAATTCGTCGGGCGGCTCTTCAGGTTTTTCCGGAGGCTCTTCTTCTGGAGGATCATCAGGCGGCTCAGGCAACTCAGGCAGCTCCAGTGGTTCGCCCACGGTCGGAACGAGCGCGCCTTCGTCTTCGATGGGATCGCCGACGGGACGTAGCGATCCGCAGTCGGGCGAGCGCCCTATCACCCGAGTCAGGGACCCCAGGTAAGTCCTGCTCACCGGTCGTCAAGTCAGCGATCGCGTTTGAATAGTTGACGGATTTCTTCATTCACCATTTCGACCATCTCTGAGCGCGGCAAGCCAGCCAGAACCAGATGGGCCAGGCTGGCGCGCAACGCTTTGCGCAACTCGGCATCATTCTGCTGCGATACCCTCCGAGCTGAAACCACAGCGCCTGACCCATGCCGGACCTTTAGCAGCCCTTCCTTCTGAAGCTCTCGATAAGCAGCCGCAATCGTATTAAGATTTACGCCCAGGTCGTCAGCCACCTGACGCACCGGCGGCAGCGCCATCCCTTCGCGCAATTCACCTCGAGCAATCAAGCCTTTGATCTCATCCGCTACTTGTCGATAGACCGGGCGGCGGTCGGATTCGTCAATGGTGATGTACATAGTCGTGTGTCGTCAGACACTATACACCGAGGAAAACTCTCGGTAAAGATGAATAATCGAACGCGACGCCGTTACTTTCTATGAAGCAGATCGGCGAGGTGAAGCGCCATTTGAGAGACCCCCTCCAGGCCCGATGCTTCGCTGCCAGTATCGCCAACGACGAACACATTCGGAAAGATGGTGGTGCCCAATTCAGACGGCCCCGGCATTTTCACGCGCGCACTGGGACGGCCTACCATTCCAAGTTTCCGGCGTGTGTCTTCATAAAAGGTGCGGGGCGTCGCGGTCTCAATTACTTCGATGCTGTCGCCGAGTTCGGGCATCGCGGCATGGAGTCGCATCCAGAGTGATTCGAGAGTCGCTTGATCCTGTTCCTCATGGGCGGTCTCGTCCTGGTGAAAAGAAAACCAATCTTCGACACGAGTAAAAGTCGAGACGGTAACCGCGACCTTGTCTTCCGGCGCACGTCCATCCCAGGTTGGCGCTGCCGCAAAAACAAACTGCGCGGAATCGGCAGAGTAGAGTTGATCTTCCTGCCAATCAGTGACCGCCAAAATACGAGTTGAACTCAGACGCGAAGCCGCAACTCGATCCATGCCCAAAAAGAGCAGGTAAGCGCCCCAACTTTGCGTCTGTCTTAATTGCGCTGAGATCGAGGCTGGGGTCCGACTTAACCCGATCAGCTTGCCGAATGTGTCCCACACTGTCAGGTTGCTGACAACCGCGCGTGTTGCGGTCACGCGCTCGCCACTTAAGAGGTCGACGCCTGTCGGCGAGCCATCCGAAGCATAGGCCAGACGCAAGACGGGCGAATTCAACCGCAGTGAACCGCCGCTTTTTTTCAGAGACTGAGCCATGACGTCGGCCAGGGCCTGCGCGCCGCCGCGGATGGCCCACATGCCGCGACGCGGAGTAATCAACACATCTGCCGCATGTTGAAGTGAGCATTGCGCGCTCGCAGTCTGGGTGAGAGTTTGCAGTTGGACGTCGATAAAGCGCCGGAATCTCGTCGAGCAATCCGTCATGCTCGAGGCCAACGGTTCGTTCGCTACGGATTGGCCGACAATACTATCCAGCAGGCCATAAAAGGCGACAGCAGCCTGGGAACATTCCGGGAAAGCCGAACGAAGACGGTCATCAAAATGCTTCATGTCGTCGGAAACGGCGACTTCGACACCATCCGGCAACCGCACCACAAATGATGGTGAAAGGCAGTCAACTTGCGGCGGACCGATCGGCAGTTCGGAAAAGATTCTTTGGTAGACTCCATCCGCCTCCCAACCGGAATACAAACCCGCGGTGGGCTCGAAGGCATAACCAAGGTGCTCAAAGTTGGCCACGCAACCGCCGACGCGCGAGTTCCGCTCCAACAAGCAAACGTTGACGCCGCGAGCGGCCAGCAAAGCAGCGGCAGTTAGTCCGCCGATGCCGCCGCCAACAACGACTACTTCATAGTCCATCTAGTCAGACCAGAAAATGGAGGAGCTGGATAAGAACGCTGGTAGTAGGTTGGGGCCGCCAGTGCTCTGCAATGGCGCGCAGATACGGCTCAAAAACAATGATCAGGGACTGGACTCCGTTAAAGACGAGGTGGATGACAAAGCATGGCAGCAGCCGTCCCGTGCGCGCCCGGATGTAGGTCAAAACCAAACTCAGCAACGAGATCGAAAGAATCGCACCGATGTTTTGCCGGTATTGATAGACATGCAATCCCGCGAACATCGAAGCCACGATGATTACCGCAAACCAAAGGCCGAACGCTCTCTGCAACTTTGTTTCAGGTATCACGTCAAAGAAGTGCTTCCAGATAATCGCAAACCGCCGGCCGCTTGCTCGCTGCAAAGCCGAGTAGAGCAGACCGCGATAGATCATCTCTTCAATCAACGGCGCAGTTGCGACGGCGATGAAAGCGAGGGTCAGCGCGGCGGCGCGAGAGCTGTCCAGGATTTGATCGAGATCGGTTTTTTTCGCGCCGGAGAATGCCGCGATTAACCACGCCATAACGAATAACGAAATGGCGACCCCCACGCTTTTCCCCAGTTTGAAGTCCGGACTCCAGCTAAAACCCAGAACCTCTCTGAGAGAGTATTTGCCCAGTCTCGTCGCGACCGCCCAAATCAAAGCCAGCGTAAGCAAGTGCGCCGGCACCCAACCCAGTACGAACAGAAACACGAATGTCTTATCGGCCAGCAGGACTTCCTGAGTCGGGGGTGGTCCGTTCTTAAAACGATAAGCGACGTAGGGCTGGACGAAAAGAACCGGGACCAGCGCCACCGCCGCGATACTCAGGAACCAGGTAATGAGTGCCGACAGCACCCCCCACGGCGGACTTTCAGGGCTTCCGGTTGGGGCCGCCGGCAAATCGGATCCGTTGGCGGAAGGCAGGGAATAGATCGCCGGTGCCGAGTATGCGGTTTCTGACGGTGTGCTCACAAAGTTTTGCAGTCGAGTCCAGCGAGAGGCATGCGATCAGTCGTCGGATGACTCGGAAGGCTTCTGCTGGCTGTTGTAATGCTCCAGCTTCCGGTAAATGGTCTTGCGACCAATATTGAGGAGCCGGGCCGCTCGGGTTTTGTCACCCGAGGTGTAATCGAGCGTGGCCTCGATCACATGACGTTCGATCTCGTCCATCGAGGATGGGACGTCTATCTCCATTTTGGTGATGCGGCTTTCACTGGCGGCTTGGGCGCGCTCCACGCGAACCATCGCCTGCCGTTCTGAAGCGATGTTGCCGATCGCGGATGGTAAATCGTCGAGCTCGATCTGTCGTCCTGCGGCGATGATTACGGCGCGCTCTACTGCGTTCTCGAGTTCGCGGACGTTCCCCGGCCAGTCATAATTGATCAGCGCGCGCAGGGCAGCCTTGGATATGCCGGAGACAAATCGTGAAGTCCGTTGTTTGTAGTGCTCGAGAAAGTGAATCACCAGCGGGTGAATGTCTTCGCGGCGTTCGCGCAGCGCGGGCAGCGTAATTGGGAAAACTGAAAGCCGGTAGAAAAGATCTCGCCGAAACCGGCCTTCTTCCACTGCGCGATCCAAATCGACATTGGAGGCGGCGATGATCCGCACGTCGGCCTTCAAGACTTCATTTCCTCCGACGCGAGTAAACTCACCATCTTGTAGCACGCGCAACAGACGCACTTGCGCGGCCAAAGTCATTTCGCCCACTTCGTCGAGAAAGAGGGTACCGTTATTGGCGTCTTCAAAGCGGCCCTGTCGCCGTGAACGAGCGTCTGTAAACGCGCCCTTTTCGTGGCCGAAGAGTTCAGATTCAAGCAATGTTTCAGGGATCGCGCCGCAATTCAGCTTGATATAAGGCTGGTCTTCCCGGCCTGAGTTAAAGTGGATCAGGTTCGCGAGCAGTTCCTTGCCGGTGCCCGATTCGCCCTGAATCATTACCGATGTCTGAGTATCAGCGACGCTTAGCGCCAACTCCATCGCGCGGCGAATCGCCGGCGCCTGTCCGATGATTCGATCTTCGCCATAGCGCTCGTGCAGAGCGCTTTTCAGACGCATTACTTCGGCCGAAAGATGATCGCGCTCAAGGGCCGTCCCGATTTGATCGGCGATGCCTTCGACCAGGGCTACTTCATGATCTTTGAATTGTTCACGCGGTTCGCTCCAGACCAGACCCAGCAGGCCAAACGTGTGACCGCCAATCCGCACCGGTGCCACCAGCGCGGCGCGTCCACCGAGCGTCGCATTGAACATGATCCGCATTGGCAGCGGCAGATCGCTCTCCAGAAGTTTCAGCGTTCTGCCCTGTGACAGCACCTCGACCATCGCCGGAATTCCGGTGATATCGAGCGACTGGCCGTGCGCTTCGATCAGTCCTCGGACGTTGTCGGTGGTAGCGTGGGGAGCAGCCTTGAAAGCGGCCAGGCTAAGTCGTTTTTCGCCCGCGTCCAGCACCCCCAGCGCGCAATAGTCAGCGCCGACGAGCGAGAGCGCGCGCTCCAAAACGGCCGAAGTCACTTCGCCAAAATCCGAACGCGCGTTGAGTGCGTTGGCGATTTCGAGCAAGGCCTTGGTGGTTTCGGCTTCGCGCTTCTTGTCGGTGTAAATGCGCGTGTACTGGTAACCAATCGCCAGTTGCATTGCGATTGACACCAGAAATGCGACCTCTTCATCGGCCCAGTGACGTATCGTGCGCGTGTGGTGGAGACCGATGAGACCGAGCACTTCATTATCGAGAACCACCGGGACTACCAACAAGGAACGCGTTCCCAAACTCTTGGCAAAAAAACGCACCTTGTGATCGAGTTCCGGCGCGGAGGTGTCATCCAGTCTGATTGGTTTTCTAACGTCGAGGTGTTGTGCCAGCGTCGCCGCATCAACCGGAATGCGCGCGTCCAGACTGGAAGGCACGGTTTCAGAAGCACGCCATTCATGGCTGATCCGAAGCTCGCCTTCCGGGCTCAGCTTGATGATGTCACAGCGATCTACTTCCATCATCTGGCCCAGCTCGGCCACCACAACTTTCAAAAACGAATCAAGATTAATTGAGGTGGGCAGGTTGGCCGCCAGACGCCCGATGATGGATTCGCGCGCCTCGTGCAGCTTAAGCTTACGTTCGATGGAAAGGGTCTGTTCTGTTTCGGCTGCGGATTGCATTTAGTGCGAAGTTAACGACGAATAGAATAGCAGAAGGGATCGCCGCGGACTAACCTGGCATCTCTCTTCTCGGACCTGGCCGGGATCATAACCAACAGTGAGGCAACTTGCAAAAAAGAACCGCGTGGGTCGATCTGAGAAGGCGTCGGTCTTGGGATTGGCTGCATCTGAAGACCTGGCAGTGTAGTAATTGGCTTCGAACTCTTGCGGCCGGCTCGGGGAATGAGAATCAGTACCGGAAGCGGTAACGACCGGGTCTCAACTCTCCAAACGTCCGAGATCGCGGGTCGAGACCCGTCGCTACCTCTGACGGCACCGATCTCACTAGACCGGCAAGGCAATTCTCAAGATAGGAGACTGCAAAAACTGCATCCGGTTGTAATGGTTAAGAGCGGTCTCGTATAATTCCAACCTACTCGGAAGTGACTCAAGTAAACCGTGGAACGAAGCTGAATTAACGATGCCCATTTACGAATTCCGTTGCCAGAAATGCAACGACCAGATTGAAGTTTATCAAAAACTGTCTGACAAGCCACCCACCCGATGCCGCAAGTGCGGCGGGCGGATGGAGAAACAGTTCTCCAGGACTTCCGTGCAGTTCAAAGGTGAGGGTTGGTACGTGACCGATTATGCTCGCAAGGGAGGCGTAGCTGAGAAAGTCGAGAAAGAACTTTCGACGCCCGAGCCTACGAGCAGCGACAAGGCAAAGCCGAAAAAGACGACGCCCACGAAAACCAGTTCAGACAAGAGCTAAAAGCTCTGATTGACGGTCAACAATGCGACCGATACTCAACGCGAAGTCTCCAGTGAAGCGCACCGGGCGGTGCTGGTGGAGAGGCTTTGTCTTTCTGCTTACTACGGTCTGTCTCTTCGGCTCGCTCCTGGCCCAGGCCGGCCGCCGGGCGCATCCTACGTCAGAAGCCTCGACCGTCCTGAACGTAGTAGCGACCCGCGCCAACGGCGCTTCCACGCCGATTACATCCAAAGACATTTCGCTGTTCGATAACGGCGTCGAGCAAAGCATCCGGAACTTTGCCCCGGATATGTCGCCCGCGCGCATCGTGCTCCTGGTCGATAACTCTCTGACAATTCGCGCCGATGTCGACAAGCTTGAAAAAGCCACGCTCGAGTTTGCGTATGAGATGTTCGACGGCGACAAATTGCTGATAGTCG
>Ga0137359_10004147_pt1 | contig 11843 bp, 8 predicted proteins | sample Mad1_40_16metaG_FD_108281 | JGI IMG/M metagenome (GOLD analysis project Ga0137359, IMG submission 108281) | Vadose zone soil microbial communities from Angelo Coast Range Reserve, California, USA - Mad1_40_16 metaG | ecosystem: Environmental > Terrestrial > Soil > Vadose zone | place: USA... | reverse complement strand
TCGTCTGGGCGTATCTCTTCGAGAATCCGGTTCAAGCCGCGCCCGCCGGTCCATTGCTGTGTTACGAAGGCAATTGTCGTCGCGCCAGATTTCGTCGACCTCTTGATCTCGTCGGCAATATGCAGCAATACCTGGCAGCCAAACCGGTCACCAACTGCAGGTCCGGCCCACCCTTCGCCAACGCTAAATCGCTGTCGCTGCAGGGTCACGGGATCCAGGATATCCACTCCTGCGGCGTGCACTTCTCCGTTGCTCTTCGCACCAATATCTACGTACATCTCATCCAGGTCGGACATTTTGGGCGCGTTCAGGCGCGACGGTTGCAAATGCACTGAGAGCCCCGTGAAAACGCCCGGAACTCTCTTTCCGTCCCGCGTAATCACCCAGATCGGCTGCGCGGCATGCAGCAGATCAAAAACGGAATTCGGCGGCGTCTGGGGCAATCGCTGGACGTGCAAGAACCCGTCTGGCGTGATCCCGCCGACGATGTAGCCGGGCTCGTCTATCGGTGTAACGAGGAGTCGGTGCGGCGCGCCGCTGCCCACAGTCACATATACATTGCCGAGATTGTCTGTTTTCGGTGCAAGAGACTTTAGCTGCTCGCTAATGCGGCCACTTAAGTTCTGTTCGTATCCACTCACCGCCGGAATCTCGGCAAGCTGCCCCACATCAGCGAACCGCAGGCCGCCCGCAGATTGCGCCGAGGCAACGGACACAGCGAACATTGCCGCTAGTGCTCCGCCAAAAGCGAAAGACCCAAACCTCATCACTCGCCTCCTGAAGAATCCTCACCTCGGCCAACTCAGCGGCACAGCGCCTCAATCAGCTTTTCCTTCTTTTTCTCGGCGTAGGACGTGAGCGCGTCGAGCGACCCCACATATCCCCCGACAGCGGCAGCCGCGAGCAGCGCAAATGCTTTGGCCGGCAGCCAGCGATCGCCGGTCCATCGCCCCAGCCCCAACACCAGCGTGCTGATCCCGAACAGCAGAATCTGCGCGCCGAACGCGACCAACACCGCCATGCCCGACTGTCGCTGCCCGTGCACCTGCCCAAACGCGAGCTTGCGCGGAAAGCTCAGCGACGACCAGTTGGCGATGGACAATTGGCCGACCACCGTAAACACGATGGCCGCCAGCGTCGCCGCAAAAGTCGGCGCGGAAGGCAGGCCCACCCGATAAGCGAACGCGACGATGCATAGCGCGAGCTCCGTCAGGATCAGGCACACCTGCACGAAATTTTTCCCCAGCAAAATGTCGCGAAACCGGATGGGCGCGGTAAAGTACGTCTGCACGCCCGTGCCTTCGTATGCGAAGCTGTTGTACGCCGGCGCCATCAAAATCAGAATGATGTACGCCACCAGGCCCGGGAAAAACAGCTCCGGGGAGAATCCCGTCTTCGCCCCGGAAAACCGAAACATCGCCGCCTGAGAGATCAACGCAAAAACCAGGATCGGCGGCAGAAAGAGCAGCAAAGCGGCAAAACCGTTCCGCAACAAGTAGCGAAATTCCTTGCGAACCACGGCCGCAACTTGCGGCGACAGCAAGCCAAGCGCGTCGGCGCGCGACTCCGGTTTGAAAGCGGAGCGCGCTATCGGCCGCTGCGCAGCCGCGGTCTCGCCAAGTTCCTCGCCGCGATACTGCGCCGCAAAGCGCAGCCAAAGAAGCGCCCCGAAGCAAACGGCATACAGGCTGATTGCGCCGGCATCCAGCAGCAGCATTCGCAAATCGCCGAGCGAGGCCGCCCCGACTCCGCGGCCCGCCAGGGAAGCCGGAAAATACGCGAAATACGGGAGCAGACGCGCAGCCCACGGACCAGCGGAGTTCCCGTAGCGGCTCAGCAAAGGCCCCAGCATCTGCAAGGAAACCATCAGCAAAATGAAAACCGCAAAGAAGATTTCGCGGCTGCGGCGCCGCGCCAGCAAGCGCTCCAGCCAGGAGCCTAGCAAGCGCTCCAGCGTGACATTGAAAAGCACGAACGGCGCGGTCACCAGCAGCAGCGCCGGCAGCAACGCGACCTTCGCCGCGGCCGCGCCGATGATGATCGACACCAGCCACGCGACTGCCGCCAAGCCGGTAAAATCCGCCAACCCATACGCCAGCCCAATCACATAAAAACTCGCGAAGCTCAGGGGAAACCGCAGCAGCGTGCGAAACTCAAAACTGACGCCGAAGCCCGCCACCACAATGGGAAAAAGCTGCCACCAGAAAAAAACAGCCCAGAACAGCAGCGCCAGCCATCCCGCCTTGCCGCTCGAAACAAAATCGTAGGCTCCCGCGAAAAATGCCGCGGATACTCCGACAACGACTACGCCGGCGAGCAGACTGACGACAATCAGCCCAATGAGGTCCATCCGGTTCTGTTTTTTGCGCAGATTGTTGTGCACCAACCGCCAGCGCATTCCGGCGATCAAGCCGATTTGCTTCAGCACTCCGGCCGGCCGAGCTACGTCAGCCACGAGAGCTCCTCGAGCTGCGCCTTCTCCGTGCCGCTCTGGCCCACGATGGACAGGAAAATTTCTTCGAGCGTGGTCTTGTCGCCGCTCTCGCCCGCAACGCCGGCGCGCAATTCCTCGATCGAGCCTTGCGCCACCAACCGGCCGTTGTGAATAATTCCAACGTGGCTGCAAAGCCGCTCGACGATCTCCAGCACGTGCGAGGTTAGAAAAATCGTCACGCCTCGCGCCATCATGCGCCCCAGTAGCGCCTTCAACGCGCCCGCGGCCAGCGCATCCACGCCCTCAAACGGCTCGTCCAGAAAAAGGATCCTCGGTCCGTGGATCACCGCCGCGGCCAGCGCCAGTTTTTTCTGCATGCCGTGCGAATAATCCGCGATCATCGACTTCCGCCGGTCCGCAAGCTGCATGAACTCCAGCAACTCCTCCGTGCGTTTGAGCGTTGTCGCCCGGTCCAGCCCGTACATGCGCCCCACAAAATGCAAATACTCCACTCCCGTCAAGCGCTCGAAGAGCCCCATGCCCTCCGGCACCACGCCGATCTGCCGCTTTACCTCCACGCTATGAGAAGAAAAATCCAGTCCCAGAAGCTGCATGTACCCCGAAGTGGGTGCCAGCAAGCCCGTCAGCATTTTGATGGTCGTTGATTTTCCCGCGCCATTGGGGCCCAGGAAGCCGAAGAATTGTCCCGCCGCTACTTCCAGGTCGACGTTGTCCACCGCCGTCAACGCGCCGAAACGCCGCGTAAGCTTCTTCGTCACAATGGCCAAGTCGGTCATCGCAGTTCCCCGTTCTACGGTTTGCAGCAAGACTCTAGCATGACCGCGCTTGGCCTCACGCGCACCAGCACGCGCTGCGGCGCGCCACCGCGCTCAGGCAGTTACGCTTTCACACCGGAGTTTTTTGGGGAGCCGCGGAAACCCCGGCGAGCTGCGTTTCTTTCGTGGGAAACGCCGCGAGCACCGCCGGCAATTCCACGCGGAACACCGCGCCGCCCTGTTGCGAGTTGTAGCAGAGAATTCTTCCCCCGTGTTCCTGCAGGATGCCGAAGCAGATGCTCAACCCTAATCCCGTTCCTTTGCCGACCGGTTTGGTGGTGTAGAACGGATCAAACACGCGCTGCGGATCCTTGATACCCGGACCAGTATCGGAGAACAGCAGCACCACATTGCCGCGATCACGCTGCGTCTTGATCGTAAGCAACCCGCCGTCGCTGGCCTCCATCGCGTCGATGGCGTTGTTGATGATGTTGAAAAAAACCTGCAACAACTGGTTTCCGTCCCCGCGCACGCCCGGAAGCACGGATTCCAGTTGCAGCTCGATGCGCGACTTGGAGGACCGCAAGTCCAGCGCGCGAAGCTGCACGGCGTTGGTCACCACCGTGTTGATGTCCAGCAAAGTGCGCTCCGGCGGCACCTGCCGCGCGAAGCTGAGCAGGTTGGCGACCAGCGTTTTGGTGCGGCGCGCCTGGTCGCGAATCTTGGCGGCCGTGGCCCGCGCCTTTTCGGGGAGGGTTGCATCATCCGCGAGGAGATCGGAGAAGCCGAGAATGGCCGCCAGCGGATTGTTGATTTCATGGGCCGCACCGGCGGCTAGCTGCCCGAGAGAAACCAGCTTTTCCGTCTGCACCATCTGCGCCTGCAAGCGTTGCAGATTTTCTATCGATTGCTCCGATTTCGCCAGCAAGCGCGCGCGGTCGGAATCGGCCAGGTGCGTCCGCAGAAACACCAGAAAAGCGATCGGCACCGAAGCGATCAACGTGGTCATCAGCCGGAAATCGCGCACTTGTGGCGCATCGTGCTCGAAGCGCAGCGTGAAGATGGCGAATACCGGCAAGGAGATAACCGCGCCCATGGCCAGGCGGGCCGCCCACGCGCTTTCCGCTGATTTTTCCGGGTCACTGTCGCCGCTATCCTGTGGCGCGTCCAGTTGTGCGCGCTTCAGGTAGGCAATCACCCCCGCCAGGCCGAACCACAAGAAGGATGAGATCAGCGGCAGATCATAGACACTTCCCGTCGAGTACTTGTGCGAGCTGATGGCCACGTTGATGGTCAACGACGAAAGCATGTACATGGCCGAGCCGCCGAAGAGGTTGGCATACACCAGCCGCCAGGCGCCTTTTGCCTTCAGCCACAGTACGCCCAGCCCGATTACGATCACCATGTTCTGGATGTTAGAGACCAGGTCGTAGTTGAAGTTGTACTGCGACTCCGAGGGTACGGCGAACATCCACGGAAAAACCACGAAGGCGTACAGGAAAGTCCACCAGGTCAGCAGCAAAACGAAATTCAAGTAGCCGAATTGCAACCGCACTTCGCCCCGCCTGCGGTGCGGCTGCAGCGCCAGCGCCGCCATGATGGGAATGCCTCTGAGGAAGAATACGACGTCGCCCCCATAGATCACTGGCGTGGGCTCGTGCGCGTACACCTCGTAGTAGGTCCAGTCAAACTGGCCAAGCATCCACAGCGTGCAGCCCATGGCCAGCAGCATCCAGAAAATGTTCCGGCGCCAGTGCGGTGTTCCAGCGTTCAGCAGCAGCCCGGCGTTCGCCAATAGCGGCACGATGCATTGAACCAGGTTTCCAAAAGTGGACACCGCGTCCGGGTGCCCGGCAAGCGCCAGGGACACCAGCGCATATATGCCGACAATCGCCAGCCACAGTCCCACCAGAATGCCGATTATTTTGGAAAAAGACATACTCGTGCTTCCGTCTATTTTAGAGGGGAAGCCTTCCGACAGGGGGGCAGCCTTACCGCGCCGATAGCCAATCGATAACCGGACTGATAGCCGGTGCGCATTTAGCCCGCCCGAAGCAGCGCCTTTGGCCATTCTTCCACGCTGAAACTTCTCTGCCGCCGGGGTATCTTCATCGCAGACAGGCCGCGGGGCGCTGCGGCCATTGCGCATCCAAATTTGCGCACCAGCCGTAGCATAATAGGAGATGGCCGTTCGCTCCGCGCTTGAGGGGAAAATGCTGATTCGCAAGTCGCCCGATCTGACCTATGCTGACGTCACTCTCCGGTCCGTGTACCTGGACCGCCGTAAATTTCTGCGCAGCGCAGGCATCGCCGGCCTCGCAGCCGTTGCGGGCAAACGCCTGCTCGACCTGGCTTCTCCTTCGCGCAGCGTCTTCGCGTCAACCAAGCTGACCACCATCAAAGGCCCTTTCAGCACCGACGAAAAAATCAACACTTTCAATGAAGTGGCGCACTACAACAATTTCTACGAATTTGGCGTCGACAAAGACCAGCCCGCCAAAAATTCCCAGCGCTTTGTCACATCGCCCTGGACCGTCGCGGTCAGCGGCGAGGTCAAGAAGCCGCGAAAGTTTTCCGTGGACGAAATCCTCAAGCTCGCCCCTCTGGAGGAGCGCATCTACCGTCACCGCTGTGTCGAAGGCTGGTCCATCGTGGTTCCGTGGATTGGCTTTCCCTTCAGCGTGCTCGCCAATCTCGTCGAGGCCACTCCTAAAGCTCGCTTCGTTGCATTTGAGAGCTACTACGATCCGAAGCAGATGCCGCTGGGAAAATATGCCGGAATCCAGTTGCCGTATCTCGAAGGCTTGCGCCTCGACGAAGCCATGAACCCGCTGGCGCTACTTTGTGTAGGCATGTACGGTGAAACTCTGCCCAACCAGGACGGCGCTCCGGTTCGCATGGTCGTGCCGTGGAAATACGGATTCAAGAGCATCAAGTCGCTGGTGAAAATCCGCTTTGTGAAAGACCAGCCGCCAACGACCTGGAACATCTCGGCTCCCCAGGAGTACGGCTTCTATTCCAACGTGAATCCTGAGGTCGATCATCCGCGCTGGAGCCAGGCCCGCGAGCGCCGCCTCCCCGAATTCTTCAAGTCCCACAAGACCCTGATTTTCAACGGTTACGCCGACCAGGTCGCCAGCCTTTACACCGGCATGGATTTGCGTAAGAACTATTAGCCGGGAATTCCCAAGTGCACCGTTTCCTCTCCAGCAAGTGGACCAAAGCCGCTCTCTTCGTGCTGTGCCTGGTTCCCCTCGCCGCCGTCATCTGGCCCTTTGTTCACCGCGACACCATTCCGAATCCCTTAGAATTCATCCAGCACGCTACTGGCGATTGGACTCTCCGGTTCCTGGTCATTACGTTGACGGTCACGCCGCTGCGTCAGCTCTTGCATCTTCCGGAGCTGATTCGTTTTCGCCGCATGCTTGGACTTTTCGCTTTTTTCTATGGCTGCTTGCACTTCACCACCTATCTCTGGTTCGACAAGCTTTTCGACCCTCACGAAATTTGGAAAGACGTTTACAAGCGCCCCTTCATCACCCTGGGCTTTCTCGCCTTCACGCTTCTCATTCCCCTGGCAATTACCTCCACCGCTGGCTGGATTCGCCGCCTCGGCGGCCGCCGCTGGCGCATCTTGCACCGCGCCATTTACGTCAGCGCGGTTTGTGCAGTCATTCACTACTACTGGCTCGTGAAATCTGCAGTGATTCGTCCGCTGTTCTACGCGGCACTGGTGGGTTTATTGTTGGCGTGGCGCGTGGGTGAATGGCTTTTGCGACGCCGGCGAACAGCTCTCGCCAACGCGGTGCCACAGCGAACTCCGATCAACGCGGCTCAGTAACTCTGCGGATTAGTTCGGTTCGCCGACTGACGGAGCTTCCTCGAGGTCCAACCCCCAAAAGCGCGGTGCCGGCGTGAGAAATTCCACTCCCACCCGCTGCCGGTCCGCCGGTTCTCCCACAAAAACCACCCGGCACTCTTGCTCTTCCTGAGTCTCCGGATGCACCAGCACCAGCATTTCTCCATCGTCGACTTCGTGCTTCAGGAGGATCAGCGCGCCGTGCGCATTCACCACCACGGTTTCGCAGGTCTCGCGAAATTTCCGGCCATCGTGTGCGCGTCCCTGCGCTTTCAACCTCATCTTCAAAAAGGCCCGCGTGCTGCGTCTCGGCGGTTTCGAAGTCAGTGTGCTCATGCTTCCATGTTCCCGTCCTACCCGCGAACCCGTCAATTGCCCCACAGTCCAGTTGTTCCCAACCCGCAACCATTGACTCTTCTCTGCGTTAGCTCGGCGCTCTCTGCGTCTCAGCGTTATTTTTTTGCCCCTTCTACGCCGCCATCCCAATCCGCCGAATTAAGTCTTCCTGCTCCGCTTTGCTCTCCGCCCCAATCGTAAACGCGTCCAGCAGTCCCAGCCCCAGCGCAAAATTCAGCGCTTCATCTTGCCGGTTGCGCATGTCGCCCTGCCCCAAAATCTTCATCCCCACGATCCCCTTCCCGGCCGCCTTCATCTCCCGCATCACGCTCACCACCGTGGCCGGGTCCGCGTCCATAAACGATCCGATAGGATTGATGCGTACCAGATGCACTTCCACCCAGCGCGACTTCGTCGCCGCCCGCAGCGCCTCGATCGAATGGCATGAGCATCCGTGCGCGCGGATGGTGCCTTTCCGCTTGGCCTCCTCAAAAACATCCATAACGCCGCGGTATCGTTCCGTCCAGTCCCCCTCCGTCAAGCAATGCATCAAGCAAATATCCAGATAATCCGTCCCCAACTCCTGCCGGAAGCGCTCGATATCCGCCCGCGCCGTCGCTGCGTCGCGCGCCCATGTTTTCGTAAGCACCGTCACTTTGTCGCGCGGCACATGCTTCAGCGCTTCCGCCACATGCGGATGGCTGCCGTAGGAATCCGCCGCGTCAAAAAATCGCAGCCCGTGCTCGTAGCCATTCAGCAGCAAATCCGACAATCCCTTAATCCCCAATGCCGTCTGGTGGGAATGATGCCCAGACCCCACCGTGCCCGTCCCCATGGCCAGCAAGCTGGTCTGAATTCCGGTCTTCCCGATCGTCGCCGTCTCGTTGGCCGCGAACTTACGCGGCAGCGCACGCAATGCCGCCAGCCTCGCATCAACCAGCGTCGCTCCTTTTGTCATTCCGAGCGAAGCGAGGAACCTGCTTTTCGCCGCCAGCGTCGAAGTCGCTCCCGCCAGCAACGCCCCTCCAGCTCCACACGCTGCATGCCGTATAAAATCTCTGCGCTTCATCGCTCCTCCTTTATACAGCTCCCGGGGCTCCGTCTACCCGTTATGACGCGGCTCCTCGTCTCTTGGTTATCACCGCTCATCCACGCAACGCCGTGGCTCTCTACGATGAGCCCGGCATCTGGACGCTCGAACGGCGTCCCCCTGTATTCGCGTAAGCTGCATAAATGAGCATTCGCTGCGAAAATGGCAGGTAGGCTAACCCGGCGGCGCACAGCAGCACCGCTCCCTGCAGTTGACCTAGAAACAGCAACGGTGTCGCCGCCCAAACCTCATCGAGCAACAGCACGGCAGGAAACAGCCAGCGAAACTTGCGCCCCAGATCCGGATAGTCCAGGCTCACGGCGGTGAGCTGGTACAGCCGCACCGGAACGCCGAGCACCCCCGCCAACAACAGCACTTTCCCCAACACTGCCGTGCCGTACAGCTCCTGGCTGACTCGCAGCACGTCATGAAACTTATACAGGGCAATCGCATACATGCTTAGGTATCCGATTTGAATCAGCAGCAACAGCGCGCGCACCGCCGTAGGACTCATCGTAAGGGGCGCAGCCGACGACGGAGCGGCCATCACCGCGGAGTCACGTCTCGCCGGCTCCAGGCTTCGCCGCAACGTCGTCAAATCAGCCGACAGATCGCGCGCCGATGCATAGCGCTCATCCATGCGCTTGCGCAAGCATTTCTGCACGATGCGCCCTAATTCCGGCGGAGCCACCGGGTTTCGCCACCCCACCGGGGGCGCCTCTTCCTTCAGTATGTTTGCGATCGTCGAAGTTGGCGACTGGCCGATAAACGGGTTGTACCCGGTGGCCAACTCATAGAGCACTAATCCCAGAGCATAAAGATCGGTGCGCGGGTCCACTGCTTCCCCCTCGAGCTGTTCCGGCGCCATGTATTCCACCGTGCCTACCAGTAGCCCGGCCGCGGTCGACATCGTCGCCGTTTCGGCCAGCCCCGTGCCCGTAGTTACCTTGGATGCTATCGGCACGAACAATTTTGCCAGCCCAAAATCCAGCACCTTGGCTTGCCCTTGAGTGGTCACAAAGATATTCGCCGGCTTGATGTCGCGATGGACGATGCCCTTCGTATGTGCCGCGTCCAGTGCCTGAGCGATCTGCAACGCCAACTCCACCAGCCATACCGCGCTGAAAGGTTTTCTGCCCACGTAGTATTTCAGCGTCTGCCCCTCGAGCAGTTCCATCACAATGAAGAACTGGGCGTCGTGCTCCTGTACGTCATGGATCGTGCAGATATGTGGATGATTTAGCGCCGATGCTGCCCGGGCTTCGCGTCGAAAGCGCACCGTGGCTTGGCCATCCCGGGACAGCGCTTCCGGAAGGAACTTCAGCGCCACCAGGCGCCCTAGCGCGTGTCCTCGGCCTTGTACACCACGCCCATTCCGCCGCCGCCCAGTTTTTCTAGGATGTGAAAGTGCGAAATGTTCTGGCCAACCATACAGGCAGGATCGCTCTTGGTGCGCCATGTTAGGCTCCACCTACCGCCAAGTCAAACAATGTCCATCATCGGTTGTTATCTAGCTAATATTATTCTCCCGCCGGACTGTCTGCCGAATCCGCGTGCGCAGGTGCGTCATACGGCACCACCCCTTCCCTTCCGACCCGCGCCATATGAAGCTGTTTACAAGGACTTACCATCGAAATTCCAAGACACGAGCGGCGCCGCCACCCGCGCTACCGGGCGCCCAAAGACCTGCTGGTCGGCTGGCAAGGCGCGGGAAGGCGCAACGTCTCCAACGCTGAGGAGTTGGGCGTGGGCGGAGTGTTCCTGCTCGTCGCGCATCCCCTTTCCGCCGGCACCCACGTGGAAATGCTTTTCGATGTGCCCAGCGGCGAAGTCCGTGCGCGCGCCATCGTCCGCCACGGGCGCGCCGGCCACGGCATGGGCGTGCAGTTCGTGCACATGGGCTCCGACGATCGTGCCCGCCTGCATCGCTTCGTCAAGCAGCTTGCCGAGGATTCGCGTCTCGAAACGGTCCCTGTGCCTTCCAGTTGGTTCGAACGCGGCCCCCTTCCTCTTGACTCCGGCGAAATTAAAACGCACCACGAGCTTTTCGCGCTACTCAACAAAATCTATTCCGCCCGCCTCACCGGTCAGCTCCAGCTCGTCCTCGGGCGCGTCGAGCGCCACCTTTTTTTCGACGGCGGCCAACTCGTCTTCGCCACCAGCAGCGACCGCCAGGACAGCCTCGGTGAAATGATGCTGCGCGAAGGCGCCCTAACGCAAAGCCAGTTTGAAGAAGCCGCCGACTTGGTAAAGACCGGCCAGCGCTTCGGCTCCGCCGTCGTCGAAATGGGCATCTTCGCCGTCGAGCAAGTCGTCATTTGGGTACAGCGCCAGTTGACGCAAATCACTTCGTCGGTCCTCGACTATCCTTCCGGCCGCTTCTATTTCTTCACCTCCCTCGAAAAAAACGTCGTCCCCGAAATCGGCATCCCCGTTCCTCTCGGCAAACTCCTCCTCGAAGCTGTGCGTCGCGCCAAAGATCTCCCGCTCGAACATATCGCCGCCGATGCCGGCCTGCGCATCGACATTTCGCACGATCCGCTGCTCCGCTACCAGGCTGTCGAGCTCGGCGATACCGAACTCCGCCTCCTCGCCTCCATTTCGCACCCGGTCTCCGCAAGAGATTTCCTCGCAACCTGCACCGTCCCCAAAGACTCCGCGGCACGCGCTCTCTACTCTTTGCTGGTTCTCGGCGCGGTAATTAGCGTGCCCACGCCCGAGCAGCCCGAGAAGACTGAGCAGGCGGCCAAGCCAGCGGCCGAGCCCACGATGCCATCGCGCGCAACGTCCATTCCCCAGCAGCCTGCAGCCGTGTCTTCCGCTCCTGAACCGCAGTCCCCGCCTGCTGAAGAGCCGCAAGACACCAAAAGATTCGAGGAAGAAATCCGCGCCCTGCTCGACCTCGCCGGCAAAAGCACCTATTACGAGCTGCTCGGCGTCACCGCCACCTCCCCGCCCGAACTAGTCAAAGATAATTTCCATCGCATGGCCCGCAAATTTCACCCCGACCGCCACATGGGCCACAGCGAATGGCTCGGCTTGCTCCAGGATCTGATGGGCCGCTTGACCATCGCTTACAAGACCATCGTCGACGACCAAAAGCGCGCGGCCTACGACAAACATCTTGCCGCCGCCGGCGCCTTCACCCTCGGCCAGGAAAAAACCGAAAGCGAAGGAACCGTTGACGATTGCCTCGCTCGCGCCAAGCAAGCCTTGCGCGCCCGCAATTTCGCCGGCTCCATTCTCTGGCTTCGCAAATGCGTCGAGATCGCCCCCGATGTCGCAAAGCATCACGCCATGCTCGCGCGCAGCCTCGCCGCCATCCCGCAGTACCGCCAGGATGCCGTC
>Ga0137359_10004146_pt1 | contig 11844 bp, 9 predicted proteins | sample Mad1_40_16metaG_FD_108281 | JGI IMG/M metagenome (GOLD analysis project Ga0137359, IMG submission 108281) | Vadose zone soil microbial communities from Angelo Coast Range Reserve, California, USA - Mad1_40_16 metaG | ecosystem: Environmental > Terrestrial > Soil > Vadose zone | place: USA... | reverse complement strand
TCCCTGTCCGGGGTTGGCTCGCGGGTTAGCCCCGCTTCGCCGTGCATCTGCAGAATAGCACGCCCGCCGCAAAGCGCGCAGCGCTATCGCCCGCCTGTTGTATTATTTGTCGAGCCACACGTCTTCGAAGCGCCAGCCGTTGTAGATGCTGTTGGCCATGATGGTCAGCCCCTTAACCTGGGGATACCAGCTGGCCGGGCTGTCGAAATGATACATTCTCAACGGTCATGACCCAGCCCCCTCGACATAACCGCTGTTGAAGCCAAGCCTGGGTGAGGGCGGGCCCGGCAATTTCGATTGGTTTAAGCTGATTTGACTAGGCATCCGCGGAGTACCGCGGCAACGCGCGGCTGCCGGGCGGGTTTCGGATAATACCTCTACTTCTTGTGCTCCGAGACGAGCTGTTTCAGCTACTCCAGCCCGGCCGACTTGAAGGTGCCGTCCGGGGTGTGGTTGGAATTAACTGGGATTCATTTATATGAAAGAGAACACTTCGGCTGTTTCCAGACGCGGCCATATTTATGAAATAGATTTTATCTGGGCGCTTACTGTCTTTTCCGTTGTTGCGATCCATGCATTATCAGAAACGATTTTTTGACTTCGGATCCGAGCAGATCTCAGTCGTCGCAGAATGTCCGGTTGATCACTTGCTCTGGTTATACCAAACGTCCACCGGCACGTTGTCGTCCCTGGTTCCCACTATGTCGAGGTCCTTGTCACCGCCGATGTCGCCGACCTGGGGGCGGCCCCCGTTGGTCGGAGAAATGAGTTGCAAGGTCCAGGAGCTTCCGTCCCCGTTGTTGAGCAAGAAGCCAATGCGCTTTGCCCCGCCCTCGCCGAAAACGATGTCGAGATGGCCGTCCTGGTTCATGTCGGCGATAGAGAGATTGTGGCTGCTGTTGATGCTCGCGTCAATGAGGTGCTGGGTCCAGTTGGTGGCGTTGCGCGGGTCGCCTGAGCCCTGCTCATACCAGGCCAGCTGCCCCGGAAGCCCATCGGAGGCGTCCATGACGATGTCCAATCGGCCATCGCCATTGATGTCGGCCACCGCAACGGCGGCCTGCACTGGACCGCTGCTATCGAAGACATGCGCTGTCCAGGCATTGCCGTTCGTTGGATCGCTGGACTGCTCCAGCCAGTAACCATTCTCCACCAGATCCAGCTTGCCGTTGGTGTGTCCGGCCAGGTTGGCGAGGGCGATACCTTTGCCGTTCCCGTTGTTATCGGGGGCATTGACCATGGTGACCGCCGTCCATGAATCGGGATTGTTCTGGATATAGAGGACCGTTGGTCCGGGCTCGTTATGGAACGCGGCAAAGTAGCCGTGCACGACTACGTCGATCTTGCCGTTTCCAAGCACGTCGCCCACGGCCGCGTCATGGAGGCCGCCATTCCCGATGACGTGCCGCGTCCAACGGTCCGTGAACGAATTGCCACCCCAGTTGCGGGGGTTCTCGTACCACACGATCTGGCCCGCGCCCCAATCGCTCGTGATGATGTCCATGACGCCATTGCCACGGATGTCGGCGACTTGCGCATCGTCGCTGCCGCCGAACTGAGGGTCGATGATGGTCTTCCTCCAGTTCCCCTGGTCCTCGACGCCCGGATTTGCATACCATGCCACCACTGACTGCTGGCCATTGCCGAGCTCCGTGGGGCCTTCGGCGGTAATGACGTCCAGCTTGCCGTCGCCGTCTATATCGCCGAGTGCGATGCCGCTGCCAAAGCCGGAGTTTGGATCGACGAGGAGGTGATTGAAGGGGATGGGCGCCGCGCTGCCCCCGCCGCCAGCAGTGCCGTTTGGCGGCGTAATCGCGGTTGGGATAGGTGGTGTGCTTGTGGGATTTGCTCCCGGTTGTTGAGGTTGCTGGTTGGGTGTTGGTTGATTGCCGGGAACACAAAGGCAGACGAGGAAAAAAGAAAGCCAAAAGCTTTGTACAGCAGTTTCTCCCAGAGCAAAACCAGACAGGAGATACAGATACCAGTCCTTCCCCCTCCAAGACTTCCGAGACTCCCCACGGCCTGAGCGATACGCCCTCCCCTTGCCCTTCCGCAACACAGGCTCCCTCTCTCCCTCCACCGCCCAGTCAGCCCCCGCCTCCTGTTCCGCAAAATCCCGCTCCCAAACGGGAATGGACACGGCACTGATGGGGCTCATTTCGCAAATCCTGCAGTTGCTTCAGCAAATACTCCAACTCCTCCAGCAACTCTTAGGAAATATGCCAAACAGGTTCTGGGCCGCGCACCTCATGGCGATGCACTCCAATGGCATGTCAGCAGTCCAGCTCGAAGCCCAACTCGGCATCGCACCGGTCCCAGTTGCCGCTGACGGTATGGCACGTACAAGACTGCTTGGTTGCTGGCGCAGAAGCTCCGACGATCGATGATCGATCCCCAGCGTGAGCCGCTGGAGGGCGTGGTGGAGGTCGACCAGACCGAATTACCTTTCCGGGCCGACAACAGCTTTTTCGATCCCCTGAAATCCGGGAAGATCCTTATCCGACATTCCCCAGATGCTTGGCGTGGTAGCGCGATGGTCGGCCTCTTGGCTTTCCCTGGCAACAAAATTTGAGCGAAACCAGCCCCGATGACGGTCGGAGCGTCGGATCGCCCGCTTGGTGATGCCGGAACCCGCGGATTTCCGTTCATCAAGGCGCACTCCTCCAGCTATTTGTCGGCCCCATTGCCATCACCGCCCCTCTCATGTAGGCGCCGGCGGTGCCCGCAGTCGGGCGATCAGCCGCAGGATGTCGTGGAACATCTGTCGCGGCACCGCGATCTCGGCCATCTGGAACATGACGTAGCGGCCGTTGCTGACCACCTTGGCGCCGATCTCGATCAGCTTCTCCCGCAAACTCGTCAGGGACCACGGTGCCGCCGCCTTGGGCATCGCCAGGGTTCGCATGAAGTTGCCGAGGTTGTAGGCCAGCGCATGGCGCGGCTGTTGGGTTGCCACCGGGCACCGTCACGAATAAGGCGGGCTAGCCAGGGGTGTACAGGGGTTGTTCGGCCGCGCCAATCAGCGCGCAACCGATAAAGAATTACCAACAAAATCAGAGGACCAAACAGGCGATAGGACTGCAAAAAATTAAAGTGTGTGTTTGCTAATGCGAGAGTTATTTCAAAGTAATTGGCCATCAGCCCGTAGGAAATCCCCAGCATCGAGAGCATCATGCGGGATGTAGGAGATTCCTGGCAGACCAGCAATCCCGCCACCATGAACACGACCACGGTAAAGGCAAGGTGATGTTCATACACCACAGAAGCGGCGATCGTAAAGCTGAGAAGCGCGATGCAGTAATCGATCCATGAAGCGACCGGACAGCTTTGCCGACGGCCGATCAGCGCCGCACCGGGGAAACACAAAGCAGTGGCCATAGTCGCGTAATGGATCCAAGGCACATATTGGATGTGGCTATGAGTGCCCATCCTACTCTAGGTTGGGCCCATTAAAAATCGCCCGATTAAGAAGACTGTTGACGCTGCTGCTTCCGAAAGAGGATTCACCTCGTCGCGACAGGTATGCCGTTAAATCCAAATATTCCCAATGCACGCCGAAACCGAACATAATCAAGGAGGCCACTCCGAATGGTATGAGGATTACAAGAAATCCGAATATCACCGAATATTCTTGGCGCAACAAAGCCCATAACAAAATAGGCGCATACGTCGGTTTGAAAATACAGACGAGACCCAGACACACTCCGACGCCGTAGCGATAACCACGCAGCCATAGTAAGAGCGATAATATAATGAGAAAGGTAAGCCAAGTATGGATATTGCCGTGTGTATAGCCGTTCACTAGTGGGAAGTATAGAAATATCGTAACCAAAGGTATGCAGACCAGGGCGATCTGTTCATTCCGCCCTATCGACTTGGCATCAACACCAACCGATTGATAGAACTTATTAAATATCATTACAATAAGGATGACGTTGGCCCAAAGGAACCACCAGAAGAACTGATTTAGCGACAGAGTCGAGGACCAATCGAGCACTGGGGGCCAGTTGGTCAGCCGACAGAATACAACGCTGAGAGGTGAGTAGATAAACTGACGATCGGTATGCCAATAGGTTGTTTGGTAAAGGCCTTCTGCTGAATTGGAGGCAAGATAGCGAAGGGCATTCCCGATCGGCGTCCATGAATCGCTCGATGCGGTATGGCTGCGGAAAATCGCGTCGAATGTGACACCCAGTGACTGTGTGGCGCATCTTCCACCACAAACCGGAGCGGTCAATAGTGGAAGTACGGAAGCTAAAATAAGGCCAAACACCAGCAAATAAGTCGGACGACTGAGGCCAAATCTTTGGCATGGCTCCGCGTTGAGCCTCGTCCTTCTTACTTCAAACAGAACACCGACACCCAAGCAAAGAAGGAACGAGTAGAGGAGCACATACCTCATGAGATGAAGGCTTTCAAAGTTTAGATTGAACATGCCACTACGCCTAGTGGAATTTCGACAGGATAGAGCAATTAGGGTTAGATTTGTATTTTAGCAGAGCTTTAGCGCCTCTTATCCTGGGGCTGTCGGACGAGGGATGACGGCAGGCTTGCTGCGGCGGAGTCTCGCTGGGGAGATCGCTACGGGCCCGAGAACCAGATAGCAGACGGCTCCGCACCAGAGCATCGTGGTGAATCGCGGAGTGGATGCTGACAATGACGGCAATTCCCGCCGCGAGAACGCCGGCTGCTCTGTTGACCGCCCAGAACCAAGGCCGCTCTAGCCATATTCAAAATTAGGTGAAAGGTGACCTCGTAATCGCCATCGGTGGTGATCCGTTCGATATTGCGGTACCAGGCTCGGCGCGGATTGATGCGGAACTTGTCGGCCGAGAGGCCTAGCAATGCCTCCCAAGTGCATTTGAGGTCCTGCGCCGTGAACGGCTTGCCGTCGTGCCATTTGACGCCGCTCTGCAGCGGAAAAGTCAGCTGCGTGCCGTCCTCGCTCCATGACCACGCGGTCGCCAGATCCGGCACGATCGAGGCGAGGGTGTTCTGCGGCACGTGCTGATCGAAAACGACGAGGTTGTTGAACACCCCCATCACCGGACGCAGCGCGAAAACTGTGACTTCTTCGTGGATCGACATGCTCGCCGGGCTGTCGATCGAGTAGGACTTGAGGACACCGCCCTGCTTTTACGCGCAAGCGGGCTCGGGTGCCGCGAATGCCGAAAGCAGCCCGCCGGCTGCGATGATCAGCGATAGCACTCGCCTCATTTTCGCCTCCCATTACCGGGTCTCGGGCGGGTTCGTTCCGTCTTGGTCCCGTCTCCCTGTCCGGGGTTGGCTCGCGGGTTAGCCCCGCTTCGCCGTGCATCTGCAGAATAGCACGCCCGCCGCAAAGCGCGCAGCGCTATCGCCCGCCTGTTGTATTATTTGTCGAGCCAGACGTCTTCGAAGCGCCAGCCGTTGTAGATGCTGTTGGCCATGATGGTCAGCCCTTTCACATAGGGTTGCCGGCAGGTGGCGCCGACCGGGTAGAAGATGACGGGCCGTATTGCGGCGTCCGCCAGCATTCGTTCGAGCTGCCAGACAATCTTCTTCCGCTTCTCGGGATCCGACTGCATCGATTGCTCGTCGACCAATTTGTCGAACTCGGCATTGCAATAGCCGGCGTAGTTCCGCGCTACGCCGCAGACAAAATTCTCGTAGAACATTTGATCCGGGTCATCGACACCGGTTTCAATCGGCACCGCGCCCACCGTGAAGTCCTTGCGCATCACTTTTGGGTACCACTGCGTCGTATCGACGACGTCCAGTTCGGCGTCGATATAGATCTCCTTCAGCTGCGAGCTGATCAGGACGGCCGGAGTCCGCCAGCTCGGAATGTTTCGCGTCGAAATTTTGGTGACGAGGCGGTTATTCATGCTATAGCCCAGCTTTTCCATGATCTTCTTGGCTTCGGCGCGATTCTTTTCGACATCGGGATCGTAGCCCGGCAAGGTCTTCAGCACCTCGGGCGGCATGCCCCACACCCCTTCCGGCGGCGGCATCATCGTCGCGCCGATATGGCCCTTTCCCTCGTTGACGATGTCGTCAAACGCCTTGCGGTCGAGGCTCAAATTCATGGCTCGGCGCAGCTCCGGGTTATCAAACGGCGCCACTTGTGGATTGATCAGCATCGTGCGGGGGACATTGACCGCCGTCATTTCACAGATCGCTTGCGGCGCCTGGCTCTCGAAATCGTTCAACCTCGGAGGTGTCACGCCAAAGGGTGACCCCACATCGAACTTGCCGGCGAAAAACGCCAGATCCGCCGGAGCGACCTCCCGCATGATCGTGTATTCGATCCCGTCGAGATACGGCCGGCCCGGCTTCCAGTAGTCCGGGTTCCGAGCCAGCTTGATCGACTCGTTCGGCTTGAACTCGATGAATTTAAATGGGCCGGTGCCGATCGGGCGCTGGCGCATATCGCGAGCAGCCACGTGACACGGATAGATCGGCGACCAACCCGAGGCCAGCAATGCAATGAGCGCCGGCTGCGGCCGCTTGAGCTTGAACGTGACCTCGTGATCTCCCCGCGTCGTCACATCCTCGACATTGCTGTACCAGGATTTGCGCGGATTGACGCGAAGCTTGTCGCTCCCGGTGCCCATCAGCAGGTCCCAGGTGCATTTTACGTCGGCGGCGGTGAACGGCTTGCCGTCATGCCATTTGACGCCCTGATGCAGCGGGAAGGTCAATTCGGTTCCTTCCTCGTTCCACGACCAGCTGGTCGCCAGATCCGGGACGATCGATTGCAGACTGTTCTGCGGCACATCCTGCTTGTACATGATCAGGTTGTTGAAGACGTGCATCATCGGCTGCTCGGCGGCGCGCGTCGATTCCTCGAGGATCGACATGCTGGCCGGGCTGTCGAAATGCGACAGCCTGAGAATGCCGCCCTGTTTTTGGGCGAGCGCCGCTTCGGAGGCGGCCATTGCCGCCACCAAGGCTGCCGCGGCAGCGAGCGCACGAAGATCCTGTCTCATCTCCAGTTCCCTCCCCTTGTCATCGCGGGGCGACTACCACCGGCATCGTATCCCTGCCGCCTCAACTCGCTGAGTTCTCGGTCAAGGTGCCCACAGCCGCGAGGCTATCACAAATGCAACGGACGCCATCTGCGATCACTAGCCCTTTATCAACAACCGCTCTGACACGAAAGTGACATCGGTTGACGGTATTTCGATAAAAACCGAACGGCCGTCCCGGTCGAAACTTAGCAAGAGGGGGAAACTCGATGATTGCGAGGGCTTTGTTAGAGAGCATGTCCCGATCGCTTCGCTTCGTGATGCTCTGCGGGTCGGCGCTGCTCGCGAGCGGTGTCGGCCTTGCTGCTCCGGCCGACCAGATGAACGGTGGCGGAACGCTGGTCGTAAGCCGGATCCAGTATGTCGCCCCGACGCCCGCCCCTGAACCCTTTCCGCAGATTTTCAATGATCCCAATGTCAGCGGCGTCCAGGGCAACATCTTTCTCGACTATTACAAGCCGTCTCCCGGTGCGCCTCTCCTCTCGACGCTGCCCCTAACGGCCGCCGCAGTGAAGCAGGGACAGCCGATCATCACGACGAGCTTCAGCTCGAAATCCGAGGGCTCGCTGCACCTGTCACTCGACGGCCATTACGTGACCTATATGGGATATAACGGCGCGGCCGGCCTCGAAGGCGTGTCGAATTCCGAGACGACGAACCCCAACGCGCAGCTCACCGGCGCCACTGGCCCGTTCTACGATCGCGCCGTCGCCCTCGTCAAATACGACCGCACTGTAACGGTCACAACAGAGGACTACGTCTTTAGCGGCGACAATCCGCGCGGCGCCATTACCCTGGACGGCAAAGAATTCTACATGGCGGGCAATGCCGATTCGACCACGAACGCCGGCGGGACGACCGGCCCTGGGCTTACCATCGGCGCCCGGCTCGGTCTGCCGGGCTCGACGAATTCCATTCAGCTCGGGGCCTATTTCGCCAGCGACCGGCCGGACGAGTCTGCAAAGAACCATGTCAAGGACAATAACTGGCGTGGCATCGGCATCTTCGCCGACGCCAGCGGCGTGCAGAATTTGTATGTCTCCAAGGGCAGCGGCGGCAATGGCGACGACGGCGTTTTCCAGGTTCTGAACGGCAACTTTCCGAATGCGACCTTGGCGCAGGTCGTGAACGGAACGGGCGCCGGTGTGCCCACAGGCGGCACCAACAACACCATCGTCCAGCTGCTCGGAAACCAGGCTACCAATCCAAACACCAACGGCCCCTCACCGCTGACCCCGTTTGGCTTCTTCTTTGCCAATCCGACGACCCTTTATGTGGCAGATGAGGGTAACTCCACGATCACGTTGACAGACGCCAGCGGCCAGAGTGAAACCGATCTCGTCTCTGACCCGCTGGCGGGGTTGCAGAAATGGGTGCTGGTTCCAGGCAATTCACCATCCTGGCAGCTCGTCTACGTCCTTCAGGACGGGCTCCAGATCAACAAACCGCAGAATATACCGGGCTATCCGGTGCCGACCTTTACAACTGGGCTGCGCAATTTGACCGGCCGCGTCAATCGCGACGGTACAGTGTCGATTTACGCCATCACAGCGCAGACCAGCACAATCTCGGGCGGTGAGCCTGATCCGACAAAGCTGGTTGCCGTCGCGGACGTGATTGCTGCGACTCGGCTGCCGGTCGACGATGACCAGGACTACGGCCAATGGAGCGATTACCAAGGAACGCTCGAGCACTTTGCGACATTGCAGCAGTCGCGCTCCGGTGAAGTGTTCCGCGGCGTCGCCTTCGCACCCACCCGGTAACAGCGCTACTCGTCGAGCCAGAGGTCTTCGAAGCGCCAGCCATTGTACTGGCTGTTGACCATGATCGTCAGCCCTTTCAGCTTGGGCTGCCAGCAGGTCGCTGCGCGGAAGTGATAGATGATCGGTCGCGCCCCGTCCTCCTGCAATTTCTCGTCGATTTCCCAGACGAGCTGGCGGCGTTTCGCCTCGTCGGCTTCCATCGACTGCTGGGCGAACTGCTTCTCGAGCTCGGGATTGCAGTATCCGGTGTAATTGCGCTCCGAGCCGCAGGCATAATTCTCGTAGAATTGCTGGTCCGGGTCGTCGACGCCGCTACCGGTATTGTTTTGGCCGATCTGGTAATCTTTGCGCGCAACCTTGGGAAACCAGTTGGCGGTCTCCACGGTGTCGAGTGCACCGTCGATATAAATCTCCTTGAGCTGATCGATCAGAATGACCGCCGGATCCCGGAAAATCGGAATGTTGCGTGCCGAAACCGTCAGCTTCAGCCGATTGTCCGCCCCGTAACCTGACTTCTCCATGAGTGTGCGGGCTTGTGCGCGGTTCTTTTCCACGTCGGGGTCGTAGCCGGGAACCGTTTTCAAAAGCTCCGGCGGCATTCCCCAAATACCGGCAGGCGGCGGTTGCATCGCCCCGCCGATGTCGCCCTGGCCCTCTGCGAGGATACCGATAAACGACTTGCGGTCGAGGCTCAGCATCATCGCCCGCCGGATTTCGGGGTTGTCGAAAGGCGGCCTGTCCCGGTTGATGATCAGGTTGGTGCTGGCATTGCCCGGCGCCAGGTCACAGATCGCCTGGGGCGCCTGGCTCTTGATGTCCTTGAGCAGCGGGATCGAGACCTCGAACGGGAAGGTCATGTCGAACTTGCCGGCAATAAAGGCGAGAACTGCCGTCGAGCGGTTCGGGATAATCGTGTATTCGATCCCGTCGAGATAAGGACGGCCGTTTTTCCAATAATCGAGGTTTCGCGCCACCGTGATCCGTTCGTTCGGCTTGAACTCGACAAATTTGAACGGGCCGGTACCAATCGGATGGGTGCGCATGTCGCGCGGCGAAACATGACACGGATAGACCGGCGCATAGCCCGATGCGAGCAGCGCAATCAACCACGGCTGCGGCCGCTTCAGGACAAACGTCGCCTCATAGTCGCCGTTCGTGGTGATTTCTTCGATGTTGTTGTACCAGGACTTGCGCGGATTGAGGCGGAGCTTCTCGCTCGACTTGCCGATCAGCATCTCCCAAGTGCACCGGATGTCTTTGGCGGTAAAGGGCTTGCCGTCATGCCATTTGACACCCTCACGCAACCGAAAAGTCAGTTGGAGCCCGTCTTCGCTCGTCGACCAGCTGGTGGCGAGGTCCGGCACGATCGAGGAAAGGCTGTTCTGCGCCACGTGCTGGTCGTATATGACGAGGTTGTTGAACACCCCCATCATCGGAATCTCGGTCGAGTTCGTCCCTTCTTCGAGGATCGACATGCTCGCCGGGCTGTCCCGATGATAAATTTTGAGAATGCCGCCCGATTTTTGCGCCACGGCCATATGGGCCGCGAGCAGGCCGAACAGCAGGCAGCCGGCCGCGACAAATCCTCGAACTATGGGCCTCATGAGCCGTTTGCCTCCCTGTGCTTATCTTTCGCGATGGCGGCGCTTTGCCGCCTGCCCGCGTTCTAGATCAGCGGGCACAGTTATAAAAGCGTGAACGCAGCGGCCAGAAATCCGCGATCTGAAGTCGTAAGGTAAACATTTGACGGCACGACGGAGGTCGCATCAAGTCGAGACCGTGTTCCTGACTACTTTTTGTGCGATGCAGTACAAAGAGTTCCACGACTTTTCCGTCACATTGACAATTGTATGCTGCATCGCAACATAACCCCGCGTAAGCGTGCCGGTGCGGCCACGCTGTTCGATATCCGCAGCCTGGAGATGCAGGGGAATGCGTTACAAGGAAAGGCAACGGAATTCGACCGAACCGAAGGGCGAGCTCGCTTCGCGTACGATGGCGATGCCGGCGGACTGCAATCCGAGGGGGGACATCTTCGGCGGCTGGATCATGGCGCTGATGGATTCCGCCGGGAAGATGTCGGCGACACCCCATGCCGGGGGGCGCGTCGTGACGGTTTCCGTCTCGAACATCACGTTTCTGGAGCCGGTCCATGTCGGTGACACGGTCTGCTGCTACACCGAGGTCAAGCGCCTCGGCCGCACATCGATCACTCTGGATGTCGAGGTCTGGGTGCTGCGACAGGGTCAAGGCGAGCGGGTCAAGGTGACAGAGGCCGAGTTCACCTTTGTAGCAGTCGACGAGGATGGCCGCCCCCGCGAGCTCGTACCGCCCCAGCCGAAAGAGCCGCGGTCTGCTTCGCGCGAACCCCGCCGCGCCAGCTCCAGATCGCTTGCCTGACGCTAAAGGAGGGACCGCCCGGCATCGAAAGCCACGCCCGCGGGGTTTTGACGCGCATGTTGATGTCAGCTGTAGATTGCGCGATCGCCGCGGCGCGGACGTGCTAGTCACGGGGCGCGCCGGCATGGCGCGCCACCGCGCCGACCTCGAGGAAGCGGTCCAGATCCCGGTCGTCGAACCGACCCAGGCCACCGTCGCGATGGCGATCGGCCGCATCTGCCTCAGCTGGGGCAGAAGCTTGGCGCCGCAGTGCCACCGTCATTCCGGAATGGCCCACGGGGGCATGTCCGAAACCCATGGACAGAGGCCCATCCCAGGCTTTCAATAGGCCGGTGTTCCTGGCTTCCGGGCTCGCGGGCTGCGCGCCCCCGAGCCCGGAATGACGCAAGGTCGCGCTATCTCGCCATGCGGACGGGCGGGACCGCGCTGGGGATGATCAGATTGCATCCGGTCGCAGCCCTCACCTCATCGACGGTCACGCCGGGGGCGATCTCGCACAGGGCCAAGCCCTCCGGGGTCACCTCGAACAGCCCGAAATTGGTGGCGACGAGATTGACGACGCCGCGCGCTGTAGCGGGGATCGCGCAGCGCTCGACGAGGCGCGGCTTGCCGTCTCTCGTCTGGTGCTCCATCGCGACAAAGACGTGCTTGGCGCAGGCCGCCAGATCCAT
>Ga0137359_10004144_pt1 | contig 11845 bp, 6 predicted proteins | sample Mad1_40_16metaG_FD_108281 | JGI IMG/M metagenome (GOLD analysis project Ga0137359, IMG submission 108281) | Vadose zone soil microbial communities from Angelo Coast Range Reserve, California, USA - Mad1_40_16 metaG | ecosystem: Environmental > Terrestrial > Soil > Vadose zone | place: USA... | reverse complement strand
GTGTTGGTTTCGGCCACGGGCACCATTTCTCTGCCAGACACTAATGTCACGGTCGTGTTTTCCGCGGCTGTCACGCCGGCTACGGCAACCAATGCCTCAAATTATGGTATTAATCATGGCGTGACGGTCAGTGCTGCCTCGGTAGTCAATGGGACGACTGTAAGACTCACCACCTCCGCCATCAGCCCGGGGACCAGCTACACGCTGTCCGCCGACGGTGTCACCGATTGGGCGGGCAATTCTCCGAATAATCAGATCACGATCACCTTACCTGGCGATGTGGTCCGGCTCCAGGATTCAAGTGACAACCACCTGCTGGTACTTGAGGCTGAGGACTACAGCCTGAACACGCCGGGAAGCGGCCAAAGCTGGACATTCACCACCAGCCCCCCGTTCCTGTTGCCCAGCGGAGCCAACACGACTTTCTCTGGTTCTGGGTGCATGGTCGTCCCCAATAACGGAGGATCCTACAGCTTTAATCCGGGCGACATCCCAGTCGGCATTCCAGAGCTTGACTACCGCGTTTATTTCACCACCAGCGGGACATTCTCTGTCTGGGTGCGCGGCGCAGGCGACAGCGACGCTGCAGGCGGAAATGACTCCATCAGTTTGGGGTTAGACGGCGCTATAGCCTATCGGATCAATGGCGTGTTCCCGCAATCGGCTGGTTACGCTTGGGGCCAAACCGCGACTCCCGCGGGCGCCACGTTCACGGTGCCCACACCGGGCTATCACGTCCTCAATGCCTGGATGCGCGAAGACGGGTTTGGCTTTGACAAGCTGGTGCTGTCGAGCAATCCCACGCTTAACCCAACAGGGATTGGCCCTGCCGAGAGCGCGGCAATCCTGTTGCCAATTACGATAACGACAGCAGGCGGCAGCCTGACCCTCAGTTGGGTCGGTGCCGGCATTTTGCAGTCGGCGACCAGCGCCGCCGGACCATACGTTGACGTCCTTGGTGCCAGCAGTCCCTGGCCCGTAACCCCGACGGGCGTCCAGAAATATTACCGCATCCGTGAGTAATCCATGTTGATTATTTGAGGTTCCCAAACCTGCATCGCGGAGTTCTGATAGCTCCGTGATGCAGGACAAATGTTTGGCCGTTCGTGCAAGCCGAAAAATCTTTTGGTTAGTATGAAGACACAAAATCTATCGAGAGCTGAAGACAAAGGCGCTCCCAGTCGAGCCTTTACGCTAATCGAGTTGCTGGTTGTGATTGCCATAATAGCTATTCTCGCGGCCATGCTGCTGCCGGTACTTTCTAAAGCCAAGGAAAAGGCCCAGCGGATAAGTTGCCTCAACAATCTGAAGCAAATGGATTTGTGCTGGATAATGTATTACGGAGATAATAACGGGGCTTTGGTTGGAAATGATATCGCTCAAGAAGACATTGGAAGCACACTTCAAAACTCGTGGATTCTGGGAAGCATGGTGCTTGACGATCAGGCAACCAATATCAATTTTATTAAAACTGGCTTCCTTTTTCCTTATAACAAATCCGTCGCGATCTACCGTTGCCCCGATGACCGCAGCACGATTCCTACCACACCCATACGTGGAGCTACCGGGGGCATTGCATTGCGGGCCCGCAGTTATTCGATGAACGCTTCCATGAATGGCAGACCTGATTATCAATCTGCATGGGATTTTTCTCCTAACCATTATCAGGTAAACCATAAGGATTCGGATATCCGATATCCGCCGCCTCATCAGGCGTTAACGTTCATTCACGAGGCTGCCGCCAGCATTGACGACGGCATGTGGGGAGTGCCGGCCGAACGTTCCAATTGGGGGAACTGGCCCACTGTGATTCATGACTATGGATGTACCCTGGCCTTTGCTGATGGCCACGTCGAGTATTGGCATTGGGTCGAGCCGAGTACAGGAACGCTTAAGAATTATTTTGGATTCACTCCAAATAGCCGGGACTTGCGGCGCATGCAAGCCGCCGTAGCGACCCCCATACAATAGGTGCCGCTCTTGCCAAAGACCGTGGGGCCGAGGTGGACAAAAAGAGACGACCGGGTCACGGAATTATGAAATATAAGCCCATATCAAGGAGGCGAGCCGACGGCGCGCTGCGGTATGCCTTTACCCTGATCGAACTATTAGTCGTCATCGCCATTATTGCAATTCTTGCGGCGATGTTGCTGCCGGCGCTGACAAAAGCGAAAATAGCGGCCCAAAGGATTCACTGCGCCAATAATCTCCACCAACTCAGCCTGGGATGGGTCATGTACGCTGCCGATAATACGGATCAAGTCATACCCTGTGCCTGGCTAAGTCAGCCCGGAGGTTGGGTCCAAGGCTGGATGACGCTGGGTGTTCCTAACATCAGGGACAATACTAACACTATCAATCTCATGTGGCCGGCTGGCAAGTTATATCCCTACCTGAACAGTGTCGCGGTTTACAAATGCCCCGCGGACCATAGTACTGCAGACGAGGGAGGTGGCATGTTTGAGCGTGTGCGAAGCTATGCGGCAAACCAGAAGTTGAATTGCCCTCAGAGTTGGGTCTTTGCTCCGGATGATAAGTTCCAGAATTTCCGCAAGGTGTCAGAAATCATGAGAACCTCGGGAATCTTTACGTTCATTGATGAGCGCGAAGAAAGTATTGATGATGGGGCGTTTGGGGTGGACATGAAGGACATGGGGCCCAGGGCACTATGGGCCAATATCCCAGCGAGCCGTCACGCTAATGCCTGTGGTGTCTGCTTTGTGGATGGCCATGCTGAAATCCACAAATGGCGCGACCCTCGTACTGCCGTTCCCGCCGGAAAAATGCAAGTTGCGTCGTACATCTTATCCCCAAACAGCATCGATATTGCCTGGTTGCAAGAACGTTGTACCGTCCAGATTGCCCCGTGAGCCGGTTTTGCCCGTCACTCAATCTGTCCAAGGAATTACCTTTTTCATGCCGGCATCGGCCCCAGGCTCGATCCTTTGAGTGGAAAAGGTAGTAAATTCACCATGAGCATTGAGAAAGTCATAGCTTTTGTCGCATTGATAGCGATTGCTGCGCCGGCGGCCATCACGGTTTCTCCCGACGAAATGGCGCAGAAGAATCAATGGGTCCAGCAGAATTTGCTGACCGCCAGTAATCTCCCGCCATTCTCCTTCATCTACCACGGCGTGCCATCGTCAACCCTTCTGCCGTCCTGGGTGCGTGTGGCCGAGGACACCGTTCTTGATACGAATCGCACCCAGCATGTCCTGACTTGGACCAATGCCGGCATTAACCTCCTGGTAAAATGTGTCGCAGTGGAATACAACGCTTATCCCGAGGTGGAATGGACTGTTTATCTTAGTAATCCCGGTGCGGTCATTACGCCGGTCGTGGAGAACATCCAGGGACTGGATACAAGATTTTCGCGCCTGGCGAATGATCCCGAATTCGTACTGAATGGCAACAAGGGAGATTTTACCACCGCCGACAGCTACGAGCCATGGCGGATTACGCTTGGCGCCAACTCGGCCGCTTCATTTGCTCCTCCTGGATCGGGAAAATCCAGCGATGGTCCCAGCGGCTGGCCCTACTGGAATCTGCAGATACCCGGTGGCGGATCAATTATCGCCGTTGGCTGGCCAGGTCAATGGGCAGCGTCCTTTTCGCGGGACGCAGGCAACGGTTTACGCCTCCAGGCTGGTCAGCAACTGACCCATCTCGCGCTGCAACCCGGCGAAACCATTCGTACTCCGCTCATTGCGCTCATGTTTTGGCAAGGAACCAATACCGTGCGGGCGCAGAATCTCTGGAGGCATTGGTATATGGCACATACAATTCCGCGAATTAACGGGCAAGCGCCCGCTGCCCTTGCCCAGATACAGGTCAGTGGGGACGATACGAGTGCGGTGAACTCGTTCTTGCAGGCCGGGATTGCCGTGGACCTTTGCTGGCGTGACGCAGGTGGCAGTTATTCCTGGTATCCGAGCTCCACCGGACCTTACACCGGCGATGATGCCTGGCTCAATACAGGGACATGGGACGTTGACGCCAGCAAGTATCCGGACGAGTTCACACCTTTCAGCGATTGGGTTCATGCGCATGGGATGAAGTTTCTGCTTTGGAACGAACCCGAGCGAGTTGGTGACACTAATTCGTGGCTGGGCAAGAATCATCCGGAATGGTTGCTGAAACCGGGTTCGGTCGGACTGATCCTCAATGAGGGTAATCCGGCTGCTTTTAACTGGCTCACGAATCATTTTGATGGCCTGATAAAAGCACAAGGTGTGGACTGGTACCGTGAAGACATGAATGGCGGCGGGCCGGGCCCGACCTGGGCAGCTAACGATCCTGATTTAAACCGTCAGGGGATCACCGAAAATCTCTATGTGCAAGGGCATCTGGCTTACTGGGATGCACTGCTTAAAATGAATCCTGGTTTGAGAATCGATTCTTGCGCCTCAGGGGGCCGACGCAATGACCTGGAAACCATGCGGCGAGCCGTTCCGCTCACGCGTAGTGATTTCGAGTTTCCATACATGGCAAATGTCGTGGACGGGAATCAGTGTCAGACGTATGGGATTGCGTCCTGGCTGCCTTTTTACGGAACAGGAGCTTATATTTACGACACGTATTCCTTCCGCAGTTTCTATATGCCGCTTTTCGGAATGGGTGGGCTTAGCCCGGCAAATACTGCGGCCCAACAACAGGCTTACTCGGAATGTCGTCAAATCGCTCCGTGCATGCTCTTTGGTGATTATTACCCACTGACCGCCTACAGCCTGGCTGATACTGCATGGATGGCATGGCAATTTGATCGATCCGATACAGGTGAAGGCATTGTGCAGGCATTCAGACGGACCAACAGCGTCACGCCTTCGATGACGTTTCAGTTGCAGGGATTAAATCCAACTAACTACTACTCGGTGCGCGATTTCGAAAAAGGCAACCTGGGTTGGTTCAACGGAAGCCAATTAATAGCCGCTGGTTTGACGGTGCAGCTGGGTCCCCGGCAATCGGCGGTGCTTTACTACAAGCTCGCGACGGGTGTTATTGTTACGGCCAGCGGTAATCCTTCCGCCGGGCTTCCGTCGCTGGCAGTTCAGTTGACAGCTACCGGGATCTCTGCGGCTGGCAACCCGCTCACATACGCTTGGGCTTTCGGCGATGGCGAAACCTCAAAACTGCAAAACCCCACCCATACTTATAGAGTTTACGGAAGTTATTCGGCAACCGTGACTGTAAGTGACGGAACCGGTTTTTCTTCGGCAGCGCAGGTTCCAATTACAGTTGTGCGACCGCAGCATAGCATGAAAATTGGCTTTAGCGGGTATTCGCTGGCTGAGACTTTAACTAATTTTCCCGCATTAGTCGTGTTGGGTACAAATTTGGCCGGCAACGGTTTTTCATATGCACAAGTGGCGTCTCCCAAAGGGTGGGACTTGATCTTTACAGCTTTGGATGGGAAGGCATTGAATTACGAGATTGAGAAATGGAACACCAACGGCAATTCGTACCTATGGGTGCAGGTGCCGCAACTGACATCCAACTCTTGGATCTGGGCCTATTGGGGCGATACGAATCTGACCGCCGTGGAGCCAATTGCCAGCACAAACGGATCGGTCTGGAGCAATGGTTACCTCGGCGTTTGGCACCTGGGAGAAACGAATGGCCCAGCTTACGATTCAAGCACCAACCGCACCCTGGCACTCGTAAATACGAATTACGGCGGTTGCATTCAAGGAGTGACTGGAGTGATTGGCAACGGGTGTGGCTTTGCGGGAGGTTACCTTAACACGGGTGCGAGCACGCTCCCCGCGGGCTCAAATCCTAGAACCCTATCGGCTTGGCTTAGGAAGACTGCCGCTGCCACCGCGTCCCCCGGCAAAGAACTGCTAGGCTACGGAAATAACTCTGTTAATGGTGACCGCTTTTCGTTTTGGATTAGCGGAAACGGGACAGCAACTGCATTGGGCGTCGAAGATCAAGGGAGCGCACGCACATTTCCCTGGTCCTGGGACAGCAACTGGCATCATCTGGTCGCGGTGCTTCCGCCAGGACAGAATGATCTAAGTGGAGTTAAGCTGTATTATGATGGAACAGAAAACACTTCCGCCATCGGGTCTGGACCGATCCAAACCGTACAAACCGAACTGTGTTTTGGAGCTATTCCCGGTTATCATACCTCGGATATTACTTACAATCTGGACGGGGCTTTAGATGAAGTGCGGGTTTCCAGCGTTGCTCGTTCTCCGAGTTGGTCGCAGGCTGAGTATAAAACGATGGCCTTGAATTCGATTTTTAGCAGCTATGGCACCGTAATCCATTTCGTTCCAGTTTCTTCGGTGAATTTATCGATCAGCGGAAACGGAACCGATTTCGTCATTTCATGGCCGATCAATGCAGCCGCTGGCTCGGTGCTTCAAGAAAGCATAGATCTTCTCACCTGGACAAACGTACCGGCCACGGTGGTGTCCACAGGCTCCGGCAACGTGGTGACAGTTATGGGCCAAAACGCACAAAGATTCTATCGGCTCGCCAATTAGCATGACGTTTGCTTTTTCACTGTTTGGGGGGGGAAATTACAAAAGCACAATGAGTATTGCCAAGGCCATGATTCTTGTCGCATTGACAGCGGTGGCTGCACCGGCGGCCATCACAGTGTCACCAGAGGAGATGGCGCAAAAGAATGCCTGGGTGCAGCAGAATCTTCTGACGGCCACAAATCTCCCACCATTCTCATTCACCTACCATACGCTGCCATCGTCAACCTTGCTGCCGTTTTGGACGCGTGTGGAAACCTCCACCGTTCTCGACGCCAACCGCACCCTACATGTAATCACGTGGACCAACGTCGGCATTGCTCTCCAGGTGAAGTGTGTGGCAGTGGAATACAACGACTATCCCGAGGTGGAGTGGACCGTCTATCTGAAGAATATCGGCGCGATCAATACCCCCGTTGTACAAAACATCGAGGGATTGGACACCATTTTTTCCCGCACAAATGGACCGGAGTTTGTCCTCAACGGTAACAAGGGAGACTTTACAACGGCTGACAGCTACCAACCCTTCCAACTCACGCTCAGCCCTAACACTGTGAAGGCGTTCGCCCCACCGGAATCAGGAAAATCCAGCGATGGCCCAAACGGCTGGCCCTATTACAATCTCCAGACTCCTGGGGGCGGAACCATAATCGCTATCGGTTGGCCGGGCCAATGGGCCAGTTCTTTTACACGTGACGCAGGCAATAACCTCCGGGTTCAAGCCGGCCAGGAGCTCACCTACACTTATTTGAAACCGGGCGAAGAGATTCGCACTCCCTTGATTGCCATGTTCTTCTGGCAGGGCACAAATGTCGTTCGATCCCAGAACCTGTGGCGTCGTTTTTATCTTGCTCACATCATTCCACGGCCGGCGTCCACCTTGGAAGCCATTGGCGGCGATAATATGAACGTTGTGAATTCCTATCTCCAGGCGGGCATTAAACCAGACGCCTTATGGCAGGACGCAGGTTGGTACCCAGTCAATGGTGGCCCCTACACCGGCAATCTTTCCTGGCTGAACACCGGCACATGGGAGCCCGATCCGACCCGGTACCCCGCCGGTTTCAAGCCGTTAACCGACCAGATGCACGAGGTCGGAGTGAAGTTTATTCTTTGGTTCGAGCCAGAACGCGTGGGAGACACCAATTCATGGCTCGGCACAAATCATCCTGAATGGCTGTTGCAGCCCGGCTCCGTCGGTCTCATTCTCAACGAGGGAAATCCTCTCGCCTTCAATTGGCTGACCAATCATTTCGATGGTCTGATCAAATCCAACGGCGTCGATTGGTACCGCGAGGACATGAATGGGGGTGGCCCCCTTTCAAGCTGGAGGGCAAACGACTCGAACACCCGACAGGGAATCATCGAGAATTTCTATGTGCAAAATCACCTGGCCTTCTGGGATGCACTGGTAGCCATGAATCCAGGCTTGAGGATCGACTCCTGCGCCTCGGGTGGCCGGCGTAACGACCTTGAGACCATGCGGCGAGCGGTGCTGTTAACGCGGAGTGATTTTCAGTCGCCGAGCATGGATAATCTCGTGGACGGAAACCAGTGCCACACGTATGCGCTCTCTTCCTGGTTGCCTTTTCAAGGGTCTGGACCATATCTCCTGGACTCGTATTCGTTTCGGAGTTTCTACCTCCCAGGTTTCGTCATCCCTTACGGTCTCACTCCCGAAAACACCGCAACCCAGCAACAGGCCTACGCCGAATGCAAGAAGATCGCGCCGACCATGCTCTTTGGCGACTACTACCCTTTGACGCCATACAGTCTGACTAACACGGTGTGGATGGCCTGGCAGTTCGATCGATCCGACACGGGTGAAGGAAGCGTCCAGGTGTTCCGCCGAGCCAACAATGCGACTTCCTCCATGCAGTTCCAGTTGCAGGGATTAGAACCCGCCAAAACGTATGCTGTACGGGACTTTGACCAAGGGGACCTTGGCTGGTACACAGGAAGTGAGTTGATGAGCACCGGCCTGACTGTGCAATTGCGTCCCCAACAAGCGGCGGTTTTCTATTATCGTGCCGCGTCGTTGGGAATAACTATGTTGTCCAACACAAACTTTAGCCTTTCTTGGCAGGGCGAGACCGGCCAACTTTACACAGTTCAGGCAACTACAAATCTGCTGGCTGGAGGCGATTGGATACCGAAGGCAACGAACATTGCGGGTACAGGCGGAATCAACAGTTGGACGGGGCAGGTGAGCCAGGCAACGGAGTTTTTCCGTGTGAAACATCAGTAGGAGATAACGAATCTCGCCGATTAACTGCAAAGCGCCCCAGCTTCGTCTTGAAACCAGCTCGCTTCAGAACTTCCGGGTTGACGATATTTTCCGGCACTTCACCACGCGCAGTCCGGAGGATGCCCTCAGCCATTGCCACGCCCACCAAACGCACCACCCGATGCGTCGTCGGCAACCAATGCGGAGTGAGAATGACATTGTCGAGGCCAGTCAGCGGATCAGTAGCGGCCAGCGGTTCAGGCGCGAAAACGTCCAGCCCGGCGCCGGCAATCCGCCTTTCCTGCAACACTCGCACCAAAGCGTCCTGTTGAACAAGCTCACCCCGTCCCGTATTAATGAAATAAGCCGTCGGTTTCATTAAGGCGAATTGCTGTTCTCCCATGAGACCGCGCGTAGAATCGATAAGCGCGCAATGCAGGCTGACGTAATCCGACTGTCGGAGCAGTGTGTCCATATCTACCAATTCGACTTTGTGTGCCGCCGCTTCTTCCGGTGGGCAATGCCGCGAGTAGGCAAGCACCCTCATACCGAAAGGCTCGAGCAGGCGGATAAGTTCCCAGGAAATACGTCCCAATCCTACAATGCCCAGAGTCTGGCCAATAAGATCGTCCCCCGTAACGCTGGCTTGCGAACCCCAATCCCCAGAGCGAGCCATGCGCTCTTGCGCTGGCAGTCGCTTCGCCAATGCCAAAATGAAGAGCATCGCAGCCGATGCCGTGGAAAGCGTGAGAGAAGATGGCGCGTTAAAAACGGCTACATCGTTCTCCGTGCAAGCGGTGAGGTCAATCTTGTCCGTGCCTACACCTGCGCGGCCAATGACGGTGAGTCGTTCTGCCCCATTGGCGAAGGCAGACCTCCGCACATACGGACGAATGAGCACAATCCCGTCGGCAGCCGCAACATGGTGGGGTTCGAGTTGCATGCTGTAGAGCTTTTCTCCATAAGCTGCACCGAGTGTGACGGGTGACTCATCCATGAGGAACCCATGACGCACGTGTGGAGCTGTTTGCAGCAAATCTTCTCCAAAATAACCTGTGGCGACTTTGCCCGTTGGGTCCAGGAAATCGCCGGAATAAAAAACCTCAAAAGGGCGCATGACAGGTTACCACTTCTTGATATCGGCTTCTGTCGTGATCTCAATGCGGGCGTTCGGTCGTGACGTAAAATCCTCACGGAGCCGCGTGCCGAGCCCCGGTTTATCTGGCAAACAAAGATGACCTTCCCTCACTGGAATCGGGTCCGTCACGACGTCGTTATACCAACCTTCTGCGTAAGTATAGCTGCGCACTATTTCCATTATCAGCGCGTTAGGAATGTGAAGCATCAAATGGGCGGCAGCCCAAAGTGCGACTGGTCCGATAGTGTCGTGCGACGTTATCGGCAGGAAATAGGTGTCGGCAAGACTGCAAATCTTGCGTCCCTCAGTAATACCGCCACCCCAGGAAAAGTCCGGCATGATGATATCTGCCGCGGGCTTCTCAACCCATGCGCGCATGTTGTAGCGGGTAAATACGCGCTCGCTCTGGCAAATGGAAATTTTCGTGGCCTGCTTGAGCCGCACGTAAGCGTCCACATTGTCCGGCGGCATGATTTCCTCCAACCAGAGAATGTCATAAGGTTCGAGCGCACGCGCGATACGTGTCGCGGTTGGCAAATCCCAGCGCGCGTGGCCTTCGATAGCGATCGCCATGCGATCTCCCACCGCGCGACGGATGTCTTCAACTATTCCCAATCCCTGCTTGAGGTCTTCGTTGGAAATGGAGTGCGCGAGCACGCCAGCGGCAGTCTTGCCACCCCACACGACGTAGGGCGCGCGCGGATCGGCGGGACCCGAGAGCGTCGTGCCGAACTGATCAAACGGCCAGATTTTCATGGCCGGTATCCCGTCTGCAAGGAGTTGTTTCGCGAGCTCGCCTGCCTGGCCTCCCAGCCACATATCGAGGTCGGGATATTTTCCGTAACCGACGCAAGTGTTGTAAACGGGCACACGCTCGCGACTTCGCCCGCCCAGCATGTTGTAAATGGGTTGGCCAGTGTGCTGTCCCGCAATATCCCATAGCGCGATATCCAGAGCTGAAATGGCGCGCATCTCTGCTCCTGCCCAGCCGCAGAAGTTCACCAGGGAGAACATGTTGTTCCAGTGATTCTCGATGTTCAGAGGGTCCCGGCCAATTAGCAACGGAGCCAATACGTCGTGAATGACTGCCGCGACCGCCCGCGGCGTGTAATAGGTCTCGCCCAGCCCAATAAGTCCGTCATCTGTATAGATGCGAACCCAAAGATTGTTGGGCAGCGCTTGCCGTGCACGGGGGTTAGTCTTCAACCATTCGGATTCCGGGACCCCCTGAAACCAGATGGTTTCGATTTTGCTAATTCTCACAGGGTTTCGATTTAGTCGTTGCGAGGGATTGACGGGTGGCCTGCGTCGGTCTCATTTTGCCTGCTTGTAAGTGACAACTAGCGCACCGGGCTGTTCTGGGATCGTGATGAGCAGACCATGCTTCATGAGATCATCACCGGCAATTGTTTTCGCCTCGTCAGGACGATCAAGATCAGTCACCGTATAGCGGGCGGCAGGGTCGAGCCCGCGCAGCTTAAAGCGCCCAGCCTCGAAGTTCGAATCCGGGCGTCGGAAAGCCTGCACGACGCCTTCGTGAGCCTCTGCGCGATCATATTGCCACGCCATCCAGGCATCATTCGCCAGGCTGTAAGGGGTCAGAGGATAGAAATCACCCAGATAGTCAGGTCCAATCTCTTTGAGTTGCGCAAACAGACGCCGCGCCAATTTATAGTTAAGATCACTTCGCCTCATGTCATAACAAAGCGTCAAGCTCGGCGACATATTGGCGCGGAAACCGTACGCCTCGATATCAGGCTGCCCATGTTGACCGATTGCCGATCGCCCAGTCACATAACCAGCCCCATGGTACGGAATCCATGAAGCGAAAGCAAAATGATGGCACTGCTGACTCGTCGGCTCAAAGAGATTGTCGCTACGGATCAAAGGCACGGCCCGCCGCATGGTTTCTAGATCGTCGCGGCGACCGCCCGAGGCGCAGGAGTCAATGCGCAAACCAGGATGGCGTTGGCGGAGTCCGTCCCAGTATGC
>Ga0137359_10004142_pt1 | contig 11847 bp, 10 predicted proteins | sample Mad1_40_16metaG_FD_108281 | JGI IMG/M metagenome (GOLD analysis project Ga0137359, IMG submission 108281) | Vadose zone soil microbial communities from Angelo Coast Range Reserve, California, USA - Mad1_40_16 metaG | ecosystem: Environmental > Terrestrial > Soil > Vadose zone | place: USA... | reverse complement strand
GCCTGTTGGCGTTAGCAAACCGCCGCATTCAGCCGCTCTGCCACCTCTCCGCGGACGGATCGACCGAAGCAAACCGGCCGAATGAGTCGAGTATATCATTAAATTGCGGCCGCGAGAGGGGGCAGTTTCAGCAGAAATGTTTGTCTCCGGCTGAAATATTTGGTCTTTTTCCGCGTCAAAGAGAGTGGGTCGGTTGTCAGCGAGTATCCCCCGCCCTAGCGAGACGGGAATTCTTTCCTTTTGGGGTCTTTTAAACATAGAATGGTGTCCGGGACTGGCTGTACCTCCGCTGAGGATGTGGCTCACGCCGGTAGAGCCGCCGGTACTGGTAAGTCCCCTGCTTTGAAGCCCGAACCGCGAAAGTGGAGCTAACCTCCCGCGAAACATTTCGACCCGAATGGGCGTATGTAGGGTAGGAGCAGTTGGACGGGCATCTGTGTCCCCGCGAGATTGGACCCTCTTAGGCGCAACTGGAACAAAACACGCGGCGGAAGTTTGGAAGCACGACGGCAGCTTAGCGGAACGAAGGGGAATCGAATGAAGACGTGGCATAAAGTGGCGATCGGCGTGGGCGCTGTGGTGGTGCTCGGCGGGATCGTGCTCTTCAGTGTAAACCAGGCCAACAAAGGCGTGGTCACCGTTCAGACGGCCAAAGTGGCCAACCAGGACAGCCTGGTATCTCTAGTGACGGCCTCGGGCGAAATCAAGCCGACGACCTATACGAATGTGAGCGCACAGGGGTACGGCAGAATCACTGAGATTTTTGTCAAAGAAGGCGACAAGGTCAAGAAGGGTGACAAGTTGCTCCTTCAGGAGAATGTGCAGGCGAATGCCGACGTGCAAGCGCAGTCCGCGGCAGTTAATTCGGCAGAGTCCGGCGTGCAGGCTGCCGAGGCCAGTTTCAAGATGTCCCAGTCTGATCTGATTTCGCAACAGGCGAACCTGGAAAAGGCCAAACTAGACTATGAGCGAGGACAAGGACTCTATAAGGGCGGCTTAATTCCGAAACAGGACTTCGATCAGCGAAAGACCGCCTATGATGGCGCGGTGGCCGCAGTCGACTCGGCGCGCTCGCGTGTGCAGTCTCTGAAAGCACAATTGGATCAGACGCGGGCGCAGGTGAATCAAGGCCGCGCCGTCCTCGTACACACGCAGGATATTCTGCACAAGACGACTTACACATCGCCGATCAATGGGATCGTGAGCTATTTGCCGGAGCGCGTAGGCGACTATGTCGTAATGGGAATGCAGAACGCGACGGGCAGCTTCATCATGACCCTCTCGGATATGTCGGTGGTGACGGCCGAAGTGAAGGTCGACGAAACGGATATCGTCAACGTGAAATTGGGCCAGGAGGCCGACGTGACCATTGACGCCGTGCCAGGAAAGATTTTCAAAGGCAAAGTGACGGAGGTCGGATCGCAAGCGGTGTTGCGCAGTTCGGGACTCACCACGACGCAAACTACCACAAGTACGCAGGAAGCGAAGGATTTCAAGGTGGTCGTGACACTGGCGAATCCGCCGGAAAACCTGCGGCCCGGCCTGTCCACAACCGCCAAGATCAAGACAGCGGAACGCAAGAACGTTGTGGCAATTCCGATCCAAGCGCTAGCTGTGCGGACGCGCAAGGATTTGGAAGAAGCAGCCAAGACCGCGAAGAAACAAGGCAGCTCCAATGTGACGCTGGCCGCCCCGCCGCCTCCTGCGCCGGGAGATCCCAAGAAGGATGAAGTGCAAGGCGTGTTTGTGGTCAACGGAAATAAGGCCGTGTTCCTGGCCGTAGAGACCGGCATTGCCGGCGTGACTGATATAGAAGTCACCAAAGGATTGAAGGCCGGTGACGAGATCGTCGTCGGTAGTTACAAGGCGCTGCGCACCTTGAAGCCGGAGTCCCAGGTAAAGGTGGACAACAGCGCGCCTAAGAAACAGGACGATCAACAGAGCTGACGCGCAGCCAAGCACGAGGGAGATTCGAATGCCTGTCGAGACAGCAGCCACAGATTCCTATCGGGAAGACCTGGTCAGCTCCGGCGTAGTGATCAAGACCGAAGCGCTGACCAAGGTCTACCAGATGGGCGCGGAGAAAGTGCACGCCCTGAGCGGTGTGGACGTGGAAATCCGCAAGGGTGAGTACGTGGCCATCATGGGGCCATCCGGATCAGGGAAGTCGACATTGATGAACCTGATTGGATGTCTCGATTCCCCCACCGCCGGAAAATATTGGCTGGCGGGACGGCTGGTGAGCGATCTGGATGACGATGAGCTGGCCTACATTCGAAACAAAGAGATTGGCTTCGTGTTTCAAACGTTCAACCTATTGCCGCGAGCGACGGCCCTCCATAACGTCGAATTGCCTCTCATCTACAACGGCACCCCGTCCGAAGAGCGCATCGAGAAGGCAAAAAAGGCGCTCGAACGCGTGGACCTGGTGGACCGCATGCATCACAAGCCGAATGAGCTTTCCGGTGGCCAGAGGCAGCGGGTGGCGATTGCAAGAGCGCTGGTCAATACTCCCTCGATTGTGCTGGCCGACGAGCCCACCGGCAACCTCGATTCGAAAACGGGCGAAGAAATCATGGCGCTCTTCGAGAATCTGTACCGGCAGGGAAACACCATCATTCTCGTCACGCACGAGAATGACATCGCCCAGCACGCCCACCGCATCATTTTTATCCGCGACGGCAAAATCGCTTCCGATGAAGCGGTGATAAAGAAGTAGCAGGACAATGCGGCTCTTTCACTCCCTCCAAAATTGATTAAGTTACCTGCGTAGGCGAAACCAAAGCCATTTGCGCACAGGTGTGTTTGTGTGACGAATAGCGCGATCAGCATCGAGAGGATGATCAAAATGTCAAGCGACGCGCGGCAGTCTGGCATATCGGCGAGCGAGGATGTTCTGATGCTTGCGGCAGATAAGGCGCAGAGATACGTCAACGGCGTTTGTGAACGCCGAGTCAGTCCTTCCGAAGACGCGCTTACGGCTCTTGCTGAGCTTCACGAGCCATTTCCCGCCTCTTCGACTCCCCCGAGCGACGTCATCAACAGGCTCGACCAGATGGGCTCGGCGACCACAATGGCGACGACCGGGGGACGCTACTTCGGCTTCGTGAATGGCGGAATGGTTCCGGCGGCGATGGCAGCGAATTGGCTGGCGGCGGCGTGGAATCAGAATGCAGCGCTGAGGGTGATGTCTCCCATCGCGGCGGAATTGGAAGAGATAGTTTTGCAGTGGGTTTGTGAAGCGCTCGGACTGCCTCAAGAATGTACCGGGGGTCTGGTCACTTGCGCCACGATGGCAAATTTCACAGCTCTCGTCACGGCCCGGCAGGCACTCCTGGCGCGTTCCGGATGGGATGTTTCGGCTGACGGGATGTTCGCAGCGCCGCCCATCGAAGTAGTCGTGGGCGCTGAAGCTCATGCCTCAATTTTGAAGGCACTGAGTCTTGCTGGATTCGGGAGGAAACGCGTAACCCTTGTGGAGGCCGATGGCCAGGGCCGCATGCGCGCCGACAAGCTGCCACGCCTCTCGCAACAAACCATTGTGTGCATCCAGGCGGGAAATGTGAACACCGGAGCGTTCGATCCGGCGTGGGAAATCTGTCCAGCGGCGAAAGACCAGGGCGCGTGGGTGCATGTGGATGGAGCGTTCGGATTGTGGGCCCGGATTTCGCGCAAGTACGACCATTTGACGCGCGGACTTGATCGCGCTGATTCCTGGTCCACGGACGCGCATAAGTGGCCCAATAGCGGATATGACAGTGGTTTGGTGTTGGTCAGAGATGGCGAGGCACTGCGGACATCCATGGGCATAACGGCCGCGTATCTCGAACCTGGGTCGCGCCGCGAGCCGGCGTACCATACCCCCGAAACCTCCAGGCGCGCGCGTGGCGTGGAGTTGTGGGCGGCGCTCAAATCGATGGGGAGGGCAGGGTTGTGCGAATTGATCGAGCGAACCTGCGCCCACGCGCAGCGATTTGCCGCGGCGCTGCGGGCAGCCGGATTCGACGTGCTGAACGATGTGGTGATCAACCAGGTGCTGGTGTCCTTCGGCCCGCCTGAGGTGACACGCGAAGTAATCCGGCGCGTTCAAGAGGACGGAACCTGCTGGTGCGGCGGAACGGTCTGGCAGGGAAAGACAGCGATGCGCATCAGCGTGTCTTCCTGGGCGACTACGCAGGCAGACGTGGAACAGAGCCTCGCAGCCATGATCCGCATCGCCGCTGAGTGCCGGGCAATCTAACGCGCGGCTGGGCAAACGTCACGCCCGGAATTTCCAGGGAGAAACTACTGGCTGTGCGCCACGCTTGAATTTTCAAGATCGGCAAAAGTTTGTGCCGGGCTCAGATGCGTGCGCGAGAGCCGGTCGTGCCAGGTAAGTTCATCTTCGTCCCACATCGCCCACAGGAATCCGAGGAAAAAAGTTCCGGCGGACAGAAGGTAGCCCGCGCTGCGCAGAAGCGTTTGTCTGGGCGTGGGCGGCTCGCCCGAAAAGCTGACCACCTGCAAGCCGCGCATCATCATTCCCGGGGTCGTCCCCCCGAAGATGGTGAAGAGCGCGAAGTACTGCAGATAGACGATGGCGAAAGTCATGGTGTAAACAGCGGCGTTCAGCTTACTCAGGGTAAATTGCCCGCCGAGGGAACCGAAGAGCATCAGGAAGCCACCATAGGCGAACAACAAACAGAAGCAGTCGACCAGCGCCGCGAGGCGACGATCATCCATGGAAGCCAATGGGTGAAGTCCGGGCTGCGACTTCCTTTCGTCATCAACTACCTGTGATTGCGAATGCGGCTCCGAATTCGGCGGGAGCGAGACATCAATCACCATTCGCGATTCTTCAAGAGCCCGCTTCTTGGAAGCGCGGCCGATGGCAATGGTAAAGGAAAAATCATCCTCTACGGAGACTGGATTTTCCGCAACGGCTACAGGAGTGGGCGGCGTCTGGCCGTCAGGGGCATCGAAAGAAAATCGCGATTGAGCCGCATTCGGCGAGAGCTTTCGCCGCTTGCTGCGATAGGCATCGAGGCGTTCCGCGAGTTCGCCGCGCCAGGCAACGCCTTGCTCTGCTTGACCGGAGACACCAGAGGGCCTTGCGGAGTGATCGTTCCCGGCCGAGCCATGACCCGCGTCAGTGCGCGGAGCCTCTCTCGAGGGAATAGCTGAGGAATCTTCCCAGGCGGAAAGACCGACTGAAAAAGACGAATCGCAAAAATTACAGGCGCGTACGCTTGACGGCAATACCGCGCCACACTGCAAGCATGTTTTTGTCACCGTTGAGTTTTGCGCTGCGGACGCATCCACTCCGGTGAGGAGGGAACTTTCTGAGAATAGCATACGCGCGAAATGTCAAGCGGGCAAAAAAGCAGGTTTGTTACGAAAGAGACAGCAGGCCGGTGAAACCGAGTTTCGAGAGAAAACCTCAGGCGTCCATTTGCTGAGCGAGCATGTCGCGGCTGAAGGAGATGCGCCGTTCCAAGGCGACCGCCGCAAAGTACGCGCAATGCCCGCGTTCCGATTCCGTCCAGTCCTGCATCGAAGGGACGAACTTGGCAACCGTGGAACGCAGGAAATTCAAAAGTCTGAAGTAGGCTCCAATCGCCTGGACGCTGTTGCGGTCTTCCGGGCGCTCCGGGCAGAGCTGCAACAGTTGCATGACGCGCTGGAAATCATCCCCAGAAGCGATCCTCTGGATGCCGGTTACGTCCTTCACTTCGGCAGAGAGGGCTTGCTTCGAGGAGGCAGCAATCAGCGAGCGGCAGTAGGAAATGAAAAACTGCAGCAAAGCCGCCGCCGAGAAAATGAAAATGACGCCGGCCATCATCGGGGCACCACTGCGAGCTGGGAAGGAACGGTGCGAGCCTCTTCCGGAACTTGCCAGAAAGTATAGGCCCAAGATAAGGGGAGGAAACAGCCGAATAAGGGCGTCAGGACTTCGAAGAAAGCGCCGCGGCTTTGATAAAGGTTTTGCAGCGCAAAGTTGGCGGCAAACAAGCTGAAATATACGCCCATCGACAGAACCAACTGGATCAATCGGGTGCGCGTCTCACGCATCTTCAGAACAGCGGCCCAGAGGATGTAAGTGAGGACCAGGCCGACGAAATAGAGGTTCTGAGAAAGTTCCACGACGAAGTGAGTAACCAACTTGGAGCTGAACTGCTGAACCACAGCATAAGAAAACAGCGCGGTGCCCGAAAGAAGGAGCACAGTGCCGAGCCTGATGTATCGTTCGGCCTTCAAGTCCGCAAAGATGTGGGAATACAGACTGACAAGGGCAAAATAGAGGGCGATCGTCAGTAGTGAGTCGGAATAATAGTAAAAGTAGAGGTATTCTTTCGACGTGAAGCCGTAGTGGCTGAGGATATTGTAGCGAGCAATGCTAACTAAGACGGACGCTGCCATGTACACGTTGAGAAGGATATAGCGCCTGAGAGCGTCCTTCTTGAACGCACACACCAATACCGCAATCTCTAGAAGAGTACAAGCGAGCCAGACGACGTATTCGTAGGGACCAAGCACGATTTCCATCCTTGCCGTGCCTTGGTCCTACCCGCGGAGTATTAGATCAGCGGATTACTTCCAAGGCGTTGGCGGCTGCGGAGCCCCGCCGTTTTTCCAAGGCGTTGGCGGTTGCGGCGCTCCACCGTTCTTCCATGGCGTTGGCGGTTGTGGTGCACCGCCGTTGGCCATAATTACGGAGCCATCACCATGAGTGACGACCACCGTTTTCAGACTCATTGCCCCAACCAATACGAGCATGGCTAGCAGAACAACCGTGAGTTTACGTGACATTTTGCCTCCGAGGAGTGAAACTAATCCCGGAGGCAGTCTATACGTTAATACACCAATGTCAAGCAGCTCAGGCTATGAGCCTGTTCCGAATCGATACACACCTTCCCGTCCCATCGTTTCGATAAGCTTTCGCCTACCCGATGGGTGGGACAGTGTCCGATCCCGAGCAGGATAAGATTTGGACCTGTACCGGTCAACGGTACCGTAGTACCACAGGTTATAGGACCACCTGGTCTCCGGTTAGCTTGGTATCGTTCCCCCGGACTTTGTGGGAAAGGCAGCAAAACAACGTGACTTGGGCTAGACAGTCCTATCGGAGTCGACAGATTGGGCGTTCGCTATTCTTGCCCCGAATGAAGCTCTCAACCCGTACGCCCAGTACAACTCCTTGACACTCCCGCTCGCGAATCCGTAGCATAAAGAGCTGCCCTTACGCCGGCGTAGCTCAGTGGTAGAGCGAGGGTCTCATAATCCCTAGGCCGTGGGTTCGATTCCCCCCGCCGGCACCAGTACTCGGTTCGTTCAGCGATCCGGATCCGAACTCGTAATCCACCGCTTGTGCCACAGATTTACATATCGACAACAATGCCGTCCTCCACTGTCCCCTCCAACGGATTAGTTCGAAGGTAGTATGCTCAACTCGCGAAGCAACGAATGAATTGCCAAGTAGAACTCGAATAGGCTTCCCAAGGACGTACCACAGGAAAGCATCGCTGCAGTTTTGGGAGCACCAGGATGACCGTTGGAGGAGAAACTCGGAGTGTCCTGCGCGAATCTGCAGTCAGCGTTTTCGTCAACTCCATGGCAGGCGGAGGGCGGGCGCGCGCTTATCTCGCTCCGATTCAACAACTCTTCGAATCATTCCAGGTTCATGCGCAATTTGTAATGACGAACAGCGCGGCGGAACTGGAGTCCAGCGTGCGAAATGCGATTTCGCAAGGCCGGCATACGCTTTTTGCAATGGGTGGGGACGGCACGTTTCAGGCGTTAGCGAACGCCGCGTTCGGGACCGACGTGCTGTTGGGCATCCTCCCTTTTGGTGGTGGAAATGATTTCGCTGCGGCCCTGGGGCTGCCGGATCATCCCGTAAAAGCGGCGGAAGCAAGCCTGCGTGGCCATCCGCGATTTGTGGATCTCGTGAGAGTGTGTACCGCCGAGGGGCCAACACGCTTGTATGCGGGTGGAGGAGGAATCGGACTCGATGCGGAGGCCGCACGATTCGCTAATGGTCCGTATCGCCATTTTCCAGGGCGCTCTCGTTACCTCGCGTCAGCGCTGCGGGCACTGGCAGGATTCGCTCCCTTGGAAGTCCGTCTGGAATTTCCGGACAGCGATCTTCTCCCACTGGAAGGGAGAGCCTTGGTAGCAGCCGTACTGAATTCCCCTACCTATGGTGCCGGTCTGAGGCTGGCCCCCGGTGCGGCCGTTGACGACGGCTGGCTCAACGTCGTTCTGATCGAAGATATCGGTCCGCTTGCCGTGCTGCGGCTCCTGCCTCAACTGACCACGAGCGGTGAACTCCGGACCTCCCGCGTGAAACGCTGGCAAGCGCGAAAAGTGCGCTTGACGACAAGGAAGCCCAGCCTGTTTCATGGGGATGGCGAGATCCTTGGATCGACGCCAGTGGAAATCGAAGTTATACCCGGCGCAATCCGGGTTTTAGCGTCCGCGCCGAAGTAAACCATTCGCATCCATAGTCAGGGGGCAGCGACAAGTGTTACTGGATGAAATCCAGCACGAGGCCGGTATAACGCCGCTGGAAGCCCGCGAACTGGCCGAAGTTCGGCGCCGTAACGTTGTTAAACACATCGTGAGGATTCTGCCGGTTCGTGATGTCCGTCGAATAGGCGCCAAGTCGAAACTTATGAATCTTGGAACGATCGGTATGCGGGATGTGGATGGAGAACTCCCGGTAAAGTCTAACGTCCAGCGAGAAGTACAGCGGAAACCGTTCGGTGTTGGGAACACCGACATAGTCTTGTAAGACGTCCACATTTGAATAGGGCAATCCCGAATGCACGTCCGCTACAGGACTGGCAACCATCCTCCAGGGAAGACTGAAGAATCCGGAGGCTACAATGCGGTGGGGAACGTCCGAGGAAATGATTCCTGAAGCATTTGGCCGGATTACTGGAACCTGGAACGGCACGAGAGTATCCGCGATCGGGTTGAGGTCGCCGCGGCCCCGGCTCCAAGTGTAAGAGAAGCTCATATCGGCGCGCTCACCAAAGCGATAGTGGGCGGTGATGTCAGCCTGTCGATAATTAGAAACTCCGGTATTCTTCAAGGCCAGCAACCCTGTGCCACCAGTCGTGCTGACCTCCTGATCGAGTAGGAATAGATCCACCGTGCGGCTCTCCAGGTAGCTAGCTCGCAGGTTCAGATTCTTGCGCACCTGGTGTTCAATTACGGTGTTCCAGGTAAATGTACGAGGACTTGACCCTGGGTCGTGCGGCGCACCGGGAGCAAGAGCCGGGGCTCCCGTAAGAACATAGGAATTGACCAAAACTATGGGTTGGCCAATCAGCGTGCCGGTAGAATCAAAGAAGGTGAGTACGCGCTCCTGGTTGCTGGTGAAGTCTGCCGCAAGCAAAGGGACATGCCCATAGACCTCGGCAGCGCCGGCACGAATTACAGTCTTCCCCTTGTTTAGCGAATAGGCGCCACCAACGCGCGGCGCGAAAGCGGCAGCGCGGCCGATGGATTGGCTGGTGAGACGCGCGCCGTAGTTGAGCGTCAAGTGGCTATTCAGCGTCCAGTGATCTTGGATAAACTCCGAGAACTCGGCCTCCGATGTGCTCAAAAGCCCCGCCCTTTGAAAGTCGATTCGTTCGGCCACCGTGCCATCCAGTGCCAGCAGTTCGATGGGATGAGAGATGCTGCTTCCGTCATAGCTGCGATAGAGGAAGTCTTCCCCAAACCGCACCTCATGGCGACCGTGCCAGGATTTGGCGGAGAGTTGATACGCCGGCAAAAACTCCACCTGGTCGGAATCGCGGCGCCAACGATTAAAATAGTTGCCGCCCCACCCTGCGGGTGAGATTTCCATGTCGGCAGGTCCCTGCCCGTGGGCGTTACTGTCGAACCGCGTGTAGCGAACCAGCGTGTTCAACAAAGCACCCGAGGTGAATTGATACGAATCCGAGAACCCGGCTGATACGCCGCTTCGGCCGTAGCTCGTGGATGCGCTCTGCGGGATCAGCGCATTGATGTTGGCGAAGTCGAGTTCCATGGGGAAAACATTCACGTGAAAGTTCAACACGTGCGCGGGGGAGAGGATCACCTGAACGTTTGTGAAGGAGGTGGCGCTTCGCGTCTTGATCTCATTGAAGGGAAACGACAATCCCCGGATAGGCTGTTTGCGAATTTCATAGGTAACTTCTTCGGTGAAATTTACCTTATTCTTGATGAGCGGGCCATCAAGAACAAATCTTGGCGTCCAGTTGGCAATCCCGACGAGATTGCCGTTTTTTCCGCGAAAAGCCGGGATGAAATCCCGCAGCTTGTAATCCCAAGTGCCGGTGGGAGGCCGTGTTTCGATTGTCGTTAGCCCCCCGGTAAAACCTCCGTATTCGGAGCTCTCCGGCAGGCTAAAAACCGTCATGGATTGAATAATGTCAACTGGTATGGGAATCGAGAAGCTTCCGGAAACAGGATCCACGTTTTCCGCCGAGTCGACCACCAGCATCCCCTGGCTTTCAGCCTGCCCCTTGAAGTTCAGCTTGCCCGTCGACGTGCGAACCACACCTGGTATCAAAGACAAAGCCTCGGTGAATTTTTGCGTCGGCAGAGGCAGGCTCTCCAATTGATCGGTGTTGACCGTAGCCGTGATCGCCACATTCTGGGTGGCAATTTCGACGGCTTCTCCCTGTACTTCGACCTGCTGATTGACCGAGCTGATCTGCAAAATAATGTCTTTTACAAGCGCCTGGCCTGCTCCGAGAGATATCGTAGCGGACCACGGCTTGAAGCCATCCGCACTGGCTTCCAACTTGTAGGACCCGGGACCAAGCTGGGTGAACTCGTAGTGCCCGTCCGCATCCGTGAACGTCGATTGAGGCGTTGCTCCCGTCGGCGGCCCAGACAACTTCAACGTGGCGCCGGGAATGGTGTTGCTGACTCCGTCTCCTGAGACCACGGTGATCTTGCCCGACAGCGAAGCCTTGGAAACACCTGAATTTGTGCCCTGAGGCGGCCGGGCGACAGCCGGAACGGCGAGCAGCGGCAACGCGATCGAAATCATCCAGCAAGCTGCGAGCAAAATTCTGTGGACCATTTTCATTGTCTTGCAGTCAATCTCCGATGTGGGATAGATACCTTCGCCGGTCTCGACCGGATTCCCCCCGACTGGTGATTCGACGTCCTTAGCCCCTCGGGAGTTATGCCGGATTCTCGCCGCTGTGCCCGAGTTGCATACATCCGCGCGAGCAGCGGGCATCGGCTCTTGCCAGTAATGAAGAGAGCCGAACTACGGCGTATCCGTAGTTCGGCAGAACTTCAAAGATTCGATCTGTTGACGGTTCCCGTTTCTTTTTCCAACTTGCTCTTCCCAACCGTCGGATCCTGCTTGTCTTTTTCTTTGGCGTCCTTGCCGCTTTTCGCATCTGTATCCTTTGGCTCGGAAGGGGCTGGAGCGGGCTGCTGGGGTTCCTGCTGCTGCGCCTCCGCGCATGGAACAGAGACCAGCAGACCCAAAAAAAATCAAGCCTGCAATATGACGCATCATCCCTATTTGTCCCTTCATGGCCGACACTAATTATCTCCTGGCTGACGTGCCATTCCGAAACAAAAGGGATGCCGCCGTTCCACAATGTGGGGTCCCAACTTGGATTCGGTGCGCACACAAAGGGTTTTATCCGGACAGCCTCAGCTAACATGTATTCCTTCGCGCATCGCTGGTGGTTCCCCGAATGCGTAAGCCATTCCGGATTGCTCGCAGAGATCGCGAGACCAGTGGGAGGGGATGGAAACTAGTTCTTTTTCTTGTCAATTTTCAGATTCAGAACGATGTCTTTGCGGCCGTCGAAGCTGGAAACCGTTCGGGTAGTGGATTTGGCG
>Ga0137359_10004139_pt1 | contig 11851 bp, 6 predicted proteins | sample Mad1_40_16metaG_FD_108281 | JGI IMG/M metagenome (GOLD analysis project Ga0137359, IMG submission 108281) | Vadose zone soil microbial communities from Angelo Coast Range Reserve, California, USA - Mad1_40_16 metaG | ecosystem: Environmental > Terrestrial > Soil > Vadose zone | place: USA... | reverse complement strand
GTTACAGGGTGGAAGCGGCTCGAGCGAAAGAGCACGCGGCGCCGACGCGGTGGCACCACAGGCAGCGGACTTGCGGCGGAGCGGGGGATAGGCGTTCAGAGAGTCGAGGTCGTTCCTGTTCCCGCTCAGGCAAGGGACGGCTCGCACCGCCAATCCCCGTCGACGCCAAGAAACTGTCGGCCGAGACGTTTCTGCAGTCAAGCTGACGAAGCCCGGCAACAGCTAAGTCGTTGCCGGGCTTCATTGCCCCTCCTGGGCTCGAACCAGGACTCTCCTGATCCAGAGGGGCCGCTGTAATCGGTCGAATTCCGGCAACTTGCAGCAATTTCCGCGAGTTCGTGCCACCCGCTGCCGGAGTTTGCCAGCTTGGATGCCGGACTCTGCCGGGCCCTGCTCGCTCAAATGCCGGAGTTTGCCGGAATCCCTTCCGGGAGACCCATTCAGGGCTACCCGACTGGCGAGCAGGTCCCGGCCGCATCATGTTTGGGCACTCTCCCTCTGGCGACCAACTTGTCCAACCTCCTAGCCCGCCTTCAGGGCGCCCTGGCCGATCACTACAGCCTCGACCGCGAGCTTGGCGCAGGCGGGATGGCGACGGTGTATCTCGCTCATGACCTCAAGCATGATCGCAAGGTAGCCATAAAGGTGCTCCGTCCCGAGCTGGTCCACGCCCTCGGACCCGAGCGCTTTCTGCGCGAGATCGCGACCACCGCCAACCTGCACCATCCCCATATCCTCCCGTTGTATGACTCGGGGCGTACGGCGGAACCATCCGGCGCTCTCCTTTATTACGTCATGCCCTTCGTAGAAGGGGAATCGCTGCGCGACCGGCTGAAACGCGAGAAGCAGCTTCCCCTCGACGACGCGCTACGCATCGCGCGCGAGGTTGCGGACGCGCTGAGCTACGCGCACGGACATGGGGTGATCCATCGCGATATCAAACCGGAGAACATCCTGCTCGAGAGCGGCCACGCGCTGGTAGCGGACTTCGGCATCGCGCGAGCAGTGAGCACCGCCGGAGCCGACAGACTCACCAACACGGGACTCGCGCTCGGAACGCCGGCGTACATGAGCCCGGAGCAGGCTGCGGGAGATAGGAACGTGGACGGACGAACCGATCTCTACTCCCTCGGCTGCGTCCTCTACGAGATGCTGGCGGGTCAGCCGCCATTCTCCGGCCCCACTGTTCAGAGCATTGCTCATCAGCATCTTACCGCAACCGCGCCTCCGATCACCCAGCTCAGGCCCGCGGTGCCGGGCATAGTCGCAGCAGCCCTCGAGCGTGCGCTGGCCAAGAACCCGGCCGATCGCTTCAACCCGGTCGGGCAGTTCGCCGAGGCGCTATCGACTCAACAGCCAGCCCCGTCTCTTGCGATTCCGAAGGTTTCGCGGCGGCAAACAATGATCGCCAGCCTTGTGGCCATCGGCATCCTCGCGGCGGCCATGCTCCTCGCCCTGCGCCTCGGCCACGGCGACTCCCCACTCACCATCGGCCAGACCGTACAGGTCACGCGGGAGCCGGGGTTGGAGATCGATCCTGCGCTCTCGCCGGACGGCAGCCTGGTCGCGTACGCCGCGGGTCCGCCCACCCGGATGCAGATCTTCGTGCGCCAGGTGGGTGGCGGGCGCACCATCGCACTCACCTCCGACTCGTCCCAGGGCTACCGCTGGCCTCGGTGGTCACCGGACGGCTCACGAATTGCCTATCAGGGCAACGCCGGCATCGCGATGGTGCCGGCGCTCGGTGGTCAACCACGGCTTGTTGTACGACTCGAGTCTCAGGCCGCGGAGTCGACCACGAGCGGGTTCACCCGGCTCGCTGGATTTGCGTTGTCGCCCGACGGGCGTCGCATCGCCTACAGCACCGGCATCGGTCGTGACGTCACAGTGGTGCCGGTCGAGGGAGGTGCGGCCGCCCATCTTACCGGCGTGCGCGACGTGCACTCGCTGACCTGGTCGCCCGATGGCACCAGGCTCGCGGCCGTCGCAGACAATCCAACCTTCGTCTTCGGCGGTGTCTACTTCGGTAATGAGGCGGCGTCGTCCATCTGGATATTGCCCGTGAACGGCAAGCCCGCCATCCAAGTGACCGCCGACCAGCACCTGAACGTGAGCCCGCAGTGGGCGCCGGACGGGCGGCACCTGTTCTGGGTCTCGGATCGGGGTGGGAGCCGAGACGTCTACCGCGTCCGGCTCGATGCAGCGGGCGCGCCGGCCGGCAAGCCGGAGCGGCTCACCGCCGGGGCCGACGCCCACACGATCAGCGTCTCCGCCGATGGGCGACGACTCGCCTACGCGCGCTTTCGCACACTCTCCAACATCTGGTCGATTCCAGTTCCGTCCGCGAAGGCCGTGTCGATCGCCGGCGCTCGACCGGTGACGACGGGCGACCAGACGATCGAGACCGTCGATGTCACCCGGGATGGGCGATGGCTTGTCTTCAACTCGGACCGGACCGGTAGCTGGCAGATTTACAAGGCGCCGGCAGCTGGGGGAGAAGCGATTCAGCTCACTACCGATTCGGCCGGCGCGTACAGCCCTGCCTGGTCGCCGGACGGGCGCCAGATCGCCTTCCACTCCATGCGAGCGGGCAATCGAGATTTGTACACGATGGAAGCGGACGGATCAGGGGTGGTCCAGCGCACCAGCAGCCCGGCTCACGAGTTGGATGCCGACTGGTCGCATGACGGGCATTTCCTCGTGGCGGAGGTGATTCCAGCCGGCGATCCGTCCGGATCCGCTTCGACATTCCTCGCCGCGTCCACGTTCATTCTCGTGCCGATGGATGGAGGTGCGATGCGGACCATCAAGGTCCCCGGCGATTTCGCCCACTGGTCACCGACCGATGACCTCATCGCGTTCCACAGCTCCGAGGGCCTGAGGGTGATGTTGACTGACGGAGCAACGCGTCTGCTGGTGCCCAATTCCCCGTCGGGCGAAGAGGCGTTCTTTGCCGCCTGGTCGCCCGACGGGAAGACTGTTTACTACGTGAGCAAGGGCTCCGAGGGCTCATCTATCCGGGCAGTGCCGGTGACGGGTGGTCCATCCCGGCCGCTGGTCCGATTCGACGATCCCACGCGGCAGCATACTCTCTACGGGTTCACGACCGACGGCCGGACGTTCTACTTCACCGTCGGAGCCAACGAAAGCGATATCTGGGTGGCGCAACTGGAGCCGCGGTGAGACGGCAGCCACTGCCCCGATCAGTACACCCACAGCTCCATCTCCTGTGTTCCGTACTTCCCCGCGCGCACACGGTAGGCGACTGGCGCGACACCAGCACACTCCTGCGGTACCAACAGCCCGATGCGCGAACGATGCGCGCCGTAGTCGCCTTCGAGCGGCCACCGGAATCCGGTCCGGTCTCATACCAGGCCGTGAGCAACTCACACAGTTACACACACCTCCCGCAAATAGCAAAAGCGCGACACCGGATAATTCGGTATCGCGCTTTCAGTTGCCCCTCCTGGGCTCGAACCAGGACTCTCCTGATCCAGAGTCAGGCGTGTTGCCAGTTACACCAAGGGGCAGTGCTACTCTCGATTGTCATGGAGCTGAGGGGGATCGAACCCCTGACCTCTGCAGTGCGATTGCAGCGCTCTCCCAGCTGAGCTACAGCCCCAAGGGTCCTTCCCGCGAGGCCGTAAAGCTAGTCCTGAGGAACGGTTCCGTCAACGCTCCCTAAATCCGCGTCAGCACGGTGTTTGAGGCCCAAGAGTCGGCTTGAGCGGAGCGAAGGGGGCATGACCTGAATCATGCCCCCTTCGCTCCGCTCAGGGTGACTCCGAGACCTCCACCCCACCCACCCGCACCCGGCGATCCGCGTGCTCACTCCGCAGCCAGACGCTCGAAAAAGATCCCGGGTCGGCCGGGCGTTTCCACGAAGTGATACCGGACCCACTCGATCCGCGGGCGCGGGATCTGACGCGCCACGCAGCTCACCCTGGAGGAAAACTGCGGGGCGAGCAGAAAGAGCCGGGGTTCCAGCGAGAAGTTGATCGCCTGCCCTCGAAACATGCGTCGCACGTTCAGCAGGTTCCGAAGCGCCCAGTCGAAGTGACTCAGCCCTCGAATCAGGAGCTCGTCGCTCGCTGTCGTCTCGAAGTCGATGATCGTGAGCTGGCCTGCTCGATCGATCGCCAGGAGATCGATCTCGCCACAGGGCGCACAGGAAATCTCGGCGTCGATTACCCGCAATCCCTCCTCCAGCGCCCCAGCGAATTCCTTCAGGACCTCCGCGATCTGCTCGCGAGTGACCTGAGCCGCCGGCTGAAGCAACAGAGTGCTCGGCGCCGACTCCTGGCGAGGGAACGGTCGCATCGCCCGCCAGCCACTGCCGGGATCGGTGCCCCCTTCGTCGGCCTTCTGCGACAGGAACACGTGCGACACATCCTCGAGTCCCCGGCCCAGTGGCCGGTCCGATCGGCCGACACCTGCCGCGCCGCCGCCGGGATCAGACTGATCCATGGTCTTCGATCCGAGGAAGCAGCTCTTCCGCAACGTGCAGCTGCCCCAGCACCAGCACGGAGTCCTCGCCGCCGAACGGGCTCGCTTCGACCACCGCATTATGCGGATCGCGGTGCCACTCTCCGTCGATCACGTAGCGATACCGATAGCGCCCCGGGGCCAGCTTCAACGTCTTCTTCCAGACCAGACCCACCGCTTCCATCTCGGTGCCGTCGGGCGTCCAGTCGTTGAAATCGCCCGCGAGCTGAACGTGCGCCGCGGCAGGCGCCTCGATGGTGAACGTGACGCCGTCGGGTGTCACTGCGGGCGCTGTCGCGATTCTGACCTCCTCGGCCGTCGCCATCGCGGCTTCTTGTCGCATAATCTCGTTGGCCAGGGCCTGATAGTCCTCGAAGCCCGCCGAGCGCTTCGAGTACTGGCTGATGGGCACGCCATGGCTGGCGGCCTCGGCGAGCTTGACGCTCTGACGAACCAGCGTGGCGAAATGCTGGCCGGCGAGGTGACGGTGCACCTCCTCTACGACGGCCCTCACGAAATCGGTGCGGCCGGAATACAGCGTGACCAGCACTCGAGCTGAAATCCGGTGCCCCGTCTCCCTTTCCAGCACCTCGAAGGTCTCGAACAGCTTCCCGATGCCGTGCAGCGAGAAGAAGCTCGGATCCATCGGGATGAGCGCCTCGGTGCAGGCCTTCAGGGCGTTGAAGGTGAGCAGGCCGACGTTCGGCGGGCAGTCAACGATGACGTAGTCGTAGCGACCAGGGAGGTCGGCGAAGGCCCGGGTCAGGATGTTCTCCCGGCCGGTGACTCCGGCGAGCGCCTCGGGAATGGCGCTCAAGAGGATATCGGCTGGCGCTAGATCGAAGTTCTCTCCCACCGGGCGCGTGATATCGCTGATTGTGATCTGAGGTCTGCGCGTCTCACCCAGGAGGACATCGTACATCGTTCGCATGGCCGCAACCCCGCCGCCCGACAAACCCAAGGTGGAATGACCTTGGGGGTCCATGTCCACCAGCAACACTCGCCGTCCCGCCAACGCGAGAAAGGCCGACAGGTTGATCGAGGTGATGGTCTTTCCGCACCCGCCCTTTTGGTTGACGACCGCGATGGTACGCATGGCGCGCTCCTTCTTCGGTCTGCTCTGTGCGGGTTGTCTCGCGCGCGTCGCGCGCCGGGAGTGTCAAGCTCGGTGAGTGGGATAGGGGATGACGCCCCTCGTCGAGGTGCGTCCGAAGCTGCCGTTGGGCCGGCCGGACCCGGGGGCACGCAAAGCAGCCGTTGTGTCAGAAGCGCCCGGGGGCGGGGCGGTAGGATTTCCGATGCTCCAATATTAGCGCGCAAGCATCGGCCCGTCAACGGAATACGCGCTCCCATCACCCGGCGGAATCAGTTCGCCTACACCTGGGCCCCGGACAGCCGGCACATCCTCACCGTAGTCTCGGCCGTCACGGCGCTGCGCGGGGCTCGACGATCTACGTGACGTTGCTGCGATCGGAGAGCGATGTCGGGACGGCGGATCTGGTGAGGCGGTGAGCGGTAAGCGGTGAGAGGTGAGAGGCGAGTCACCCTGAGCGAAGCGAAGGGGGCATGCGTCGGGGCATGCCCCGTTCGCTTCGCTCAGGGTGACTCGCCTCTCACGGCCAACCTGCTGCTCGACCGCCTTCTCGGGCGGCCGAACCCGGACGCGGAGATTTTCAGGTTCGATCGGTGATGGGCCTGAGGCTCCTGGTCACGTGAGCCGTGTCACCGCCCTATCGCGCCCTTCCCGCGATTCTGTCTCGACTCAGAAAACGTCGGACCCCTGCACAGTCGAGGAGCAGATGAAAACCACGGCGCTCGGCGGCCTCGCGATCCTGACGGTTGCGCTCACGTCTTCGGCCCTCGCGCAAGGCTCGGGCACAATCGAGTTCGGCCTGTTCGGCCAGGCGAGCTACTTCGACAAGTCCCTGAGGTTCGATCAGGCCAAGGGCGGCGCCGGCGCGCGGCTGGGGTTTTTCCTCAACCACCACCTCGGGCTCGAGGGCGAAGGCGCGTTCGTGCCCACCAACGGGCCCGACCGCGTCAGCGTCTACTACATCCCGCTCCGCGCCCGCGCCATGCTCAACTTCCCCGCGGGCGCCAACACTGCCCTGCTCCTGGGCGCAGGCTACGTGCACAACCTGTACCGGCACGAGGTCCACGCCAGCGACGACGGCGGCACCGCCTACGCGGGCATCAGGCTCGGCCTTCACGGGCTCCCTTCGATCCGGGCGGGCACCTATCTGGACTACATCCCGTCCCCCGACAACGGAGCCAGCAGCAACGTGAACTGGGGCCTGCAGGTCGGGCTGAGCTGGCTGTTCGGCCCGAACGCTCCGTCACATACCGAGGGCGAAGCTCAGCCGGCACGCGCCCCGCAGCGCTCCGACTCGGCCGCCCGGGCCGACTCGCTCGCCGCCGCCCGCGCCGACTCGCTCCGTCTGGCCGCCGCCGCGGACTCGGCGCGCGCCAAGGCCGCCCGTGACAGCGTCACGGCCGCCGCCAAGGCCGACACCCTCCGCGCCGCGCAGCAGATGCTTGCCGCCCGCCAGCAGGCGCTGCGCGACAGCATGGTCACCGCCGCTCGAAACGACAGCCTCCGCACGGCCGCGCTCCGCGACAGCCTCCGATTGACCCGCGACCGGGTCCGCATCGCGGCGCTCAAGGACAGCCTGGCCCGGGTGGCGCTGCGCGACAGCCTGCGGGCGATGACGGCCGCAAAGAACACGCGGGTGATCCTCCGCGGCGTGAACTTCGAGATCAACAAGGCGGTCCTGCTGCCCCAGTCGCGCGACATTCTGGGCGACGTGGCCGCGTCGCTGGTGGCCAATCCCGAGGTCACGATCGAGGTGGCCGGCCACACCGACAACACGGGTCCCCGCGCTCTCAACGACAGCCTCTCGCGCGCCCGCGCCGAGGCGGTGATGGCGTTCCTGATCGAGCACGGAGTGGAGGCCAACCGAATGGTGGCGCACGGGTACGCATGGGACCAGCCGGTGGCGAGCAACAAGACGGCGTCTGGGAGGGCGCAGAATCGGAGGGTGGAGCTCAGGCGGACGGACTGACGGACGCGCGAGTCACCCTGAGCGAAGCGAAGGGGGCATGATTCCGGGCATGCCCCCTTCGCTGCGCTCAGGGTGACTCGCGTCCGCATTCGATCCCCATGGCCCCTCGCGCACACAAGCATAGTTTTAGCCTCTGGCACACGCTAAGGAGACCAACCATGCGCGGGACATGGCTTGTGGTAGTCGCGACGATCGGAGGAGCCGGAACACTCGTTGGCCAGCAACACCAGGACCGCTTGCCCTCGGCCGACAGCCCGGCGGTGGATCGGACGCCACTCTATGACAACCTTGGGACATACCACATGGCGGTCACCACGGGGTCGCCGGTGGCGCAGCGGTACTTCGATCAGGGACTTCGGCTCACCTACGGATTCAACCACGACGAGGCCGTCAAGTCCTATCGCGAGGGGATCCGCGAGGACTCGGCGTGCGCGATGTGCTGGTGGGGAATCGCGTACGCCCTGGGCCCGAACATCAACCTCCCAATGGACACGGCGGCGGTGGCCCCGGCCTGGGAGGCGCTGACCCAGGCTCGGAGGTACGCCCCGTGGACCACGCCGAGGGAGCGCGCGTACATCGAGGCGCTGACCAGGCGGTACTCGCCCGACCCGGCGGCCAACCGCGCCGCGCTGGATTCGGCCTGGGCCAAGGCGATCGGCCAGGTGTCGCGCAAGTATCCCAAGGACGACGACGCGGCGACGCTCTACGCCGAGGCCCTGATGGACCTCCGGCCGTGGAACTACTGGAACAACGCGGGCAAGCCGCGGGCGCCATCGACGCTCGAGACGGTCGCGGTGTTGGAGGGCATCGTGAAGCGGAGGCTCGACCACCCCGGGGCGTGCCACCTCTACATCCACGCCGTGGAGGCTTCGAACTTCGCCGAGCGGGCGGTGCCGTGCGCGGATCGGCTCGGGAGCCTGGAGCCGGGCGCGGGCCACCTGGTGCACATGCCGACGCACATCTACTTGCGGCTGGGCCGGTGGGAAGAAGCGGTGGAGCACAACGCCCATGCGGTGCACGTGGACCAGGAGTACGTCGCGGCGCGGCATCCGACCGGCGTGTACCCGATGGGCTACGTCCCCCACAACTACCACGTCATGTGGGAGGCGCTCAACATGATGGGCCGAAGCCAGGAGGCGCTGGCGACGGCGCGGACGATCGCCGAGAAGGTGCCGGTGGACGCCGTGCGGACGATCCCGCCGCTCGAGGTCTACTCCCCCGTGGTGCTGTTCACCCTCGCGCGCTTCTCGCGCTGGGACGACGTGCTGAAGGAGCCGGCGCCGCCGCAGGACCTCAAGTACACGACCGGCATATGGCACTATGCGCGCGGCCTGGCGTACGCGGCCAAAGGCGGGCCCGACTCGGCCGCGGCCGAGCGGGACCGCGTCGCGGCCATCGCGGCAGCGATTCCTCCCGAGATGGCCGCCAACCTCAACTCGGAGCGCACGCTGCTCCAGATCGCCGAGCGACACCTCGCGGCCGATATCGCCGCGCGGGAGCAGCACACCGACGAGGCCATCAAAGCCTTCCGACAAGGGATCGCGCTCGAAGACGAGCTGACTTACGACGAGCCCTCCGCCTGGCCGCTCCCCCTCCGCCAGCAGCTCGGCAGCGTGCTGCTCGCCGCCGGGCGCGCCAAGGAGGCGGAGACCGAATATCGTGAGGATCTAGTCCGTTACCCGAACAACGGCTGGTCCCTGCACGGCCTCGCCCAGGCGCTCGAGGCGCAAGGACGGACCCAGGAGGCTCAGGAGGTGGATGCGAGGTTTAGGAGGGCGTGGATGAAGGCGGATGTGATGTAGGGGACGGAGAGGACGGAGAAGACGGAGAGGACGGAGAAGGTGGCAAGCCGAACCTCTCCGTCCTCTCCGTCTTCTCCGCCCTCTCAGTCCCCTGAACCCGGCCCTTCACTGGTACTGGATATAAAGCGGTTCCGGCCACAGCCTGAGCACCTGCTCCGGCGTCATCATGGGCTTGTCGTTCTTGTAAAACAGCTTCAACCCCGCGTACTGCACCGGCTCAGGCACGATGAAGAACTTGTAAGCGTCCTCCTTGTGCCACGGTGCGCCGAAGCCGTCCATGTTCACCACGATCTGCACCCTTGGGTCCAGTTTGATCTGATCATGGTTGGTGAGCATCCGCTGGGTGAAGCGGTGTACCACCAGGACCTTGGGCGGCAGCTTCTTGCGGTCCACGATGTCGGCCAGAAGGCGCGAGGCGTAGTTCACGTCGGCGGCGTCGAGCGTGCCGATGCGGCGGCCGGGGATGCCGCCCCGCTTCATGGCGAACTCGGGGTCGAGCGCCAGGTGGACGTAAGGCCGCTCGAGGTACTTCACCAGGTGCGGCAGCTCGTCGGCCACGGTGCTGTGGCCGATCTGGACGTCCAGGAAGACGATCCACCCCCGCTCCTCGGCCCAGCCCAGGACCTGCTCGATGGTCTGGTCCGAGTGGCGCAGCCGGTACTTCCCGCCCGGGCCCGGCTTCCCTTGTGCCACGGTCGCGATGAGATGCAGCGCCGGCATGACCGCGCGGGTCGTGTCGGCCTCCGCCCACTCGGTAGCGGTGCGCTCCAGCCTGGGGAGCATCTCGGCCGGCGGAATCTGGCCCAGGATCCCCATGCGGGTGGACTTGGGGTTGCCGTAATAGGCGACGATGCGATGAGTGGGCAGCAGCGATCCGGGGAGCGGTGCAGGTCCCTGGACCGGCCAGCGCGCCGAGTCAGCCGGGGTGAGCTCATAGCGACGCTTCTTGCTCGGCACGGGACTGACGACGGTCGGATCGCGGGCCGCCGAATCCCGGCCGCCTGTGGCGACCAGCGCGGGCGCCTTCACCTCGCCGGACGCCACCGGCTTGCGACCCCGCCGGGCGACGATCGGTCTCGGTACCCATGGGCGCGCCGCCGGCGCGGTGTCGGCCGGTGTGGCCGAGGCCGCGCCGGGAGACGGCGTCTTCTTCGGATCTCCCGGCGGATCGGCGTCGGAGCGACAGCCGGCGAATCCGGCCGCTCCGGCCGCGAGCGAGATGACGATCGCGACAGCGGATACGGCGCGCGTGCGCGAGCCAAAGGCGAGTTTCATGGGGACGGAATCTACCATGCACTTCAATGCTCCGGCGGCCGTCGAGTGTATATCTCACGGTACGAGTGAGGGAGGCTGGCCGCTCATCTCAGGGTTCGGGAGTAGACATGCTCTTCAGCGTCGCCGCAGTCCCCGGCACCGTGCTGGGACTGCTCCAGAGCTACGGATACGTCGGGGTCTTCGTGCTGGTGGCGCTGGAGAGTCTCGGCCTCCCGTTGCCGGGCGAGACGGCGCTTCTGACCGCGGCAGCCCTGGCCGCCGCCGGCCATCTCTCGCTCGTCGGCGTCATCGTGGCGGCCGCCGCGGGGGCCATCGTGGGCGATACCGCGGGCTATTGGATCGGACGCACCGGCGGCCTCCCGCTGGTGCGCCGCTACGGCCGCCTCCTGCACCTCGACGAGTCGAAGCTCTCCCGGGCCCGCGGGTTCTTCGATCGGCACGGCGGCAAGGCCGTGTTCTTCGGCCGTTTCGTCTCCCTGCTGCGGATGTGGGCGGCCGTCCTGGCGGGCGTCGCCGAGATGCCGTACCCCCGGTTCGCCGCCTACAACGTCGCCGGAGGGGTGTCCTGGGCGGTCGTGTTCGGGGCCTTCGGCTATGGGTTCGGGCGTACCCTGCCCCGGCTGGAGAACGCGGTCGGCCGCGCGGGCGCGATGCTCTCGCTGCTCGCCGCGACGGCGGTCGGGCTCGTCTTCCTCGGACGCTGGGTGGTGAGCCGGCACGACGAGATCCTCGCCTGGTTCGCCCGCCAGGGGAGGCGGATCGGCGCGTCGGCGCCGGTCCTCTGGTTCCGATCGCGCCATCCCAGGGCATGGTCATTCCTCACGCGGCGCTTCTCCCGCACCGAGTATCTCGGCCTGCATCTCACCCTGGGACTGTTTCTGAGCCTGGGGGCGCTCTGGCTGTTCGGCGGAATCTCCGAGGACGTGAGCCACCACGACCCGCTCACGGCGTTCGACCTGCGCCTGGACAACATGCTCCATCGGCACGCGACGCCTGGCGGCATCGCGCTCGCCAAGGCCATCAGCCTGCTCGGCTCGCCCGCCGTGGTCGGCGCCTGGGTCCTGGTGGTCTGCGTGGTGCTCCTGGTTCGGCGGGAGCGGGTGCTGCTGGTCGGATGGATCGCGGCCATCGCCGGCGGCGGGCTCCTCGATCAGGCGCTCAAGCTGACCTTCCGCCGGCCGCGGCCGGTGTGGGATGCACCGATCGTCACCGCGCAAGGCTGGAGCT
>Ga0137359_10004130_pt1 | contig 11860 bp, 14 predicted proteins | sample Mad1_40_16metaG_FD_108281 | JGI IMG/M metagenome (GOLD analysis project Ga0137359, IMG submission 108281) | Vadose zone soil microbial communities from Angelo Coast Range Reserve, California, USA - Mad1_40_16 metaG | ecosystem: Environmental > Terrestrial > Soil > Vadose zone | place: USA... | reverse complement strand
CCTGCTCCGCCGCGGTAACAGCTTGAACGAATTTGCCGAGAATGATGAATGGGATGTGTTGCAGGAAGAACTCGAAGCAACCCAAAACGAAGTGAAGACGTCCATGCAAACGCACAGCGACCAGGACCTGGTCATTCTCGTCAGTGTCGGCGGTTGGGTTCGCGGTACACAGGTAGTGAGCGCCGCGATCATGCAAAATTACGATGAGCGCAGTGCAAAAGTCTTGCGTCAGCCGGCGCTCGTCAGCTTCATCCATTCGAAGATCAACGACATCTCGCCTGAACTGCGGGCCGAGCCGCTGGTTAAAGATGTAAACGAACAGTTGATGGACATCGAGAAGCTCGTCTCCTTCCCGCCGGGCAAGTCGCCCAATGCGGATGAGGTGCGAAAAGTCAACGCAGCGGTTGGAAAGGTCATGGAAGCAATCCAGCACAAAACGGAAGCAAAATGAGATGGCGTTCGCTCACTTTATTGTCGATCTTTCTGTTCGCGGCCACTCCGTGGGCGCGCGCCGAGACCGACGGTGAAGTGGAGGCGCGTAAAACCGCGCTCGATCTGGCCGGCGCATTTACCAATGACGGATTCAAAATGCGCGACGGTCATTGGTGCGGGACGATCAAGCCGCACGAGCTTGCTCTTATCGCTGTAAATTTGTATGCGGGCAATCAATATTGGTTTTCCGTCGGCGCGATTGATCCGGCGAAAAAGATCGCAGTCAATCTTTACGACGAGGCCGGAAAGCAGGTCGTGACCGAAAATTACAACTCGGGCGAAAAAGCCGCAGCCGGATTTTCACCAACCAACAGCGGCCAGTATTTCGTTTCCATCGATCTGATTGAAGGCGGGGAGAGCAGTTTTTGTCTGGTTTACTCTTACAAGTAAAACGCGGACGAACGATTTAGTTTCACCCGGCCTTTTTTAATCCGCTCATTTACATCGCCAACTGGACTTTCGCGCTGCCGCACGTTTGCTAGGATCAGGCTGATCCAGTAATGATTTCACTTCAGATATTTTACGAAGGGAGTGTCCAGGGTATCGGCTTCCGGTGGTCGGTGCGGCACATAGCCACAGGTTTCGATCTGACTGGCTGGGTGCGCAACCTGACTGATGGCCGGGTCGAGATGCAGGTGAATGGCGAGGAAAACGAAATCCGCGCACTTTTGGATGCGATCATGCAAAGCGAATTGGGCGCGCACATTCGCAAACAAACCGAAACGAAGTTGGAAAAACCGGTGGCCGGGCACGGCTTTGAGATTCGTCATGAATGACGCGGCGGTCACGGTCAGCGGCCTGACAAAGGTTTTTCCGGTTCCGTTCCATCGAGAGCCGGTCGTCGCGGTGCGTCATCTCGATCTTCGCATCGAACCGGGCGAAGTTTATGGATTACTTGGGCCAAACGGTTCCGGAAAAAGCACAACGCTCAAAATCATTCTCGGCCTGGTTTCGCCGACGCGCGGGCGAACAGAAATTTTTGGACGCGACAGCAGTTTGGTCGAAAGCCGTGAAGCCGTCGGCTTTCTGCCGGAAAACCCATACTTCTACAAATATCTCACCGGGAAAGAGACGCTGCGCTTTTTCGGAAAACTCTGCGGGCTCAGTGGCTCGCGATTGAGAGAGCGGGCCGAGCAATTGCTCGAGCTGGTCGGCCTAATGAATGCGCGCGATCGGCGCCTGAGCACGTATTCCAAAGGCATGTTGCAGCGCATCGGCCTCGCCCAGGCGTTGATTCACGAACCGAAGCTGCTCGTGCTGGACGAGCCAACCGCCGGTGTCGATCCCGCCGGCTCGCGCGACATTCGTAATTTGATTGTCGATCTTAAGCGGCACGGAATCACGGTGCTGCTTTCGTCGCATCTTCTCACGCAAGCCCAGGAAATCTGCGATCGTGTCGGCATTCTGGCCAACGGCATGCTCGTGCGCGAAGGACGGCTCGAGGAATTGATCGCGATCGAAAATCAAACCGAACTCATCCTGGAAAACGCTTCCGACGCGCTCGTCGATCGGATCAACACGCTGGCGACAAGTTCAAACGCAAAATTGATCGCGCGTCGAAGATCGACAACCACACTGGAGCGCTTATTTCTCGATGCGACGCGTGATCAAGGTGATAAAAAATGAGATTTATCTGGAGATTATTCGCATATCATTCTAGCGGCGCTCGCCGCGGCGAGCGCCATTCCAACTGCACGAGCAAATGAGCAACGAAGTAGCCGCCGTCACCAGACATCGTGCATTTTCCATGGCGCGCATTTTCGCGATTACGGCAAACACGCTGACCGAGCTGACGCGCCTGAAAGTTTTTTACGTCCTGCTCATTTTCGCGCTGCTTTTGATCGGCAGTTCCATCTTCATGGCGCGCCTCACTTTTCAACAGGAATTCCAGATTCTAAAAGATGTATCGCTCGGGGCAATGTCGATCTTTACTTCGTTGCTCGCGATTATCGCGACCGCGCGTCTCATTCCGCAAGACATCGAAGACCGCACCGTTTACACAATTCTGGCCAAGCCGGTGCCGCGCTTTGAATACATCGCGGGCAAGCTTATCGGCGTGCTGTTGCTCCTCGCTATCAGTACGCTGGTCATGAGCGCGATGTTTCTCGCCGTGCTCTACCTGCGCGAACAAACCGTATTGTACGAAACGCTGCGCCAAATGTCGGCCTCGCCACGCGAGCAGATTGATGACGCATTGCGCGCCATCCGCGCTTCCGCTCTCAACATCGACATCTTCCCCGGCATCATCATCATTTATCTGAAAGCATGTTTGCTCGCGGCCCTGACGCTTTTTGTTTCCACATTTGCGACGACGAACATCTTCACAGTCGTCGTGATGGTTGTCATTTACTTCATTGGGCACTTGCAAGCGACCGCGCGGGAATATTGGCTGCAGGAGCACGGCACCGGCTGGATAACGCGCGTATTTCTCGCGATCGTCGCGCTGATCTTTCCAGATTTGCAAACATTCAATCTGGTCGATGATATCGTCGCCGGTGCAGCCATTCCGCTGGGACTGTTCGTAAAAACTGTCGTGCTCGGCATTTTTTATACGACGATCTACACATTGCTGGCCGCGTTCGTTTTTTACGGGAAGGAATTATGATGCGCTTCGCCTGCCGGGCCGCAACCCTGCGGAGGCCGGTCCTCGTGCTCGTGATGGTCCTAGCCTTTGGGGTGATGAAACTTCCAACTGAACGGGCGCTCTTCGTGCAACATCGACAATTACATTTTCGCGACGTCGAATTTAATCTCGAGCTGCGAGAGAAGATTGGGCAGCTCGGTTTCATCGCCGCGCTCAGTGGATTTCGCGCGATCGTTGCCGACGTTCTTTTCATTCAAACACACGTGGCGTGGGAGCGGACGGAATGGGGCCGCGTGCTCTTGTTGTTCCGCCAGATGACAACGTTGCAGCCGCGCGCGATTTTGTTTTGGGACATGGCCGCATGGCACATGGCCTGGAACGCGAGCGTGGCAGCAATGAACGATCAGACCCAGCCGCGCCTGGCCCTGCGCGTCAAGGCGCAGCGGGAATATTTCGCCCTCGGTAAGGATTTTCTCGAGCGCGGGATAAAAAATAATCCCGAGAAACCGCAGCTTTATGACGCGCTCGGGCGGCTTTACAAGGAAAAATACAAAGATCACGCGAGCGCTTCCGAATTTTTTGCGAAGGCAGCGGCATTGCCCGGCGCGTGGGGTTATGAAAAACGGTTCGCGGCCTACGAGCTTTCGTATTGCGAGGGACGTGAGCGCGAAGCATACGAACGTCTCCGTCGGCTTTATGACGCGGGCAAAGACGAGCGGCTGCCGACTTTAATCACCCGACTAAAGTTTCTCGAACAGAAATTGAACATTCCGAACGAACAACGGATTCCTGAAAATGCGCGCTGAAGCCTGGAGAGGCCGCTGTCCTCAGCGGCAGTTCCAATTAAAAAGTTTCTGCCACCAGTGACGGCGGCAGCTATAAGAAATGCGTTTCGCGATTTTCAGTGACATTCATGCCAATCTCGAGGCGCTCGAGGCCGTCCTGGAGGAAGCACACGAGCACAACTGCACGCACTTTGTTTGCCTGGGCGACGTCGTCGGTTACAACGCCAACCCACACGAGTGCGTCAAACGCGTCCGCGACTTGGATTGCCCCATCGTCAAAGGCAACCATGACGAACAGGCCTCATTGATCGAATCCTCGCGCGGCTTCAATGAATTGGCCGAGCGCGCTATCCAATGGACGCGCGATCACCTCACGGCAGAGGACAAAATATGGTTGCGCGACCTGCGCTTGCAGCGGCAAGTGCGCGATTTCACCATCGTGCACGCGACGCTCGATACACCGGCACAATGGGGTTACGTATTCAATAATCTCGACGCAGCCGCGAGTTTTACCTATCAGCACACGACCGTTTGTTTCTTCGGCCATACTCATATACCCATGGCATTTATCCGCGACGACGGCGTCAGACGTGTCAGCACCGAACTGCTCCGCATCGAGACGGGCAAAAAGTATTTCATTAATACCGGCAGCGTCGGTCAACCGCGCGACGCCAATTGGCGCGCCGCCTACTGCATTTATGACGTTGAAAACAACGTCGTCGAGCAACGGCGGGTAAAATACAAGCTCGCCACCACGCAAAAGAAAATCATCAAGGCCGGCCTGCCACCGCCACTCGCGGAACGACTTGCGACTGGCCGATAAGATCGACAATCTGACCTCTGAAAAAGATATTGATCATCAAACCGAGCTCGCTCGGCGACATCGTGCATGCTTTGCCCGCGGTCGCGTTGGTCCGCGATGCGCACCCCGATGCGGAAATCACCTGGGTGATCAATCCGGAATTCACTCCGTTGCTCCGCGGAAATTCCGATGTTGAGCATATCCATGTTTTTCCGCGCGGCGAATTTCGTGGCCTCGGCGCGCCGCGCAGCTTGCGGCCGTGGTTGAAGATAACGAGGCAACTTCAACCCGATCTTGCTCTTGATTTTCAAGGACTACTGCGCAGCGCGTTGATCGGGAAAATTAGCCGCGCGAAGGAAATCTATGGAATGAGCGATGCGCGCGAAGGCGCGCGCTGGTTTTATGATCGCGTTGCGAAGGTCAATCGCCACGACCACGCGGTCGAGCGTTATCTCAAACTGGCGGAATGCGCCGGCGCCACCGTCGGTGCGGCGCTTCGCTGCCCATTTCCTACTGGCGATATGCTCCCGCGCTTCGAGGAATACCCGCCCTTTATTTTGTTGCATCCATTCGCCCGCGGCAACGGCAAATCACTCTCGAACGGGGTAATCGAGGAATTTTGTCGCGCCTTCGCGCCTACGCGCGTTGTGGTCGTCGGCCAGTCCGACCGCAAGATCGACACGCCGGGAAATTGCATCGATCTGACGAATCAAACCTCGCTCCTGCAATTGATTCGACTAATTCGTGTCGCGCGTTTCATCATCAGTGTAGACAGCGGCCCGATGCACATCGCCGCCGCAGTGACCGATCGCCTGTTGTCGATCCACATCTGGACCGATCCGCGCCGCGTCGGCCCTTATAATCCCAACGCCTGGGTATGGAAAAATGGCCAGCTTCTTCGCGTGAGCGAATTGGAAATTGTCTCCCGTCTGCGCCGGGCCCGAAAATTCAAATGTAAAGATGTCCCCGGCGTCGTCGAGCTCGTTCGTCCGCTCGTGCCGATCGATCCAATGCTTGCTTGATCTCTATTACAACCGCGCAGTCGCGTGCGTGGGCCGAACGTGATACGTCGGCAGCGTCCCATAACCTTTCGCCATCGGCGTCTGCCCGACATAATCGCAGGTGAAACTTTCTGCGCCCTGTGCGGCGGCGAGCGCGGCGAAGGCTTCGCTTGCATAAACCTGCCCCGCTGGAGTGATCGGTTCGATCCGCGCCGCACGGCTCACGTGCGTACCGCTGAAAGTCCGATTTCCGGTAATGGGATCATCAAATTCGTAAACCGGACCGGCGTGCAGTCCAATTCGCAAACTCAATCCTGCGCGCAATCCTCTCTCCTCCCATTTTGTTGTCGCGACCAAATTTGCAAGCTCGAGAGCAAACTTGCCGGCAAGATCGACATCAGAAAAAACGAAATAAAGTCCATCGCCCCAGGTGTTCTTTGCAATGATCGCCTCCCCAAACTTCCCGCTCAATTCGGCGATCGCTCCAAGAAAATGCTGCACAAATCGCGGTACCTCTGGTTCTGTGAGTTTGCTGAACCCCACTGCGTCCGCGAAAAGCATGGCCACGACGCGCGCTTGAAATTGATTCGATTCCGTGGAGGGCGCCGCGGTGTCGGCGCCAGTTTTGGGACACGACGGCGCGTGTCCCGCCAGTCTCCCAAGGTCGACAATCTGCGGCTCGTAATCGGAACTACGCCAAATTCGAACCACGCTGGCCGCGCCGCCAGGACCGTCGCCGGCCAGACCGTCCCAAACCGCGAGAGGAATGAGCGCGGCGCCAAGCTGGTGAGCGTGGATCGCGGCCAGACCGAGCAACAGTTCATTGCAAAACTCATAGGAAACACCGCCGATCTCCAGTCTTTGTGTTGAAGCTGTGATGACGCGCGCCGCCCGCTCGAGCACACGGTCGAAACGATCACGCCAATTGGAACCGGGAATGAAATCGACGCTATCGCGAACGAATTCTTCCCTGCCGTACGGCAACACCACGGAGATCTCGACGCCGGCGTCGAGCATCGCTTCGAGAAAAATAATGTCTGAGCCGCAGGCGGCCGAAGCGAAACCAAATCCCGGTTCCAACTTCTCGATCCGCGCGCGGATCTCTTTCCCCACCGCCGGTTCTAATTCGCTTGGGAATCTCGCAGTCGCGCGATCTGGCCGGTCGATCATGTGACCGGCAAACACGATCACTGCGGGAACGTGAAGGTACTTGTCGATCTTCGATGAGCCCTCATTCCAATGTTGCAGGATCAAACGCGCGTTACGCCTGCTTGAATGAATGTCGCCGAAGCGGTGCGCTGCTTCTTTCGCCGCGCGCGCATACCACTCTTCCGCCTCGTCCCACTCGCGACAGATCAAAGCTGCTTCACCGAGGGCGGCCAATTCCCAATACTGATCGCCGCCCGGGTCCTGAACTTCCTTCAAACATTGCGCGCGAACCATCTTCGCGATCTCACAGGCGCGCTCCGTTTCGCCAATGAGCAAATTCATGGTTGCGGCGTTGATTCCCGTCCAGTAACCGCCGCTTGATTGATAAGCTTGCGTGTACGTCTCCGCGGCGCGCCGCAGAAACTTTTTGCGCTCAAGTTTTGTTGCCGCACGAGCGGCGAGATCCTTGTAAGTCCGGCCGAGCATGCCGAGCGTTTCTTCGTCGGTTTGTCCGTCACGCCGTAAACTTTCGAGAACCGCGTTCGCCCGTTCGGTCGCGCCGCTGCGCGCCAGCGCGAGACCCTGCAATTGCCGCAAGCAAACATCGTCTGGCAAGATCGACAATCCCTCGGTGACAACGTCGAAAGCGAGCAGTGGCTCGCCTTGCTGCAACATCTTCTTCGCGATCAACCGATACCGGTCCGGCGATTGCGACCATTGCTTCGTCTCACGCGCCCGCCAGATCGACATGAGCTCGATAAGTGAAGCCGAACTAATCGAGCGAATGATGTTGTCGATCTTCGCAGCGTTACTTTTGCCTTTCGCTTTCAATTCTGCCGTCCGGTTGGCTGGTTCGTCGTGCCATACGTGAATCACGTATAGCATGGCAGGCACATGGATTTTTCTATTTATGCGAACATGGGGTGAGCCTAGCCACGCAGTCCTCTCCCCTGCAGGACCATTTCCGCTAGTTTCAAGTCGCGCGGGTAAGTGATTTTGAAATTAAAATCGTCGTTTGGCACGAGCATGACTTTGGCGCCGATCAGCTCGAGCGCGGAAACTTCGTCTGTAACCGGAAGTTTTTTCTCGGCCACGGCGCGATAAGCTTGCTCGAGAAGCTCCCGTTTAAAAATTTGCGGCGTCTGCATGGCGTAAAGTCGATCCCGATCCACCGCACCGGAGACGCCAAGCTCGAGATTGGCGCGCTTGAGCGTGTCTGTGATTGGATCGGCCAGAGCGGCCGCCCCGTGGGTGCGGGATTGTTGGTAGACGCGCTCGATCAGTTCCGACGTAACGAGCGGTCTGGCCGCGTCATGCACCGCCACATACTGTACGTTTTCGCCAAGACGACTCAGACCAGCGCGGACTGAATCCTGCCGGTGTTCGCCGCCGCTCTCGATGGCCCGAACCTTTCTCCAGTTTTGATCGCGGACTAATTTCCTGATTTCACCAAGTCGATCTTCGCGGGCGATGACAACGATGTCCGAAACAGATTTTGAGTTTTCAAAAGCGCCGACGGCATGGGCGATCACCGGCTTGCCCGCGATTATTTCAAATAACTTATCGAAACCAACGCGACGGCTGCTGCCCGCGGCAACGATGATCGCTGTCAGCATGGTTGAATTTTAAAACGTTGAAGAGTTGCAGCCTTTTACTGTCAACGCGCAATCCTCAACTGCCCAACTGCTTTTGCACTTCCTGGCTTAACGTCTTGCCATCGGCGCGGCCCGCAACTTTCTCCTGCAACGCCTTCATCACCGCGCTCATTTGCGCTTTGGAAGTCGCGCCAATTTCGGCAATCGTATCGCGCACAACTTTAGCGAGTTCATCGGCGCTCATTCCTTGCGGCAAATACGCCTGTAAGATCGACAATTCTTCTTTTTCCTTAGCCGCGAGTTCCGCGCGTCCGCCTTTTTCGAAACTTTCTATCGAATCCTGCCGCTGTTTCGCTTGCTTGCGGACGACTTGCGCGGCTTCCGCGTCGTTCAGCTCGGCCTCCGCACCCGACTTTTCAATCGCCGCATATTTCAACGCGGATTTAAGCATGCGGAGGACACCGAGCTTCGTGGCGTCCTTGGCGCGCATCGCGTCCTTTAGGTCTGTATCTACACGCTCTTCCAGTGCCATTCGCTCAGGCTACGGTCTCAAAATGCGATTGTCGAGGTAGGGACAGCGCGGCGTCCCCTACTCCCCAATGCGCCCAGCGCATTTGCGCACCGATTCCGCGTCGCTCACCGAAATTACATCGGCAGCTTTGCACGTCCGTCTGAGTAAACCGGCGAGGACGCCACCCGGTCCGAGCTCAATAAAAAAATCGCAACCGCGCTCGGCCAGGCGTTCCATGCAATCAGCCCAACGCACCGTTCCGGTAACTTGATCCTGCAATGTCTGGCGAATTTTCGCGGGCGTGTTCACTTCCTCTCCGGCTACGTTGCTGATCACGGCGAACCTTGGCGTCTCCATCGCTACATCGACAAGCGCATCTCGCAGCTTCCGGTAGGCGCTTTCCATCAAGCGCGAATGATATGCACCAGCCACATTCAGCAACGTCGCGCGACGAATCCCATACTCTTTCGCCATCCCAACGGCGATTTCCACTTTGGCTTTCTCTCCTGAAATCACGATCTGTCCGGGCGCGTTGATGTTAGCAACATCGACATCTGCATCTGCGGCCAGCGCGCGCACCGCGTTTTCATCGGCGCCGATCATTGCCGCCATCGCGCCGGTGGTTGCAGCACACGCTTCGTCCATAAATTCGCCGCGTTTCTGCACAAGCTTCAGTCCGGCCGCAAAATCGAACGTGCCGGCCGCGGCGTGCGCCGTCATTTCCCCTAACGACAGACCAGCCGCCCCCTTAATCGAAAAATCGCCGGCGAGTTCGCGCAACACCGCCAGACACGCGAGCCCGTGAACATACAACGCCGGCTGACAATTCGATGTTTTGGTCAATTCTTCGATCGGGCCGTTCCACGCAATTTCGCTCAGCTTTCGACCGAGAATCTCATCAGCTTGCCGAAACAAATCCGCCGCGGCGGGAATTCTTTGCGCAAGATCGCGCCCCATCCCAACGGCTTGTGCACCTTGCCCGGCAAAAAGCAGCGCGATTTTTTTCATGGCCGTTGTAGTTAACTCGCTTCGTCGCGCGCCGCGAGGGGATTATGGGTAGCACACGCGTCTCGCGTGCTGGCGACGGCGTGGCTGGCCGCTGCCTCGCGAACTTCGAGAAGTAGCGAACGGTTTACGAAACCGTCGTTTTGGCGAGACGCGTGCGCTACCCAGTTTGCACTTGCACAGTGTGATTGACTCGCGAGCGTAATTCTTCTCGATCTTATGCCTTTCACCACGCGCGAGATTGAATCGCCTGACCCGGTGACGCGAGTTGTTGCGGCGGATGCAAAGTTGCGCCACTCCGAGGACGATATCGGCGAGAAGATGGTGCTGAACATGGGCCCGTCGCATCCGGCGACGCATGGCGTTTTGCGACTCGTCCTCGAGCTCGACGGCGAGATCATTACCAAAGCAACGCCGGACATCGGTTTTCTGCATCGCGGTGATGAAAAAATCGCCGAGAATATGCAGTACAACCAATTCGTGCCTTACACCGACCGCCTCGATTATCTCGCGCCGCTCTCGAACAACGTCGCTTACGCGCTCGCGGTGGAGAAATTGATGGGCTGGGAAATTCCGCCGCGCGGCCAGGCGATTCGCACCATTTGCTGCGAGACATCACGCATCTCGTCGCATTTGCTCGGACTCGGCGCGATGGCGCTCGATCTTGGCGCGATGACCGCCTTTCTCTACACGTTCACCGAGCGCGAGAAGCTTTACGACCTATTTGAACTGCTGGCTGGCGCGCGCTTCACTACTTCCTACACGCGGGTCGGCGGGCAGATCCGTGATTTGCCCAAAAATTTCATTCCGCAGCTCGAGAAATTTCTCGACGGCTTCATTCCGCAACTTGATGAGATCGACAAGCTGCTTACGCGCAATCGGATTTTTGTCGATCGGACACGCGACATCGGCGTCATTCCGAAAGATCGCGCGATTGCTTACGCGTTATCTGGCCCAAATCTGCGCGGGAGCGGTATCGAGCATGATTTGCGGCGCAAACATCCTTACCTCGACTACGACAATTACGATTTCGAGGTCGTCATCGGCAGCGCCGGCGATTGCTATGATCGTTACCTCGTCCGCATCGAAGAGATGCGACAGAGCGTGCGCATTTTGCGCCAAGCGATCGACAAATTGCCGAGCGGCCCGATCAATGTCGTCGATTGGAAAAACATGACGCCGCCGAAATCGCGCGTCATGACGAAAATGGAAGAACTGATTCATCATTTCATCGTGGTGACAGAAGGACTCGACGCACCGCCGGGCGAAGTTTATTTCGCGGCGGAAAATCCAAAGGGCGAGCTTGGTTTTTACATCAACAGCAAAGGAGGAGGCGTACCGCACCGGCTGAAAATCCGCGCGCCGTCGTTTGTCAATCTTAGCATTCTGCCAGAGCTTTTGCCGGGTTGCATGGTGAGCGACGTGCCGGCTGTGCTCGGAAGTCTGGACTTTGTCATGGGCGAATGCGACAGATGAACATGTCGTCGAACCTTGTGAAACAAGGCAGCTCCTTCAATCGGGACGAAACAATGCGGGAAAATTACAAACAGAAGGAGCTGGACGATCCAGCTGATTGTTTCAATCGGCTGCCTTCGGCGCGAAGCGGGTCGATCTTGCAATCAATGACCCGGCTCGCGAGAAAGCTCGGGCTCGTGCTTGTGCTCGTAATCGCCATTTCTTGCGCCGGCAAACGCATCACAAAAGCGAATGTTGATGAAGTCGCGGAAGGAATGTCGAAGAAGCAGGTGGAATCGATTCTTGGCCCGCCTATGGACATCGATAACAAGGATTTCGTCATCATGAAAAAGACGACTTACGTTTACCGTCAGGGCAAGGACACGGTGACGATCGTGTTTAAAGACGATAAGGTCACGGACAAGCAGAGCACATTGTCCGACTGATTTCCTTTTCCGTGGACTCGACGAGCACACGCGTT
>Ga0137359_10004125_pt1 | contig 11865 bp, 9 predicted proteins | sample Mad1_40_16metaG_FD_108281 | JGI IMG/M metagenome (GOLD analysis project Ga0137359, IMG submission 108281) | Vadose zone soil microbial communities from Angelo Coast Range Reserve, California, USA - Mad1_40_16 metaG | ecosystem: Environmental > Terrestrial > Soil > Vadose zone | place: USA... | reverse complement strand
TGAGCGCGAGCCAGACCGACGTCGAGGAGTCGCTCACGTGTCAGTGCGGCTGCGGGCTCACGGTCCACGCCTGCAACCACTTGCAGTGTCCGTCGCGCGGTCCGCTGCAAAACGAGATCGCGGGGCAGTTGGCGCTCGGCAAGACGAAGCCCGAGGTGCTCTCGTACTTCGCCGGCAAATACGGCGAGAAGATCCTCGCCGCGCCGACCACGACGGGCTTTAATCTCATTGCGTGGATCATGCCGTTCGCGGTCGTGTTGCTCGCGGCGGTGCTGATCGTCGTGCTGACCCGGCGCTGGCGGCGGCCGCCACCCGTGGTGGGCCCGTCGACGCCGGCCGACGACGATCCCGAGCTGCGGGCGCGACTCGACGCCGAGCTGCGTGGTTTCGATGCCTGACGCGAGCACGTTCGCGTACGCCGCGGGCTTGGCAGTCATCGCCGCCGTCGCGTGGGGAATCGCGGCGCCGCTCTTGCGCGTCGCCGCGAGCCCCGCGGCCGAAACGCGACCCGTCGACCCCGAGCGCCACCGTCTCGAGAAGCAGCGCGACCTCGCGTACGCGGCGATCAAAGAGGCGGAGTTCGACTTCCAGATGGGGAAGCTCTCGTCCGACGACTACGCGGCGCTGCGGCGCACGTACGAGACGCGCGCGCTCGCGGCGTTGGCGGAGCTCGATCGCCGTCGCGCCGACGTTCCCCGTCGTTGATCACGCGTCGCATTTCTTTCCGAAACACGGTACGTTTCTCGCAATGACCGTCGTCGACGCCGACACGATCGCCAAATCGTTCGGCCGCGTGCGCGTGCTCCGCGACCTCACCCTACGCGTCGACGGCGGCGACACGGTCGCGCTCTTCGGGCCGAACGGCGCCGGGAAGAGCACCCTGCTGCGCATCTGCGCGACGCTCTACGCGCCGACGGCGGGCACCCTCGCGCTCTTCGGCTCGCGCCAGCCGTCGGCGGAGACTCGCCGCCGGATCGGCCTCCTCGGCCATCAGAGCTTCCTGTACCCCGATCTGAGCGCACGCGAGAACCTCGTCTTCTACGGCCGGCTCTACGGTCTGCCTCGTCCCGAGCACGCGGCCGACACGTGGCTCGAGCGCGTCGGCCTCGCGGCGAACGCGACGCGGTCAGTGCGCGTGTTCTCGCGCGGCATGGAGCAACGTCTCGCGCTGGCGCGCACGCTCCTCCACGATCCCGAGCTCTTGCTGCTCGACGAGCCCTGGAGCGCGCTCGACGCCGCGGGCGCGGATCTCCTGAGCGAGATCCTCGCGGGACTGCGCGCCGACGGCCGCACGATCGTCGTCGCGACCCATGATTTCGAGCGCGGCCGTGCGGTCGCCGAGCGCGCGGTGATCCTCCACCGGGGTCGCGTCGTCTGGGAAGCCTCGCCGTCGGACGCGACGGCATCGGTCGAGGCGGCCTACCGGCAGGTGACCGGCGCGGTGGCGGCCTGACCCGTGTGGTCGATCCTGCGCAAGGATCTGCTGCTCGAGCTGCGGACACGCGAGGCGATCGCCGCATTGATCGTGCTCGTCGTGCTGATCCTGCTCACGTTCACCTTCGCGCTCGATCCCGAGGGCGCACGCGCCGCGGCGCCGGCGGTGCTGTGGGTGACGCTGATCTTCGCCGGTCTTCTCGCCGTACAGCGCACGTTTCTCGTCGAGCGCGAGAGCGGCGCGTGGTACGGGCTTCTCCTCGGGCCGGTCGATCGCGGCGCGATCTTCGTCGCCAAGCTCGTCGCCAACCTCGTCGTGCTGGCGATCGCCGACGTCGTGTTGACGTCGCTCCTCGTGCTCGTGCTCGGCACCGGTATGCCGACCGCGCCGCTCGAGCTCGCGTTCGTGAACGCGCTCGGGCTCATCGGCTTCTCGGCGCTGGCGACGCTCTTCGCCGCGATTTCCGTGCGGCTACGCGCGCGCGAGCTGCTGTTGCCGCTCCTCGTGCTGCCGCTCCTCGTCCCGGTCGTCATCTGCGCGGTCGAGGCGAGCCGGATCGTGCTCGCCGGCGGCGGCGCCTCGGCCGCCGCCGCGTGGCTGCGCGTCCTGGCGACGTTCGACGTGATCGTGACGGTGGCGGGCTGGATGCTGTTCGAGCAGCTGGTACTCGAATGAGGTGCTGAGATGACCATTCGCGCTCGCATCGCGCCCGTCGCCGACACCGTGCTTCCGGGCTTCGCGTTCGTCGCCATGCTCGCGGCGCTCGCGTGCGTGTTTCTCTACGTGCCGAACGAGCGCATGCAGGGCGCCGTGCAGCGGATATTCTACTTCCACGTCAACGCGGCGTGGTCGGCGTTCTTCGGGTTCGGGCTCGCGGCGCTGGCGAGCGCGCTCTTCTTGTGGCGCACCGACGCGACGTACGACCGCCTCGCGCGCGCCGCGGTCGAGGTCGGGATGCTCTTCTGCACGATGGTGCTCTGCACCGGCCCGATCTGGGCGCGACCCATCTGGGGTACCTGGTGGACGTGGGATCCGCGCCTCACGATGACGGTCATCTTGTGGACGATCTACGCCGTGTACCTGGTGCTGCGCGCAATGGGCGAGGACGATCCGCAAATCGCGCGCTACGCCGCCGTGCTCGCGATCGTCGGCGTCCTCGACGTACCGCTCATCATGGTCTCGGTGCGTCTCTGGCGCGGCATACACCCGTCGGTGATCTCGGCGCCGGCGGGACAAGGCGGGATCCAGGATGCGCGCATGATCGTCGCCCTCGTCGTCACGCTCGTCGCGTTCACGTCGCTCTTTCTGTGGCTCGTGTGGCGGCGCTTCGAGGCGCTGCGGCTCGAGGACGAGCTGCGCGCGCTCGAGGACGACGTCGACGCCCTCGGTGGCCGCGCCGCGGTCGGCGGAGCGACGCCGTGACGCAGCCGGATCGCTTCTGGTTTCTCTTCAGCGCCTACGGGGCGATCTGGGTGCTGCTCGCGCTCTTTCTCGTGCACCTCGGCCGGCGTCACCGGGCGTTGGAGCGCGCGCTCGACGAGCTGCGACGACGCGTCGGCGGCGATCGCTCGCGCTGACGACGAGCGCCGCCGCCGCACGCGCGTGAACAGCCCGCGTCATCTCAATGACGGCGATGACACTCGCGGCGTTCGCGCCCCGCCGATGCTCCCCTCGTCGACCGCAAGCTCCTAATACTAGAAGGCTATCTCGGCAGGAGCAGGCGAGTTCCGTGGCATGAGCCTTGCTGCTCTGCGGGCGTGCGCGCCGAAGGTTTGCCGACGACCGGCCTCCCGACCGACCGCGCCGGCGCGAGCGGCGTCGACGCCCTCGAGCACTCCGACGTCACGGCGATCAACGTCTGGTTGTCGCTGACCCGCCTGCGGACGGCGGCGGCGGTCGCGCTCGGCGTTCCGATCATCAGCTTCGTCGGCGGCATCGAGCTGCCATGGCTGCCGGTGGTTTCCGTCGCCGCGGTGACCGCCGCGCTCAGCGTCTTGTATCAGCGCGCCTTGGCACGCGGGTGCGATCCGCACAAGCTCGTCTACGTCCAGCTCGTTCTCGATACCGTCGCGATCGCCGTCGGCCTCGCCGCGCTCGGGCCGCACCGCGTGCTCTTCCGGCAGTTCTTTCTCATGACGATCGTGCCGGCGACGATGGTGTCGGGTGTGTGCGGCATCGTGATTACCGCGCTCGCCGCCGCCTGCTACGCCTTCCTGCTGTCGCTCGGCGGCACCGAGGTGCTCGCCCATTCGGGTCCGGCGGCGCTCTTCGCGACGTCGGTCTTCATCTTCGTATGCGTCGCGCATCACAGCTTTTTCTACAAGCAGCATCTACGCGACAAGAACCGCCACCTCGCGACCGCGAGCGATCGCCTCGCGGCCGCCAACGCGGAGCTGAGCGTCACGGCCGAGGCGGCGCTCGGGCTCCTCGAGGTGAGTCGCGCGCTCACTACGTCGCTCGACGCCGGCGTCGTGATCGGCCGATTGCACGACGTCGCGATCGAGCGCTTGCGCACCGACTGGTGTGCGACGATCCTCGTCGACGCCGCCGCGCCGTCGGGGTACCGGCTGTTGGCGAGCCGTGGTCTCGGAATCCCCGCGGACGCTGCGATCGGACGCGGCTTCTGGAACTTCGGGGCGCTGATCGCGGCCGAGGGTCTCGTCGAGGTCTCCGACGCGACGATGGGTCCCGGCGCGCGTGCCCTCCAGGAGTGGAAGATCGGCTCAGGCCTCTTCGCGGCGATGCGCTGCGGCAATCGGACCCTCGGGCTTTTCGCTTCCGGATATCGCGAGCGCGGCGAGGCGTTCGCGCCGTTTCAGCGGCGGCTCATCGTCGGCATCGCGACGCAGGTCGCGGTCGCGATCGAGAACGCCGGCTTGCATGCGGCGCAACGCGAGGAGGCGGAGACCTCCGCCGCCCTCGTGCAAACCGCCGAGCTCCTCGACGCCAATCTCGACGGTGAGGATCCCCTCGAGCGCTTGACAGCGCTCGCGTGCACGCTCGTCGATTGCGATTTCGTGAACGTCCTCCTCCTCGACGACGCCCGCAAGACGTTTCGCATCGCTGCCGGCACGGACGTACGCCGGGCCGACGTGCTCGAGGAGGCGCGACAGTTCGATTTCGACCTGCGTGAGTTCCCGGTTCTCACCGAGGCCCTCCGGACCGGCTACGCCGAAGGCGACAGCGGCGACAAGTCACCGCCGATGCCCGTCCAATGGTTGCAGCGTGGCGGTCTCAGCTCGGTGCTCGCCGTGCCGCTGACGCGCCGGGGCGAGGTGATCGGGGCGCTGTTCGCCGGGTCGCGCAAGCGGTCGACGCCGTACCCGGCGAAGGTGCGCCGTCTGCTGACCGGTATCGCGTATCAGACGACCGCCGCGATCGAGAACGGCCGGCTCGTGCGCAACCTGCGCGCCGCGAACAGTCTCAAGTCCGAGTTCATCGGCACGATGTCGCACGAGCTGCGCACGCCCCTGAACGCGATCATGGGTTACAGCGAGCTGCTTCGCGACGGCGATTTCGGCCCGATCACCCCCGACCAGCACGACGTGACCGTGAAGGTGCTCGACTACTCGCGGCAGCTGCTCGAACTCATCCAGGCGACGCTCGACGTGAGCCGCATGGAGTCGGGCGCGCTGCCGGTGACCGTCGCCGCGGTCGACGTCGCCCGCCTCCTCGACGAGCTGGAGCGTCAGATTCCGGTCTCGTGGGTGAAGCCGGGTGTCGCGCTCCGCTTCGACGTCGAGCGCGATCGTCCCGAGGTGCAGAGCGACCACGCGAAGCTCAAGATGATCGTGCGCAATCTCGTCCACAACGCGCTCAAGTTCACCGAGCGCGGAGCGGTCACGGTGCGTGCAGGTCTCGCCACCGACGGCACGACGCTCGAGATCGCCGTCAGCGACACCGGCGTCGGCATCACGCTGGAGGACCAGGCGATCATTTTCGAGATGTTCCGCCAGGTCGACGGCAGCGATCGCCGCCGTCACGATGGCGTCGGGCTCGGCCTCTACATCGTCCGTCGGCTGACCGCGACCCTCGGCGGTACGATCACGGTCGAGAGCCAGCCCGGCCGCGGGTCGTGCTTCACCTTGCGATTTCCGACCGCCACCCGCGCCGAGCACCGCCCCCCGACCGCCCTTTCCGCCTGACGTCGCCATCCGGCGACACCGACACGGCCCCGCGTCGCAATAGTAAATTACGCCACTGGGCCGCGATTGGGTTGTTGCAAACCAGACGACGTCGGACGCGCCGACTGGGTCGCGTTGCGATCCAACGAAGCCCGCTTCTCCGCGTCGCGCCCGCCACCCACGTATGCAGAGGCGAGCACCGGACCGACGCGAGTCGGGCGCCAGTTGCGTATACATGTGTCCATACGCTAGAGCGCCTATCGTGTCGGTGTCCCCCGGGCCGCACGCAGCCTGAGATCACACGCGCGCTGAGGCGCGCGGAGGAGGTTCCATGTTGATGGGCAGCACGCGGCGCGCGCTGGGAACCGTCATGGTGGCACTCACCGTTCTCGGATCGGCCGGGGTCGCGTTCGCCACGCAGAAGTTCGGGCCGTTCGAGATCTCCGGAAATCTCCAATCCCAGGAGCTCGTTCGCCATCCCGACTGGGACCAGTACCAGTTCATCCAGCAACGGAACACGGCGCGCATCCGCGTCGACTGGGCATGGGTGCAGCGCGGCGGCAAGTGGCTCGATCGGTTCGACGTCTCCGATCTGATCTCGGAGTCGCACCTCTTCCTGCTGTACCGCGGCGTATACGACAGCGTGTACGACTACACGCCCGACGTCACCACCAAGCGCGAGTTCACCGGCGAGAAGGTCGACCCGCGCTTCAACGACCTCAGCGACTTCAACAAGGGAGCCCGCGACGCCCTCAAGTTCGAGAGCGTGCTGCGCGAGGCCTACGTCGACATCAAGTTCCGCGGGCCGCTCTCCGGCTTCAGCCTGCGCGCCGGTCGCCAGCAGATCATCTGGGGCGAGTCCGACGGCTTCCGCTTGCTCGACCGCGTCAACAACCTCGATCTCTCGTGGCACTTCCAGCAGGAGCTGCCGCCGCCCGGCTTCGGTTTCGACGATCTGCGCATTCCCTTCTGGATGTTCAAGGGACTCTACGACTTCGGCAGCCTCGGTTCGTGGAGCAATGTCTTCGCGGAAGGGTACTGGAACCCCGGCGACTGGTACCCGAACAAGGTCACGTTCCTGCCGGCGCCGTGGGGCGTGAAGCTCGGCAACCCGCTCACGAACCCGCGCAGCGGCGCGTTCAACATCTTCCACAGCGTGCGGCTGATGCACGGCACAAAGCTCTTCCGGCAGGGGAACTACAGCCGGAACCCGATCGAGAATAGCCAAGGCGGCATCCGCTTCAACGGCGTGACCGGCAGCGAGACGCCCGTCTTGCCCGAGGGCATGCAGATGCAGCTGGGATTCATCTATCAGCGCTTCTCGGGCGGCGGCGGCGCCATGACCGAGGCCGCGGTCGCGAAAGGGATCAAGCCCACCGAGGCCGGCAACACTCGCACGCAGGATCTGATCCAGCGCCGGACGCTGCCCGTCGAATTCTACACGCCGTACATTCCGACGATCGGCACCGCCGCGAACTATTTCGACGAGCACACCAAGGTCGTCTGGCGCGCCGAGTCGACGTACGACTTCGGCATTCCATTCTATTCGTGCGGCCACAGCCCGGGTGCGATCGCCGCGCGCAGCGCCCGCGGCGAGCAATCGTGCGTCCGCGAGACGACATTCGCGCCGTTTCTTCCCGGCATCCGCAAGCAGGACGTGTGGTCGGGCCTGATCGCATGGGATCGGCCGACGTGGATCCGGCCGCTCAACAAGAAGACGACGTTTTTCCTGACGGGCCAGTTCTTCTTTACGTACATGGTCAACAAGGCGAAGAGCACGATTGGCGGCCTCGATCTGCCGACGACGACGAAGCCGCTCAACCAGTCGCCACCCATCGCGTATCGCGACGACGTCCACCGCTGGGAGATGCTGACGACGTTCGCGATTCTCGGCTTTTACCGCGGCGGCAGCGTCGTGCCGTCGATGGTGTACCTGCTCGATCCCGTTAACAGCTACAGCCAGGAGGTCGTCTGGGGCGTCGACTACTTCGTGACGCCGAACTTCGGGGTCAATCTGGCGCAGCGGTTCATCATCAACCCGACGAAGGAGATCAACTTCGAGCCCTGGGGACTCGGCGGGTTGAACCGCGGGCGCTCGGAGACGGGCCTTCGGTTGACGTACCAATTCTGACGGGCGACCGGAGCGGCGGCCGGACGGCGGGCGAGGTGCGGGCGCCGTCCGCTGCACCCGACGTGCGCAAGAGGGTAAGTTTGCGCACCACGGGTGCAGCAGACGGCGCCCGCACCTCGCCCGCGGCCCTTACGCCAGTTGGTCCGAACGGTCCTTCGGTACGATGGTCTGCACCCCCACTGCGCGCCGCGCTGGGTTCGCTTCCGCGGTTCGGCGGCGAGCGGCAGCGAGCGGCGGGGCGGTGGGTCAGGCGCTGAGGGCGAGTTTGTTGCGGGCGCTCTTGCCGACGCGCGATCTGGGTTGGCGCTTCGCGACGTGCTCGAGGAGCTCCTCGCCGAGGCGCTGTCCGGTGCCGCTGCTCTCCGCGAGCGCGAAGCCGATGGCGTAGAGCTCCTCGGGCTCCAACGTGCGCTCGCGCTTCAAGCGCGTGCTGGTCGGAAATGGGCGTTCCTCGAGGGCCGCGAGGACGTCGAGCGCGGGGTCGGGACGACGGAACGGGCTGTCGACGCCGCGGCGACGCAACTTCACCAGCGCGAGCGCGAGCTGATACGCGTCCTCGTCAGTCGCGACCGGAAGCTCGCGTAGGATCTGCCGCAGACGGGCGGCGTCGCGGGCGCGCCCTGCTTTCATCAGGCGCGCGCTCTCCTTTCGCAGCGACTCGGCGAGGAACTCGGGCGCGGCGCCGCGTAGAAAGTGGAGGAACGCCCCCTGAATGCGGTCCTCGGCGGCGAACGCCTGGACGTAGCGCCGCCAGAGCGCTTCCAGCGCCGGCCGTCGCCACGCGGCGCCATAGCCTGCGAGCGTCTCGGCCATGGTGAACGCGGCGCTCGCGTCGGTCGCGCTGACGAACCGCTTCATCAATGCTTGCCGCGCCTCCGGGATCTTCCGCAGCGACCCGGCGGCGGAGCGGCGAACGGCGTCCGCGTCGTCGAGGCTGCCGAGGAGTGCCTTGAGCGCGCCCGGCGCGCTGCTGTCGCCGAGCTTGGCGAGCGCGAACGAGCGCACCGCGACGTGCGTGCTCTCGCTGAGACGGAGCAGCACCGGCGGCGCGTCGGCGCCGAAGCGGTATCCCTCGAGCATTTCGAGCGCTTGACGCACCAGGTGCGCCGCGTTCGGGTCCTCGACGATCGCGATCAGCGCCGTCACCTCCTTCGCGAGCAGCTTTTCGCCGCGCACGCATGCGGCGAGGGCGGCGAGTGCCTCGGCGCGGACGTGCGGGACGTCGACGTGCATCGCCTCGGCGAGCAGCCAGCGTCGCGCGTCGGGGAGCGCGAGCGCAGCACAGGCACGGACGAGGAAGAGGCGCGCCGCGCTGCTCGCGCCGACCTCACGCCTCTCGGTCGCGGCGAGGATGTGCCGCAGCAGGGCGGCACGGCCGCGGTCGTCGAGCTCACGGACACGTCGGTGCAGCGTGTCGGCGGCCGCCCGCGCGACCTCGGCGTCAGCGGCGATGAGGAGCTTCACCAGCGCCTCGATCGCGGGCGCGCTGGCGATCGTCGCCAACACGTCCGCGGCGCCGAGCAGCCACGTCCGACCCGCGCCCTCGGCGCGACGCGCGAGCGCGGCGACCGCCGGCAGGCCGTAGTGGACGAGCAGACGCCGCGCGCGCTCGCGCACCGCGGGGTCGCTTGCCTCGAGGAGCGGCAGCACGGCGGCGATGACCGCCGTCGGGCGCAGCTTCTCGACGTAGCGCAGCGCGTACTCCTGGAGCACGGTCTCGCTGGCGAGCGCGTCGGCGACGACCGCCGCGGTCTTCGCATCGTCGAGCTTCAGCTCGGCGAGCATCAGCATGGCGGCGGCGCGGCGCTCGAGATTCTCGGGACCGGCGGCGAAGGCGAGGAGCGAGGCGGCGGTGCGATCCATGGCGGCGCGACGCTACCATGCGGTTGCGCGCCGCGGAATCGGGCGCCGAACGCGATGGTACATGGTCGCCGCCGCCGCGATCGTGCAGCCGATCGCGACCCGATACAGCGCCTCGTACGACCAGCGGTCGGCGATCACGCCGCCGGCGAGGGGTGCGATCGCCGCCATCAGCTCACCGAGCGTGTTCACGACCGCGATGCGCAGGCCGAGACCGGCGCCGTCGCCGAACTCGTACACGAGGTTGATCGACGCCATCTGCATGCCGCCCTGCGCGCAGCCGACGAGGACGAAGAGCGCGGTCGCCGCGGCGAGCGTCGTCGGGGCGCCGAGCGCGACGCCGAGCGCCGCGACCCAGAGCGTCGCTGCCGCGAGGAACACGCCGCGAAAGCCGACGCGGTCGGCGAGCTGGCCCCACAGCAGGTTTGCGATCGTGTTGGCGATGAAGTACGCGACGCTCAAGCGGCCGACGTTCGCCGGATCGTGCGGCAGAAAACGGCTCGCGGCGATGATGAAGTAGGGCGCGGCCATGAGCGCGAGCGCGCCGAGACCGCGGGCGACGCAGTACCACGCGAACGGCGGGTCGCCGGCGAGGAGCGCGGGCACGCTGCGCAGCGTGGTCGCGAACGAGCGCGGCTCGTCGACGACCGGCGATTGCGGCTCGCGGATCGCGGCGAAACAGACGAGGCCGAGCGAGGTGAAGACGAACGCGACGAGATACGTGACGCCGTAGCTCGCCGGGAACGCCATGTCGCGCAGGAGCCGTGCCGCGAGCCATGCGACCGCCGCGGCCGTCGTGCCGCCGGCGAAGTCGCGCAGGCCGAGAAAGCGGCCGCGCCGGGCGAGCGGAATCACCTTGGCCATCAGAAGCCCGTAGACGACGGTCTGGAGCCCGTTCAGCACGCTGAACGCGCAGTAGAGCGCGAAGAACGTGGCGTAGTTCGCGGTGCGCGGAAGCAGCAGCGCGGCGAGCGCCATCCCGAGCACCTGAAACCGCATCGCGCTGCCGATCACGACCGCCGTGCGTTTCACGAGCGGCCGGTGCGCGACGTACGCGGCGCCCGCAACGGGCGAGAGAAAGCGTCCCACGCCGCCCGCGAACAGCAGCACGCCCACGGCGAGATTCGAGCCGCCGAGACGAAACAAATAGTCGGGAACGAACGTCGGCGCGGTGATGAGGCGCCACCCCGTGGTCCCGAAGAGCCCGTACAGAAGATGCGCGCCGAGGTTCCAGCGATAGTGCCGCGCCACCTCCGCTTCGTAGCGCGCGACGGCGGCCGCCGTGCCGGCGGCGGCTGCGGGCGAGGCATCGCTGCCGTTCGCGCCGGCATTGTCCGTGGCGGTCCCGACGTCGTCAGCGACGGGCTCCCTCGCCGACGGGGGCCTCCGTTCGGGCGCGCGGCGGCGATCGCGCGCGCTCATCGTTCCGTGCCGCGCCGTGGCGGCACGGCGTCGCCGGCGGTCGCATAGCGTGCGAGCGCCACCATCAACAGCGCGAACGGGATGATCGTCAACGCCGTCTCGAGCGGCGACCCCTCGCCGGGCGCGCGCAGCGCGACCGTCGCGGAGAGACCGCTCACGACCAACCCGGCGATGGCGATGCCCATGAGGGCGTCACCGGCGATGAGTCCCGACGCGAAGAGCGTTGCGGCGTCGCCTCCCGTCTCCGCGTCGGCGGAGCGCGCGAGGAGCGCGCGCAGCATGCCGCCGAAGATCAGCGGCGTCGAGGTGGTGATCGGCAGGTAGAGACCGATCGCGAACGCCAACGTGACGACGCCGGCGGCCTCGGCCGCGAGCGCGAGCGCGGCACCGAGCAGCATGAGCGCCCACGGCAGCTGCCCGGCCATGACGCCGCTTGCGAGCGTCGCCATCAGCTTCGCCTGCGGCGCCGGCAGCGTCGGCGAGCCGAGGGTGTACGCGGCGTCGAGGAGGAAGAGCACCGAGCCGGCGCGCAGCGCGGCGGCGACGACGCCGATCATTTGGCCGATCTGCAGCCTGCGCGGCGTCGCGCCGAGGAGCGCGCCGGTCTTCAGGTCTTGCGCCAGGTCGCCCGCGAGCGCGATCGCGATCGCGACGATCGCGCCCGCGGTGATGCTCGCGGCGAGCCCGACCGGGCCGCGCTCACCGGCCGCCGCGAGGCAGAGGCTGGTGGCGAGGACCGCGGTGATCGTCATCCCGGAGACGGGTTGCGAGGTGGTGCCGACGAGGCCGACGATGCGTCCCGACACCACGACGAAGAAGAACGCGAAGAGCACGGCGAGCGCCGCGGGAAGCGCGCTCAGACGCAGCGGCGGCAGCAGCCAGAGCGCGAGCGC
>Ga0137359_10004122_pt1 | contig 11871 bp, 18 predicted proteins | sample Mad1_40_16metaG_FD_108281 | JGI IMG/M metagenome (GOLD analysis project Ga0137359, IMG submission 108281) | Vadose zone soil microbial communities from Angelo Coast Range Reserve, California, USA - Mad1_40_16 metaG | ecosystem: Environmental > Terrestrial > Soil > Vadose zone | place: USA... | reverse complement strand
CCGGCAACTTTTGGCACTCACGTCAAGCGGATGCCTGGAAACGTCGTAACTATCCCGCTACGCTGGCCATAAATGTATGGAGCCGAGGGCGAGAGTTGAACTCGCGACCTGCCGATTACGAAATGAGCCGTTTTCTGCCATCCCCTTTATTTTCTTTCCCGTCGATTCCCTGTTGGTCCCTACCTTTCGCTCCCTTTCGCTGGTCGAGTATGCAACGCAATATGCACCATTTTTCCGGGCTGCCCCCTAGCGTTTTATGAGCGTAGCTACTTATTTTAGGGGTACTATTGCAGCCTTCGGAGATAAGGGAAGAGCAGATATGCCGACTGAGTTCTTAACGAGCGAACCGACAAAGATTGAGATTGCTGCTTCTGATGCCTGTACGCGGTCGGGTGCGTTCGCTCTGCTACTCACCGCGACCCTCTTCTTACTGATTCCTTTTTGGGCGCAACGTCGGGACGACTTGGCTCTTACTGGGTACTTAACCTACCGATTCCAGCTTGTCAGTAATCTGGAACTGCTCGATGAGAACCCGATCTGGATGACCTATAAGTCCAGTCATAATGCTGCAGAATCGATGTCAGTTTCGGAGTTGCTACGGGAAAAAGTAGATGTCCAGACCGGTGTGGTTCAAGCAACACAGCTCCCGCGAGGTGCGCTCAAAAAAAAGGCCGAAGGATACAAAGGCCTCCCCTCTCCGCCAACTGGCTTGCGCGTTTCCATTCAGAGCGATAATCCACGGCTAGATGTAATCATAAGTCCGATTGCGGCGGAACTTAGCACGCTAAACGATTCAGCCCTACTAACTCGCAGTCGGCAGGTGTCAAATTATTTTACCTTTTCAATAGGTCGCTGGGCGCATAAGCGGGCGCATCTGATGTACGAAAACGCCCTCGCGCTTCGGTGCAAAACAGCTGAAATAGAGATAGCGGCAAAACCGCCAACACCGGACAATTTCGTACCTCCTGTCAATAGAGACGCATTGTTAGATTGTCTTAGCCTTCAGAACGTCCGTGAATTGGCCAATTTCGAGCTGCCGACTTTTGCGCCTCCCATGCAGCTCCAAGCGAACCGCGTCCAAAGAGACATCGAGATTAGCCCCAATATATTGCCGCGAGACCTTTTTCTAGCAACCGTTGTCGGACAACTTCTATTGTTCTTTGTAATTATGCATTTCGGTGCATTTGGCCGCGAAGCGGTAGCGTCAGAAACATTTCCAACACAAGGGACACTGTTCGGTGCCTTCTCTCGATCGCGCTGGTCTTTGCTCATATTGTTCCTCGCTATTTGGAGTCCGGTCTTTGCCTCTCTCGGAGTGACGATCGCCGCGACACCGCACCGATGGCCACTCTTACTCTGCAATTTATTGATCGGCTGCGCTGTTCTTTTCGCGTACTCAGCGTTTCACCACAAGGCGTATTTTGGAGCGTTGCATCCACGTTCCATCTTCGGAGCCGCACTTACACTACTCGATAAAACCGATGGTCCATCAATCGCGTCCAGTCGCCCGTAGGCGCACGAATCTCCTACTTTCAACTTTTCTGACGTGACAACGCTGGCCTCGAAGAATAAGGAGCAGTAGCAGGCCCGGTCAGTCTGCGCTAGCCGTGCTCTTTCGGGCCTTTTCGAACGCAATTTACAACGAAAAAGGCAACGCGGCCAGCGACACCTCGCCGATGTTCCCCCCGGACTGCCGCGAATGCGCATTCCTTGGTAAGGGATAGTAGAAGGGCACAAAGCCAGAACTCGCCAAACGCACGAATCCCCTGGCCGGGATTCGGCATCCTAAGAAGCAGGGATACAGCCAATCCGCCCCAGGACGTGGCCTCAAGGCACACCCCGAATCGTCCTCTCTAGCACGCACATTTAGAACGGACCTCTAAGCAGCACCCCGATTTTTGGGGGTGCCGAAGGCCCGTCTTGACTAGGAATCGAAAACCCGATGAACGGAACAAACGAAGAACCTGCCTCAACACCACCCCCTGATAACCTTGAGAGCCTCACGCCAGAGCAACTCGCCGAACTAGCAAGCAATCCCGAAATGCTCGGCAGTGTGCGGGCAGAAGTTTGTCGGCGGCTCAAAGACGATCCCCACAAGGCGAACTTCCTCACGTTTAGGTGGTTTCTGCCTGCCGATGAAGCGGACCAAGCCGATTCTTTTGACGGATTGATGGGCTGCTGCTGGGAGGCAACGAAGAGGCGCATCTTTCCGTTTGGTCTCTTTCCACGTGATGGTCTGCGGGGACCGAACAGGGCTTTGGATGGCTCGATTGTTAGGGAGACGCGGGAAGACATCAAAAATGCGCTTGTTGATTGCCTATACGGTCTCAGGACGCTCACTCCCCCGGAAATCGTGCTAACGGTACTCAACGGCGGATTCCACACCGATGCGGACGTTGGAAATGCTGTGCGCCGCAAACTCCGAGAGGAGTCGAAACATCTCGTTGCCTTTGGCGACGACACAGGCTCCGTGGACGATGAAGGCGGCTACGCTACGCTTTTTGAGGTCTTGCCGGATGACCCCGGCCCTCGAACCAATCCCTATAACGAAGCGGTGGAGATCATCCTCCGTGATAAGTCACAGATCGTAGACGAGTTGGGTGAGGAAGGTTGGGAAGTGCTTGAGCAAATCGTGGAGCTTGAGGACAACGGCTTATTCCCCCAAACCAAGCGCGACCGGCAACGAGTCCTAACTGAGATTTTCGAGATCGCCTACAGCGTCAACAGCCGGCAGGCCCGCACCCACAAAAGCCGGTTCCTGGCGGTAGTCGAGGTCGGTGCAAACGAGGGGAAACGCCTATTCGAGTGGATAGAGGAATTGCTGGACTTGCTAGGCTGTTGGGATGGCGAAAAATCTTGAGCAAAACGGCTGCCGCGAAATCGCTCTTGCTGGTAATGGATGGTGGAAAGCCAGCGGAAACTCGCCAAAAGGAGAAGCATGAGTGAACCTGTAATTCGCATTTATCTCACGCCGAAGGGTGTCCAGAAAGTTGACGCTCCGGTTTCGACAGACGAGGACCGCGCACTCGCCTTCGAATTCCTGGCGGATAAGGCTTCGGCGGCAATCAAGCAGCTTGACGCCAGCATGAGGGCCCGAGCCGTTCATTCATAGGCAATCCCGCGTGGCCCAAATCCGTGGGTTTTTAGGCCGTTTCTTTCGAATTAGGTGCAGGAGGGAAATTTGCACTAGGTTTTACGTATAGCTGCATCAAAGTTTTTAGGGAAAACCGTTACAAAGTGCCCATTTGCTGCATATGTGTTCTAGGCAGAGTTACAAATGGCCCATTTGAGGGGAATTAGGGGTGCGCACCGTAAGTTTCACCCCACTTTTTACGTATAAGTTGCAGGAAAATTTTACAGCCATCTTCTGGGCCGACGCTTTCACCCCACTTGAAGCATATGTGTTCTACCAAGGCGGCGGTACTTTCACTCCACTTCCAGGCTATGTGTTCTGCACAGGCTCATACTTTTACCCCGTTTCGGTGGAATTAGGTGCAGAAGGTCACAGAGGGCATACAGCCTTTACTCCCCCTTCAGTCTCTTTGAGGTCAAAAGCAATGCCACAACAAGAGTTCAGTACCTCGGAGGTAGTCCGCATTCTGGGCTGCCATGAAGACACGCTTTACAGGTGGCTACGAGAGGGCCGCCTACCAGACCCGCCGCGCATCAGCGTAGGAAAAATTTCCGTTCGCATCTGGCGGGTGGCGGACGTGGAGCGCGCAAAGACGCTACGCGAACAGGGCTTGAGGTTGCGGCCCAGAAAACCGTGTTAGGTTGTCCGCCAGACGCGACCAAACAAAACAGGGACGCAAGGCGTCCAGACGGAAAACACCAAAATGTCAGACAGCGATTACAACTTCGAGGAGTACGACGGCTACATAACTCGCGGCGAAGCAAAAACAGTAGCGCGGCAAGAAGTGGCGAAAACTCTTGCGGACATCTCTCAATTCTCATCGCAAGCAGCAGCGGGCGTCCAGCACGCAATAGAAGAAGTCGCCACCCAACTACCGGACTTTAAGGAGCGCATGCCTCAGATGCGGCAGGTAGTTGCGGAGGAGCCGGTACTTGCCAACGCGATCTCACAGGCAGAGGCCAATCCTTCTCTGCAAACTTACCTTCCCGGTTTGTATAAACTCACCTACCGGCTCAGTCAGAGTCCAAGTCAGCCGGACTCCACGCCAACACAGCATGAGCACCCAGAATCGGCCAGACCGAGAGGCTTTACTGAGGAGACCATTTTCCAAGGCACCGAGGCCAGCAAGCGAGTAAGCCTCTCGCCAAAGAATCGCAAGAACCTAATCGCTGATCTGGAAGCGAAGGGCGTTCTTGACCTGGAGTTTTGAAACTAAGGAGCGTTCACAAACAACGTGAAAAACACAATGGAAAGGAACAGCGCAAGTGACTCAACCAGACCACCTCGAATCCGATCTCTACCAAGCCGCCTATCTGATTGCACGCGGCATTCCCCTCAATGAGCTACAGCCGATAGGCTCTCGAATAATTTTTGTGTTTGACAACACCGATGGGCAAGCCGCCGCTGCGGTCAAGGAGTACGCACAAGGCGCAAGCCTGCCAGCCCGTGAGTTTGCCCATGCCATTGTCGAAACCAAGACCCGCCTGTATCAGGCGAAATTCTCGAAAGGAACTCAAATCGAACGCTATGACAACTCCCGCCACAGCTACCGCTGAACCTACCGCTGTTGAATCCCCCGCCGGAGCGCCTATTGAAATTGACCCTCCCGAACCCGGACAGGTGAGCGCGGAACCTTCCCGCCGCACAGGAATCGCGGACCTGATCTGGCGAGCAAAGGTCTCGCCGCCAAAGCCCGTTATTGCGGGCTTGCTACATGAAAAGGAAATCGCCGGATTGCATGGAGCACCGGAAGTATTCAAAACCATTTTTACCCTGCAACTGGCCGAATCGCTTGCAACGGGCAAGCCGTTTCTAGGTGTCTGGAAGGTGCCGAAACCCCGCAGAGTCTATTTCCTTGAAACGGAGATGAGCGAGGCGGCTCTCGGCAACCGTCTCGGTAAGGTGTATGCGGACGAGACTCCGCCAGAGGGCATCTACTTTGCTGACGAAGCGCAGCTACGGCAGTTCCGCCGCGCAGCAAATTTACAAGAGAAATTCGATCTGTTGCGCGAATGGCTTAGGGAAGTAAAGCCGGGTGTGCTCATCCTCGACACCGCGAATCCGTTCTTTCGTGGCAAGGAATCCCCGAACGATGAAACTACGGCGGGAGCGTTCTTCGATTTGCTGGCGGATTTGCCCACCCGCGTAAAGCTATTTGTGCGCCACAATCACAAGCCGCGCATTGACGATTCGAGCGGGGATGCAGCAACAAAGATTCGCGGCTCCGGTCAGTTCGGGGAGGTTCCCGATTTGCTCTTGGAATTGCGGAGAGCGGACAAGCGCACCAATGAAGCCATTCTCAGCGTCAGCAAATATCGCCACGGTAGCAAACCGGATGACCTGACTCTTTGGCTCGACACAAGTACTCTCCGGCTAGTCTCTGTTCCCCCGGTAATGCACTTGTTGCAAGACGGCCCGCTTACCCGTGCCCAATTGCTCGCGGGCTTTATGCGGTTCGGAGTGAAGCAACGGACGGCGGACCAGCTAATCAGGAATGAGCTAGTCAAGGATGAGCATGAGCTGATCTGTCTGACCGAGAAGATGCGCGGGCATGAGCGGGTTTACGAGATTGATTGGGATGCGGCTAAGAGCGCGGATTGGTACTCTCGAATCGAAACAGCATCCTGCGGGGGGTTGCGGTAGGAGATATGCAAGGAATCGAACAGCGGGGGGCATGGGATGGAGATATGCAAGGTTGCATAAGTTCCTCCGTATCCCTAAGAGAATCCCTTTCTCTGCCAGAAAGCTGTGCCAAAAAATCAGATGTAGGACTAAGGATTAGGGCTAGCGGGTAACTCACGGAAAGTCCCCTCCTCACTGCATTCACTAAAGACGCCTCTCCGCATCAACTAAAGATGAATGGTCAGGACGACGTTCGTCACCAGATCGTGGATGAACTCCTCAGCCTGCAACACGGTGATGACCGTCGTGGATGGGTGTGCGGCGGAGTTGCGCCTGCCGATCTGGCGGTCGAGGGCGTTGAATTGCTCCTTGGTGATGATGTTCGCGGAGCGGCAAATCTCGACAACCTCCGACTCTTTCAGGTCCGACGCAAAGTCGTTATACGTCGCTATCGTGGGAGCCTTCGCCTTCTTGTGGATGCCTGCATATCGCTTGGGATACTCCGCATTGAAGTCCGCCAATTTATGCTTCAGCACGTAATGGCACAGGTGAAAGAACGTCAAGTTCCACGTCATCACGATGGCTGCCCGAAACGCTTTGTTTTGGAAGCAGGTCAGAGCTTCACTCAAAAAATCACGCTCAGCCTGATCTGGAATCTTGCCCGGCAAATCGGCTAGTAGTTTCTCCACTTTTACAGTCGTTCCTCGTTGCCCGTACTTAGCGTCGAACTGCTCGCGCACGCCCTTGACGAGGCGAAATCCGGCGGTATCGCGGATTGCATCTTTTGGATTTTTCTTTTCCATCGCCGTAAGAAACGGCTGAATTGCGGTCGGCCTCTCCTCATGGAGGGCGTCGTAGCAGCGCCCGATCTCCGTTCCCGTGACGCGCTCTTTATTTTCGTGGGTGTGCAGGAACCACGCAAAAAATTTGATTTTTTCTGCGTGGTTCCAGTTCGAGTATTCGGGGATACGGCTTACTAACTCTTCCAAATCGGTCATGCTCAAGGCTCACCTACTCGGTGAAGCCTTCGAGCACTTTGTTAAGCCCAAGCATGTTGATTTTGTAGCCGCCCTTTGCCTCACCCTTGCCGAACCACTTCTTGCTCGCCTTGAGGTTGCGGAGTGTCTGAGCCACATCGGACGGCGGCACCCAATCGAGGAACCGATAAGCTGTATAAATGCGGCCTGCGTTGACCTCATCAAGATCATGATTCTCTTTGTACCAGACAGCGATCGTTGCGAACCTTTCATACGCATCGGACGGATTCTTCTGAGCGACAAAGTCCTTGAGTGGCACTTTCCCGGTGCTCAAATCAATATCGTCCAGAATCTCAAGCGTAGGAGGCGGAGTCGCTGGACGCTTCGCGCGAGCCGGAGCCGCGTTCCCGTTGGTCTCTTCGCCGTGCTCTTCTTCTGTATCCGTTTCCGGTTCGGGGAATAGTTCGCCTTCTGCCGGAGCAGGAGTTTCGGTAGTGGCAGCCGCCGTCCGCTTGGGCGTGCCCGCAGGAAGGGCTGGACGCTGCGACATCACGGTTGTGGTGACCGGGCTTTTCGAGAGTGCCGTGGTCAGGGCCTTTATGCCCTCGGCCAGCGTGTCATTCCCACCGTCGATTTCAAATTCGATTACGCGGAACTTGATGTGGCCTTCACCAGTTCCGTTAGGTTCATCGCTCTTGCGACGCATACACCACCCCTTACTCCACCGTCGGAGTCAACTGGACTCTAAAAAATGGGATGGTTACATTCTACCACAACTGCACGCACTACTGCCCGGTAAGCCAAGTGGCTATTAGCTAATTGGGGGAGCGGCGCTAAGGCCGAAGACGGCGCACGTTTTGCCGCCCAATAAGCCTTCATCGCCAAGCTTTGTTTGGGTTTCTACTAGCCCCAACGAGACTCTACAACAATAGACAGGGAATTAGACCGAATGAACAAATCAGACGCCAAAGCCGCGCTGCGAGTACAGGGAATCCGCAATCCAAGCAGACAGCTAGTAGAGGACTACATGCGCCTCGAACACGCCCAGGAGTGGGCGCTAGAAGTCCCAGAACGCAGCCAAACAGCGCCGATAGAGGCCGTACAAGGCTACCCAGTTCCAGACAGCACCCAATCCAACTGGCCGCCGCCCAACTCCGCTCCAGAACGGCGCAAGTCCAGCAAGTCGAATCTGGTGCCACTGTTGCGACAGCGCGGCGACTTGGTGCGCCCGCGAGGTCCGCGGAAACGGGGCCGACCACGGGTGGAAGCCGCTTTCTTCCCGCGCCTCGCCTTGCTAATGAGCGAGGGACTATCATTGGGAACAGCTCTAGCCGCAGTGGGTGTTCACGGCCTCAGCAGAGCGCAACTGCGCTCTCTATATCGCAGTACCCAACTCCGAGAGATGCGCGAAGAGGCGCGCCAGAAGCACGACCGAGAGTGGGGAGTCCAGCACAGGAAACCGGCTCGCCGTGCGTGCAAAGGCGGAGACCGCTTAGGCATGGACTGCTGGAAGTTCCGCCGCACGCTCTGAAACTCACTGGATTAACCCGGCTGAAATACAATGAAATTACACCCGAATGCCAAAAACTCCTCAGCCCTATGCTTCTCTATAAATTCGCTGTGATTCTCTATAATTCTCTGATATTTTGAAGCGCACCGGCAAAATTCGGCCCTGTTGATAACACGGGAGTTAGCTACTCCAAGGTAAATTCGAGTGGAGAGAGAGAAGTCTTCAGTTGCAGTAGGCCAGATATTCGCGCCTTTGCTGGCAGTATGATGCGAGTTAAGAAAGAGCGTGGCTTTCTCAAACTCCCCGAAACAGTTCAGAAAGTGAGACCCTGAAAGTCCGCGCAACCTTTTCGATGTTTACGAGCGACAGGTTGCGCTCTCCCCGTTCGATGCCGCCAACGTAAGTCCGATCTAAGCCGCACATATCTGCGAACTCCTCTTGAGACACGCCTAGCTTTTGCCTTCGCTGGCGGACGGCTCTGCCAAACCGGACTCGGACATCTAGCGGACTCACGGTGGGTCATATTTGGAAACCTCGACGTTGATATGTCCACGGACTATGAGTATCATGGCGCTCAAAAGCGAGTCTCTGTCCCGGCACAGTCCTGCCGTGCTGAGCCGAGTTCGTCCGCTGTCCCATGACCGATTCACAAGCTGCCGAGGAAGCCTTCGTCCGTCACCGAGAGAATTGTGTCGTGTGCCGAACCAGTGGTATGCATTTGGGGAATTTGGGGAAAAGATGCCCAGTCGGTGGCCAGTTGATGGAAACGTGGTTCAAGGCAGAGGCGGATGAAGAGGACGCGCCCAGAGAAACGCCGAAACACTGGCTTCAGTCCCTTGTGTCGCGCGATGCGATGACTCGGAGGCAGGGGGCTTGCATCGTGTTCGGGTTCTTGCTGATAGTCCTTTCCTTGCTTTTTCCACCTTCGCATCCGTATCGCTCGGTCTTGGTCTCTTATAGGTTTCTGTTCACCGGGCAGGGAACAATTGACTTCGCTCGCTTGTTTGTCGAGTGGGTTCTCATAGCATTGGTGACATCGGTGTTGTTTTTTTCACAACAAAGCAAGTCATCTGCACCAGCAGGCGAGGGTGAGAATGCGAGGGGAGACCGCAGCGGCAAACTGTTGCAGCGAAAAATCGTAATTCCAATTGTTGTTGCACTCGCTGTCACTTTCAGCGGGCTTGCCTACTACGGCTCCAAAAGGATTGGACGAAACCTTCCGCAACCTGAGGTTGCCAAACTCGATGGCGGCGCTCAGATCACCAACTACGGACAATTCGTCTGGAACGCCTACAACGGTTCCAGTTTCGTATTGGGTGAGGTGAGGGTCTCCATTTCTGTATACAACGAGAAAGGAAACGCCGTTATTTCAAATCGTGTCTACAGAGTTCCCGCGTTTGACTTTTATCCGCAACAGACCAAGCAGTTGAGCACCGACGTGGGATTTACATTGGGAGAAGGTCAAAGGTTGGAGTGGTTGATCGTTGGGGCCAGGGGAAGGCCAGAGTAGCAGCGCGTTACAGCCAGAAACGCGCCACAACCCTGTGGCTGGTGAAAGTCTCCCGCCAATAAAAACCCGCGCTCTGTACCAGAAAATCTGAAATTCGGTAGGTCTGTCGGTCGTGAATCATAGGTATTTCACTGCGCTGGGCGTGGACGAATCCAATTACCTCACGCACGCGAGGGAGATTGCAAAGGTGATGGAGCGAAGTGTTGTGAACTGCGATTGTGAACCGCCGTTAGCGGAACGGCTAGTCAAGTTTTACCGCTTTCAATCCAACACGTTAGAGAGGGAGTTGCATAGTCGTTGCATGCTATGAGCGAAAACGCGATTAAATCTGAGGATATCTTGACACCGACCGATCTGGCGAAACGCCTACAAGTCAAGGTGTCTTGGGTTTATAGGCACACGGAAAAGGGCTGCCATAATCCCCTTCCCGTCCTGCGATGTGATGGGTACTTGCGCTTTTGCTGGCCGGATGTTTGCGAATGGCTGCGCGGCGGGTAGCAACTTCGGTCTTGACGGGCGCTATTTTCCGTAGGACAGTAATTCGCCATGACCGCGAAACGAGGCAGGCCACGCAAACCCGCAACGGAAGTGCTATCGAAGATTCTACGACATCGTTTGACCAAAGCCGAGTACCGCAAGCTGTGCGCGGATGCGAAGAGAGCCGGGCTGTCCGTTTCCCAGTACGCGAGAAAGAAGCTACTGCGATAGAAGGCAATTGCAGGGGAGGGCTGAGAGCATGAGAGAACAGAGCGGCTACGTATTCCACAAGGGTACGAGTTGGTTTGTGCGGTATTACGATACGGACGCGACAGGCAAGCGAATCCAGAAATGCGAGAAATTGAAAGTAGCCTACGGCGGGGATTATCGCACACGGCGCAGCGTCCAAACGTTCATTGACGAAATTCTAGCGCCGCTCAATTCCGGCCTGCTCAATCCCCAAGCAACCATGACCGTAGTGGAATTTGTGGACACGATTTACCTACCCGAATACGTCGAAAAGAAACTACGTCCGGCAACACGCAAGCAGTACAAGGACGTGTGGCGCAACCATCTGACAAACCGCATGGGCAAGCTAACGCTGCGGAGTTTCCGCACGGTCCACGGCGAGCAGATGCTTGCGGACATAGCGGCGAAGGCCAGCTTGGGCCGTAGTTCGCTGCGCCACTGTAAGGCTTTTCTCTCGGGGTGTTTCAAGCAGGCCAAGCGGCTTGGAATCCTCGACGGCCTAAACCCCATTCAGGATACGAGTATTCCGAACGTGCCAGAGCCGGAAGCGGACACCTACGCCTATTCTCTCGCGGAGATTAAATCCACGCTGGCAGTTCTCCCTGAGCCTGCGCGGACAATCGTGCTGACGGCTGCATTCACTGGGCTTCGCAAGTCTGAATTGCGCGGCCTAATCTGGGCGAGTTACAACGGCGAGCAATTGAGCGTAGACCGTAGCGTGTGGAACAGCACGGTAAGCGAACCCAAAACGAAGCGCAGCCGCTCTCCTATTCCCGTCGTGCGTCCTTTGGCAGAGGCTTTAGAGGCTCATCGGCTCCGCGCTGGCAAGTTGGCGCAACCTAATCTGCCGATCTTCCAAGCTGGAAACGGCCAGCCGCTAAACCTAGACAATATCGTGCGGCGCGTCATTTTGCCTGCGCTCTCGCCTTGTGCGATCTGCCGTGAGCAGGAATCAGAACACAACCCAACGACCGGACACGCATTCGAGCGCGACAAGAATCTTCCGCTCTGGCACGGCTGGCACGCTTTCAGACGCGGACTCGCAACCAATCTGCATACGCTAGGAGTCGCAGACAAAGACATACAGGCGATCTTGCGCCATTCCACAATCGGCCTAACGCAGAACGTCTACATCAAATCCGTGAATGAGTCGCAAGTTTCCGCGCTCGATTCCCTCTCAGAAAAATTCGAAATATGCAACGCCAATGCAACGAATCAGACGCGGGTAATTCAGTGACGGCTGCAACCCATTGACGCTACAAGGGAATGTTGGAGCCGAGGGCGAGAGTTGAACTCGCGACCTGCCGATTACGAATCGGCTGCTCTACCACTGAGCTACCTCGGCTTGGTGGACCAAAGCTACCTTAGCATCCGCGGAAAATTGCTGTCAATT
>Ga0137359_10004120_pt1 | contig 11872 bp, 9 predicted proteins | sample Mad1_40_16metaG_FD_108281 | JGI IMG/M metagenome (GOLD analysis project Ga0137359, IMG submission 108281) | Vadose zone soil microbial communities from Angelo Coast Range Reserve, California, USA - Mad1_40_16 metaG | ecosystem: Environmental > Terrestrial > Soil > Vadose zone | place: USA... | reverse complement strand
TCGAATTGCTCGTCGCAGGACAATTTGAATATCCGCGTCCGGTGCGGCTTAATGTCGTTGATAGACCAGACACGCTGAACGGTTGCCTTTGATACTCCCGGATGCCTGGCCATCGAACGGGTACTCCATCGCCCCAATGGCGCTGGTGGCTTGACGGCTTCACTCAACATTCTGCCCTTGAGCGCTGCCTTATGCGTTCCGGACGCCCGCTGCGAGCCAAGTCTGCTAAACCTCCCATACCTCCTTGGAGGAACCGCCCTCGCCACAACGTGACGGTCTGTTCGGGTTGTCAGGAAGACAGTGACCCTTTCCTCTTGGTTAAGTTTTCTGACCTGCGCCCAGAGCTGGTGCCGCGTTTGCGGATCCAGGCGCAGCGTTGGCTCATCCAAGAAAATGATTTTGGGTGAATGTAACAGACAGCGTGCAATCTCCAGGCGGCGTCGCATCCCTCCTGAGAATCGCATTACCTGATCGTCACGCCGCTCCCAAAGTTCGAAGAGGTTGAGCAAGCCTTTGATGCGACCGGCACGCACCTTTCGAGGGACTCGATACAGAGAGCCATAAATATCCATGTTCTCATAGGCGGTCAGCTCGCTGACCAAGCTCGTGTCCTGAAACACAATACCGAACTTCTTGCGAATTTCCCTTGCGTTTTTTACTACACCTAACCCTTCGATCTCTAACCTCCCGCTTGTCGGTTTCAGGATGGTAGTAAGGATGCTAACGGTAGTAGTTTTGCCCGCGCCATTGGGCCCTAGAAACGCGAAGATTTCCCCGTTGCCAACCTCAAAAGACACGTCTTGGACCGCTACAAGCCCACCGAAAGTCTTCGTGAGGTGGCTCACTGCGATCATTGATTTAGATTTCCAAGCCAAGGGCGCGCTAGACGGGGTTAGTTCACCAGAACACGATCTTGAGCTTTGGGGAACGATAAGAAACCTGTGTCACGTGATAAAGTCCAAACCGTCGTTGACCGGTACAGTTTCATAGCCGAGCCGTTTGAGGGTAGGGTTAGCCAGTCGACCCAGTGTTGAGATCAGTCCCTGCGGCCACGACACCCATTTAGACTCCGAACGGACGATCTTGCCACCCAAGCTATGGATTTTGTTGTCACCCATACCAGCGAGAGCGGAACCCCCTATACGGTCGACAATACCGTCGTCCCATTCCTCACCAAGAAATTCGAAGATTCGGCGGCCGTAATGCGCTGGTCGCTCCACGAAGTCTTCGTAGCGAATAAGGATACACCGATCACGATTCCTGTCGTAGAAATCCTTCGTGCTCTCGTTGTTGGCGACCCATTCCCGCAAATATGTTTCGACGTTGAGGCTGGTCATGCGATTGAGGGGAAACCCGTCCCTCGCGGGGAACCGGGCACAGCACGAATTGACGACGTCGAATCCGTGTCGTACGGCGTAGACATACTGTGCGCGATAATCGAACATGGCGTCTAACATGTCCAAGCGATGCGGAATGAAAAGCTCCTTTGATACCCAGCGCGTTTTGTTGTTGTCACGCGCCAATTCACTGTAGATCTCGTCGCACATATGGGCGAGCCGCCATAAATAGCGTGGAAACGGTTCTTGCAGTCTGCTCTTGATGGTATGGCCGATAGCGATCATGGAATCGTTCCCGGCGATAGTCCCAGCGAGCCAGTTCTCGGGCAAGGCGAAGATGGTCTCGCTCGCGTTGAGTAGATACGCCAACAGCGTGGTGCCTGAACGCCTCGATCCAATAATGAAGATCGGCGTGCAGGTGAACGAGCGACTTTGTAAAGTTGGCTTTCGATGGATTTCAGCATCGTAGGATCCGTCGATGCCGACGTCCCGACCCTCTCGAACAAAGAAGTATTCGATGATGTCCGCGAGGTTGCTCAAGATTTTGAGCTGGGTCTCCGCCTCCGCAGACACGCTCTGGTCGCTAGCCGACTCCTTCACATGTAGGCAAAACTCCATTACTTGCTCGAGGGCATCGTTCAGAAATTTCGCTGATGGAATGTTCAATTCGTGAATCTCCAAACCCTAAGGCCATTCGTTTGTTTGTGTTGAAAAGGCTCTCGCTGGCAGGCATCAACTGCGACCTGGACCGAATCGGGCCAATTCCCGATGAGAGGTCCAACATGTACCGGCTCATCGCCTCACCATACCTGAAAAATGGTCCCGCAGTTTTAGGACTTCGCTCCCATTCTTTTTCTAAGGCTGAGCGGCCTCATGTCGGTCCAAACCTCATCGACATACTGCAAACATTCCGGCTTTAGCCCCTCTTTGCCCACCGCTTTCCAACCCTGCGGTATTGCTTTGTGTTTAGGCCAAATTGAATATTGCTCTTCGTGATTTATGACAACGGTATAGACCGTCGTATCTTCCTCTTCATTGCTCGGCATGATTCTGTCTCCTCTCTGTCCTTTTTCAGGCACTCGGTCGCTGCTGGGTATTCGGCTTGTTTTATTGCGGCGTACACGGCGCTCGAAGCAACAGACTATACGATTGCGGCGGCCTGCTCTTTTTTGTTCCAGTTGCCGCGATCGTTGTCCGAATTGCGATGAGCGGCCTCATTAAGCATCACCCGGCCAGCAGAATAGTCCGGCGTAGCCGGAGGATTCTGCCGCCACAGCCTGCAGGCTCGAAAATCTCTAAGGATTTGTGAGCGATGCGGGCTAGAAAGTCAGGAATGCCTCGCGAATTTCGCGCCCATTTACGATGATTGATTTTTTTGGCAGTACGATTGACGTAGCGTGAGAAGTGCCGATCCAAGTCGTAGTCTTATACTGTCCAAAGTTCTCGAAGAGCCCTTCCCAATTTCCTGAACTGACTCGGCTGAACTCGCTCAAATTGTAGATCTGAACCGGGCTCATTAGCCCGGTACAGAGAACTTTCGATAAAGCTTCTTTGGCCGTCCAAAGAGCGGTGGCAAGTTGCAGCTTGTATTCCGCATTCGCTTCGATCCATTGGGTTTCCTGGTTCGATAGCTGCGAGCGTATTGTTTCATACCGAGTCAAATCAATTGGTTCAGTGTCAAGAGCCATGGGATGACCGGCGGGAAACGCTAACGCGACTGCCAAAGAGCCGGCGTGGCTGATCGTCACGCACCAGCGATGGCTTCGAGCGCAGTGAACAATCGGCTGCTCGAAAACGCCTCGCACGATTTCGATGGCCCGGAGATCTGGCCCCCCCAGTAGATCTCGCAACGCCAACTTCGCCGCATAACGCCCGAGCAGATAGCTTTGCTGCCGGCGTGCGAATCGAAGGGTCGAAAAGTACGCATTTTCCGTTGGTCCGAGCAATTCAGCGGCAAATTCAATCAAATGCGAGGCCGGGTCATCAAACACAATGACTTGCGTCGCCTTAAGTTGAGCCTCGCCCCAAATTGTTAGCGGCCATGACAGAACACGTGGGAGTTTGAAAGAGCTCATTCGACAACACAGAACGTTAGAAGATATGGCAGCCGTTACATTCGACGCGCCGTTCAAAGCCTTTTATATCTGGCTCATGGAGGAGGTTCTAGCTCCTGTATTCCGCGTTCCGTGTTCCTCCTCACTCAAACCTCAAGGCTTCGATCGGATCAAGCAACGCTGCCTTGTGCGCCGGATAGAAACCGAACACAATTCCGATGGCTGAACAAATCAGTACGCCGGCCAGAGCCCAATCCCATGGGACGACGGCCTTGGCCTGCAAGAACAAGGCCAACGCGTTGCCCGCAAGTACTCCCAAGATAATTCCAGCGATTGCGCCGAGGAGTGAAAGAAAAAGCGCCTCCAAAAGAAACTGCCAACGGATGTCGCGTTGGCGCGCGCCCAGCGATTTGCGGATACCGATCTCCTTGGTTCGCTCGGTGACACTAACTAACATGATATTCATGATGCCAATTCCCGCAGCGATCAATGCAATCGTGCTGATCACAAACGCACCCACCCGCACTTTTCCTTCGGCATTTCGGAATGCGGCAGCCAAAGCATCGTTACCGTAGGTTTCAAAATCATTCGGATCCTCGGGATTAAGTCCCCTGGCCTTTCGAAATGCTCCGGTCGCAAATCCCATAGTTCGTTCATAGACGAGTTGGTCTTGCGACTGCACCGCGATGCTGATTGAACGGTTATGCGAGCCGTAGTTTTCAAAAAACCTAGTGATCGGAATGATCACCGTATCGTCGTCACTGCCACCAAAGGCACCGCCCTTTGGCTCAAAAGTTCCGATCACCTCATAGGTCCGGTTGTCCAGACGAATGGTTCTGCCAATAGCGCCACCTTCGGCAAACAGTCGCTTCACCACCTCGTCACCGATTACGCAAACGCTACGAGAAAATTCTACATCTTCGGCTGAGAGATTGCGGCCATCGGCAATCTTGAAGTCGTTTGCGGTGATAAATCCCTGGTTAGTTCCGCCCAGGGTAAGGTTCGGATTCGTCTTCTTATTTTCGTAAACCGCTTGAACATCCGTATCTAAAACCTTTGGTACAGTGAGATCCACCGTGTCCTTCATCAGCCGGGCGAACTCCAGGTAAGTCGGATAATCAATGTTCCGCCGATTTTTGAACCGGTCGTCGCCAAAAGTATTGAAACTTCCGACGGGCCACTTGGAAAACTGAAAAATGTTAGAACCGAGAACGGTAAGGCCGGTCTCAATCGAACTCTGCAGGGCGGAAATGGCGGTCATCACCACTGATCACAGAAAAGATGCCGATGGTGATGCCCGACGTGGTGAGAGCCGATCGCAACTTGTTCGCTTCCAATGCGCGCCAAGCCATTCCCGCTATTTCGAGTATAAGCATATGGAGTTAGCAGTTAGCGGTTGATAGTCTCCTGTCTCCTGACTCCTGACTCCTTTCCGTCTTCACTCATACCTCAACGCCTCGACTGGGCTCAGGCGCGAGGCCTGCCAGGCCGGGGCAAATCCGGACAGCACCCCAGTCAACACAGAAACCATCAGCGCCACCACGACTAGTTCAGGCGAGAAGGCGATCGGAAACGCGGGAAATGCTTTTGCCACAATCACAAAAAGCGCGACAGCCAGTCCCAAACCTATTACCCCACCAACCAAACAAATCGAAACCGCTTCAATCAGAAACTGTAGGAGGATCGTGCGGCGTCGCGCACCCAACGCTTTGCGCGTTCCGATTTCCCGGGTGCGCTCTTTGACGCTAACAAACGTAATGTTCATAATCCCGATGGCGCCGACAAAGAGCGCCAGTCCAGTAATAAACAACCCGGCGATCGCGAGACCAGCTTTGACTGGACCCAGTACTGACCGGAACGCCTGCTGCTCGTTAATTTCAAAGTTGTCCGCTTGTTCCGGCAACTGCGCCCGGACTCGTCGAAAGGTACCCCGCAATTCTTCGCGGGCCTCGGCCATTCTCTTCCGATCTTTGACTTTTACCCGAATCGACGCGCGTTCCGCATTAACTTTGAAATATTTGGCATAGGCAGTAAGCGGAATCACCACCTGCGTATCAAAACTGAACAGTCCCAAGAAAGAACCTTGGCGTTCGAATACTCCGATTACTCGGAATTCCTGGTTACGAACGCGCACTGTTTTATCTAACGGATCTTGTCCGGGAAAAAGCGAGTTCGCGATATCCAGCCCGATCACACAGACATTGCGTCCGCCGCGGCTTTCCGAGTCGTTGAGAAAACGGCCCGCCTTGCAATCAGTGTTACCGATCATCGAATAATCGCTCGTCGTACCCATGACATAGATATTGCTAACCTGCCGTTTTCCAAATGTGACCGCCTCCAACGTACTTGCGGCAGCGATCGCTTTCTCGAGCAACGAATTTGGTGTCGCTTCAATCAATCGATTCAGATCACCGACCATCGCCAACTTGATGTCGGGTCGATTTCGATAGATCCAGAAATCATTTTTGCCCGGCGCCCAGGGCCACAGCTCGACGTAGAGAACATCGTCTCCCAACATCGCCATGCTCTGGTCGAAACCAGTGTCGATGCCGCGTATGGCGCTGCCCATCAGCGTCACCGCGACGATGCCAATGATCACACCAAGCGTAGTCAAAAAAGAGCGAGTCCGGTTCGCCGCCAATTGCTGTCCAGCGATTCGGAAGCTTTCAGCGAACTCGAACCAGATCCGACGCATAGAACTTAACCGGCAGATTTGCCAAGAGGAATAACCGCAAAAGAACGCAAAGAGTCGGTAGAAGCTGCGAACATCGTTCTCTTGAAGGGTGTCCACTCAAAGCTCACTAGCAAACTTGGTGTTCCAACTTGGGAACCAGGACGGATATGTCCGGTGACTTCCTTCCTCTTTGTTTGCGTTCTCTCGCGGCTATTCACCTTCTGCGGCAATTTAAACGGTCTCAAAATCGCTTTCGATTAACCCGTCGCGCAAACGAACGATGCGACGAGCATGGTCGGCGATATCCTCTTCATGGGTCACAACCACAATCGTATTGCCCGCTTCATACAATGTTTCGAAGAGCGCCATAATCTCTTCCCCGGTTATTGAGTCCAAGTTCCCGGTCGGTTCGTCAGCCAAGATAATTGAAGGATTGTTCACAAGGGCACGGGCAATCGCAACTCGCTGCCTTTGTCCGCCGGATAGCTCGCTCGGCTTATGATACATGCGCTCACCCAAGCCGACCGATTCAAGCGCCCTTACCGCTTCCCGGAGTCGCTCTTCCGAACTAATCCCTCTATAAATCAGTGGAAGTTCCACATTCTGCAAACTGGTTGAGCGCGGAAGCAGATTAAAAGTCTGAAAGACAAATCCGATCTCGCGATTTCGAATCTCGGCCAATTCATCATCTTCCATCGCTGCGACATCTTTCCCGTTGAAGTCGTAATGACCCGAGGTCGGAGTATCGAGACAACCGATCATGTTCATCAGCGTCGACTTGCCGCTACCCGATGGACCCATGATCGCCAAATACTCATTGCGATGAATCATCAGATCGACGCCTCGCAGTGCCCGAATCAGCATGTGACCCATTCGATACTCCTTGGTGATGCCGGCGATCTCGATAACCGCCTTACCTTTCGGCCGCATCAACTCTTCCTCCAGGCGGGTGCACAGCTGCCTTCCTCCCTGACGAGAGCCAGGCCGCGATGATGTTGCAGGCGCATGGCAAATTCCTATTGTCCGGATTACTTAACTTCCTTGGGCGATTCGATCTTGACCTTGGAACCGTCTTTCAGATCTCGGCTAATGGCAGTGTACGATCCTGAGATCACTTCATCGCCAGGTTTAACTCCCGATTGGATCTCAATGTAATTGTCGTCTGCGATTCCCGATTCAACCGGAACCATCTTGACCTTGTCTCCCTCTTTGACAAACACGACTCTCGCCAACCGTTTCTTGTTCAGACGCTCTGCATCGACGGTCGAAACTCCACCTTGATCGTTCAGTCGATCATTCTTCAACTGTTCCGCAGTCTTCCCATTATCTTTGCTCCGAACCGTCACTGACTGGATCGGGACTGACACGACGTTGTGCACGGTCTGGGTCTCGATCTCAATACTCGCACTCATACCCGGTCGAATCTTTCGATCCGGATGCAAGGTTTGAACACGTACTTCAAAGTTTGTGACCTCCTGCTGCGTGCCCTGGTTCTGGACAGTGGCCGTACTGGCGATCCGTTTTACCTCACCGTGAAATTCATGCCCAGGATAGGCATCAATTCGAATCCGGACCGGGTCATCAACCTTGACGTTAACTATATCGTTTTCGTTCACGTCTACCCGCACCTCGAGTGCGTCCAGATTTGCTATCCGCATTACCTCAGTACCCGCAAAATTTCCCGTGGCTACCACGCGTTCGGCCAGTTCGCTGTTTAAAACGCTGACTGTCCCGTCAATCGGTGAGAAAATGACGCATTTTGCTAGCGTCACTTTGGCTTGATCAAGGGAACTCCGAGCCTGATCGACCCGGTGTAAAGATGCCCGATAGGCGGCTTTGGAAACTTCGCTTTTTGTTTGCGCGGCATAGAAATCAGTTTCTGACAGCACTCTCTTTTGGTAGATATCCTGAGCGCGCTGGAAATCGAGCTGGTTGTTGAGCATTTGTGACTTTTGCTGCAGACAATCGGCTTCGGCTGCACTGAGCGATGCCTCCGCCTGTCGAACGTTAGCGATGAAGTCGTCCGGTCTTATTTTTATTAAGACGTCGCCGCGCTTGACGCTCTGCCCATCAACCACCGGCAACTCGATAATTTCGCCAGCCACTTCCGGCGAAATCTTGATCTCGGCTTCCGGTCGGATTTTGCCGGTCGCAGACACCGTCTGGGTAATATCCCTTACTGCAGCCTTATCGGTCGTGATCGCGATCCGCGCGGGACCCTGGACGGATTGGAAGACGAACCATGCAACCGCCACGACCACTACGGCAAGGAAAATCCACCGTTTCCACTCCCGGCGTTTAGGCCAGGCAACGACTTTCTGCGGTGCCGAGATCTGCTTATGCATTTCCGTCGTCTCCTCCAATATTTTCATCCAGCCCAATGCTCCGTAATTTTTCGAACTTTGGACGCATGCGAGGAGAACATCTCAGCACCGCTAAGAGTTTCAGTTTTTCCGAAGGTCGCCGCTAAGCGATTCAAACCCAGATTTCTAGCCTTTTGGACTCATGCACGAAGAAGATTTGCCCCAACCGGAAGAGGCCGGGCCAATATTCCGTTCTGCCGATTCATGGTACCCGCTCAACGAAATCCACCGTCTGGGTACCTGGCCGAGGAGCCGCTTCAATATTTGAATCCATCTTCATAATCCTGTGTCTCCTAATCCTTGATTTGAGAACTACGCAGGCGACTTGTTCAAAGTATAAGCAAAACAATTCTTCTGTGACCTGCGGGCTGGAAGTAACTAAACAGTAAGCTCTTGACTACCGGCTCTATTTTGTCCCAGTTGCCGCAATCGTTGTCCGAATGTAAGTATCTAACGAATCAATCGCACGGTTGACGAACTGACCGAGCTCGGCCAAGGCGTGGTTTAGGCGCGAGCTGCCAAGCAGGCTCCGGGCGTTGGCTCTCTGACCATCTTCAGGGTCGCATTCCGCTTCAAACAAAACATGATCCCGAATGAGCCGACCCAAATTTTCATCTCAGCTACAACCCGGCTGAGTCGCTGCAACAGCTTGCCGAGCAAATTAGTCTCAGCGTGCGCCTTTATTGGCCTTTGATTTTCGCCTGCTTGCGCACCGCTTACGCGACAAAATCCACTATGGCGAGCCCTCACCAAGCCATCGCTCCCGACGAAGTCCAGAAGCCGCACTAAGGACTGGAGTGAATCATCGAAATTTTAAGAGCGCGGTTCATCCGCGGCGTTTGGATGTCGTACACTTATTCCTCCGAGTTCTGCAAGGTATATTGGAGGCGGCGAATTGACGAAGTGCATGCTTGGAAAGAGCTCTGGTAATTGCTCCGACCGATTCTTTTCCCAAACAAATGTCAAAACGTTTGGCAAATGAAGATCACAGACGCTAAGTTCGAGAGATGCGAACGGATAGCGCAAAACAATTTGCACTCCCGGTGTTTTTGGAATTCGATACGCCCGTGCAAAAATAGAACCTGTTGCACCCATTTCGGCATCGGAACATCAGATCAATAGGTCAGTGATCTCTCGGGTAAGATTTTGCGAGGGTAGCAATGCAATATCAGTCGTTAATTGTAACTTTGGCTGGCAGCACAGTATCGGTGCATATCAATCAATGGGGCGCTGGAAATGAAGCATGTATTTTACTTCATGGATTTGGTGAAGGGGCTTATATTTGGAATAATTTTGCCCCGGGAATTGCGAAGCTGTTTCGGACGCTGGCGGTCGACTTGCGTGGTCATGGAGATTCCTCCTGGCACCCGAAGGAAGAATACGACGTCGAGGGTCACGTAGCCGATCTGGTTGAGGTGATCAAGGCCTTACGAGTCGAGCGTGTTGTTCTTGTCGGGCATTCCCTCGGAGGCGAGATCGCTATCCGAATTGCGGCGGCGCGCCCCGAGAGCGTGATTGGGTTGGTCATCGTTGACTTTGGCCCAGAGCTTAACCTAGAAGGGGCCGGCCGCGTACTTACCGATTTCAATGACAGCATTCGGACCTGGGATTCATTGTCAGAATATGGAGTGTGGCTACAGAAGCGCCGACCACTGGTTAGTCCTGCGATAATCAGCGATCTGTCGGCCGGCGCCTTGCGAGTGCACTCCGACGGAGGCTATCGGCTAAAGTGCGATCCGGCTCTTGGGACGGCGAAGACACGGGAGAAGAATGCTGCGACGTTGTGGAAGATGATAGCGTCAATCTCCTCGCCGGTTCTTGTCCTCCGTGGCATCGGTTCGGCTGTACTCCCTTGCGATGTTGCCGAGAGGATGGAGAAAGTGTTACCGAACGGTCGCTTACAGACGATTACCGGAGCCGGCCACGGTGTGATGGCGGATAACCCCGGGGGATTCGCTGATGCGTTATATCCCTTTCTTTCGCAACTGCGGGTAAGAATAACAGAGTGAGTTTCGCCAAGCGCAAGCTCTTTGGGCCCTTGGAATGCACTTAGTGTGCGACAAGGGACTAGTGCTTGATGGAAACCGGCTGGCCCTCTACCGTTACATCTCCGAGAGAACCGCGTCCAGATCAGCAAAAAACCTGCGGTTCTGAGCCATGGTTCCAACGCTGACGCGAACCCATTCCGGCAGCTTGTACTCGCCGGTCGCTCGCACAATGGTCCCTCGGCGAAGCAGTTTCTGGAAGACCTCCTGGCCGTCTCCGACTTTGACCAGAACAAAATTTGCCGAGCTAGGCACATACTCCAGGCCCCGTTTTCTAAATCCCTCTTCCAAAAAGCGTCGACCTTCAAAGGTAACCCGCCGGGTACGTTCCTGATGTTCGGTATCCTGCAACCCCGCCATCGCTCCAATTTGACCGATGGTGTTGGCGTTGAAGGGCTGCCGGCATTTTTGCAGAACTCGAACTAACTGAGGGTGCGCTAGCCCGTATCCAATCCGAAGGGCCGCTAATCCCTGTATTTTGGAAAAGGTCCGCAGCACGATCACATTTTCATGATCACGAATGTACCGCAACGTCGGCGGAGGATCCGGCAAGAATTCGTAATACGCTTCGTCCAACACGATAATCACCTCCCGGGAAACTTGTTCGATCAGTCGTTCGATCGCCGCATCGTTTACCATGGTTCCGGTCGGGTTGTTCGGGTTGGCCAGGTAGATTAATTTCGTCCGCGCAGTCACGGCTCGCGCCATTGCGTCGACGTCAGCAATCAATTCCGGATCTGGAACTTCGATCGCCTTTGCTCCGAAAAGCTGCGCCATGAGCTTGTAAATAACGAACGCATGATCCGCGACGACAATGTTGTCGCCCGGCTGCAGAAAAGCGTGTCCCAGGAACTCGATGATTTCGTTCGATCCATTTCCGAGCATGACATTTTCCAGCGCGAGCTGAAATTTCTCTGCGATAGCGGTGCGCAAATGGTAGCCTCCGCCGTCTGGATAATAATGAGCGTTTCGGAGCGCTTCCTGCATCGCTGCTACCGCCTTGGGAGAGGGACCAAGGGGGTTTTCGTTCGAAGCTAGTTTGATGATCTGTTCGGGCTTGAGACCCAGTTCCCGCGCAACGTCCTCAATCGGCTTACCCGGAATGTAACTAACGATATCATTGAGCCAAGAATTGGCGCGCGGCGGGAGACCAGTGTGCGTCATAGTTCAAACTTGTAATCCGAAAACCTCATGCGGCAAACAGATGTCTTGGGCGAGAATCGTTCCCTGGGTTCGCCTTGCATTAACACGGCCAGGGACTTAGACTGCTTTGGCTCGGGAGTGGTTGATGTGAGGTGGACGGTCCTTACTAAGTTTTTCTTACTACTTGGTTGTGCCAGCGGCTGCGTCCTTTGCTTTGGTTCCGCTCTTATGGTCGTTGGCTTGCTTTACAACGAGG
>Ga0137359_10004117_pt1 | contig 11878 bp, 16 predicted proteins | sample Mad1_40_16metaG_FD_108281 | JGI IMG/M metagenome (GOLD analysis project Ga0137359, IMG submission 108281) | Vadose zone soil microbial communities from Angelo Coast Range Reserve, California, USA - Mad1_40_16 metaG | ecosystem: Environmental > Terrestrial > Soil > Vadose zone | place: USA... | reverse complement strand
GCCCCCCAGGTGTCGGCGCAAGGGGACGTCAATCTCGACGAGAGTTTGAAGGGTCTGGGGAGGGTCGTCCGGCCGTCGCCGTTGAAGGCAGAAGTCAACCTCGAGGAGGACGAAGACGTGAAGCCGGACGTCAAGGCGACCAACGAGCTGGACTGTGAGTGTATGGTTCCTCTGGATCTCATTTCGCCATTATTCACACAACACACACCCCTAGACTACGATCAGTACTATGCGTCTCTGGCGGCTTCGGCCGCACCCTCGACGCAGCACACGCCCTCGGGCGAATTTTCCGTGCTCGGCGACTTTGAAGAGGACAGGAAGCCAAACATCGAGTCTCTCAACTCTCTCAACGAGCGCAACAAGCGCTCGCGATCGGTCGAAGACGACGCCGTGGATGCGGAGGGCGCGGCGGAACGGAAGCAGGCGAGGGTAGTTAGGTGGAGCCAGGGCGAGGCAGCAAACGGCGACGTGCCCATGCATGGCGCGGTGGAAAGGCCTTTGGCGGCGGGTGCGGATACGGGCGTGGATGCGCCGCCGCCGCCGCCGCCGCCAGAGGACGATCCCCTTGTCTACGGTCCGTTCCTTTTCTTCCTCCCGTGCGGCGTACTATGCTCACCCCGCCACTCCTAGTGGATGGCAAACCTATGCCGTTCTCCCAGGTCGAAGAGGAACACCATGACCTGATGACGGCAGACGAGTGGGCAGCTTACTTCGAGATATTCCAACAGCGGTCCTCGTAGATTGTAAGGTTCTCCAAATTAATACGACACGACGTAGCCTAGTATCTCCTATTGCGCCCAACGTTGAAATATTTGCGGACATTGTATTCTGCCGTATGAGGAAGATCACGCAGATTCATACAGACTGATTTAATTTAAAATCTGAAAAGAGTATGGGGAGTGTTTTCGGGTGTGCAGAGAACAAACACAAGCCACATTTCAGTAGTAAACTGACTACTCGTCGACGGCATCTCCTTCACGTCCTTGTGACAACCAATGCTAGTGATTCAAACCCTCTGTAGTTCACTGCCACGATCAAGTGGCACCATAATCTATCGAGCGTTCAAAACGCGAAACAACGTGCAATCTACTTTCGTTTCTTCAACGGCGTCTCATCACCCTTCTTTTCACCTGCGGATGCAACGGGGGCCTTCTCCTTGACGTCCTTGTCATCAGGGGTAGGTGCGTCCGTCTTCTTCGAAGGCTACCATTAACCGATACGTCAGCAAGTGAAGGGCGAGTTAATATCACTGGACGCAAGAACACTTCACCTTTGTGACAGTCTTCTGCTGGCTCCCGACAAGACCGAAGAGAGCGCCAAGCATACCAAAGAAGGTAAGGAAAGCAGCAGTAAGCGCAATACCAGTTTCGGGATGGGTCTTGAAAGCATCCGTCGGATTGACGCGCGCAAGGGCAATGAATGTGAATGCCTTCTGGCGAAGGAACTCGACAGGGTTCTCGGCAAAGGTCGGCTGATCGAGCGTCTCATCATCATCATCATCCGCGGTGGAAGCCTTGTCTGCAGCCTCCTCAATGGGGTGCTTGATGTCGAAGGTCTCCGCAGCCAAGGCCTTGGCATCATCAATGGAGTGACCAACGTAGATGTTGTTGAAAAGGATATCCTCCGTCATAGTCCAAAGCTCAATCCCGACTCCACCCTACTCATTACTTGATAAGCACGGTAAAGTAAGGATAGAAGGAAACCCACAATTTTATTAAGACTCTCGACGGGTGTAAGATCTTCAAAGTAATGAGGGTTGGAGATCTTGCGAGGGGCCCATTCGCCTTTGTATTCGGGATTGTCGATCATGGGAGGATACCACTTGCCCTTGTAGTTGGGGTTTGGCTTGTAGGGGCTATAGAACGATTCCATTAACGCCGGGTGCAGACAACGGAAACAACCACTTACCGTTTCCACTCACCACAGCAAGGAGCCTCGTCGCACTTGGGGTTGGGAACAGTGGGCGCGACCCAGTCGCCGTCTTCCTCATCATCCCACTCTTCAGGTTTCTCCGCATCTGAATGGGATGAATCAAGATTGCAGTCAGCAAAAAGGAAAGCGCGTACCAGGGTCTGGGATAGTCAAAGGTTCATCGTCGAGCCAACCCTCAGCTTTCACGGCATCCTCATCGAGGATTTCATAGGGTGCTTCATCGTCCCAGTCATCAGGCTTCTTGGCATCAGGATCCGCAATGCGCTTAGTATCCACCCAATCTGCAGGCTTCTTATCCTCAGGATCGTCAATCTCGGCTGCAGGATTGACTGGGGGAGTGAAATCCTCGAGAAGACTGCCACGATTTTTGCTTTCACCATTGATTAGGACGTCATAAGTATTATTAGGGCTAGAAGAACATTAGAAAAGGAATGTGGATATGGCAGCCTCACTGACTGTAGAACGAAACTGTAGAGATTGGTAGTTTTCTGGATTGTGGGCCTTGGAGGACTGGTCAAATGTTTCTCTTCGTATTCGCCAGTCTTTGGGTTCTTATGGCGGAAGATAAAGTGAACCTAAATGACAAGGCGGAGGAAATCAGACAGTTCCGGCGAAAACCAAAAAAAAAAAAAAACCTTTGTGCCCGGGCAAGTAAGATCGGGACCAAACATGATAACCCATGGAGTCTTGTCGGAAAACTCCTTGCCGCTAGTCTGGAAACCGTCCTCGAGCAGCTTGAGGTAACCACCACCGCAATTACCGCCCTTCTGGTACTTGACCTCGTACTGAACGACGAGAGGCTTGTTCGAAATGTCAATTGGTTTGTTGAATGGGGCAGAGATTGCGTGGTGAGACGCGACGCTCTTCGCAACGAGACCGAGGTCGCCCTCAATGACGGAGGTGGATGCTTCTTCGACCAACCATTTGCCAACATAAGAGAAGATTTCATCACCAACGGGGGTCTTCTTAGTAGCCTCCGAGGGTGTCCACCTGTCCTCCCAGCCCTCGGTAAATTGTTCGAGGAAAGGAGCCTTGATTTCTGTGGGCTTCAAGTCAAAGTGAGACTCGTGACAAAGCAAAGGACTAGACTGGGAAGCGTACTTTGAAGACTGGCTTGTCACTCGCTGAGGCGGTAGAGACTAGGGCAACAGCAAGGACAGCGGGGAGCGCAACGCTTCGCATTTTGTTGGGATACGAAGGACCAAAGACGGGAAGGAAAGAAAGGGAGACGAGTTGAGAGTGAGAGTGAGTGAGAGAGAGAAAGAGTTGCCGAGTGGAGTGGCGAGGAACAAATAAGTATATTTATTTATTTACAAATGTGCCACGTATGCAAATGCCAAATTCCACGCCTACCCGAGTAAGTCACCATGTCCAGAAGCTGACAAAGCAAGCTAAAATAAATAATATTTTTTTAATGTGGGCGTAAAATTCAAATCCTTGTGAGACACTCACCACAAATTCGTCGTCCAGGTACTTCGAAACCGCTATTTGGTCTCCAAGTCCTTTTCTTCGTCGCGTTTTCAACACAAGATCTCGTGCCAATGCCTGCCCAGATGCCGGTTCCAACGGCCGAAGCTTGATGCTTTGGTCCGTCGGGTCACCTTGACGTGTTGCCATCTCTTAAGCCGACCGTTTCCATTCCGATACTTTGTCTTAGTACTTACCTGGAACTATTGACCAATGATCGAACACCTGTAAACAGAACGCCTGTCCTTGTGTTGCTGTACGCAAGTCCGTCTCGAAACCGTTTGCATCAATCACCGGGATTAATGCCTTGACCGTATAAAGCGGCGATCCTGCTTTCGGTATATCCTGCGTAACATGTCCTCGCCTCCGAGCAAGCACCGTGTAAACCGCGGAAATACAATCCGAGGGTGCCTGTACTTCCACGTAATACACGGGTTCCATGAGCCTCGGTGTAGCCTGCCAACCGAAACTTAGCTACAAGATGAGAGATAGTTCCGGCTCGGCTCACCATGAGGAAAGATGAGTAACAGACACGACGGGCGGTTGGGACAATCTGTCCGCCACCTCGGAAAATCGGCTCTTGTGCAAGGCTTGCGTCGAGAACCCGGAATTTCACATTGCGCATAGCTGTCGGTCAACCATTGTGAGTAATAATTCCTGCGCATTGAAAACTCAACTAACGCTCATCACAGAGGGGTCCCTCCCTCGCTCCCCACTGGAAGCCTTGCTTAACGTGCTCCCTGACAGTACCCAACAACTTCTTGTCAATCTGCCATAGCTATGAGAAATCTCTCGACAATAATCAGACGTTGACGTCTCACTTGAGAAGGTAGTGTGTCATCGAGCAACGCATTGGGCCCATGGTCGTCAGGGCCAAACGCCCAGATGGATCGAGATGCGAGGAGATCCCATTTGTAGGTTTCTTCGAAGAATTTGCCACGCTCCTTTATGGTCATCCTCATATTAACCCGCCCGGTCTCGATGTCTTCGGCAATGCCACGTTCGAGTGGCTCAGCTATCATTGTAAGTCGATTCCTGTGCAGACGTCAGCAGACAATTGCGTAAATGACCTATCCCCACTTTTTGTTAGGAGTGTCCGCATAGCACTTGAGCGCGCTCGTCTCCAGCACAGTTTCACAGAACTTGGTGACTGGGTCCGAGACCTTTATCTCGATCTCCGCGAATAACTTACGTAGGTCATGCAACACGCAATCCAGGTACAGTTCGCCTGTACCGATGATCACATGTTCTCCGCTTTCCTCCACTTTGGTAGAGAGTAGCGGATACGACTTGTTGATACTGCGCAAGCCTGACAACATTTTTGGCAGTTCAGAAGGCGCAATTGGTTCGATTGCGACCTTCAGCACGGACTGTGTCATATGTTTGATAGGTCGAAAGATGTATAGATCGTCTTCAATGTCGGTCGAAACGAGTGTTGCCGTTTTCGTTATGGATGCATCGACACCTCCGATTAAGACGAGGTTACCCGCTGGAACTTCTTCCACAGGGACGAAATATCTGGGCACATGTTCTTGTAAGGACGCAAATCCGCGAGTAAATGGGGAACGGATACGAACCGGGAACCAGAAATCCATAAGTCATCGACGGTCGCTATCATCATGTCTTCCTCGTCCTCTGGTGAGTATCCCTCACCAAGCACCTTTATTTGTACACCTTTCCTGAGTGTGCCACTAAGGACCCGACCGAAAGCACGGAAGGACTGGGCATCGGTAGCATGATAAAGCTTGGTGACATGGACAGAAACTGGGCCATCCGACCTGCACTCTTTCATGGAGGTAGCGATTTCAGAATTCATTGGCCCAGTGTACGTTCGTTCGACCTACAATGACACGATATGAATATCCAGACAGACATGTACAGCACGAGTCTTACTTTACTTATGGCACCCCTCACAGGGTCCGGTATCCATTCAACAATCATGTCGATCAAGCCAGTGGCAGGTCCGAAGAATTGATCAAGCACAGCCTTGAGTAATGGACGAACGTCCATCTTGTACATGACCGGTTTAAGGTGAATATTGAGTCCTGCCAAAGTATCTTTGAGGCTGTCGGTTTCTTCACTTAAGACTTGGCTATAGAGCTTGTATAATGGGTCCAATACAAATTGAACAAATGTTCTATGAGACTCTGGGTCCGCCGCTTTGCGTGTGAATTTTCGTGTGTTGTCGTTGAAGTAGATGTCCCCCCAGAGGCGGTCCGCGAATGCCACGACATCGACTGAACCTTATCCAAGTTCAGAGACACATTAACGCAAAGGCATAAACTGGACACACCATACGTCTCAGCGTACATTTGGGCAAAAGACCGAAGAGTAAAGCACCAGCCCATGTCCGTACTTGCAAAGCAAACATTTCCTCTCTCTGGACTCAAACGGAGATGTGGACTTGGGTCGATGGCACTACAATCACCCCAATCCCTTGCTCAGTTACCCATGGCGATGGTTCGATGCAACGAACTAACCTAATAAAGGTATTCACCTCCTCTATGGCGTGTTTAATTTTGTAGAATGCGTCTGCTGGGGGCAGACGGAGTTCAAGTATGAGGCGGTCAATTTTGTTAACCACGAGAGTAATCGGGATTCCCTCTTGCAGTGCGTGTCGGATAAGAGCCTCCGTGTTGACCATAACCTACAAATAGTTAAAATAGGTAACACGAGGTGAGCGCAGAACACACGAACACCCTCAACAACGTCAACCACAAGGACGATCCCATCAACTAGTCGCATAGAGGATGCTGCTTCGTCCACAAAGTTCACGTGACCTGGGCAGTCAACGAGATGAACCAAATGTGATTTCCCAGCGGTTGTCTGGAGGATGAGCGAAATTGGCGATGATTTGATGGAAATCTGCCTTTCCCTGGAAAGTACGTGGATGTCAGTGTAGCGAGTCTAGAACCATTGCGTCAATGTCGAGAAGAAACAGGATGATACGACGTAGTCTCATGCCTGGTTGTCTGCGTTCCAATCAATTTTGTGGGTTTCAAATATGAGCATGTCGAGCAACGCCGTTTTGCCATGGTGGAGATGGCCCACCACAGCTACATTGCGAATCATGTCGGGAAACGACATCATGTTTACCAGGAATCTATCTCCCAGTGAGTGAAGTAATACCTATGTTGTGAAGAAAGGCATACCCTTTGTCGAAACGCGTTTCTGGCATGCCTTTTTCTTCCACCGTCCATTTCCGTACCTTAACGGGTGCGATAATGGGCTCGGTGAGAGGCTGCGCGTCTTCTTCCTGTACCAGAGTTTCGACACCCTCGCCATAGACCTCGGACGCTGAAGGATAATACTGTTTGTCTTCATGCAAGATGACAGCATTATGTACGGGCTCTACAAGTCACGCGTCAGTTTTTAAGGGCTGCACACATCAGCCCAAGTAAAACTTACCATCAACCTCCATGAGTGAAGTTCCCGGGTCGACACCTACGGGCTCATTGTCGTAACCCTCAAGGGGTTGTTGGTGTGGCGCATGTGGAACTTCGATGTTGACGTCTGCGATGTCGCCCTCGTCATCTGAGTCGATATCCGCGCCTATGTAGTTCCCGAACTCGTCGTAATCTTCAAAGGAAGCCATCACACAGAAACTGATAACTGAAGGAAGGACTTTGAGAGGAGTTGCGACAGCTGTAAAAGCAATCGTTATAGACGCGGGTTTACCTAGAAAACGCGTTTCTGGAAATATTTTCACACGACATCGATAGACGCTTGCCTCCCTCAGAGCCTCGGAGACTCAGAGTACACTCGACCCACCAAAGCGCGCGCAGTATGGCCTCCCTCTCGGATGATACCCTACGAAAGGTTGTTGCTCGAGTCGCCGTCTTGTTATCGAGCACATTGAGTGTATTATGCCTCAGATTTTGGTACAAATTCAACAAACCGCCGTTCAGTCCCAACGTGCCCTCAGCGTTACTCGCCAGCAAGTTGGAAATAAAGAGAGAGAACGACGTATTCTCCAACTCACTATGAGTGAAATCGGCCAGATTGAGCACAGCGTGAATGTCTACAAGGGCATTGGTAAAATGTGCTGAGCGTCCCTTTGATGTATGTTATCTCCTGACATCTAGAAAAAGGTTTATGATGGTTCCCCGAACGACGATGGAAAAAGACCTCAAAAATCAGGAGAAAGCTCTAACAGATGACATCAATAGCCTTAATAAAAAAGTAACCTTTTTGCTCCACCTCACATTTCAGTGAACCAAACAGAGCTCCTCAGGTGAAATTTCTGGAGAAACAATTTGGCGATGCACAATCACAGTTGCGCGACATCGTGAGCGCTTCGGTTATTCTTTCCATTGCTCTTATCCGAGATTTCCTCAGTTTAATAGCGCGCCAAGACAATAGAGCACTGCGCAATCGATGCACGCATTGTCGACTCATGGTATTGTCACTGTCTAGAGTATCTTGTAAGACCTTGGGCTTCCTTTTAAGCCAGGAGACACGCTTGTCGATAATCAGGCATGCTCGTGCCTTTGTGCCCTACACCCTCCTCGCCAGTGTTCTCGAATTAAATTGAATCGTTTACGGAAGAGGTTATTTAGAGTGTCTCGACGGCGAAAGGGGATATTGTATGTTCTTTAAGGGCTCATTACGACGTTAATTAAACTTGGAAGAAGCTGGTGTCGTATGGACCTAATTTAGTTTAGTGTAATTAGACCTATGCAGTTCGGCTGGCGTTCACTTCACCTTCACCTTCATCACCTTCATCAACATCACCTCTCATCGACTCGACAGCCAAAGCAGGTCTTCGATACTGTCCTCTCATTTCTCTTTCACCCTCTTTTATGCACTCACCGAATACTGTTGGTGTCTCTTCCACTCCTCTCTTCCCGTCACCGTCACCGTCACTCTCACCGTCACCTTCGAGCCGTACAGCCCCGTCTACACCAGCGCTTACCCAGTCCTCGGACGGACAGAGGAGTTCCTCAGAAACTACCATGGAGATCTACTCTCTGTACGGCGGTGACGACCGTTCATCTTGGGTTAGTGACGGTCCCTTGAAAAGCGATGCAAGGGCAACCGACTTGGCATACCTCAGTGGCCACACTTCTCATACGTCCAGCGCACGCTACAGTAGTACGATTTTGAAAGACCAACTTCCCAGTCAGACAAACCCATCTCACAGGGCTTCGGCATTTCCAGCCACACCCCAGACCTCATCCACTGACATGAGTTCTCCGAACATTAACATCAAGGAAGATATACCTCCCCCCCTTCCTACGTTGTCACCATCCACGCCACCGGCAAAGCCTCTCCATGAGCGCAGCAGTCGTAGGCCAAGCCCTCCCAAGTTTGCCTCTGTTGATGATACTCCGGAACTACGAACACCGCCATCGCGATACCTCAGCCCCAGTCCCTCTCATCAAAGTCGGCCGTCCTCTTCGCGATCACATGCCTCCTCTGGCCAGAATGTACACACCTCTGCCATCCTACGTTCATCTCACGGTCCTCCCTCCGAACATGCGTCGTCCGTGACTACCTCTCCTCTACCCATAAGTCGCCCACCCTCGCAAACTACGGGGACATCTACATCCCCTCATCTTGGCAGAAAACGGAGTGATTTCTCGATCACCCCCTCGGCTGGTGAAGACCCTGACTCGTTTCATGTCCGCAGTACATATGCACAACTGGATGTTCTCGGCGTGAAGGGAGACGGGATCGAGGAAGGTGTCGAACGTACTCGCGCGCGTATCGGAAACAGCCGAGAGAGCGAGTTCAGTGCGGCGAACGCAATCGGCGACGAATACGAGAAGCGGAGAGACTTGAGTTCGCAAGAACTCCAAATGTTTGCGAGCTTGGACAGGTAAGTTGCCTACTCTCCAGATCCTCTGTGCGTCTCACCCTACGTTTCCAGATATGGGTTTTTCTCTGCACCATGTCACGATCGTCTCTTCTCATTACCGACAACTGCGTTTTTGAAGCCGCTGTCGCGAATAACTCGCGTGGTCAATTCAGCAAGCGCCAACGCTTCTACTCTTCCTTCACTTCCCACACCCCGTCCTCCTTTACACGAAGCTGAGCGGACGGAGAAATGGGGTCGTATGCTTGAGCCACGTTCGCGTGACACGGGCAGCAACACTAGAACTTGGGGGGTAATTCCGTCGAAGGAGCACAAGCTCTCGCGGCGCACCTACAAGGGGATCCCTGATCGATGGCGCAGTGCCGCTTGGTTGGCCCTCATTGGCAAATTTTCTCGCGCCAGTAAGGATCAAATACTCGCACTCTCGGTGGAATACCGTGAAGGTTTGGAAAAACACTCGCCATACGACATCCAGATTGACCTTGACGTACCCCGAACCATCAATGGTCATGTACTATTCCGAACGCGATATGGTCTTGGGTGAGTGGACAAGCGTCATTTTGTGCTGGGGCACGTATTGAACGAGATGTTATCAGGCAGCGCTCGTTGTTCCATGTCTTGCATAGTTTTTCTCTGCGCTGTGAGCAGTGTGGGTACTGTCAAGGAATGGGACCAATCGCTGCTGTGCTCCTTTGTTACTTCGAGCCCGAGCGCGCATATGCCTCGCTTGTTCACCTTCACGATGCCTACCATATGCACGATATCTTTAGCCCTGGGTTCCCTGGTCTGCTCGAGTCGATATATGTGCAAGAGCGCACGATGGAGGAGATGATGCCAGCTGTTTATAAGGCCCTTAAGAAGCACAATGTCTCGACGACTTCTTACGCAACCAAGTGGTATATCACCCTTTTTGCCAACTCGGTCCCGTTCCAGACTCACTTGCGGCTGTGGGACGCATTCTTACTCGAAGGACCGGATCTTTTTGTTATTGTTGCCATTTCTATTATATGGACTTATCGAGGTATGTGCATTCCGATAGAACCGAATTAGTGGCTTAACACCGCCGCAGATCATATCACGTCTGACTCGGCGAATTTCGAGACGGTATTGTCCCTGTTGTCATCCTTTTTCGTACCAGAGGATGAGGATATATACGTGAATTGGATCGCGAAGGTTGCTGAGGACAAGAAGATGAGGTCAGAGATGCAGTCGTGGCGAGCCGAGTGGAAACAGTTGGTCGCGTCGGGGAAAGACGGGGACGCATTGCTGTGAACACTGTGGGCGTTTGATCGACCTTGTCCAGGTTTGAGCTTCTCGCTCGTAATCTCTTCCGTTTTTGTAACATGTTCACACGTTACTCAGATGTAAATTATGACTAAATGCATCGCTCATTGTCCATTGATCCCAAATAGGAAGGTCTCTTCATCCGAAAAAGGGTGGGTTGGCTCAGAAAAGGCAGGCCTGGTATTCTCTGTTGCGCCACCCTGATTCCCCACGTTGTTATCACTGGGACCCGCTGAGTATATAATGTTCACAAAAAGGTATCTTCAAAGAGACAACAAGCTTGGTCGACTAGACAACCAACACCCTCACAATTAGAGTCTCGCATCCGTCGTCGCTATATACAGCCCCTCATCCTTTACTTTGTTCCCCAGTCAGGCTTGGCCTACATCCACCCACCTCCGCTCCACTTGCTCACCGCCTCAAACCCACGAACAACGCACTCTCATATTATTCTATTCACTCATACCCCCAAATAATCTTCATGCCGTCCCAAAACGTCTTCACGACCCCATCCGGCTCGAACTCGGCGGGATTCTTCCCGAGCGGGCCGTCCGCGCCACATGCCTTTTCGACAATGCACACGTCCCCTCGAGACCAATGCTCGATGTATGCGTCCCTTGGGACTTCATACCCGACCAGGAAGACGAATCAGGTGGGAGGCGGGAACATAAGCAAGGCGACGGGAAAGAAGTGACCAACTGAAGATGATACGGACACGGTGCTGGGCACTTTTTCGATTCATTTTACACATTCTCTCCTGTATTAAGTAGAAAGAGCCTTTTTTGTATCATAATCAAATCGCGGTCCGTCCGACCCCAACCTCCGACTCCCTTTCTTATGGCCACCACCAGTGACCCCGCAACGCTCTCAACTGCTTATGCTCTTTCCCTTCTCTCAGAATACACTCAATGTTTGGACTCCCTCCCCGCAGATGTTTCTCGTCAGTTCGCCGACCTCCGCGAGCTCGATGCCGTCCTATCTGCTTCCGTACACGCGCTCACTTCGAAAATCAACCGCCTCGTTGAAATGATCGAAACAAACTCCTCACCCAAGGAACAGCGCATGTGGCTCCTCATGGAGATCGCCGATGAGGCCCACCGCCTCAGGTTGGGGGGCGAGGACAAAATCCGCGTCGCCGCTCAGGTTGCAGATGGCCTCAAAGCCCAGAACGAACATATGACGGGCCTCCTTGTCCACATACCCGGCTTCAACCCCTCCCTCCTTGCCCGCCACACCGTCTACCCGCACATAGCCCCTCGCTCGTATGCCCCCATCTCGATGTACGAGAATGGCCGCCGAAGACGAGGTGCCCTGCTATCCAATTCCGCGGACCAGAACAACTCATCTAACAAGAGGAAACGCGGCGCACGGGACGAT
>Ga0137359_10004112_pt1 | contig 11888 bp, 12 predicted proteins | sample Mad1_40_16metaG_FD_108281 | JGI IMG/M metagenome (GOLD analysis project Ga0137359, IMG submission 108281) | Vadose zone soil microbial communities from Angelo Coast Range Reserve, California, USA - Mad1_40_16 metaG | ecosystem: Environmental > Terrestrial > Soil > Vadose zone | place: USA... | reverse complement strand
CATAGTCTCGGTACGGTAAGAGGACTGAAAATCCTCTTGCCGGCCCGAGCCACATTATTAAAACATCTCAGCCTGCTCAGAGTTGTTTCCAAATTGTTTCCACAGTAACCCGGCTGAACCATAGGAACCTCATTGTCATTGGTTCATGAGCCTTGTTTTCTTTGAGTCTTTTCAGATTGAGAAAGGTTGGAATGGGGGTTAGTGTTTTTCGTAATAAGCAGGTGGCCGGTTCGACTCCGGCGGGTGGCTCCAAAATTTTCACATACCTTAACGCTTATGAGCAAAATCGTAGGCAAAGTGCCCCTTCGACTGGCCGAGTGAAGACGACGCGACCCCTGGGCCTGTAGCAGGATACCACGGCTTTCAATAGCATGGTATAATTTTGGTAATGAGTAAGGGTTTGAAGCGTTTGCTGCTTATGCTTTCCCTTTGTTGTTGGACGGATCCGGCTTCGGCGGATTACACGCTCGTCTTGAAAAATGGAGGCCGAATTACCGTTCAAAGCTATCGTGAAGAAGGTTCGATGATCAAGATTCGGGGTTTGGGCGGAGAGATGGGTATACCCAAAGATCAAATCCAGACTATCTTGAAGGCGGGTGAGACCGAACGACAGGGTCTGAGTATCTCTGACCTAGAAGCTTCAACGCGTCCAACTCTGGCTCCAGCCCAAAAACCTTCTCCCGAACGTTCGGGAGATTCAGCAGAAACGCCCGGTTCAGGAGAAGCAAAGGGCGCGGTAAACGCCGAGGAGGCGAAGGAATATCAAAAGAAACTTGCTGAAATTACCGTAAAACTAGAAGCCGCAAACCAAGCTTATTTTGACGCCACACAAGGCGGCAGTAGCTCTTCGAACGTGAGTAACCAGGGCTTCATGCAATGGGCTGCGGACTTCGGTTCGCGCATACGTGATTCCCAGAAGGTGCCCGGCGGAGGACCACCCCTAGGTACCCCACCGATGCCACCTTATGCTCCGACTTATACTCCGGCTGAAAAACTGATCAGCGATTTACGAGCCCAGGTCGACGCTTTGCAAAAAGAGCGTAACGCTCTAATCGAAGAAATGAAGAGCAAGAACATCCCTACTGGAATCTTTTAATCGCCGTCACTCGGTCACACTCATAGATTTTCCACTGCCGCCCGTAATCCTAACAAGTAACTATGCACGCCGAACCCCGTAATTTGACCCACCGCTGCGCCTGCAATATACGAGTGCTTGCGAAATTCCTCCCGCTTGTAGATGTTGGAAATGTGTACCTCGACTGCAGGAATCCCCACAGCGGTTATTGCGTCCCGCAAGGCCACGCTTGAATGAGTATAGGCTGCTGGGTTAATGACGAGAGCGCCGAAGTCTTTATCTGCTTCTTGAATCCAACTCACCAACTCTCCTTCGCTGTTTGACTGCCGAATCTCGACTTCGACGCCTAACTCCTTTGCCAATGCTTGAATCTTCTTGTTGATCTGTTCCAAGGTCCAACGTCCATAGATCTCAGGTTGTCGTTTGCCAAGGAGATTCAAATTGGGGCCGTTGAGCACTAGGATTTTTTTCTTCTTTGCCATGAGCGACTGGCTAGGTTCCTATTCATTCTTTGAACTCGGCGGAAGATCAAGCACCTAACGCACCGAGGATCTCACCGAGGGACAACGCATGAAAACGGGTCTTGCCGATCCCCGCGCACATGACGAACTTGATCTTTCCGCCCGATGATTTCTTGTCCACTTCCATGCCCTGTGCCAGGTTTTGCATCGATACTTCACGTGGAATTTCCAAGGGCAGGCCCGCTTTTTTTATGAGTTTCCGAATTCGCTCGAGACTACGCTGATCACAAAATCCTTGCTGCACCGAGATAGCTGCAGCCTGCGCCATGCCGACTCCCACCGCTTCACCGTGAAGGTATTTCTGATAATCGGTCGCAGCTTCCAATGCGTGGCCGATGGTGTGACCAAAATTAAGCACCGCACGATAGTCATCTTCGCGCTCATCCTTTTCCACGACCTTGGCTTTGATGGCGCAAGACGTCGCAATAACTTGCGACAGCAGGTCGCGATCCTGATCCATGAGCTTGCTCATTTTCTCTTCCAGCAGTTTGAATAAAGCCGAATCTTCAATGACGCCATACTTGATCACTTCCGCCAGGCCGGCAATGAATTCCCGGCGAGGCAGCGACTGAAGCGCCGCCACATCGATAAGGACCAAGCGCGGTTGATAGAAAGCACCGATGAGATTTTTCCCGTCGTGATGGTTTACTCCGGTCTTCCCGCCGACACTGGAGTCTACTTGCGCGAGCAGGGTTGTCGGCGCCTGCACATAGGTTATCCCCCGAAGAAAGGTTGCGGCGGCGAATCCAGCCAAATCGCCGACGACGCCGCCGCCAAGCGCCAAGACACAGGACTTGCGCTCGAACCGGTCGGCGATGAGCCGATCATATATGGCGGACAGTGATCCCAGATTCTTGTGTTCCTCACCGTCCGGAATAAGCACGGGTGTCACATCGAATCCGTTGCGGGTCAATGATTCATGAACGGGATCAAGATAGAGTTGCGCGACTGTGGGATTGGTGATGACTGCAACCTTGCCACGCAAACCTGCCTTTTCGAGAAAATCACCGGCCGTGGACAAAATCCCATCACCAACATGGATCGGATAGGAGCGGTCTCCGAGGTTTACCGTTAAGGTTTGCATCCCATCAATTCCCGGCGTCCAAGAGCCTCAATGATTCTCTCCACTACCTGGTCCACGGTCAAGTCGCTCGTATCGACGGAAACGTGAGCCTGTGCATAGTTCTTTTCGCGTTGCACCAGCAGTTCCCGAATCCGATGCACCCGGTTACCGCCTTCGAGCAAGGGGCGTTGCCTTTTGTTCCCCGCTCTGCGCAAAAGCGCCTCGGGCACCGCCGTCAGGCAAACCAGAAAACTCTTTTCCCGAAGCAATCGAAGGTTCTCTTCATCCAATACTGCGCCACCGCCCGTTGCGATTACCTGCCCGCTCCGGAGCAGAACGTTCGCTAGCGCCAGCTTCTCGGCTCGCCGAAAGTAGTTCTCGCCCTTCCGGCTGAAGATTTCTTTAACTTTCATCCTCTCTACCCTCTCGATTACTTTGTCGAGATCCACGAAGCGGTGCCCAATTTTGCGTGCCAGACTTCGACCGACGGCGCTTTTCCCAACCGCCATGAAACCCGTGAGAGCGATATTGGCTACAGAGTTTTCTGACAAAGGGCTAGAAATTCTTGATCTGTTCCAGATAACTTTCGTAGTTGCGCCTGATTTCCCGGAGCGAGTCTCCACCAAACTTTTCCAAAAACGCATTGGCGAGCTCGAAGGCGACCACGGATTCCCCTACCACAGCGGCAGCGGGAGCGGCACAGACATCCGAACGCTCGACGGAAGCATCCGCGGGCCGCTTGGATCGGAGATCCACCGATTGCAAGGGACTCATGAGAGTGGAGATGGGCTTCATAGCCACGCGCACAATTAAAGGTGCACCGTTGGTCATTCCACCCTCGGTTCCTCCGGAGTTGTTACTGCCGCGGTAAAAACCGGTGGGCACGATCCTCGGAGTACCTTCCGTAACCATTTTACTCGGATCGAAAAAAATTTCGTCGTGAACCTGGGAACCGCGACGCCGCGCCATTTCGAATCCAAGCCCAATTTCCACTCCTTTGATCGCTTGAATGCTCATCAGTGCTTGCGCCAAACGACCGTCGAGTTTCCGGTCCCATTGCGTATGGGTGCCCAAACCAGGAGGCAATCCCAAAGCAACCACCTCAAAAATACCGCCCAGCGTGTTGCCTTCTTTCTTGCACTCTTCGATTAAGGCGATCATCCGCTCTTCCGCCACTTTATCCGCGGTCCGCACGGGCGAATCTTCGGCACGAGCGTAGGTTTCCTCGTAGGAAAGGCTGTCCAAATTGGCTGCCACGTTGCCGATTGAGCGAATATAGCCCATGACGCGGATACCAAACGGAGCAAGAAGCTGTTTGCAAAAAGACCCTACTGCGGTTCTCGAAACCGTATCCCGCGCGCTGGCACGCTCCAAAATGTCGCGGATGTCTGAGCGATCGTATTTCAGAACACCGGTCAGATCCGCATGTCCTGGGCGCGGCTTAGTAACCGCAATTTTCTCGTCTCGGTCTTCCGGGGCCGCGGACATTTTCTTGGTCCAGTTCTTCCAGTCACGATTTTCGATGCCGATAGCAATGGGGGACCCCAGAGTTTCACCCCAGCGAACACCGGAACGAATCTGCACTTCGTCTTTCTCGATCAACATTCTACCGCCGCGGCCGTAGCCTTGTTGGCGGCGCCAAAGATCGTAGTTGACTTTACCGACGTCGATAGGAAATCCCGCCGGCACCCCGTCAATGACCATGGTCAAACAGGGTCCGTGGGATTCACCCGCAGTAAAGTAACGCAACATGCGGGTATCCTACTCTAATTGCAGATAAGAGGCTAGGGATTCAGAGAGGTGTTAGCCGAGGCTGTGCCGTCCGTTTGTCTCATCTGATCGCGCCAAATTTGTTCGGCCGTAGGCAGATTCTCCGACCCAGCGTTAACAATTCGCGGCGTGATAAAAACGACGAGCTCCTCGAAATCCTTTTGCCAGGAAGACTTCTTAAAGAGCCAGCCTAACACTGGAATGTCTTTAAGATAAGGAATTCCGCTATCCGAATTGGCGCTGGTATCCTTCATGATTCCACCGATAACAACCGTCTCACCGTCTTTGACCAATACGTTGGCTTTGGCCTCCCGAGTGTTCTCCTGGGGAATGCCATCTACGGTTCGACCGAAATCTAAGGTACTGGATTTCGCCCCGATGTTCAGCAAAACAAACCCGTCGGCCGACACCTGCGGTGTCACTTTTAGTATGATCCCCGCCCTGATCTCTCGGAGATTTCCCGCCTCTCCTACCGTCGCAGCGCTTGTTCTAATCCTAATGATATTGGCGCTCTCAATTGTAGACTCAACATTATTCAACGTGACTACCGAAGGACGAGAAATGATTTTAACATTTCCTTCGGCTTCGGCAGCCGACAGAATATTGCGAACGTTGTTTCCTAAATAGCCGAAGCGGAAACCGTTCTCCGGAATAACTATCGGACTGGTGTTGGGTGGAAACGCTGCGATGGGAGCGGCGCTAAACGGGGGGTCAGCTCTAAATCTCGTACTAGTCTGTACGCGCCCGTTGTTAAACAGCGTATCCATTTCAATTCCTAGCGCTCTAGAAAATGTCGGCGTGGTCTCAACCAAATTGGACTCGATCAGGACTTGTGGTGTTCGAATATCTAGTTTAGCGATGAGACTTTGAGCGTCTTCAATACCTTTTTTGATATCTCGGATAATCAATGTGTTGGTTCTCTGATCGGCTTCGATCCTGCCTCGGGGGCTCAAAACGGCCTTTACTTTGTCCACTAAATCCTTGTCCGTAGCATCTTTTTCATCTTTGCCCTTTGTGACTCGGGCGTAGTTGACGGTTAGATAAGCGGTTTGAAGTTCTTCCGAATTCTCCCCTGATTTTTTACTTGCGGCTAATGCATCTCGGTCGGCCTTTAGCCGCCCAGCCGTGGAAATCCGAATAACATTTTCCACTTCTTCTTTATCCAAGCCGTTAGTGCTGATAAGCAAATCCATGGCTTGATCCCATGGCACTTCCACCAGTCGGATGGTTACTTTTCTGTTGACATCATCCGTAACCACGATATTTTTTCCGCTCACCTCGGCCAAAAGCCGAAAAACGTTCTTGATGTCCGCATCTTTAAATTCCAACGAAAGTTTCTGACCGGTATACTTTTTTTCCGGCGGCAATAACGGTTCAGCCCCGGAAACCTGGGCTTTTGTCCCGCCACTTACAGGAGACGCTGTATCCACGGGCCTAACATCCGTCCGTTTTCCACCTTGGACCAAGGTGACATGTTTCTTTGCCGACGCATTTGAGTCTACAGACCCGATTACGATTTTGAGCCCACCGTCCTCCGGAGTGATTGTGTACGGAGGAACGGTTGCCGCAGCGATATCGACGGTTAGCCGGAGACTAGCGGTAATCGAGCTCAATTTAAGAGTCGCCACCCAGGTGGTATCTATACGAAAGCTCTCAATCTGGGACAACCGGTTCACATCGCCAAAAATGTCCAGCACAATACGGGAAGGCTGCGGCAGTGGAAAATGGCGAAATTCGGTGACCGGTTGAGAAAACCTAACAAACAAGGTGGTCTGGCCCCGCTCTTCGTGTACAGCAAGATCCTGTAGATTGAAAGATTGTGACTGAAGAGTTGTCTCTTTGGCAGGTTGGGGTTGAGCCGGGCGCGAAGAAGTCGCAGGCTGTGAAGTCGATGTTATAGCTTTTTCCTTTTCAGCGTTCACAGAGCATCCGAATAGGTTTGCGCAACCCGCGCCAACCAAGAAGAGGGCAGCTGCACCCCGACTCAGCTTCCATCTCCCAGACCAGTTAGTTCGACCATTCATTCCGACAATCCTCGTCTTCGTCTGCAATTAATCCACCGAGAGTTTCAAACTGATATCCCGTTTTTTTTTTGCACCGTAGGAATCGCTATAGAACTCCTCCACGACGACCTCGTTTCGATAAATCGCTTTAATCTTTCCGTCGTTGCTACCGATAGGAGTACCGACTTTGACGATGTAGCCGAGGCCCGCATTATCTTCGACCATGGCCCTTGGATCTTTCATATCCCAGACAATGCCTGTAACCTTCAATTGGCCCAACTCGACCTGCTCCAAAGGTGACAAATTCTCCCGCCGCCGAGAACTGGTTTTTGTCCGCAGAGTCATCGGCTGAAATGGATCTCGCTTTCCCTCCGGCGAAAAACGCGCTTCGGCGGGCGGGCCAGCTTGCTTCGGCGGCGGAGTCAAATCATCGCTTACGGCGTTTGAAGTCGTTGCAGGCTTCTCTCCGGTAGCCTGTTGAAGGTTCTTTTTTGCCGCATCTGTCAGTGCTTCTAAACTCCGACTAATAGTCTTGGGCATTTGGATAAATTTTTGTACGGCTTCTTTCGTCTTCTCCGATGGAGTCTCAGTGGTTTCCTGAGCGACCACGGTTCCAAGCAAAACCAGTCCCATAGCCCAAGCCGTCCACACACTACGAAGAACCTTACTCGCCGTTGTCATTCTATTTCTTTTCTTTGGCCGCCTTGGCTTTCTGTTCGGCTACTTTCTTGCGCTCCGCCTCATCTAGGAAACGGAAGGCAGTAGCCAAACTGGAGGTTTCGACAGTAACTTGGTCGTCCGTAACCTTGGAATTTTTAAAGCCGATATTGTTGATGTTGACCAACCGGTCCAAGTGCCCTACCTCGTCAAAAAAAGAGACGACATTATGGAATCTGCCCTTCACGATGATATCTACCGGGACCTCAGCATAAAAGTCCTGATAGTTTTCAGCACGCGGCCGAAACAGGACGATTTCCAGACCCGACTCGCGTGCCTTATTCGAAATCGAGCTTAACAGATCAGGTATTTCTCTCTTGTTAGGGAGCTGAGCCACCGCTTCTTTAAGCCGAGCGTCCATTTCGCGGATTTCTTTTTGCAATCGTGCCAAATTTGCCGCCTTTTGCTGCTTAAGGTTTTTGTCATTATGCGCGCTCTCAATATCCTCATTGAGCTTGCCAATTTCGGCGGCACGTGGAGCGTACAAGAAATTATAGTCGAGTCCCGCCAGAAGTATTATCATGACAGCTAAGATCGCGAGCTTTTGTCCTTGGGGCCGTTCAAGTATTCTATCGAGTAGCTGGTTCATCCCTTTTTCCCTTTTTCCGTGCCGGCGCCTTGCTCATTTTTATTTGGACTCTCAATCACCGCAGTCTGATAAGAGACACGTGAGGTGATCGAGAACTTTTTATACGGCCCGGTCTTCTCGTCGGCCTGCGTCGTTTCGACGAGCTCCACCTCCTTAAAATAGGGAAACTTTCCCAGCGTCTTAAGAAAATCCGCCACGGTTTGATTATCGATGGCGAACCCGTTCATCATGATGCTCCCGTTGCTTTCCTTGAACTCCGTCAGCCAAAGACTTCCGGGAGTCGCGGACGCGAGACTTTCCATCACACGGACAGGCCCGATTTTTTTCTTACCGAGATCATCGATGACTTGGTACTTGCTTTTAACTTCCTTGACCTTGTTTTGTAGATCGCCGACTTCTTTAACCTTCAGATCCAGTGCTTCGATCTCTTTGTGCAGGCCAACCAGTTCATTGTCGAGTTTTGCCAACCGGTATGACTGATAGAAATAGAGACCGACGAGCACCAGCACTGCCAGCCCCATTGTGACACCCGCAACGGCCAGGTCGCGCCGTCGGCCCACCTCGGCCTTGATTTCTCGTACCGGAAGAAGATTAATCCGAATCATTTGTCCTCCGGCCGTCTGATGGACAGCCCGGCCCCCACGGCGAAAAGGGGCGCCGCCTCAGCGAGGTAGGATCTGTCAATCTTTTTACTTACCGTGAACCCACGAAAAGGCTCGGCAACAATAACTGGCACACCCATTTTTTCTTGTAGCAACGTGCTTAGCCCGGAGACTTTGGCACTCCCGCCGCTCAAATAGATCGTTTTTAGGCCCTCGCCTTCTTCGGACGCGACGATAGCGTAGAGGCTCAGAGTTCTTCGAATCTCCTCCACGAGGTTTTCAATGCTCGGATACAATACCGCGCCAACTTCCAGACCTTTTTTGCCTTCAAGAGTACCGGTCAACTTGAAAGTCTCCGCCGCGTCGGTTGAGATATTCAGCTCTCGTCTCAGGTTTTCGGTAAACTCCTCTCCGCCTATAGGCAAATCGCCGGTGAAGGTCGACAGGGCATTCTGTAATAAGGTAATGCTGGTGTACCGAGCGCCGATGTGAATGAGGCCAATGACATCGCCAGCGGCTTGGGGCTCGTAATTAGTTTCATACATGCTTTCCATCGCAAAATAGTCGACATCAATGATCGCCGGCGTGAGCCCTGCGGCTTCGATGACATCTGTGAAACTGTTGACGATCTCTTTTTTTACAGCCACCAACAGAACTTCCATTTTGTTTCCGCCTTCCAGGTAACCGAGAACTTGATAATCGAGATTTACGTTCTCGAGGTTCTCTGGAACAAGCTTGTTCGCCTCAAACTCGATGTTGGCTTCTAGTTCATCGTCGTCTTGCCGGGGCATCTGAAGCTTTTTTATGATGACGGCCCTTCCCGGAACAGCCGAGATCACCTTGTTTGACCTGACACCGTTCTGCTGGATGAGCTTTCGGATGGCGTCCGCGACCAAGCGGCCCTCCACCACCATGTTGTTTTGCACGGCTCCCTGGGGCAGAGGCAGAACGCCGACATTGAGCAATCGACAACCGCTCTTATCCACCGCGGCTTCGACCATTTTGACGGAACTCGAGCCGATATCGAACGCAACATAGCCGTCCTTTTGTGCGATGGAACTCAAGAAACTGAGATTCAGCTTGTTCGAGAGAGGAGCCATCGTTTATCGTTCAAAAACCCTCTGCCTTTGATGAACCTTCAACCCCAGCGCTAAAAGAATCTTTCTCTTCGTTGCCATCCGACAGGGTTTTCCTCTCTCAATGCGATCTATAGTGAGCGGGGAGAGACCCGCCGTCCGCGCAAGCTCAGCCTTACTGATCATCTTCGCTTCGCGAATCTTCTTAACGTTGTTCTGCTGATCCATCCTCAGGCTTCCTCAAACAAGCTGTCGGCCACGAGCCAATGCGCCGCCCCATCGACCAAACTGAGCAAAATAAATTAATTCTAATTATAATTAATTATGGAGGCCCCTCGCGTCTGTCGATAAGCAAGACTTCTGCCAGATGATTTGGCGGTGGTTATTTCGTTGATTTTTTAATCCCGGCCGCCGCGCTGGTGAGCACAGGAGTGCAAAATTTTCCGCTCTTACAACCAATTTTACAATTTTGAACAGCGTCCCTGAGATGATGAAGAAGACTATTTATTGCTTTTGGTCGTCCCGACCGATAAGAATCCGAGCATGAACCAGGAGGCGGAAAATTTTGCTAGGATCGTTATTCCCTCGCCTTTAAAGGAGCCCCTGATTTACAGGGTTCCACCCGCTCTACGGCAGCAAATCGCGGTCGGCACGAGGGTGTTGATTCCCCTGGGTAAGCGGAAAATTACCGGTGTCGTGCTGGAACTATTGCACGAAAGCGCTGTACCCGGAACCAGAGAAATCATCGCGCTATTGGACGAGCGACCGATTCTTGATGCCACACTTCTCCAACTCGGGCAGTGGATCACGCACTACTATCTCGCCACCCTGGGAGAAGTATTTGGCGCGATTTTGCCGCCGAGCTTAAGAAGCGCGATCGAGAGAACGATTGTCCGAAAACCCGGAACATTTACCCTTTGCAACGCGTTAGAAAAACGCATTCTCGACAGGCTTCATCAAAGTAAGGGCAAGATTAGCTTCAGCAATCTGACGCGAGAAATGTCCGGTAACAACCTGTACGCCGCCATCGAACGACTCGAATCCATAGGCGCCGTTGAGATTCGCGAGCGGCTGCCCGGTCATCGCAAAGACAAGCCATTCCCCGAGGCCGATTCTGGTACAGCCTTGGAGTCTCACCGGAAACTTGTCCTAAGTTCAGAACAGGAACAAGCGCTCCGCAAGATTGCGGATCGTCTACAAAAGGGCGGTTTTGAAACCTTCCTCCTTCACGGTGTAACCGGCAGCGGCAAAACCGAAGTTTATCTACGCGCTATGGAGAAGGCTCAGCGGGCCGGGCGCGGCAGTATCATCCTGATTCCGGAGATTTCGTTAACACCACAGTTGATAGATCGTCTCAACGCGCGCTTCCCCCGCAGAGTCGGTGTTTTACATAGCGCTCTTTCGGCGGCGGAACGCAGATCGCAATGGTGGCACATCGCCCGTGGTAACGTTGATGTCGTCGTCGGGGCCCGTTCAGCGGTTTTCGCGCCGTTGCCCAATCTCGGACTCATGGTGGTCGACGAAGAACATGATTCCTCTTATAAGCAAGAGGAGGGACTGCGATACAACGGACGTGACGTCGCCGTGGTGCGCGGCAAACTATCGGACTGCCCCGTTATCCTCGGTTCTGCAACGCCGGCCATCGAAAGCTATCAAAACTCTCTGGACGGACGTTATCGGCTCCTAGAGATTACACAGCGGGTCCAACAGCGACCCCTGCCATTCATAGAAACAATCGATCTCAGATCAAACTTGCATTCGATGCCGGAACCCGACGATCGCGGGCGGTTTTCGCGAAGGAATTCTGTCCCTACCCAGCGATCGGACAAACATCGGCTGATATCGGATCGGCTCGCAAGATTGCTACGAGAGAATTATGAAGCTTCGCGACAAAGCCTCATCTTCCTCAACCGGCGCGGATTCTCCAACTTCCTGCAATGCACTCTTTGCGGTCACGTATTGCGCTGTTCCTACTGCAGTGTAACGCTCACCTTCCACAGGGAGCAAAAGAGCGTTTGTTGTCATCACTGCAATTTTCACCGGCCTGCCACCCAGTTTTGCTCGGAATGCGACAATCTGACGCTTTCTGGCGTAGGTGCTGGAACCGAGCAGATCGAAGAGGCCTTGCATCGCCTGGTGCCCCGGGCACGAATCTCGCGCATGGACCGAGACACCACCAGCAAAAGAGGATCTCATGCGACGTTGATTCGTAGCTGGGAAAGAGGCGAGATCGACATCCTGGTTGGTACCCAGATGATTACCAAAGGGCATGATGTCACAGGAGTGACCCTCGTAGGCGCTCTATTGGCCGACCTGTCGCTGAATTTGCCGGATTTCCGCGCAGGAGAAAGAACCTTTCAGCTGTTGAGCCAAGTCGCAGGCAGATCGGGTAGAGGCGACGACCCGGGAACCGTCATCATTCAGACATATGCGCCAGATCATTATGCTATTCAACACTTAATCAAACATGAT
>Ga0137359_10004110_pt1 | contig 11891 bp, 9 predicted proteins | sample Mad1_40_16metaG_FD_108281 | JGI IMG/M metagenome (GOLD analysis project Ga0137359, IMG submission 108281) | Vadose zone soil microbial communities from Angelo Coast Range Reserve, California, USA - Mad1_40_16 metaG | ecosystem: Environmental > Terrestrial > Soil > Vadose zone | place: USA... | reverse complement strand
TTCAGACCGCAACGCCCGCGAAACACGCCCGGAAACATGACCGGACCGCCGAACCGGCCCAGATTTCTCCGTCGCCGCCCGCGCCTGCCAAACCCCGATCGAAAAGCCCCCTCTCCGACCGGCGGCGTTGAAGACCGCTCTCGAATTGACATCCGACGGATTCACTTCGGCGTAGTGGCCCGTGAAAACAGCCGTGGAACGGTGGGCGTCGGACAACGCGTCGTAGCTCAATGTAGAGTCGGTCGAGACTGGCGGGCCACGACCGACGATGATGAACACTATGTCAACGCCATGACCTATGTGGGGCGGCGACCGTCAATCCGCGCCAAGTCTTCCAAGTCCTTCGTGCGTTGCCGTGCTCTGCGTTCATAACTGGCCTGGTTCTTGGTGCAGACCAAGCTATGGGGACTACTGCGGCGAAGCGTCGTGAAATTGAGGTCGGATCCGCTCTTGCGAATCGTGTTCTCCAAATGAGTGCGGTCGGCCTGCGGGGCCTTGAAGCTCCAGGTTTCGCGGGTGGGATCGCCGAGGAACCGGCTAAGCTCGCCGCAATGGCTGCACGTGCATGTAACCGTATCGGGTCGCATCCAGTCGCTGGGCGGCGCCAAGGGTTCGCCGCTGCGGGCCCTCAAATGAGCCCCGCAAGCGGTTCGCAGACGCGCGACCGCCGTCGTTTCGGCTCCCGCCGATCGGCCGAGTTTCAGCACCGCGGGGACCAGAACTGCGTCCGGGCCATAGGTCGTGGGCCAGGCCAGGAAGGTGTCCGCAGCGGCTCCGGCCAACTCCGAATCGATCCGGTCGAGAGCGGTCAGAACATCGACGACGATACCGGGCTCGATCGAGCGAGGCGGGCTCCAGGGTGTGGCCTGTGGCGCGCGGGCCGGATCGCCCGGCAAGGCTGCGACCAGCGCCGTGGCCGCCGGCAGGAGGTCCACAGGTTGCAGGACGAGCGGTCCCTGAGCCGCCGCTGTGGCGCGCGCCAGCAGATCACCGGTGCCGTCGAGGGCGGTCGCGGCGTTCCCGGCGACGATGCGTTCGAACAGTTCGACGACGCGTCGTCGTGGCAACAAGCGGATGGCCAGCAACACGCCCTCGTTGTCGTCCCGGCCATAGGCGCCGGCAGCGGACACATCCGCCAGGAAGCTCTCGATACGCTCCGCGTCGCCGAGCCGGCTCAGCAGAGTCAGCATCGTGGTGGCATCGCTCGGCGATTTGGCGGGTCGCCAATGCTTCATCGGCCAGGAAGCTAGCATGTGGCCAGAGAGTTCGTGCGCCTGCGCCCATAGCACCGACTGATGGTCCTCGCCGCTGGCGGCCCATCGTTCCGACAGATCGGCGAAATAGAGCAGGGTGGCTGGCAGGCCTCCGAGGTTGACGATGGCGAGCCGTCTGCTGCTCGGCCATAGCACCAGGGCTGCCTTGCGGTAGCTGCGCTCGAACGAGGCCCCTTCATTGCCGGTCGCCTCAAGGAAGCTTTCATTGTCGGGGGTCATGTCCTCCAAGGCGTCGAGCGGCGATACCTCCTCCGAGTTGAAGGGCAGAATTCCCAGCGCCGAGGGGCCGCCGTCGGGTCGGCGCCAGTCGGACAAGGTTTCGCTGCGATCAAAGACTTCGACCACCTCGAATTCCTCGTCATCCTCATCGCCATGATGTCCGCGGCGGTATGATCGATAAGCGCCAGTGTGTTCGGCGCTGCCGCTTTCTTCGATGGAAACCAGCGCCAAGTGGAGATCGCAGCCGGCCGCTTGGGCGGCGGCCTGAAGCGTCGTTGCCCTGGCGGCATCCGTCCCTTTCAGAGCCTCGAATGATAGACTGACCTGGGTATAGGCGTGTTCCAGGGGATATATTAGCTTTTCCGGCCGGCGGTCTTCGGTCCGATCCTCGTCTCCAGCCCATTGACGCAGAAGTACGGTCAAGCGGTCTCGTTCGGCATCATGGCTCGGCGGCCTTGGCGCGTCTCCAGGTCCCTGGCGTGACAGGTTGTAAATGAGAGTCAACCAGCAGCCCGAGGTCACGGGCAATACCTCATGCAAGCAGTCGGCATAGAAGGCGGCGAAGGCCGCTTCCGACGGGTCGGCACAGCGCAGGTCGAACCGGGCCTCGCGATCCTGGTGACGAACCACGAGTTCACCGCCCGAATAGATGGAAGAGAGCACGACGACCAGCGTGGCGAACATCCCAGCCGTCTTCTCGGTGTCGCGATGGCTCACAAAGAAGCCGCCCTCATCGTACACCAGAAGCTTGTAAAGATCGGCCGCGACCGGTTCGCTCACGCCGAGCCCGTCAGCGACGCGATCGACAATGGCCGCCAGGCTCCTGGCCCAACCCCGGCCATGGATTCGGACCTTAGCCGCATCGATCTGCCAAGTCCGCCGCACCTCGGTGTCAACCAGGGTTTGATCGCCGCGACCGAAAGGCGCGCGTTCGGCGACGGCGACCAGTTGCTCGGCCTGAACTGGCAAAAGCGGCAGGGCGATAGGACCGACACCCTCAACCTCCAGGCCTGGCGCGAAAACTTCGCAGACACCGACGGTACAAAAATCACCAGGATGCTCGATCCCGTCCAGGAGTCGGGCAAGGTCGGTGGCGACAGATGACACGCGTTATCCTCCTTCTGTCATGCCACGGGGTCAGAACGGGCTCTCCCGCCATCAGGCGAGGTGCTTCTTGAAGAAGGCGATCGTGCGCTCCCAGGCCAGCTTGGCCGCCGCCTCCTGGTAACGCGGCGTCGAGTTATTGTGAAAACCATGCTGCGTGCCGGAATACATATACATCTCGTACGGGACGCCGTTCGCCTTCAGGGCCGCCTCAAAGGCCGGCCACAGCGCGTTGATGCGCTCGTCGCTCTCGGCGTACTGGATCAGCAGCGGCGCCTTGATGTCCGGCACCGCCTTGGTCTCGGCCGCCGCGCCGTAGAACGGGACGCCCGCTTTCAGATCGGCGCCCAGCGCGACGGCCAGGAAGTTGGTCGTGCTGCCGCCCCAGCAGAAGCCCGTGACGCCGAGCTTGCCGGCCGACAGCGCGTGCGCTTTCAGATAGCGCGCGCTGTTGACCATGTCCGTGCGCAGCTTGCCCTGATCGAGACCGGCCTGGAGGGTACGGCCGTCGTCGTCGTTGCCCGGGTAGCCGCCGACCGGCGACAATCCGTCGGGAGCGAGAGCGAGGAACCCCTCGGCCGCAACGCGGCGGGCCACGTCCTCGATGTATGGATTGAGCCCGCGATTCTCGTGAATCACCAGGACGGTGGAGAACGGCCCGGGCCCATTCGGCTGCACCAGGTACCCACGCATTGTGCCGGAGTTGCCGCCCGGGGACGGGTAGGTCACGTAGCGGGCCTTAATTCGCTCATCGGTGAAGGAGATCGTCTGAGCCAGCGCATAGCGGGGTAACAGCGCCTGCGCCATGGCCAGACCGCCGATCGTCACCACGGCAGCCCGCTGCAGGAATGCGCGGCGATCGATACGCCCATGGCAATATTCGTCATAGAGATCGAACACGCGCTGATCGATCTCGCTCTGGGTCAACCCCGGCATGGCCTCGAGTGCGAGACTTGACGGCTCTGTATTCGACTGTTCAGTCATCTTTCGACTTCCTCCGCCTGGCCTGCAATCGCGCCCGAAGTGTAGCCCGCGGAAACGGTGTGGGCCAAGGGCCATGGTCCACCCGCTCGGAGCATCAGGTCAGCTGCTCTTGAGGCGACTGCGAACGATGGTCATCACTCCCTTTGCGATCGCCTCGAGTTCGTCCACCGCCTGGCGCAAAGGCATGCCGGGCGGACGGGGCTGGAAGATCAGTTGATCCAGTTCAAGGCGTGGCTGCCAGGCGATGATTTTTTCGGCGATGTCCGCCGGCGTGCCGAGGAACCAGCGACCCTGCATGAAGGCTTCGGACAGATAGAAGGGATTGTCACCGGTCAGTGGCCTGCGTTCGCCGGTCGCGACATCTACGTAGGTGAGGCCGGTTCGCTCGGGCGCGTACTGCACGCGATAGACGTGATCGATATAGCGCTGATGGCGGCGCATCGCGTCGGCTGCCGAGTCTCCCACGAGGATTTCGCGCATCAGCGCGTGAGGGAGCCGCCCGGCGTCCTGCCGCGCCGCCTCCTCGTCGAAGGACCGGACCTGCCGCACCAGATGCTCGAGTTCTATCAAAGGAGCTACCAACAGACCGGCGCGATGGCGGACGGCGCGGGCACGCGCGGCGGGCGCCGCCGCCCCGACCCAGAGTGGCAGCGGGCCGGGCCTGACCGGCGGTGGGCGCAGCAGGCCGGACTTCACCTTGAAAACGCGGCCCTCGTAGTCGAAGCGCTCGCCGTGCCAGGCATGGCCGAGGATATCGAGCGACTCCTCGAAGGCGGCAGTCCGCTTGGCATAGGGCCAGCCGAACATTTCGAACTCGGCGGGGCGATAGCCCTGCCCGAGGCCGATTTCGACCCGCCCGCCCGACAGGTTGTCCAGCACCGAGAGATCCTCCGCCAATCGAAGCGGATGACCATGCAGAGGCGCCAGCGCGATCGCCTGGCCGATGCGGCAACCGGGAGCGGCGACAGCGAGGGCAGCGCCCGCGACCACCGGCGAAGGGCAGTAGCCGTCGGCTTCGCCGTGATGCTCGCTGACCCAGATCGAGTCGAAGCCCAGGCGATTGGCCTCGGCAGCAAGCTCGATACCCTCGCGGTAGGATCTGTCCCAGGGTTCGCCGAGTTCGCGATGGACCTGGAAGCTGAAGGAGATGCCGAATTTGGGAGGCGCGGTCATGAACGTTCGACCTTCGACCTTGGGGGTGAAGCAAGCGGCTCAGCAAGCCCTGCGCAGACATAAGCGTCAATAGAACTGGAGTGGGCATTGCGCGGAGAGAAGTGGACGGTCAAGCTTTTGACGGCGACCAGTTGTAAACCCGCTGCAGGTTCTCGCCCATAAGAGGCTGGGCATTCTCGGCTGCCCAAACCTCGCGCCGGACGTCAGCTCGCGTCCAACTTGCCGGTCCAGCGGTTGCGTCCCGCCCAATAGGGACAATGCGGGCAAGTCCCCCCGTGCGGATAGTCGATGCCCTCCTCGTGGGGGCAACCGAAAATTCCCTTCATCATCGCCACCGAGTGCACCTTGTGGTCTCGAAGGAACAAGGCGACCTCAGCGAGAACCGTCCCGTCCTCTCGTATGTCACCGGCTTCGACAATCCATCGACGCATCTCGTCCGGTTCGGCTTCTGGCGCCGGGAGAACGCCGACTGCCACCTTGGTGGCGCGCTGGTTATCGGGGCCATAGAAGGCGACGGTACCGACGGGGTAGCCTTGAATGCCCCTCTTGGCCTTCTTCTCGAGCCATCTCCTTGGTTGCCACCCCAGCTTCATGATCGCTCCTCGCTTCACCACATGAAGGTCGAACTGCAACTTGCCGATATTGTGGCACGCCACAACCTTGACAAGCCCCTCCACATTTCTCCACGCGCATATCCTTGCGATCGGCGCTCAGCGTCAGGATTTTCTCGGGCTCGGCCGCTATCGGCATCTTGCTCACGTTTCCCTCTGGCGATTGGAGAGCAGGCTATTTCCGGGAGGAGTCCTGTCCAATTGAGGACAGACCGCACCTTCAACCGAGGGTACGCCCGTCATCCACCGCGCGAACGAGAAGTTCAACGCCACAATCTTGACACTGGAAGACCAACTTGCCTTGGCGCTACATCGATAATGAGTGTTGCTCTACTGTGAGTTGCCTCATCGACGAGAAGAGGATGATGCCATGGCGCTGACCGGGCAGCGGCCTCCTGCGGCGACGTCCGCCGCCGCTTTGCCGGCACAAGACTTCGGTCTGGCCGACGTTGTGGTGGCACTAACCGAACAACAGTGTGCTTTCTTCCACCGCGAGGGTTATCTCGCTCTGCCGGCGATTACGACGGCAAGCGAAGTCGAAAGGCTACGCACCATCTATGAGCACCTCTTCGAGCAAAGGACGGGGTGGAAAGATGGCAATTACCTGGATTTTGCCGGTCCCGACGGCGGCAGTGCCCATCTCCCGCAAATCCTCATGCCGTCCTTTTACGAACCGGCCCTCAGGCAGACGAGGCTGTTTTCGAACTGTCTCGGCATTGCCAGGCAGCTCTTGGGGCCGTCGGCGGAGTTTGTCTTCGACCACGCCATGACCAAGCCGGCACGCGGCGGCTTGCCGACGCCGTGGCATCAGGACAAGGCCTTTTACACGACCCAGACGACTCATGAGGCGATCACCTTCTGGGTCCCCTTGCAGCCAGTCACAAGAGAAAGCGGCTGCCTTCGCTTCATCCCGCGAAGCAATCACGGGCCCATACTCAGTCATCGTCACTTGAATAATGATCCGCATGTCCACGGCCTTGAAGCCCTGAACGTGGACGAGAAAAAAGCGGTGTCCTGTCCTCTCCCTGCGGGAGGTGCAACTATCCATCACCACCGCACGCTTCACGGCGCCGAGGCGAATGTCGCCGGCGAGCATCGCTGGGCTTATGCCATGGGATTCGGCATCAAACCTCCTGTCCCGACCGTGATGCGCGAGTACACATGGAACCGGTCGGTGCTCACGGACCGGGAGTTGCGCTATGTCTCGTCCCTTAACCGATGGGGGCGGCTGAAATACAGGCTTCGTTCAAGGTTGGTGTATTGGGGTTTTTGGTAGCACGGAGCATTCAGTTCTCGGGCGGGCACTTACTGGATTGATGATGCCTGTCGATCAGGGATGTAGTCGGCGAGCTGCGCGGAACGCCCTTGCTCGCGAGGGCTGTATGAACGCGACGGCGAGCCCCACCCATGACGGTTGATATGTCGATGTCTTGGTGCCGAGTCTCGATCCCGCTAGCTTTGCACGGAATATTGCGTAATGGCGATACCAGCGACGATCAACGCCGCTCCAAGCCAATAGGCAGCATTCACCCTCTCGCCGAATATCATTGCACTCAGAAGCGGAACGATGACTACGCCCGCGGACACCCATGGATAAGCCTGCATGAGGGTAACGCGAGAGAGAAGCCATACCCACAAGACCGTTGAAACCGCGTAAAGACTGATTGCTGCATGGAATGCAGGCAACTGGGCAACACTCAGCAATCCATCGAACAGTGGCATCCCGCGCATCGACAGACCGGCTTTTTTGAAGAGCAGCTGACCGACAGCCAGCATGGCAGAGAAGATCGCCAGACCGATCAGATTGGAGGTAGCAAAATTCATTGTCACCTCAATGGTTGGTCATATCGTCGACTACGCGCGGACATGTACTTAATTGGTGTCAAGTGGATCACCCGCCCTATTATTCTGCAAGTCGCGCCGCAGCGACGGCTCCCGGTCGAGTTTCATGGATTTCAAGGACATTTAGGACAAAGGCGCCGTAGGCGATCTCAAAGGCAAGCACGATGCAGGTGGCAGAGGGAATCGCAAGGCGCATGGTGTACGCGGGCTCGAGCATGCCGAACGCGACACCACTCCAGGAACTGAGCGCCAGCACTACGAGCGCAAAGCCGATCACCAGCAAGATAGCGGCGGTAACGAGCCCCCTTTCGATCGTAAGAAGACCGATCAAGCGGAGAAGTCGGGGATTAGGCGTTAGGATACCTTCATGCATACCGTGGACATTGGCGAACGCCCAAAACTCCAGCGATTGGACACCGACTACTATTGCCATGGCCGAGTAGAGCAAGGTGTGAATGTCGAAGGTAACAACGCCGATCCGCCGAGGCTCGGGCAGAAGCCATGCCGTAGTGAGAATACCCGCAATGGACAGGAACAGTCCTGGATAGAGAAATAGCCATCGCGGGCTGAATAAAAGCAGGAAGCGCAAGTGGCGCCAACCGTCGCGCCAGCTCCTCAGATGCGGTGGCCGAGACCGACCGTCGGGCGAGAGCGTCGTCGGAACTTCGGCGATATTCAACCCGTTGATCGTTGCCTTCACGATCATCTCGCTTGCGAACTCCATGCCGGGGGACTGAAGTCCGAGCGAGAGAATAGAATTGCGCGAGAAGCCGCGCAGTCCGCAGTGGAAATCGCCGCAGGGGCTGTTGAAGAAAACACGGCCGATGGTGGTCAACACCGGATTGCCGAGATAGCGATGGAGCGGTGGCATGGCGCCTCGTCTTATACCGCCCTTGAAGCGATTACCCATCACGAGGTCGCTGCCCTCTCGCAACTTCTCTACGAACGGATCGAGGTTGCTGAAATCGTAGCTGTCGTCGCTGTCACCCATTATGACAAAACGGCCACGTGCCGCACGAATACCCGCCATCAGCGCGCTGCCATAGCCCTTGGCGAGAACGTCGATCACAGTGGCTCCATGCTCCTTGGCAATCAGCTGGGATCCGTCAGTGCTGCCGTTGTCGGCGATCACGACTTCGCCGTCGATCCCGCTGCGCGTAATGTAGCGCAACGCCTTATCGATACAGCGTGCCAGCGTCTCAGCTTCGTTGAGGCAAGGCATCAGGACAGTCAATTCGTGCGAAGTGGTCATGCGCTACCCTCCAGGGAACTGTCAGCGCGCAGCGCCATGCGTACATCGCGTTGACGTTGGTAAACCAGGAGTGAAATTGCGAAAGCGAGGGGGGCGAGCCAGACGATGCGCGCCTGATAGCGCTCACTGACCATCGACAGGGCTCCAGTCGCGCCAGCATTGACGACAAGCGCGACCGCCACGACGAGGAGGAATTCCGCAAGGCCGGCATCGACGCGCGTCCTGAGCACCAGCGTCAGCGTCCCGATAATCGATAGAACTACCGTAATTGAATAGACGTAATTCACAGCTGTTGCGTCCAGCCGACCCTGCTGTTGCAAGGAATACATGTAATGGCCGATTTCTCGCGGAAAGAAGCGATGGATGACAGCAGCAATCGCGCTGCCACCATTCGTATCTGGCCAGCTTCCGAAATCCACACCCGCTCGATATGTCACCAATTGTGCGAAACCGTTCCCCAGCGCCGCAAGCAGGGTCTCTCCAGGATGCTCTTTTATTGCGCCATAGACGATATCACTGGCCTCCGTGCGAACCTCGTCGTGTGAGCCGACCGACCATACGGATCCAGCGGGACTCCATAGAAAGTCCTGCGCATCCCGCGGCAATGTCCGGTAGGCCGCACAGAGGTGCCATTTCCGCTCGCCACAATGATCGCGCATATATTCGTAAGCGGGCCCATCGGCGAATGAGCGGGCCAGGAGAAAGACGGGTCCATCCCGTGTGATAACCAGACGTCCCTTGGCAATCAGGTTGATCCCGACAACCGTGCCGAATGCAACCAGCGGCAACGCGAGTACCACAAGCAGCGCGGTTTTATGCGAGGGTCGACCGGACAGACGCAGTGCGGCAAACAGTGTCGCGAGCGCGAGTCCGAGGACGATGTGGGTGACGTGGCTCGTGAGCGCGACAAGCGCGAGCCCAATGAGGAAAAGCCTTTCGAGAGGTACGAAACCCTCCCACCCCCGAAAGAGCGCAAACATGACCAAGACGCAAATCGGCGCGAAAAAATCAGGCATTAATAAAGAGGCAAACCACGGCGCGGCCGTGAAGACCGCGAGGAATGCCGAAACCAGCAAAAAAGTTCGTTCTTCGAGGAACCCAAATATCCGCAGTGTCGCGCGTATCACATAGGCAAGAATGAGACCTTGGGCACCGACCACCGGCCAAAGGCTGACGCCGTCGAGATGAAACGGAATCATGAAGACTCCGTAGAAGATTGGCGACTCGCTGGGAATGTAACGACGGATGGCTCCGTCGAGGTATCTCGAACTATCGTTGAAGACGAGCGGATAGCCGTTCACTATCGCTACCCAGGCGAACATCATCGCCGAGAGCACAACAGCTCCAAGTACGGCAAAGCGCCGCCTCGCAGGCGAGGCTTCCATCAGGAGCACTGTGAGGTCCAACCGCAGGATCCCAACGACTCGCGACCACTCGCCGTGCGGGATGCCTGTCGGAATTCAACAACGAAGCTCGGTGGCATTCTGGGCCTCCGCTACACTCGTAGGCTACGATTAGACGAGTCGAGTCCACCGCCGTCAAACCAGACCGACGTGCGCACAGTTTTGTCACGACCGCTGCTAAAGCCGGTTCAGTGGTGTTCCGCGGGAGCTGCGATCCCGAAGAAGCGCGCCAGCACGGCGGACTTGCCGCCATAGATCTAGCGGGCGTTTCCAGCACCCTGCGCGATGATCGTCGCGCTCCTCGATTAGAAAGGCCGCGTCGGCAAGACATGAAGTCCGATGCGGAACACGATGGCGATGTGCTCGGATTGGTGCTGGTTCACGTCCGCCATCACCTGCTGGCACTCAGGGTCCGATCGCCGGTCAACCTGGCCAAATGCCTGCCATGCCGTGCCAACAGGCTCAAGGTGTTGCGTGTGGTTCTGCCGCAGGTGCGCGAGCGTGCCGCTTTCGTCTCGACTTCATCAGCCGGGAGTTGCCGGCCATACATCCGCGCGACTACCGCCGCCAAGCGACGCTGCTCTCGGTTCAATTGTTTGTTTCCCGCCCTGCAACCGGCGGATCCTGGAAGGCCCAGGTGCATAGGCAATGGAATGACCGCTCCGGCGCGGCTGCCTCGCCCTCAGTTTTCGACTCACCTATTGGGGCAGCAATGGCGGAGCGAGAGGAGCTTAAATCCAACGCTCTCCGATTCCAGCACGGCCCGCGCTGTTGTCTCATCCCTCTACTGCGCGCCGGACGCTTTCTGGCTAAAATATAGGCATACTTGATCGCTGTTGATCAAGACCTATGAAAATCGCGCGACGTACATCTCAATGCCGTCAGTCAGCTGCGCCGGGCGCTACGCGCGCCATATAAAACTAAAGAGCGCTAGCGACGCTTCCAAAGCACTTCGTGATTGCGTTCGCCGCGGTCTTCAACCAGGTGACGAAATACGTCGCGTCGCGCTCCAGGCCGAAGCTCGACTGGCAGAACAGCCAGCTGCTGGGCGACGACATTGTCGCATCGCTGAAGAAGCTGAAGGGCCAGGACGGCCCTGACCTTCTTGTCCAGGGCTCGAGCGACCTGCTCCAGACACTGTGGAGGGAGGGCCTGGTCGACGAACTGAGCGTGCTGATCTTCCCGGTGGTGCTCGGCAAGGGCAAGCGCCTGTTCGGCAATGGCGCAAGTCCTGCCGGGCTGAAGCTGGTCAAGCCGCAATCCTTCCCGACCGGCGTAATCGTGGCGAACTACCGGCCCGACGGCGCGGTCAAGACCGGCGACTTCCAGCTGGCCGAACCGACCGAGGCCGAGCTCGAGCGTCGGCGCAACCTGACCTGAGGGGCGCCAGGCTAACCACTCGTGCTGGGGTGCCCGGCATGACCGCCGAGCGAGCGGCGCCGGCGAAGCTTGCCCGCTCCGCCGGCGCCGTCGTTTGGCGCTTATTTGGCGCGAACGTAGCCGTAGCGCAGGTTCGAGGGCTCCATGGCCGCGAGCGCGTACTCCTTCTTGAGCGCCGCGAAGCGGTCCTCGGAAAAGGCCGGCGTCGTGGTGTTCTGAGCCGCCTTCAGCTTGATGTTGTACATCCGGGTCGCGTTGCCGGAGAAGATCAGCTGTTTGGTGGCGCTGTTGGCGTCGCCGAGCGGGGCAAACCCGTATTTCTTCCGCATGTCCTCCGGGATCTCGAGCCGGCGCATCGCCTCGATCTGCCACTGCGGTGAGCCGTACCAGACCGAATCGGTGCCCCACAGGACGTGGTCGGCCCCCATGCCCTTGATCAGCGTGCCGACCAGCGCGGCGCAGAACTTGGGATGCGCCACCGCCGAGTTGGCAAAGGACGTGCCGAGCTCGGCATAGACGTTGGTGACGCCGAACTTCTGCGGGACCTCGGCGAGGTCCGTGGCCCAGCGGATGCGGCCGGTCTGCTCGAACTCCGTCCACGCCTGGTCCGGCAGCTCGAAGGCCGGGCGCAGTGCGGCGTGATAGATCA
>Ga0137359_10004109_pt1 | contig 11892 bp, 9 predicted proteins | sample Mad1_40_16metaG_FD_108281 | JGI IMG/M metagenome (GOLD analysis project Ga0137359, IMG submission 108281) | Vadose zone soil microbial communities from Angelo Coast Range Reserve, California, USA - Mad1_40_16 metaG | ecosystem: Environmental > Terrestrial > Soil > Vadose zone | place: USA... | reverse complement strand
AGGGTGCCGTTGTGGTTGGAAGACGGTTTTCCTCCATTAGAAATCCTCCCTATGCTTTACAAAGCTAAGATGCAGCAGAGGGTTGCCCTGTGTAGGCCTATTCTCTGAAAAAGAGAATCCCGAACAAACCCAGCACTGCTGCTGCCACGATCGTCCAGAGGGATGCAGGAACGACATTATTCGAGGGGCGCGGTGGATTCTCCGGCAGGTTATACACCTCTGGCGCATCAAGTAGCAGAAAAAACGAATTCAAGCCTCCCTCGAGGATAGTGTCATCCACGCCATAGAGACGCGCCTCTTCAACCCCACGCTCGTGTAGGGTGCCCAGGCGCTCGCGGGCATGTGCTTTGAGCTGCTCCACTTCGCCAAATTGTATAGAATCGGTGGGGCACGCCTTGGCGCAGGCCGGTTCCATGCCATCTTTCAAACGATCGTAGCACAGTGTGCATTTGTGAGCCGTGCGGTCGCCATACTCATCACGCGCAATCACCCCAAAGGGGCAGGCGACGACACAATAGCCACATCCATTGCAAATATCCTGCTGCACGTAGACCGTGTCAAACTCGGTGCGAATAATCGCGCCCGTGGGACATGCCTCCTGGCAGGGCGCGTTGGCGCAGTGTTTGCACACGTCGCTCTGCATCAACCAGCGATCAGTGTTGAAAAAAGGTAATGCCGTCCCCGGTGGCATCATCGGGATAATACCATCGAGCTTCGCCTGTGCTACTTGGCCGTCAATGTTTGCACTGCCCCCGTTTCCACGGCCAATACGCTCGATAAATTCCACATGTCGCCAGGTGATTGCGCTCAATTGCCCCGTGTTATCATAGCTAGAGCCCGTCCAGGCCGGATCCTTGGCCGGAAGTTGATTCCACTGCTTGCAGGCAACTTCACAGGCTTTGCAGCCGATACACAGACTGGTATCTGTGAAAAAGCCCATCGCGGGCTGGGGCGGTAGCGGAGACTCTTTGCTACCTACCAACAGAGATGCCATTGCTCTTAGGGGAGATCTCCGGGATTGCCCTGACCGTGTAATACCGTGCAGAGTAGTTTCAACGGCCATAGAATCCTCCTTTATTAGATAAACGTAGGGACGCAGAGCCGCATCCCTCTATTTAAGGAAAGCGTCCGGGGCGCACATTACAGGTAAATGCCTTGGCCTCTTCAATACTCACGTTTGGTTCCAATACCATATGCGCCAGGTCATTGGTAATACTGCCGGTGCTTTTTCCCTGGAAGCCCCAATGGAAAGGTAGGCCAATCTGGTGCACCACGCGCCCCGACATATATAACGGGCGCATGCGGCGTGTCACCAGTGCCCGTCCTTCAATCTCGCCGCGCGGCGTACTGATGATCAGCCACTCCCCATGCTTAATCCCGCGTTCGGTTGCCAGTTCAGGGCTGAGCTCGGCGAACAACGTTGGTTGCAGCGCGTTTAGCCACGGCATCCAACGTGTCATCGGCCCACTTACATGATGTTCAGTCAAGCGATACGTTGTAATTACAATGGGATAGTTTGGATCACCTACCGCAGCCAGGCGGTTGTCGGGGCGGTCCCGGTAGTACTTCGCAGCCGGGTTACTTTGCTGGTGATACATCGCGTTGTGAACCGGCGACTCTGCCGGTTCGTAATGGGTCGGCAAAGGGCCATCTTTTAACCCTTTGGGAACGAAGAGCCAGCCCTTCCCATCCGGCTTCATAATGAATGGATCACTACCGGAATGCGCATCCATACCGACCGCTCCTGCTGGAGGAGTATAGTCAGGTGATCTGCTTATAGGGAAGTCTGGCACATCCACGCCAGTCCATTTTTTCTGCTGCTCATCCCACCATACGTATTTCTTGCGTTCAGACCATGGGCGACCCTGCGGGTCTGCTGAGGCGCGATTATAGAGAATACGCCGGTTAGCAGGCCAGGAATAACCCCATTGCAGGAACGTGTAACCGCCAGAGATACGCGAAGCTGCACGGTTGTTCCCGGGTTCTGGATAGACACCGCTGTAAATCCACGAGCCGCAGGCCGTACTCCCATCAGCCTTGAGTGCTGCGAATCCCGGCACATGTTGCGCATTGCGTAGAGTATAGGCACGTTGTGTATCAGCCTCCGTATCCGTTTGGGCTGGAGGACGTACATAATACCCGTTGAGTTCTTTCAACACCAGCAGCGCATCTGGCTCGTCGGGAATGCGTGATCCCGGCTCCGGCTCTTCACGGTCATAATCCCATGTTAATGCCTGCAACGGCTGATCTTTCGGTGCGCTGCTGCCGGCATACAGCTCTTTCAAACGCTTGCCCAGGTGGTAGACAAACCACAGGTCTGAACGCGCATCCCCGGATGGATCAACCGCCTTGTCTCGCCATTGTATGAGACGTTGAGTGTTCGTGAAACTGCCCTCTTTTTCAGTAGAGGCCGCAGCAGGCATAAGAAAGATCTCCGTCTTGATCTTGCTCGAATCAACTGGCTCTGTATCCGGTCCAAACCCTGGCTGCTTGTACCAGAATGCCGCCGATTCTACCTCGTAGAGGTCGCGTATCACCAACCAGTCTAACTGCTCTAACGCCTTGCGCTGCATATGCGCGTTAGTACTACCCGCCGCGGGATTCTCGCCGAGGAGCAGGTAACCATGTACCTTGCCATCCAGCATCTCGTAGCTGGTTGCCAGGTGTGAATGATCCCCAATGACCTTGGGAAGCCAGCGATAACAGTAATTGCCGTCTTCCGCGTTTGCTGCGTCACCATACCATGCCTGGAGCAGGCTCCTGATATATGTAGGTAGGTTTGACCACCAGCCGAGCTTTTGTCCCGATGTGTCAATATACTCCTGGAGCGTCTGCTGTGATAGCACATTAGAGGGCACGTCCCTCTTTTCTCCCCAGGTAGTAGCGGTAGGATGCTGTTCCGCACGCGGCTGGGGTTGTACTATCGCGCTAGGCTGTGGCATGTAGCCGGACAGCAAATCATATAGTGTCGGCACATCGGTTGAACCCTGAATGGACGCATGCCCGCGCAACGCCATAATCCCTCCGCCAGGACGGCCAATATTGCCGAGCAGTAGTTGAATAATAGCCGCGGCGCGGATAATCTGCACGCCTTTCGATTGCTGTGTCCACCCAACTGCGTAACAGATGGCGGAGGTGCGTTCCCGTCCGGAGTTCTCGATCAGCGTTTGTGCAACCTGCAACCATTGCGCGCCAGACACACCACAGACACTCTCAACCATCTCAGGCGTATAGCGAGCGAAGTGACGGCGCATAATCTGCAAAACGCAGCGTGGATGCTGCAACGTCGGATCGGTCAGCGGTCTTCCGTCTGCGTCCTGCTCATAGCCCCAACTGCTTTGATCGGCGTACGTCCCGGTTTCAGGATCGAAGCCAGAGAAGAGTCCATCGAGGTCTTCAGTATCGCGATAGTCCTCTCGGATAAGCGTTGCTGCGTTCGTGTAATTCACGACATAGTCGTGGAAATAACTTTTGGTCTCGAGCAAATGGCGAATAATCGCGCCCAGGAAAACGATATCGCTTCCTGCACGTGTAGAGACATATAGATTCGCCAGCGCCGAGGTACGCGAATAGTGCGGGTCTACATGGATAACCTTTGCTCCGCGCTCCCTGGCTTTGACGACATTGGCGAAAGCAATAGGATGAGCCTCGCCCATGTTGCTGCCCATAATCAAAATAGCATCACTATTGACAAGGTCTTGTGGAAATGTTGTGGCTCCGCCACGTCCCAGTGATGTACCCAGACCGGGTACAGTGGAACTGTGTCATATACGGGCCTGGTTCTCGATCGAGACAATTCCGAGCCCGCCAGTGAAGAGCTTTTTCATTAAATAATTCTCTTCAACGTCTAGCGTCGCGCCGCCAAGAGAGGCAATGCCCAGCGTATGGTTCACTTCTCGCCCATCGGGCAGGCGCTCCACGAATGTCTCGTCGCGCGTCTGTTTGATACGCTGCGCAATCTGCTCCATGGCCCAGTCGAGCGACTTGGGTTCCCAGTGATCGCTATAAGGCGCACGGTAAAGCACCTGGGTCAAACGGCTGGGGTTCACCGTGTACTGGAACGTGGCCGATCCCTTGGGACACAGTGTGCCGTGATTAATGGGACTGTCTGGATTGCCTTCTATATCAATGACCTGGCCGTCTTTGACATAGACATTCAATCCACAACCAACCGCGCAGTAGGGACAGACGCTGTGCACAACTTTTGCATCGCGGATACGTGGGACCTTCTCGCGACTTTCTGAACTGAATGGCTGTACTCGAGAGCCTACCTGCATGACCTGTGAGACGATTGATCGTACCGGTTCAGGCAGAAGTGTACGTTCTTGCATAGGACGCTAACCTCAATTCCAGTAAAAGATACCAGCTTCAGTTGCGGGCTGTTTCACAATGCTATTGTACCATCTTTTTTCCCCGCTAATGTCGGATAAGCAGCAAATCCATTGCGAAGTGCTACCAGGTTTATCAGACTGCGCCGTAAAACCCTGTGGCTTTAGCCGTGGGAGTCGTCACGGAATTCAACTAAGCAATAACCTTGATTACCTGTACCACATGGGTTATACTACCCACATGTTCCTATCTGACATACAATAATACATGCTGTAACGTTTTGAGAAGACCTTTGCCTGGGGGCAGATGGTCAGTGTTGTATAGGGTTACCCTTATGGTCGCCCGCTTATCCACAGAATATAGAAGGGTCTGGCGTTATTTCATGCAAGCACCTCAACCAGATAACCAGGAACCGGGAGATCCCAATTCGCCACGTTCCCCACATAAAATAACGAAGAAACGGAACATGTTGGTTCGTTTTGGTGTCCCTGCGCTTGTTGTGCTCCTGGGGGCTGTGTTCCTGGGATTTGTAGTAGCTCGTTTGGTGAGTAGCAACATGAGCCACTATAACACCCTGGAGAAGCCAATTAGCGATGTGCTGAATCTTGCAGACCAGCATGTTTTGCAATCGGTGACAATTAATGGCGACGATATTTACGCTATAAATAGAAATGGTCAACATTATCATGCCGTCAAAGAGGATGGGCAGTCCATTACTGAGATCTTCCGGCACGATGGTGTGACCGTCAATATCGATAATGGGCAACAGGCTCAGTGGACACAGGTGGTGGTAGACATTTTATTTATAGGTGTCATCGTAGGCGTTCTCTATCTCTTCTTTAGACGTGGCGGCATAGGTGGCCAGGCGAATGTATTTGCCCGCTCAAAAGCGAAACGCTTTAATGAGTCTCGTCCCTCGGTGCTCTTTAAAGATGTCGCAGGCGTCGAAGAGGCCAAGGTGGAACTTCAAGAAATCGTTGAGTTTCTCAAGTTCCCGGCGCGCTTTATCTCCATGGGAGCGCGGATTCCTAAGGGAGTGCTTCTAGTGGGTGCTCCTGGAACAGGAAAGACGTTGATCTCACGTGCAGTGGCGGGCGAGGCTAATGTGGCTTTCTACAGCATTAGCGGCTCTGAATTTGTAGAGATGTTCGTAGGTGTTGGAGCTGCGCGAGTGCGCGATCTTTTTAAAGAGGCTAAAGAACATGCGCCATGCATCGTCTTCATCGATGAGATTGACGCTGTAGGCCGCCAGCGAAACAACTCTGGTGTGGGTGGTAATGATGAACGTGAGCAGACGCTCAACCAGTTGCTTGTTGAATTGGATGGCTTTGATAAACATACGAATATTGTTGTCATTGCAGCTACCAACCGTCCTGATGTGCTTGATCCTGCGCTGCTGCGCCCAGGGCGCTTTGATCGCCAGGTGATGCTCGATAAACCCGATATTCGCGGTCGCGTTGCCATCCTCGAGGTTCATGCGCAGGGCAAGCCGCTTGCAAACGATGTCTCCTTGATGGACCTGGCACGCCAGACCGTAGGTTTCTCTGGCGCTGATCTCGCCAATCTATTGAACGAGGCCGCTTTACTGGCAGCGCGTCGCCACCAGGATGTCATTTGCAAACCTGAACTTGACGAGTCCATCCTGCGCGTCATGGCGGGACCCGAACGCAAGAGTCGTTTGATCACTGAGGCTGAGAAAGCGATTATTGCCTACCACGAAGTCGGGCATGCTATTGTCATGCGTTCCATGCCGGGAGCCGATCCCGTACAAAAGGTGACGGCCATTGCGCGAGGTATGGCCCTTGGCATTACGGTACAGGCACCGGCTGAAGATCGCTACCTCATGCGTAAGTCAGAGTTGCTGGCGAAGATGGCTGGAGCAATGGGCGGCCGCGCCGCCGAGGAGATCATCTTCGGTGATATCACGACAGGCGCCAGCCAGGATATCGAGTATATCACGAATATCGCGCGGCGCATGGTATGTGAATTTGGCATGAGTCCAGTGGGTTTGATTGCGTTCAAGGCGGAACCCGATGGCACTTCTACTATCAGCGCCGAGACTGCGGCCAGGATTGATAAGGAAGTGGCACTGCTGGTCGATCAAGCCTACAATACTGCGCTTAACATTTTGCGTGAGAAGAAAGATAAACTTATCGCCATTGCAGAGCATCTGGTCGAGGTCGAAACAATCGATGGCTCGGAGCTCGACGCGATGTTATTTTCGACATGACACGAACATTTATTGCTCTCGAATTAGATGAATCCCTCCAACGCTTTCTTAGCGATATTATACGCCGGGCGGCCCAGGAATTACCTGATTTGCGCTGGGTCGACCCGGCAGGGATTCATCTGACATTGGCTTTTCTTGGCGAATTGACCGATGAGCGACTGGCGGCAGCCATCGATGCTACCCAAGCAGCTGCACAACAAGCTGTGCCCTTTGAGTATCGGCTCAAAGGATTAGGAGTGTTTGGCTCATCTCTCCAACCTCGCGTGATCTGGATGGGCGTTGAAGATCAGCCATCAGGGCAAGTGCAGGGATCACCCTTGCAGCGACTACACCGTGTACTTACTAAAGGGCTTGAGCAGCAAGGCTTCGAGGTTGAAAAGCGGCCTTTCTCACCACATCTCACGCTTGCCCGTATCAAGCAGCCTCTCTCTCCCTATGAACAACAATCCTTGCAGCGCCTGCTCCACAGTAAGCAAGCTGGCGCATCTTCGCCCCTGTATCGTGTCAATCATGTAAACGTTATGAAAAGTGAGCTTTCAAGAGCGGGCGCAAAGTATACCTGTTTACGAGAGTTTGGCCTCGTCAATTCCAACTTGCAATAGTAGTGATAGGCGGCAGTCGCTAACACCTCCATAGCAAAATCGCACTGTCATGGTTGAGAAAGCTTGACTTGCCGGCTCAATGAAGAGCTTTTCGTACTTATGCGATAATATTTGTGGACAAACCTGGTAAAATAGTAATGCTCAGTTCCCGCTACAATGGCTGGGTTGCGAGCGGTCTTATTTCGAGTTTCATCTATAGAAAAGGATTCCAGCATTGATACTCGTACCACTACCCACTACTGTTGCTGTCTTTACGCCTGCTACCTCGGCTAATCTCGGCCCAGGGTTTGATACCCTTGGCCTTGCGCTACAACTTTACAACCGTTTTGATGTAGAAGTAGTGGATGGCGATCCTCAATGTCCGCAGATCCTTGTGCAGGGAATATTAGGAGGCGGGCTTTCCAGCGGGCCGGATAACTTGTTTTTCCGCGCCTTTGCTCTGCTTTTCCAGCGCGAGCAGGTTGATTTACCCGCGGTGAAGATACGCATGTCTATCAATGTCCCACCAGGCTGTGGTCTGGGCAGCAGCGCCACCGCTGTCGTGGGAGGCCTGGTAGCAGCAAATGAACTCTTACGTGTCCAGGGCCTGGCAGTGCAGAAAGAGGAACTTTTAGCGCCAGCAGTTGAGGTTGAAGCGGGCAATCATCCCGATAATGTTGCCCCGGCATTACTGGGTGGCCTGGTCGCCACTACAACGATGAATGGGAAGATCCGTGCCGTGAAAACGCGCTTCCCTGATGTATTGAGAGCGATCATTTTCACTCCTTCATTTCCTATGGATACTGTGGCCGGAAGGAAATTACTCCCAGCCACGTATTCCAGAGAAGATGTCACCTTTAATACAGGACGAGTAGCTCTCCTGCTGACAGCATTACACACGGGGCGCTATGATCTTATCGGCGAGGCGATGCAGGATCGCCTGCATCAACCTTACCGCCAGGTGCTGTTCCCGGCTATGCCTGATATTATCAATGCTGCTATAGCCGCTGGAGCGTATGGAGCCAGTCTTTCCGGCGGTGGTTCATCATTAATTGCCCTTGCCGGCTCCAATTTTCATACTACATTGCGAGCAATGCAGGAAACTGCCCGTTCATTAGGTGTAGATGGAACTGGTATGATTTTACGTGCAGACCAGGTTGGCGCAAGAGTACTGAGTACCGCGCAGGACCGGAAGCGCAAGGATAATAATTATCGCTCTTCCTCCATTGCTCTTCATTAAGAATACAGGATACTTCGCGTAGTTGAAAGGATATCACTACCCATATGGGAATGGACCCTGCGGCTCTACAGCCTGATCAATCGCATAGTCTTGTGCCGAGCCACGAGCTGGCTGCGACTGTTTCTTTGCGCTGCGTGGAATGCGCTGCTCTCTACCCGGGAGTAGAGCATCAGCCGCGCTATCGCTGCGATTGTGGGGGCGTTCTGGATGTCGAAATGGCACTTCGACATCCTGGGCAGCCACCGGAAACTGCTCTACAAGACGCTTACGAGGCGCTCACTGCTACTGAGAGTGAATTTGCCCCCCTGACAGGCGCACATTGGAGGCAGCTTTTTGACGAACGTGCCTCGCTTCCTCAGACCTGGCCTGCAGGTACCGGCACACGGGCACTCGATGCCAGTGGCGTTTGGCGTTATCGCCAACTCATCCTACCGGTTCCCGAAGCATACATCGTCAGTCGTCCTGAAGGCAACACAGGGTTGTATCCTGTTGGCATAGAAAATTGCGGAGTTGACCGCGCCGGTCACCGGCAAATTGGATACTATGCTGGCCTGGGACAACTCTTCCTGAAGCATGAGGGCGAAAATCCAACGGGAAGTTTTAAGGATCGTGGTATGACGGTTGGGGTGTCCATGGCTCATCTACTTGGCGCGCGTGCCGTGGCCTGCGCTTCGACTGGCAACACTTCTGCATCCCTTGCATCGTATGCTGCCCAGGTTGGATTGCCGTGTATCGTCTTCTTGCCTTCAGCTAATGTCGCAGGTGGCAAGTTAGCACAGTCGCTGGCGTATGGTGCTACAACCATACGGATTGAAGGCGATTTCGATGATGCCATGCATTTAGTCGAGCAGGTTTGCAACGAACTTGGTATTTACCTGCTCAATTCGCTCAATCCTTATCGCATCGAAGGTCAGAAGGCAATCGGTTTCGAGTTATTGCAGCAGCTTGATTGGCAGGCTCCCGACTGGCTTATCCTGCCCGCTGGTAACCTGGGCAATACCTCTGCCATTGGTAAAGCTTTTCGCCAGGCTCACCAGTTGGGTTTGATCAGTCATTTGCCCCGTATTGCCTCCATTCAGGCCGCAGGAGCAAATCCTTTTTATCGTAGTTTCGTAAGCGGATTTGCTCAGAGGGAGCGCGTTCAGGCACAAACTATTGCCAGCGCTATCAAAATTGGTGACCCGGTCAGTTATACGCGCGCCCGCCGCGTCATCGAAGAAAGCAATGGTGTAGTTGAAGAAGTCACTGATGATGAAATCCTGGCTGCGAAAAGGATAATAGATCGTGCTGGTATCGGCTGCGAACCAGCTTCTGCGGCAACCCTGGCAGGCGCTCGCAAACTCGTGGAACGTGGCATTATCAAGCGAGGAGAGCGCGTTGTCGGTATTCTAACCGGCAATTTGCTCAAGGATAGTCACACTGGTATCCCTCAACCAGAACAAGGTGATGCAATAGAAGCAAATATCGAGTCGGTAAGAAAAACACTGGGTAATCTTGCCACTGGTAATGATGTCTAGAAAGAGACTGCCTCTGGCAACAAAACCTCATTGCGCCATTTGCTGTACTCTTTACACTTTCAGGTTGAATCGATAACCCTTACGTTTTTGTGTAGGCCAAATATCTCTTGCGGGTGCAAGACTGGCGTGCAATAATGCTTATGCAGGTCACTAGCGTATGCAATATAGGACTGCTACAATATGCTTTAGGGTAGGCGGTCTCATGAGCCGTATAGAGTGTACCCACCGCAGGGCATAGAAGCCTGTCACTTAAAGGGTACTCGAAGGGGGCTTCTTTGAAAAACCTGAGACGAAAACGCGAGCTGATTCCGCGTTGGGAGATGCCTTCTGATCCAGTCAAAGCCGTGTTTTGGTTTATGCACTGGCTCTTAAGAGTACTTGTGCGTTTCTTTTATATACTCATACTCGGAGCAGTCATCTACGAGAGTATTATAAATGGTATTGTTGGTTTTATCGGAACCTTGCTGGTTGGCCTGGGAGTGTGGGGTTTACTGGCCCTGGTCTTACTCGTATTTAATTTCAGCACCGGTGTCTCCACGGTTTTATCAGAAATGAACCGCATGCAACAAGGCTTTCCTCCACGTGCGCCGTTCAGCAATTTCACCAGGCCAGATAAAGACGATCGAGTTGTTGAAGGTACTGTAACTGACCTGGAAGAAGAACGCAAGAAACGCAGGCAAGAATGAGAAGAACAGGGGGATATAAGTGACTCTCGGTCGTCCGGCTTCACTTATATCCCCCCGTTCTTCTCTTCCCATAATCGTCGTACCTCATCGTTGGGAGCAGGCACATAAGAGAGCAGCAAGTTACCGCTGCCCTGGATGTAATAGTCACCTAGCGCCGCAGGTAGTACCATCGTCCGGCCACGGGTAAGCTTCTCTCCATATTCAAAAGCATCGCCATACCTCACCATTACCTCGGCCCCTAGAGAGGACAGGATGATGCAGCTTCCCCCGGTCTTGCTTTTCATGTAGCCATGAGGTACTCCATCCTGCTCAAAGATCAGTTCGCGTGTCACGAAATACTGGCAGGCTACCAGGCAGCGATCTCGGTAACCTTCTCCACTGGGAAGAGGTAGTGGCTGCATTTTGATGTGAGGGGAGCGGCCGTAGACTGAGACCTCCAGTGCTCGTTCAACGTGTAACTCGCGGGGAGTCCCTGTGGCAGTCAGGCGACCATAGTCGTACATGCGGTAGGTAATATCCGAGTATTCCTGTAGTTCGTAGAGCATTATGCCGTTACCAATCGCGTGGACGGTACCGGCTGGCACAAAGATGACATCGCCAGCAGAAACACTTACATCCTGAAGTAGTTTCTCTAACGTGATATCTTCGATAGCTTTCTGGACCTCTCTGCGCGAGGCGGGGGCCTTAAAACCATGAATGATAGAAGCGCCGGGGACAGCGTCCAGGATATACCAGAATTCCGTTTTGCCGAGTTTACCGTGCTCATGCTGATTTGCATAGATGTCATCGGGATGTACCTGCACCGATAGCTTATCGTTCGCATCTATAAACTTTGCAAGCAAAGGAAAGCGTTGACCCGCAATAGCCATTGCCTGCTGTCCAAGCAGCCCCGGTCCAAGTTCTTCGACAAGGGATCCAAGTGTCCTACCCGCATATGGCTCGTTCAGAGCAACAGTGCTTATCTCGGTTTCCCAGGATTCACCGATGACGACGTCACCAGGCGGAAGCTTTTTCCAGCCTTCACGCTCTAGTCGTCGTCCCCCCCAAAGCGTCTCATGTAATGACGCTTCTAGTACAATAGGGTGTAGAGTCCCCACAAACCCCTCCTAAAATAAGTATCTATAGCATTGATGATGTAGAAGCCCGGTGTATCCGACTCGCATGCTGCTCTTCTCACTACTAACTGCGCGATACATCGGGCCTCTTAAGCCAAATCGTCCAACAAATTAATGATCGATCAGGTCGCGAGCAATGCACCTTCGACCTGGCGACGCAGTTTGTCGCGCATCACGATGCCCTTAATGCGATT
>Ga0137359_10004105_pt1 | contig 11896 bp, 12 predicted proteins | sample Mad1_40_16metaG_FD_108281 | JGI IMG/M metagenome (GOLD analysis project Ga0137359, IMG submission 108281) | Vadose zone soil microbial communities from Angelo Coast Range Reserve, California, USA - Mad1_40_16 metaG | ecosystem: Environmental > Terrestrial > Soil > Vadose zone | place: USA... | reverse complement strand
GACAATCACACTCTGAAAAGGAAAAGGCCCAGTTACCGTAAGTGGGACCTCTTTGGGGACCCGCCCTTCTCTGTCTCTATGTTCGCTTTGCGCTGTCTCATCTTTTGTCGGACGTTTCTCTACCCTATAGGCTTCCCTGAGTGGTGCCTCGTATGTACATGTACTCTATCTCCGTGGGTTGCGTTGAGACGTGCTCTCCTGCCCTAAGTGCCTTGTACTTCTTTTCACCTTGCTATTTCCTTATGGGGTCTCGTTTGGTTACCTGTGCGGTTCTGTATGGACTTCGTCGTGTTCAAAAAAAAAGGACATTGTAGTTATCAATATGAGATGTACTATAGATGTCGTCGCACATCAGAATAAATCTTGACTAGCTGTTTGAATCTATTTTGCAAAGGCATCACGATGCAACCCGTATTCAAAGGTGTATTGTATCCGAGCATTGTGCATAGTATCTCTAATTTAACAATTGTTGAGCGGACGCGGCATGGTCTCCCGACGTTGGGCTTGGGTCCAAGTAGAGTAGGATAGATGACTCTATCTCATCTGGCGCTGGTCTTGCGAAAAAAAAGGGATGTTAAGCCTCTGTTGATATACATACACTATATGCGTGCATCCTATGTGCAGACCTCCATATTCACCGAATTATATGCGAGTTCATAATGGCGAGAGCCGTATCCCCGCGCTCGAACTGTACACCACCATGCTAAAAGTACTGTCCCCATGCGGGACGCCATCTACTGTCGGTTCGATAATATATGTCCCAGCCCGTAGCGAAACCTGCGCCGTCGCGGCACCCGAACGCGCGTCGGAGAATGCCCCGGAAGACGCGAGCGGTGCCCTGCCCATTCCTAGAAATATTGCCACTTTCACGAACACCGGCGCGTGGGGCTGCAAGCGAATCCTATGGAGTGATTTCCAGATGGACGTGGTTGGTTAGTCTCCATCGTTGCTTCATGGAAAGACGGGACGTACTTGACTTGGGCAAGTGTGGGCAGCTCGAGCGCGTACCGCGGGTCCGCGCCATTCGCCCTGCATGGACATCAGAAAAATCAGTTGAAAGTGGTATCGGCCAACCGGCGAGCATGGGAAACCGCGGAGATGGATGTAGAAAAGTGACGCACCATTCCCCGTGCACGGTCTTGGCGAACATTCCTGCGCCTTCTTGCGGGATTGGCTCGACTTCTACGCGGCGGGAGCTGCGCACGACCAGGGAGAAGGCGCCCTGGTGCGTAGGCAAAAAGGCGGACACGGCTAGAGTGAATTCGCCCTCTGAGCGTAGTACCCCCATTCGCCAGGTAGGTACGTGAGTTATAAGTAATCGCACGAAGTGCATGAGGCAGATGAGGATGCCAACGACGTACGAAGGAAATCGGCCGAAAATCGAGCATAGCCGTACTTGTAGGCGCCAGAAGTCGCGACGATATCACCCTGCACGAGGCTGTCGATTTGGGACCGTCAGCATTCAGGCTCTCGCGAGCCCATACATAATAAAACTCACTCGAAGACACGCTCGCCACGGCCCCAAATAGCAGTCGCGTTGACGGGCACGTCTCGTGGCGCGTGCAAAGCGACCTCGACCCGTGTCTTGGCCGATGGTCCCTGTTGCGTCGTTGGGGGTACGCGCAGTCGGTATTGCGGATTTGCCATGTACGTCGGTGGGGTGTAATTCCCGTAGGATGTCTTAGCCGTCAGAGCGCCAGTTACTCTGAGTTCGAAGGGAAGCTTGCGCGGCGTCTCGTCCCAGCGCATAGCCAGCTGCGAGTATGCGGTCACGGTGAAGCCGACGTCGTCGAAAGAGCCCTCGTATGAGGCGTATAGAGAGATCGTGCCGGGAGCACAGGAAGGGGGGACTGTAACCCGCACCTACGTCATGTCAGTTTACTAACTTCCATCCTTGCTTAATCGCACCGTACCAAGACATGAGTGTTATCAGTGTAAACGCCCTGTGTTCTGGCAGTACCTACAAAGCTCCTTGGAGCGTCAAGGTGGCCATCATCGTACTCGGCATGGAGTGAGATAAACTCGGAGGGTCGGCGAGTGTCGATGCGGTGCCGCGTTAGGAGTATCCAAACTTCCGCCGAAAAGCTTGAGTTGCCCTCGGGGCGGTCAAGCAGAAGTCGGAGTATCTGGTGAACAGCTACAACCAGGTAAGATTATGACTTGTGTGTGTCGGAGCTGGACGACACACAATCGTCTCTCTCAGCCTGCGATAGATGCAAGGCCTTCCAAACCCTAACAACAAACTAAATCGGAAGCGCGGACACTTGAATGTGTAATGGGGACATACCCGTGATAGAGAAGTCGGCATTTGAACATCCTGGGATTCCAACTGACGCACACACTTCCGAATAATGCGCAAACATCATCCCAGGCCACATTAATCACTCCTGGATAAAGGTGAAAAACTACTCATGCACAGCGAATAGAAGATACCTACGCCTCCGATCATCGCTTTCGCTCTCTAGAGACAACTCTTCAAGGAGGGCATCGACTTCAGGGTCATCATCACCCTTCGGTAACCAAGAGTCAAAGATCATCAACCACCGTGAGCCATCGTCTGTCTCTTTAACATCTTTTGATGACGTCAGGAGCAATCAACGCATAGCAATAGTAGTCTGACCTATCACTGGATAGCAGTGAGCAGGAAGAAGATTCATCAGTCCTTGATCAGTTGACGGTCGTTTGTCAGTCCCAACAGTCAGGATGCATTGGCCTGTGAGCGTATGAACTCGGGTGTAAAGAAGAACAAACGCAATATGCGCACCGTCACTAAATCCGCGGACAAGTCGTGACCATGTTTGCTCCCGCTGGAACGAAGGGCTGCAAAGATGAAGCACGTATCAAATAACTATTGAAATAGGCCCTACCTTTTGACTTCTAGGTAATCCGGTATCCACCCAGCCAGTGCACTAGAATACCATGAATCAGATGCTTCTACCTAACCAGAAATGTTCATACTGTATATCCGTGCTCGAGTTTCTGGGACGGCCATTAAGTCGCATTCACGAAGCTTGGGCGAGTGGGACTAACGCACGAGCCAGGGAAATCATATCCTCCCATAAGTTTCAGATACTGCGCATCAGAGTGAGCCACATGGCGGACTAGCATATACTGTTACCTACAGCTTTCTCGACTAGGGATGGCCATATGTCCTTTCTGCCCCTGCTTGTCATACACATGGGGTGTCCGTCCGGGCGACAGGGGAGGCGATCATCGATTACTAAAATAGCCACGAATTGTCGTGAGCCCTGGAGGCTCCCAGCACATCAAATAGGGAAGAGAATGCACTTACCAACCTAAGCATAAACAAATAGTCGAGATGAGAAAGGATGTGACCGATATTGGTACCCGGACATACTCGTCGATAGGCACCGTTAAATAACACTTTGAGTTCATATCCGCCTGTCGGAGAAAGGTACAACCTTCCGTCCGGCCCTCGGGGATGGAGTGAGGGCAGGGCTGCCTGCGAGTATCCGTCACTCCTAACACAACGTGTAGATTCTGGTAATGGTAGGGCAAACCTCCGAGTCGTGTGTCCGACAGTGGAGCAGACAGATGATAATGGACGCGCAGAGGGAACAATCGGCCACGATACGCTGCACGATGTCCTCAGGGCAGAGATCCCGAGACAATATCTTGGCATTGACGAGTACCTCCGTCGGTCGGCACCAAAGCACCCCAGCATCTTTCTGCTCGGGTGACAACTCGAGCAACCCATCTGGATCGCTAAAACGATGGATGTGGGCTCCCTCGTTGGTCGTGACTGGGGCCGCAAGACAAGCCCCCGCAAAACTGGCAAACGTACCTGAACGACGTCCCTGCCACATCGGTCCCTGAGGAAAAGAGACTCGAAGTACCGGTGTCTGTCCAAAGCGGGGCAACGACACGATTGACCACCGACCCCTTCTTCAACACAAGCTGCTGCTCCTCTGTGCGTGCACGTCGTGTGCCAAGTGCCAATCATATCAGCGATTACCGGAGCATAACACACATGCACGAACCCGGCGCAAATGGGTCACGCAATACCGGTGCCAAATCCTGCTTGACGGCTTTAATCCGCTCCGCACGTTCCAAGGCGCGTTCAGCGTCTTTGCGGGTCTGCCCCTGTGTCCGAGGATGTGTAGCCTCACGACTCGCGTTGAGGAACGCGGAGGCCGCTTGAACGTACAAGCGAAATGCGGTATCGAGATCTTTTGCGAGTTCGGCCTTCGCTGCGCGCGCATAGAGGTTCTAAACGGGACGGCGGTGTCGGTCGGAGGGGCTGGGTGGGAGAAGAGGCGATAATCGCACCTCGGCTTCGGACATGATTGGGACAATGTAGTCGTACAATTTGTCGCACGCGACCTGAGCTGAGGGCGAGAATTGGGAGCACTACGTTTAAAACTTTACTGGTCTTAGATGTGATGTGAGGCAAGACAGATGGATTAGAATAATGTTACTACGATAAAGTACGCCGCGTGCGAAATTTGCAGTGCATTATCGTATTGCCAATGGCTGCGCTCATTGATGGAATAAGTGACTGGACGGGATGGCAAGAGACGAGAAACTGATGTAGGTAAGTATGTATGTATGTATCTACTTCGCAGACAAGTGATATGCAAGGAAGGAAAGAGGGAGAAAAAGTTGTAACCTACTAATGCTATAAGTACCGAGCACAGAAATCGTAACTACTGACAGAGTGTGGCCGTAAAATTGGGTGGTGTGTACGTACATGTGCAAACAAAACCGGACAGGTAAAAGTAAAAGAAAAAAGAAACGAATCAGGGGCTTGTACTACAGCAAGGTGATAATCCAAGACAAAGTTGGGTGAACACAGGGATAGAAACGGGTCGAGGAGTGGTACAGAAGCACAGCAAGTGATTTTTGATTTGATTTGATTTGAGGGTATAGATGATATTCGTTGGGTCAAACACCATAGCGCTGTGCTAGGCGTTCTTGAATAGCGGGTGGGAATGTTTGTACCTGCGCACCCCAACCCTGCGGGTCATGGATCTTGAAACCCCTCAATATCCCCTGAAACATAGAGTTGAGCTCCTCGGATGGTTGGTTCCACCGAACGATGGCATTGCAAAACCACATCAAGCTCTGTAAATAGCTTCATCAGTATTGCCCCATAAACAGTACGCATACTACGTACCTTGGCAATGCCCATTGGGTTCACCTGGACGAGGGTGCACAGTCCTCGAAATGCCGAATCCTTTTCCTCGTTATCACGAATTTCGTACAGCGCTTGGCACCAGGCTTGAGCAAAGTCCGGTAATACCGGAGCAACCATGTGTGGGTGCATAAGTCCAATACGTCCTATTGATACCGCGGCATTCTCATGCAAGCTGCGTGGTGCCTTGGGGTGCAACAAGAGAGGCACAAGACGAGAGATCAGCGGTTCTACCCATTGCGCGAATTCGGGTTCATCTACGGAGAGAGCCCCAGTCAGCAAGGAAGGAGAGATGCCGCGCTTGACGGAATATTTACCGCGGCCATAACGTAACGCGACTTCCCCAACGGACCACGCGGCGTTATTACATGCTGATATGAACTCAACCTTTGGCTCAGGGTCAAGCTGAAGGATGAGCTCCTGCATGACCTGCGGCATGTGTTGTCGAAGGAGTGGGAAGCATGCCATTGCGAGATCACCAACGAGAGCATACGCAGACTGCCGCACTGGGGCTTGTGGGTGCTTCAAACACAGGACAACTAGCTGGAAAAATGCGGGCTGGTTATTCTCGATGAATGGTTTGAGCGCCATACCAAGGCCTTGAGTCAAGCCGGATAAAAGATCTAGAGCAACGACCAAAAACGTTTTATCCGGCTCATCGAGTTCTGGGTTCTGTTGCCAGGTTTGGTATTGCACGATGGATGTCCGCGCGATGTTAACGCAACGTTCGAAAACAGGACCAGAATACGGCAGGAAAGCAGAACCCATAGCAATGGTAACAGATGCCAAACACTAGGGATGAAATGGGGTGAGGTGCTGCCAGGCGTCACTGGACAGCATGCGCCATACCTCCAGCAGCGGAATGAGATCCTCGTCATCATCTTTGAGCTTGGACCACTTCTTGTTAAGCGGCGGCATCAGGATATCCACATACAGGGGATTCTGCAAGGCAGGTCCCACGGCGTCCGCCAACGTTCCGACAGCGTCATAGAGGATGAGCATGTTTTTGTGCTGATATTTGTCAAACGCAAAAACGAGATTACGCAGGACGGGCTCCAGGTATGGTGCGAGCTCAGCCCCAGCATCTTCCTCGAGGGTTGCAAAGGCGCTGCATCCGGCTTCCTGGACGCGTTTGTTGTTATCCAGAACCATGCGGAGAAGCTGGGAAGACAAAGACATATTAGTACATTTCACAGAAGCACAGAAGCATGCAGGAGAGAAGATATACGTACACCCTCCATAGTAGGAATAAAGAACTGCGCTCTGTGGTCTTCGGTGGTACCCGCGGTGCACCAGCTGGCATATCGCCCTAGTGTCCAGCACGTAATCGACCTAACAAGTGGCTGCACCAAGAATGGGGTCGGAAATGAAATCCGATCATCACGATTGAGGACAAACCTTTGGATCATTTAATGATTGAATCAAATACGGTATTAGCATTGGCAGGTGTGGCTCAACAGCTTCGATGCAACCTGATAACATTCATCAATGGGTGTGATTACTAGGATTTAGACCACACATACCTTCGGCTATGGCGCCGAGTGCGAGAATAGCGCTCTCGCGTTGCAACCAATCCGCATTCCAGAGTTTGTTCTTGAGGGGCTCGAGCAACACATTGAGAAGGTCCAATGAAAAGCGTACAGCGAGCACGTCAAGTGCCGCCGCCGCACATTTACGGAGGTTCCACTCCGTGGACATTTCGTCGGCGAAATCGTCATCGTCCATCTCATCTTCAAAATCGTCATCGTCACCGTCAAGCTGCTCCTCACCATATGCGCCAATCTTCTTCGGAGCATCAGGAACGACAGCAGAATCATCTTCGCGTTCCAGACCATGAAACTTGCCTCCGTAATGACGGGGCTTGATGTCACTCTCTTTGTCTGGCACTGCCGCGTCATCTTCCTCGTCACCTTCGAGCCATAGCAAGTCATCCTCGCTGTAAACCATGCAGTCGAGGAGGACTGGTGCTACGCGTGGGAGTAGTGGATGTAGGTACTGGGCCAATTCGGGGTCCTCAGCGAAAGTTAGCCAGAACTCACACGCCTCAAGAGCTACGACTTCATTTTTGTCCTTTGTGGAGAAAAGCATATACTCGGCAACGTTACCAAGTTCTGGCAAAAGTTTGTCGGGGCGTGACGCAAGGAGAAGGACAAGCGCTTGGCAAACGTGGCGGCGAACTTGGGGCTCCTCATCGGAGGCTCGTTTGAAAAGGCAAGCGATGAATGTGTCGATGTGAGCATAGAGAGCACTTGCGTTGATAGGAACGAAATAGGATAAACACGCCACAGCGTGCGAGCGAATTTTAGAATTGGGATGCTCAGTGAGCATGATAAACTTGGGAACCATAAAGTTGAGGGGAAAGGTCCCGTTGATCTCGACATCGAGCTTTCGGGGATAATCCTCGCATGCTTTTTCGAGAACGTTAAAGGCAGCCTAAGAAAATCAAGAAAGTTCAGCAATTCTAGATATCGAGACCATGCAATGAGAAGAGAGGATCCCATAGAAGATGAAAAAACCCCGTGTGGTCATGGGCCAGTTGGCTTATGTCATAGAATAAAGCAGGGCGGCAGTGACCGAAGCTATTTGAGTTTCTTTGCCTGGCCATATAATACTCATATCTAGCATCTGTCTTCCCGAAGTTTAATAACGGCAATCCCCTCCGAGGGGGGTAATAGCGCAGAGGGTATTTTCTAGCGCCGCAGGTAATCAGGGGGTATACCTCTCTCCCGTTCAACATTGGCAACACGAAGGAGGATGTGTCGAGTTGACTTTGACGGGATGAGGGCGAATGGCACAAGTGTGGCAGATGTCCCGTCGCGCAAAAAAAACAAACTAAGAAATACACACCTCTTGGTGGATATGATCCTGTTCATCTAATTGGTTGACAAGCAGCATGAGACATTCGGGCCAATTTTTCGGCTCCAGGATGCCGAGAAATGCAACGACGTCCTGCGCGGCCGCATTGCGAATCATATCACTGGGATCCCTGAATGCGTGCAAGATGGCGGCCTTGACAAAGGTAATGACCTCTTGGGAAGCACGGAGGACGAGGCGAGCATTATTCTTGAGGAGGTAACCTGCGATGGTCCTGATACGATCCTCCTGCTGCGTGAGGGCGGAAAGGATGTATGCTAGGTAGGCGATATAATCCGGGGCGCGCGTGAAACTGTTGAGTTTCTAGAGTGGAAAAAAAGGAATAATTTGCGGATGATGAATGAAACGAATGAACGATGAACTCACGTGGGTTATGTTGCGCTGGACGGTCTGATTCGTAGAGCTCGTAGATTCGAAGATGGTTGACAAAATTTCATCGAGGTCGTGCTGTTGTGGTGACCAAACGTTCATGGTGGAAAGTGCGTTCAGGCTTAGGTTGAGAGGTTCTCTCCCTCTCCCGTTTCACTCTCTTTATTCAATAAAGTACGCCAAACGCGTTACCCGTCACAATGTCACATTCATGTCACGCACTCCCGTTACGCCTCCGCCTAATAACGCGTCAGTCACGCTTCTCACAACGACCCGAGGCCAAGCTGTACTCCTAGCCACCAGAGCTGAACTGTATGTCACGAGCAGAACGCAGGTTTTGATTGTTATCATTATACCACTATCCATCCATCCCATCCTCAAAAAGGCTGGCGCTAATTACGGTACATCAAAGTATATTCTATTAGAAACAGAGTTTGCCCCCTTTATTGGTAATCCTTGCCCGGCATGTTGGTCCACATCCAAGTCTGAATCGTTGAACGGTGAACGGCTGGTTGAATGCTCGGCAATCCAAACTGCAGCCTGCCTGTAACTGTATGGACGGTATGGTTGTAATCTTCCTATCACCCGCTATGATAGCCTTTTCGTCTGATCATCTCAAATCACCTCACGCGTGAGGTGCCGATCACAGCTGATCAACAACGAAGCACAGTGCCAGGGCAAGCGGGGTGAAAGGCCCTATTGTTTAGCACTCCGCTACTTCGCTCATGTGGGGCAGTGTCGCGTCCAACCCAGAACCGTTATTGCCCCTGTACTAGTGGGTTTCATTGCTCTCACTAGCTTGCGCCCATTTTCAAGACGCGTGAGAGCGAGTATTGGTTATCACTTGGGTGGCTGTGGGGAGAATCCAGTGTATTGGCGTCGTCTTCTGAAAGCAAACCTCCCTTGCTCACCGGACGAACCATAATAGTTTGCGGCGTCGGCGGGGGTGACATACGAGTTAGGAGCCCATATGTCGTCTCTATGTCAAGTGTGCCACGGTTTCAACACTTCTTGACCTGTTGCCATCCCATATCAAGACTGCGTTGTCATTGTTCCCCATCACAGTACGGTCACATAGGTCTCCCATTCTAATTCGATCATATCGTAAGCGCGAGGCACATTGTGGTCCCTGGAGGTGCCTGCTGTCCATCTATCCAGTGAGCGGTGTGACCACCCCTGATCCGGGCTGCGAGACAGACGTCAGTCCCGGGCTAGGCACATCGCTTGTTGGATTAAGCATGTAAGCCTTGAGGAATGTCCGCCAGCTCGCCTTGGTCGGTACAAAATGACCTTGAGAAAAAGCATGTGTGAAGCGAAGTTCTCGAAGAATGTGTTGAGCGCACGAGGGTGCGCACCTCCGTCATGCATCTCCACTCGTTTCGCGTGAGATACGTCAACGAGCTTTCGCGATCGCTCCTCTACGACAAGAATGTCGTACTTTCCCAGAACGTGAAGGGTGGGCGTCACGTATCCCTCCGAAAAGACTGCAGCCGAGAGCGGACCAGCCACTTTGAACCCTGACACGGCGACACAGAATCGCCTTTGTAACCGCCCACCATTACGGTAGCAGCGTTAATGATGGACATAAGACAAGGCTGGGACGTGCGAAGACTTGGGTGACGTACAGAGGTGGGTGTGGGGGCTTGCCATCTACGAGGAATGGTGGATGGAGGTGCGGCCGCTCAAGCTACGCGACATTCCATCATCTGTTAGCCGCCGGGGACACTTGGTGTATAAAGGAATTTTCCGCACAAGAGCCGCTAACAAAGCCGCTAATCCCGCGCCTTGGCTATCGATGGACACCCCCATAAAGCGTGAAAGCAGGCATCAAATCGTTTCGTCCTGGTTAATTTACCCGTCGGCCGCGAAAATGCTCACCTGAAGCCGAAAACACCCTGCGAAGTGTGAAGAAGCGGAAAAAAGCTAAGCAGCACGGAACGAGCCCATTCGATGACATAGGAGACGGACCTCGAAGCGCTCGGTTCTCAATATATCGCGGAGATATGCGAGGCTCTCCTCGAGTCCGTCGGTGCGCGTACGCGTCAGGTCGGTCTTCCACCATCCCCGGGGGACCCTCGCGGGGTCATCCGACGTTGTGGATGCCTCTGCGGCCCCGAACGCATCCAGGGAGGTGACACCGTGCCCAGTCAAGTCGACGGGAAACAGCACATGAGGAGCGTCCACTAACACTGCACCGTTGTCGATTAGTTGTGACCTCGGGACAAATCGTTGCCGCGCACCCAGCTCGATGTCCTCGCCCAAGGTCTTCCGAAGAGCGGCGAGCTAAGCAGCCACATATCACGACTGAGCGCTGATGGACGCAGGATAGACTCACGCGTTTGCCGAAGATGCTGGAATTTTGACTGTAGCTATGGAAAAGCAAATTGACCTGATGCTAGGCATGCGTAGGAAGCACGGATGACGTACCCATGAAGCACGAGGACTTTCGGCGGTGCGGAAGAGACCGAGTCGGACATGATCTTTGCTTGTCTTTCTAGAAGCTGTCCCTGGTGGTGAGCTCGCGGGACTTTGAAGACAACAGAAGGTGGTGGTACCGGTGCGCAAAGTGGGGGTGTTGGGGGCGAGTTTAAGTCCTTCATCGCTTCCCCTCTCCAGAAACCCCAACTATCACAACATATATCGGCCCGATCCCCATTTGCATGGGTGCCGCCGCTCTTGTTCGGCTGAAGAGAGAGAACATACTGTATGCAGTAGGATAGAAACGTGGTATGGTGTACAATTACGTGACAACAGTAGGGGTCATATATCAAAAATACCTATCTATTCGCTATACCGATCATCTTCGTCCGAGACTTCTTTGACACGTTCGATAATCCGCCGCACACGCTCGTAAACTGCAAAAACAATGGCCTGCCCCGGAGCGACACGCAAAACTCGCGGTGTTATACCCTTGTAGAAAGAGTGAACACCCTCCTGGCGCCACATATCGGACGCGATCGACGTGATGCGTGCGATCGCTGACATACCCGTAGGGAATGATGCCTTTTGCAACCCTGTGTATCATTCCCATTTGAGCAAAGCGAGACGACATCTGACCAACTGTGACAGATAAACGATAACGTACGAGTTTTGATAGTATCTATCGGTGCATTGGAAAATGGACCCATGGCACCGGATATGAGACCAATGATCATATGCTGGTACGATGGAAGATCAACGAGTTCTGGCTGATGTTGATGCGCGAACTTCTTTAGTTCCTGATACGCGGTGAAATTCGCGCCTGAATAATCGTGCTGAGCTCGGATCATGTACACACATACAAGTCAACACACCCTGATTGGTCGCTTGCCGAAGGGCAGTGAGTGTCACACCACGATACAGCACGGAGAAACCCTCCGAGCGAACGATCTTATACACGGCGTGACCTGCATTGCGATACTGTGGCGTCTCCAAAGGGTCGGCTAAAGAGTGCATCTGCGCCTGCAGACGGATCTTGACAACCTCCATGGGGTTTACAACGAGGATGGCTTCTGTGGT
>Ga0137359_10004104_pt1 | contig 11896 bp, 7 predicted proteins | sample Mad1_40_16metaG_FD_108281 | JGI IMG/M metagenome (GOLD analysis project Ga0137359, IMG submission 108281) | Vadose zone soil microbial communities from Angelo Coast Range Reserve, California, USA - Mad1_40_16 metaG | ecosystem: Environmental > Terrestrial > Soil > Vadose zone | place: USA... | reverse complement strand
GGTTTAGATTTGCTGTAGCCACGCACTCTGCTGGAGTTCTTGTCTCAGACAACCGCCGATGAACTGAGCGCCGATTGGCTATTCGTATGAAAAGAACGTGTGAGCTTCACGCCGAACCCGAACAAAGGCGTGAAAGAGACCCGAGTGTCGCTTAATCCCCAGCCAGATCATGCGCCATTTGCAGTAACTCGCTGCGCCGAATACCGCCACAATCCCAGTGGTTACTCGGTTGTTGATTGCTTACCTCCATGTGCATGTACCAGCCTTTTTGATTCGGCCATATTCCCGACGTCCGGCGCGTGTTGTTGCTTGCCGGAAAAGGCTTGACGTCATCAATGTTGTCCGGCCAGTTGTTCGGGATAGAGAGGGGAATTCCCAGGTTCTTAAAGCAATAGGCGACGATCGCCACGGCGGGCCGCAGGGTCGCATCGTCAGGCATCCAGGAATGTGTCTTTGAGAGAGCAACCATTTCGATCTGAACATAAGGAAACTGGTTTTCTTCGCCCCGAAGCGATGCAGCCTGAAAACCCAAGGGCCGGCATTGTACAATGCGATTCTCTCCAGCTATGAAGTGGCAGGGGTCAGACGGCTTACCGGCCTTGAGCCCGTGTTCCATCGCATCAATGGCATCAATGACTCTAGATCCCTCGGTAGTGTGGAGTACTCCGATGCCGGTGCTATCCATCGCGTGGTAGGGTGCGTGGTTAAGACGCGGGATCTCATGTTTCTCAACCGTAAAGTCAAAGATTTTCTCCAGCCAGGTCAAATTAGTTTGGGCCGCGCTAACCACAGTTTGGCCGGATGCCGGGGCCGCCGCCGGCGCAGCGGCGTCGCCGGGAACATTAATTATTTGCCCTGGACTAATAAGATCCTGATTCTGTATTTGCGTATTCGCCGCCAGTAGTTCTGCCAGCGAGATTCCAAATTTGCCTGCTATGCGCGACAGGGTATCTCCCTGGGCTATCTCGTACTGCGTTGTCGCCATCACTGTTCTCCTTTCCGATCTTGTGTCTCCGCCGTTATGGAGCAGGCAGCGGTGACGCCAGCTTACAATTCGGTGACCCACTCAATTTGTTTAGAACGCAATTCCAAATAAGACCTGGATGCCGACGACGTGGCCGTTTTCTCCGATGAGATTCAGACGGCCATCAAGTCTGGCGGGTCCCAACTTAATGTCGGCGGCTGAAATGCTAATAGTGGTTTGGGTGGAATTCTTTGCGATTGCCAACACTACCTGCCCTCCGCTCGCCAGCTTGAGAGTGGCGTTAAGCCCAAGTGTTGTGGTGACGACGTTAGGACCACGCACCTGGGCGAAGGTAAATCCTACCGTTAACTGGTTAGCGCCTAACTTGGCCGTCCAATTTCCGCTTATCCCGATTGTGGTAGTGCCAATCGTGCCGCCTGTCTTCTTAATGAAGAATTCGATGTCACCAGAGACATTCTTCTTGTTAAGTACCAAACCTATGGTGAACGTGGTCGCGGCGACCTGCTGCTGGCCCTGTTGCGATACCTGTCGATCGATCGAGTAAGTGAGCTGCAAGTCATCGCCGACTTGGAGCATACCGACGAACTGGATCCCAAACGTGTGGTTTTGTTTGTCGTACTGATACATGAACTGATTGATGCTGCGATTGACGACAATCCCCTTTGGCAGCGAAAAGGTATCGGTCGTGCCGGCCTCTCGTTGGTAATTGAAATTCATCTTCGGCACACCGTCGTCGTTTTTGAGCTGCCACTCGCCAACAAACCCCAGAATCGACTCTTGCATTAGGTTCTGCTTGTTAAAGAAGTGATACATGAACCGGCTGCGCGGATCTTGAATGAATCCGTCCAGGACGGATGTCACCCCGTTTATCGTCAGGGTCAAGTCATGAGTATCGTTGTCCAGGTCCCATTCACCGTGCAGATCAAAAGTGAAGACATTATTCTGATTGGGCTTCACCTTCAGCACCGCGTTCACCGTAAAGTACACCGGACGCACACCGGCAGTCCCGTTGAAATTGAAAACCGGCTTTCCACCCGATGCAATCGTGAGTTGGTTGTCCTGATTAAACTGCCAAGTCACGGTATGCGAATCCTGGCCGCCGGCGTCCTTGGTCACGACGATATTGTTATTCTTATCCGTGCTCCAAACGCCGATACGACTGCCACCCTTATTTACCGGCCCAGCGATATCGAAGTCGAAGGTGTCAGTTCCTTTGGTTAAGCTGAATCCTGCCACGGTGTCCTCCTTGCCCGTCATCGCGGGCGGCAAAAAATTAATTTAGAACGGACGATTAAAAGAGACGCCAAAATAGAAGCGCCCATGCGAGCGGCCGGTCGCGGCATCCCCGAGCCCGTACGCCCAATCGATTTTCAGCACAACCAGATTGTAGATAACCCGCGCGCCCACTCCGGGCCCGAATCTGACGCCAGGCTTGGAGCCCGTTGTGCTATAGACTCCGCCGACATCAGCGAAACCCGCGAGGCGCACGTTCCTTCGTAGAAAGAAAGCCGGGCCATCGGTGGCGCCACGCGTGCCGGGCACCGGGAGCCACAATTCGTTTTGCAAACTCCAGAGGCTTCGTCCAATAGCATCGTCGCGGCGGAATCCGCGCACGACTTCCGCTCCGCCAAATGAAGCCTGTTCGTAGACCGGAGTATGCAAGCTGTCCTTTTCGAGGTGACCGTTAATATCGGCCTCCATTAAACCCGTCAGCTTTTGGTGAAAGTTAGCGGCGAGCGATAAAGCGAGAAAGCGTGGCTCACTCGCTCCTAACCTGACTCCCAAGCGCACGCGCGGTTCAACGCGCAACGACCGGGGATAGTGAAGCTGGTCACCTTGAAAGAGATAGAACCCTCCCAGGTCGACCACCGTGAGGTTCTGCTTCCCCACAGTCTTGTCATTCTGCAGAAGTTCGACCGTCGTGCGACGGCCGGCCAGAGACAGACGCAGCATGTGACCGTGCAGGTCGCGAAACAACTCGAGATCGGCTTGAGCCAGTCCGCCTGTGCGTCGCTCGTCCGTCTTGATCCCGGAGAACAAGCGGTTCGATTCGAAGTCAGTCGAGCCCGTAAACTGAACTGAGAGCCTTCTGAAGAATTTCCCGCCGAGGAAATTGTTGCCAAAGAGCGCAAAATCCGCGACGTAACTAAGGGAACCCAGTCCGCTGCCCTGTGATCCAACCTCAAGGGCCAGGTTGCCGGGTCCAACATGCGAGCGCTGATAGAAAGCCAGGGGTCGCACCCCTTGGCCGGGGCGATAATCGAAGCCGCCCCCAAGATAGTTATTTCTTTCCCGCGGCGCCGTTTGACTTAGGGGTGGCTTATCGGGGACAGACGGAGTCGTCGGGAGAGGCGCATTTTGCAACTCCGGCTTTTGTGGCCGTGAATCGACAAATCCCTTGCTGGTCGTGGCACCCGCCGAACGCGGCGCACTATCCGGCTTCTCGCTCGAGGCACTGCCTGCACTCGCCATCTTTAAGACATCCAGATCTAGATAAGATTTTCCATCTCGTTCCGGTCTGCCGCCGGCGGGCCTCTGGGAAACGATGAAGCCTATTTGAGAGAGTTGCAGTTGTTGGTTCTGCAGTTGAAATTGATTGAGGAAAGGCTCGTTACCAATGGTTCTGTGCTCGCCGAGCGACAGATAGTCAACGAACTTAAACTTGATTTCCTTAGCCGGCTGGCCCTCGGTGGTAGAAGGGATCGTAATCGTCTGAGTCTGGATTAGTGACGCCTTACTTCGAACGAAGAACCTAAAATCTTTGTCGGGCAGCAGCAGGTAAAGAATCCTGGCGATCGTCCCATCGTCGACATCAGCGGCTGGCAAGAGAATGCGGCCGAGGCGCGGGCTCCTTTGGATATTAATCCACTTAGGATCGTCCGCGGCGCCACTCAAGTTGACTGTTGGCAAGTCTCCTTTCTGGGCATAGTAGTCTTCGATGCTAGCCTTAATCGCAATTGGACGCCACAGATGGTTCGGTAAAGAACCCAGCACCTTTCTGACTCGATCCGATTCTGGAGCGGTCTCGCCCGCAGTGCAGTGATCATTAATGTCGAGCGGCAAACAGATAACGTAATCGCTTTTCTGCGCCCAGCTCTTCACTGGGTCACCCACTTGCAGATGTGCGGTTCCCGAGTCTGCGTCATAGTTGGGCAGACCCGTTGTGTCATCCAGATCGAAGAGGATCAGCGCGGTGTTCGCGAGGTTATCGGCAAAAGAACTATCCGAGAAGAGGGCAGAAAGCGCCTGCTGGAGCCCGAAGCGATTAGGCCCGGCACTTGCCCACGCCGTAAAGACTCCTTTGTAGTCAGCCCAGCTGCCAGTGTACGTCCGCAGCCTCGTGGTCGCATCGTCCATGAGCTGTCCGTTGGCGTCCAGGGTTTTCTCGTCATTCGAAAGCGCGTACCAGTAAATCTGCGCATTCTTGGCCAGCACTTTGTCCAAATCGTCCAGCAGAACGAGATTGATTCGTTTAGTCTCAGCTTCAGCTTTGGCCGGTGTGTCGGCTATCAGATTATCGAAAGTCGCCGACCGAGTGAATGGCTTCGTAAGACCGCGATCTATGCTTAACTTGCCCTTTCTTACCGCGAATGAGACGGCCAGTTGGCTCTGGTTCTTCGGGCCCTGAGCGCGACACACAGTGCCAACGAGGCAGACGAAAGAAAGACTGAAGAGAATAATTGCGTTAATTGATCTCATCACGATGTTCGCCGGTTGTTACCTGGGTATTTTCAATGCCCCGATTCAGCTAATGTTTCGTAAGCTTTACCGGTCAGGCTCTTTCCAGTTCACGGCTGAACCAGCATCTGTCTCGTGCAGCCGGCAGTCTTGAACTTTGTGAGGCCACTACCAGGAATGTCAGAAGGGACGAAAACATTTCCAACAACGCAGACAGTAACCTCACCCAGCGTGCGCGAATACGAATAGTTCAGGTCGAATAGCCTTCCCGCAGCGTCCGAAAACGGATCTCGGACAGGGAAGGGGTATTCCGTTTTTCGACTAGTCCTTCGACTTCTCGTCTCCACTCTTCTCTTTCGGTTTGACTGTGCCGCGGATGACGATGAATTTATTCAAGAGGTCGAACCAGAACGGTGCGCCTAAAGAGATTGCAATAGCGGTCAGGAGCCAACCGAACAGGTGCCAGTAAAGCTGATCCAGCCAGCCGCCTGGGGCGCTCAGATTAGTACCTGGCCATTGGCGCATAAGATCTGACGGTGAACTCCAGCCGATCGGCAAGCCCAGTTCTTGAAGTTCACACTTGCTCTTTTTCAGCCGGCATTCTGCTGAGTCCTTATCGTCTTTACAGGCGGCCGGAGGGCACTCCGGAGTTGGAGTTGGCGACGCTGAAGGTGAACCGTTTGTGCCCGGTGAAGCAGCCGGAATCGGCGTCGTACTCTGTGCCGGCGTCTCAGTAGAAGCTGGTGATGACGCCGGCGTCGCCGCAGGTGATGAAGCCGGCGTTGGTTTTACCGCAGGCTTCGAGGCGCCTGACGTCTGGTCTGCTTCGTTCGCCGGTTTCTTTACCTCTGTTCCCGATGGCGTTGGTGAGGGCGTCGCCTCGTTCGCGGCCTTAATCGCGGCGGCTACCACAATTTCGCGCAGATTCCGATCAGAATTTAGAGCCCTGACGATTGTGACCGAGTCGGCATTCAACAAGACCGCGGTGACCAAACCAATAATTAGAAGGACCACCTGAGCCCGGCGCTTATACCAGCCTGAGACGCGATCCATCGAAGAGTTGTACCAATCCTCAATGTTCTGTCGCGCCTGGGCCGCGTCGTTTCCCGCGGCATCAATCAGCGTCAGGAGCGCGCTTTGTGCCTTTGGAGCACCGGCCAGTAATGCGCTTCTTGTCACTTCGTTTCGTAAACCTTCCAGAGGGCTGCCCGGAGTCGTCGACGGTTGCGGAGCGGCCGGGACTGTGTCGAGCTTGACCTCAAACTTTGCCGGCGATGCTCCCGCGGCGCCAGATGCTGCAGCTCCAGAGGGGAGGGGAGGAGCAGGAGCGGGCTGAGCAGGGTGGATCACGTCCATTAATGCCAGTGCGAAGCTACGCGAAGGAATGTATGAAGGTAATTTTGTGCGCCAGACATACCGGACCGCACTGTTAATGCGCGAGTCTTCGTAGAGATCACCAAACAACCCGTTCACCATAGGATGGTTGTATATTTCCCTGACTAGATCGGCCGTTCCGGATTTACTGCCCGGCGTCAACAGCTCGCGAATGCCGCGCTCCAGATCGATAGCTCGCTTCTTAAGAGCCGTTTCGATGATCTCGTGTATAGCCGAACAAATAAGGCTTAGTAGTAAATAGACAAATATCAGACCGATGGCGACATCAATGATTTGAGTATTGAACATTGTTTCCTCCACACGACTCTGAACAGTTGTCAGACTGAGGTCTGACGCGCTCTGGGGCGCACTAGGACAGCAACTCAAGTGCTCAACTTGATGAAACGAGGATGCGTCAGGAACACTCGAGGAGCCTCCGGGAGCAAAGGCGGCGTCGCAATCCATTTGCTGGAGTGGTTTACGATGTCGCGTTAGTTTGGGAGCAAGCGCCACGCGGCGCGTCGGAAAGCAATTTTGAGACAGACGCCTTATAACCCTCTGGAACCGCGAGTGTCAAGAAAATATTTCTCTCTCAATACGTTTAGGTCGTTGGAAAACCGAATGCTTGCATGCTTTGCCGCAAGGTGCCAAAGTGCTAACTACAGCAAGCTACCGGGGAAGACTTTGCGATGGTCGAATCCAAATTACAACTATGGACCGTGGGGCACTCCACGCTCGACATCGAAGAGCTTATCGAAACTCTGCGATCCTTCGAGATCAAGATGCTCGCTGACGTGCGCAGCTTTCCCGGGTCGCGGCGGTATCCACACTTTAACCGAGAGCGACTGAGCGCTTCGTTGGCGGAAGCGGCAATCGAATACCAGCATTTCCCCGAACTCGGCGGCCGTCGCCACGCGCAACCTGATTCACTTAATATGGCCTGGCGCAACGAATCATTTCGTGGGTACGCTGACTACATGGAGACCGAACCTTTCCGCCAGGGGATCGACCGTCTGTTGAATGTTGCGCGCGAGGGCCGAACCGCGGTCATGTGTGCTGAAGTGGTTTGGTGGCGCTGTCACCGCAGTTTGATTTCGGATTATCTAAAAGCGATCGGCGTGGAAGTCACGCACATCATGGCGGAGGGAAAATCACAATCGCATCCGTTTACTTCGGCAGCCCGAATCATAAACGGCGAGCTTTCATAGCGGGGCGTTCCGGCAGATTGAAGTAAGGCGTCCTACTTTCAGTAGAGTCTTAGTTTGGTTTCGTGTCTTGTTCCCGCTTCGAGAAGAGCGATCCACGAACTCACACCAAACTTCACGAACAAAAACCATTTCCGCTTCGTGTATTTCGTGGATCGTTTTACTCTAAGAGCGGTAGTCTCTTAAAATATGCGCTACCCAGGATTGCCCGCATTGGTGTTCGTCATACAAAAGGACATAATAGAATTCCGCAGGTCAAATCAATGGCAGTAGAACACCTCAGAATTCATCGCTGCGAGCGTTGTGATCGCGAAACCACGCATGTGGTCGAGTCGCTCGGCCCCGACAATCGTCCTCACTTCTCTTGCTGGGACTGTGTTGAGCGTCATGAGAAGCGATTCAATCAGAAGCCGGGTTGGCGGCGAGCCCATCGCACCCAGCGCTATCAACCCGTCGGGTAGATTCAGAGTTCCACTGGCTTTGCCCGAAAAGTCGCATTTCTGAGTCCGCGATTAGCGGACGATTAAAAATAGCCCTGCGATTCATCGCTGGGATTGCCGGAGTCCGAGACGAAGTCCGTAAAGCGGACGGCTGCGGTTCCGTATCTTTCAGCCGTCCGCTTCACGGACTAAACATTCTTGAGACTCTTTTCCCCAGCGGTGAACTGCTGGGCTACTATCATTCGTCCGCTCTGCGGACTGATAACTACTCTTCGGGCAAAGCCAGTTCAACCTTTAGGTTGCTGATTCGGAGGCGCAACCTAGAGCTTGAACGCTTGAACTCTAAACTGTTCCACAGGCCGCCAGGCGAATCTTGATGGGGTTCAAGATTGGCGTGAATTGCTCTTGTCGTGAATATCGTGGGTTTCCTCCCACTCTCGCCCGTCCCGAGCCAACAACTCGTCAGCTTCCGGCGGTCCCCAGGCGCCCGCTGTATAGTCGGGAAACGCCGGCGGCGCTGCGGAATTCCAGGCCGCCTGAATCGGGGCAACGACGCTCCAGGCGGCTTCGACCTGATCGGCGCGTTGAAACAACGTTGCATCTCCCATCATGCAATCATGCAAGAGGCGCTCGTACCCGGTGCTGGGAGTGTCCCCAAAATAGTCCTCATAATCAAAGTTCATGTCGACAGCGCCGATTTTCAGGATCGGTCCGGGGATCTTGGCGCCAATCCGCATCGTGATTCCTTCGTCGGGCTGAAGGTGCAGCACAAGCCGATTGCTCGACAGTCGATCGACGGGCGTGTCGCGAAACAGCACGAACGGCGCGCGCCTGAACTTGATCGTAATTTCCGTGTCGCGCGCGGCCAGTCGTTTGCCGGTGCGTAAGTAAAATGGAACGTCGGCCCAGCGCCAGTTGTCGATCAAAAGCTTGAGGGCGACAAATGTTTCAACATTTGAGTTGGGCGCGACGTTGGCTTCGGCGCGGTAAGCCGGGACCGGCTGGCCGTCGATTGTGCCCGAGTCATACTGGCCGCGCACTGAACGCCGGGCGGCCTCTTCGGGGGAAGGGCATTGAATCGCATGCAGGATCTTTGTTTGTTCGTCCCTTACCGCATCGGCTTTAAAAGAAACCGGCGGCTCCATTGCGGTCAGTGTCACTAACTGAAGCAAGTGATTCGGCACCATGTCGCGCAACGCGCCCGACTCTTCGTAGTAGCCGCCGCGTTCTTCGACTCCGACCTTCTCGCCCGCAGTAATATGCACGCTGTCGATGTAGCGGCGATTCCAGATCGGCTCGAAGATGCCGTTACCAAAGCGAAATACCAAAATGTTTTGGACGGTTTCTTTGCCCAGGTAGTGATCGATGCGATAAATCTGGTTCTCGTTCAGAATCTGCTTGAGTTGCTGGTTAAGCTTTCGGGCCGAATCGAGATCGCGGCCGAAGGGCTTTTCGATCACGAACCGCCGCCAATGATTGTCTTCCTCTTGAGTCAATCCCGCTGATCCCAGACGTTCGACGACGGGCGCAAAGTAATCAGGAGCGGTAGCCATATAGAATAAGTAGTTGCCCTGGACATTTCGTTCGGCGTCAACTTTGCTCAGAGTTTCTTTAAGCCGGACGTAGGTCTGGTCGTCATCGAAATCACCCGACAGGTAATAGAGCCGCTCTTCCAACCAATGCCAGGCTTCCATGTCAACTTCATCGGCAGCAAACTCGCGCAGGTCGTCTCCGAGTCGTTTTCTGAACTCGTCGTCGTTCATCACCGCTCGGGCCACGCCGACGACGGCAAAATTATCGGGCAACAGATTGCTTTTCTTAAGATGGTAAAGCGAAGGGATCAGTTTTCGTTTCGTCAGATCGCCGGCCGCGCCAAAGATCGCCAGCACGCACGGCGGCGAAGTGTGCTGTCGGGAGGTTTCGGTGGCCTGCGCTTCGGTTTCGCTGGATGACGTCATAGTTGCTGAGAAAATCAAGAAGACAGCTTCTGTGTTTAGTGATTTTCGGGTGATTTCGTGGATCGTTCTCTATGGCCTGACTCGATCCACGAATCACACGAAGCCACACAAAAAGAAGCCTCGTTCAAGTTAATTCAGAACACTACCCTAATCTCTCGCCTTCGGCTCGAGATGTCCGCCGAACTTCTGACGCATCGCGGAAAGGATTTTTTCCGCGAACGTGTGTTCCTGGCGCGAACGAAAGCGGGTGTACAGCGCAGCACTGAGCACCTCGGCCGGGACAGCTTCCTCGATCGCCGCCATGATCGTCCAGCGACCTTCACCTGAATCCTGGACAAAGCCGCTGTACTCGGCCAGCTCCGGATCTTCGACCAGCGCCATAGCCGTCAGATCGAGCAGCCATGACGAAACGACGCTGCCGCGCCGCCAGACTTCGGCAATGTCCGCCACATTCAGATCGTAGCGATGCTCTGCCGGTAAATCCTGCGAATTGGCGCCGTGGAAAATGTCGAAGCCTTCGGCGTAAGCCTGCATCAATCCGTACTCGATGCCGTTGTGGACCATCTTTACAAAGTGGCCGGCGCCCGATGGACCGCAGTAAAGATAACCCTCTTCGACAGTGCCGGTAATCTGCTCACGTCCGGGCGTGCGCGAAATATTACCGCGACCGGGCGCCAGAGTTTGGAAGATTGGATCGAGATGGTGGAACGTGTCTTCCGGCCCTCCGATCATCATGCAGTAGCCACGCTCTAATCCCCACACTCCGCCGCTGGTTCCTACGTCGACATAGTTGATGCCTTTGTCGCGCAAGGCAATGGCCCGGCGCGCGTCGTCTTTAAAGTATGAATTCCCACCGTCGATGATGATATCGCCTGAGTCCATGCGGGCACCCAGATCAGTCACTGTCTTTTCAGTGGCATTGCCTGCCGGCACCATGATCCAAATCGCGCGCGGCTTGGTCAGTTTGGCGATGAAATCGTCGAGCGACTCAGCTCCGGTGGCGCCTTCGCCGGCGAGTTGCTTGACGTTATTGGGGTTCGTGTCCCAGACGACGCAGTTGTGGCCACCGCGCGTCAAGCGGCGCACCATGTTCGCCCCCATCCGGCCCAGACCAATCATTCCCAGTTGCATAATCAGTACATCTCCTCGGTTGAATCTGATCGGTTGCGGCTTTGCCGCCTGATGTGCGGAAAAGGCTGGACCTTTCCGGTCAGGTTCAGTTAATTTCTGACAGCTCGTTTCTTCGAGGCATAGCCTCGAAGAAACGAGGAGAATCAAAGGTTGAGCTGACGGTAAGGCATAGCCTTACCGCACATCAAGCGGCAGAGCCGCATCTCGCAGCTATTCCAGTGCTGCTCTGATCGCGAATTCCAGAATCGCTAATCCTCGATTCACATCCGCGCCCAGATGTACGCGCAGAGCGCGTCGACCACGTTCCGCGAGCACTTGAAAATCGCCACGTGCTTGCGCTGCTTTCACAATTCCAAAGGTATATTTCTGATCCGGCACCGGCAAATCCATTGCCTCGTCGCAAGTGATTTGCAGAAAGACTCCAGTATTTGGTCCGCCTTTGTAAGCCTGGCCGGTCGAATGCAGAAAGCGCGGCCCAAAGCCGAGACAAGTGGCGACACGTTTAGTATCTCGTACCATGTGACGCACCCATTGCAGCTTTCGTTCATGCGGATCATTCATCTCGATGTAGGCGAGCAAAGCAAAGTAATCTCCCGATTGCAAGCGATCCAGATGCGCTTTCAGGTATGAGATCAACGAACGATTTCCGATTGCCCCGTTCAGTGCTTCGGCATTCCGGTCCTCGGCGAACAGCTTCACGCCTTCAGCTTCGAATATGGGAGTCTCAGCCGGCAGGGAGCCATTGCGCTCGTATTCTTCGGTGAGCTCCCTGGTAACTATCTTGCTGGCTTCCACGTCAGGCTGGTCGAAGGGATTGATGCCGATGATCGAACCGGCCACGGCGGTCGCAACCTCCCAGCGAAAGAATTCCTGACCCAGATTGTAAACGTCGGCAACCGAGATCGTGACTACCGGTTGACCGGCACGGACCAGATCCGCTATCGCCGCATCCTGCAAAACGTCCGGCGCCGAATCGAGACGAAGATAAGCAAATACGCGATCGTTCCCGTAAGTCTCTGGTGTGGCGAGCGACTCTCGATCGACGGGAATCAACCCATGGCCATTTTTGCCGGTTGACTCGGCCAGCAATTGCTCCAACCAGGAGCCGAGATCGTAAATTCCCGG
>Ga0137359_10004103_pt1 | contig 11897 bp, 8 predicted proteins | sample Mad1_40_16metaG_FD_108281 | JGI IMG/M metagenome (GOLD analysis project Ga0137359, IMG submission 108281) | Vadose zone soil microbial communities from Angelo Coast Range Reserve, California, USA - Mad1_40_16 metaG | ecosystem: Environmental > Terrestrial > Soil > Vadose zone | place: USA... | reverse complement strand
CTCGATCACGACGACGGGTTCCGGGGGCAGTCCTGGTCTCCTCTGTTGCGTCGTTTGCGGCCAGCGCAGTCATTGGATCGATCCCTTTGACAGAATCCGGCCTCGGCGGAGAGATCGATGGGTGAGAAGAACGGTCGGCACGTGTTCAAGAAAATACGTTTTCAGATGATCGCTAACAGAAGAAATAATAGCCCCCGCACATCAGACCAAAAAAGAGAAATGCAAAGCGGATAGGGCAGTAGCGTATTCTGAGTGACAATTTTGTCCTACCTTGGCTGCGCTATTCAAGTAAGCCTCGCCGAGAAGAACCAGATGTACGCGCGTGTTCTCCACCATCTTCTGACCTGAATTCCACTCGCAGATTTGGCAGCCCAACAATGCGGCTAAAAACGCAAATCTGGGCCGGTCTACGGTCTTCAATGCTTGATCGTGCACTCGCGTCAAGAGCCTAATCATGCTAAGAGCGTCTAACAAAACCCCCTTCTTACTGAAGCCGAATCCGTGAAGCCGGTCTGGGTCTACGCCGGAAAGTTCATGCGACGGACCAGGTCCTGAAAACGCGGGTCCGAGCGCAAGTCATCCAGCCTGGGATCGGTTTGCAGATAGATCATATTCGTGGCCCGCTCGCGGTACCCAATCTCCAGCCAACGCAGGGCGTCATCCTTGTTGCCAAGGGCGGCATAGATTCGACTCACGAAGTAAGGTGACACGTATCGCTGCTTGGCGAGTTCCTTCAACTGCTCCATGATTTTCAGCGCCTCGTTTGAACGCCCAGCCGCGGCATACGCCTCTCCAAGGACCGCGACGTAGGTCGGCGCGCTCTGCGAAAGCTCAACTCCCTTTTGCAATGCGGCAATGGCGGGTTCGTGGAGCGCCTGGTATATGTATGACCACCCGAGGCCCCCGTGCGCCGGGGCAAAGTTGGGATCGAGTTCGATTGTCTTGCCAAACTGGTCGGTTGCTTGATTGTATCGGCGCGAAAACAAATAAACCTGTCCTAAGACCCTATGGATAATACTGGAGTGCGGGTCTAGCCGAATGGCCCGCTTGAGCTCTGTGTACGCTTCTTCGTAACGTCCCATCACACTGAGGTGGAGACCAAACCATTCATGAGCTGGGGCATATCGCGGGTTGAGTTCAATAGAGCGTTCAAATTCCTTTTCAGCGGTTAAGAAATCGTAGTCATACATGCTCGCAAATGCCAGCGAAGCGTGTGCCTCTGCCGAACTGTGGTCCAGTTCAAGTGCTTTCTGCGCCAGGCCCTTGGCTTTGCCACAACCCTGCTCTGCAGGCACAAACCCCCAAGCGCTGAGCCCGGTAAGGCAATCGGCCAAGCCTGCGTAGGCCTCAGCATAGGTTGGATCTTTCGCAATCGCTGCTTGGAAGGACTGGATAGCTTTTCCACCCGCTTCTCCACTGCGCCGGTTCCAGTGATAACGACCCTGAAGGTAGGCTTCGTATGCTTCAGGATCGACGGAATGAGTTTGTGCAAAACGTGCCTGATCAACTGGGGTCAGTTTCACCCGGATCTCTCGTGCAATCGCTTGAGCGACTCATTATAAAAGGGCGCCCCTTTGAGGTAGGGTTTGAGTGTGAAGCAGAACTCTACCGAAAGGAGCACCCTTATGAACATTAAGTATATCGGCATGGACGTTCACAAAGAAACGATTTCGATTGCGGTGATGAACGGCGAGGGAAAAGTGGTAATGGAGTCGATCATCGAAACCAAGGCGAGCACCATCCTGCAGTGTATCCAGGGAGTACACGGTGACTTGCATGTGACCTTGGAAGAGGGGACATGGGCGGCTTGGTTGTATGACCTACTGAAACCACACGTCACGGAGCTAGTCGTGTGCGATCCACGGAGAAACGCGCTCATGAAGGAGGGTAACAAGAGCGACAAGATTGACGCGTGCAAGCTCGCCGATCTGCTGCGTGGGGGATATCTGCGCTCGGTCTACCATGGCGAGAACGGCCTACGAACATTGAAGGAGCTGGCCCGCAGTTATCTGACGATCAGCAAAGATCTCACCCGGGTAATGAATCGAGTGAAGGCTCTGTATCGCAGTTGGGGAATTTTGTGTGGGGGGCAGCAAGTCTACGCCCCGCGTCATCGCACAGAGTGGCTGAACAAGATTGGAGAAGCGGGCGTCCGCCGGCGGGCTGAGTTCTTCTACCAACAGCTCGATGCTCTGCGAGAGTTGCGCCAAGCGGTGCGGAAGGATCTGTTGGCCGAGAGTCGCAAACAGAGCGCGACCAAATTACTGCGCCAGGTTCCTTCGATCGGCCCGATCCGAGCCGCTCTGCTCATCGCGCTGATCCAAACGCCTCATCGTTTCCGCACCAAGCGGCAACTATGGACCTACAGCGGTCTCGCGATTGAGACGCGCGACAGCGCGCAATACCATTACGTGGGAGGACGGCTGCAACGTTCCAAGAAACCCCTGCGTGGGCTCAATCAAAATCACAATCACGATATGAAAACCATCTTCAAGAGCGCGGCGAGTATGGCCAGCAGCCGCGAGGGAGCGTTCCACGATTTCTACCAAGGCTTGCTCACCAAAGGCATGCAGCCAGCAATGGCTCGCCTCACCTTGGCGCGAAAGATTGCGGCGATCACTCTAATCCTGTGGAAGAAGGGAGCACATTTCGACGCGAAACAACTGAAGCTACAAGCAGCTTGAGCGTCTCGGACCAAGAGTCCGTTCCATCCCTTGGGGATCATCCTTGGCGGTGGCAGTCGGGTTTCTTTTGAGACGCTCGGATCGAGGGAGAGTATCTAGTCAGAAGTTAGGCGATTTGTGTGCTTCGGCACCGAGTCTCCAAGCCGACCGAGTCTCCAAGCCGACCCTATGCCCCCTCGCATGATCCAACAAAGCTGTAGGCCACGAGTCTCAGATAGGACCATGGTTGGCAACTCTGCAACCAGGTTAGCTTGTGAGTTTCAGAGAACCGAACGGCGCCGTCATGACGAACATGAAACCCCCACAGGAAGGAAGAAACACGGAGGCCCTGTCGCTCCGCGGCTTACAGGGCCGCTCCGCGACCGGGCTGAACGGTCAAGCAGCTAAAGAAGAAGTGTCGGCACTATGGCGAGGGGGCTGGATGCCGGAAAATATTTCTGGCATTCCGGCAGGGAGAAGTGTTTTTCACTTGACATCCCCTTTAATAGGACTTCTGACTGAAGGGCCAGCACGTTGCGTAGGTCCCGTTCGTAGCTTTCCGCCCACAGGTGAGCCTCCTTCGCAGCGTCAATCAGCTGCGCTGTGATACGCACTCGGCGCCCTGCGCGGAGCACGGACCCCTCCACAATCGCATCGACCTCCAATTCTCGCGCAATCTCGCGTAGAGGCTTGTGGACTCCCTTGTACTGCATCGCGGAAGTGCGTGAAACCACTCTCAATTCTCCAATCTTGGCCAGGGTTTGATGAGCGCCTCCATCAGTCCTTCGGCAAAGTACTCCTGCTCCGGATCGCGCGACAGATTTTCTAAAGGCAGCACCGCCAGGGACCGCATCTGCGGGGCTTCGCATTCGATCTTCCCAACAAACCGATAGCCGCGCCGGGAGAGTGTCTCAATAAATCGGGGCGTTTCGGCCGAGTCGCCCAGAGCCTCCCGAAGCCGCTTAATAGCGTTGTAGAGACCATGGTCAAAATCGACAAAGGTGTCGGAGGGCCAGATTCTCTGCTGCAATTCTTCGCGGGTGACGATCTCACCCGGCTTTTCCAACAAGACCTGCAGAACCTCAAGCGGTTGTTCCTGGAGCTTGAGCTTGACCCCTTCCTTACGCAGTTCTCGGGCCCGAAGGTCTACTTCGAAGACACCGAAGCTAATCCTCGTCTGCAAATGATTGAGCACTCCCCATCATTGAGACCCACCAAACTTCCCGTGCACGTTTCCGATTGTGGTCATTTCAAGAATTCGCTGGAAAGTTCATGCGGCGCATCAGGTCCCGGAAACGCGGGTCAGAGCGCATGTTGTCGAACCGGGGATCAATCTTCAGAGCCACCATCCACGCAGCCCGCTCCTGGTAGGCCATTTCCAGCCAACGGAGAGCCTCGTCTGTTTCGCCGAGGGCCGCGTAGATTCGAGCCACAACATAGGACGTTACATACCGCTGTTTCGAAAGTTCCTGCAACTGCTCCAAGGTTTTCCGAGCCTCCGTCAGACGGCCAGCTACGGCGTACTCATCTCCGAGCAGAGCGATAAACGTGGGAGCACCTTGTGAGAGCTCAACCGCTTTTCGCCCAGCGGCGATTGCGTCGTCGTACTTCAACTGCTCTACATATGTAAACCCCATGTCACAGTGCGCCGGAATAAAATTGGGATCTATCTCGAGTGCCTTCTCAAAGTGCTCGATTGCCGGATCGTACCGGCGCCAACACCAACAAACAAACCCTAAGGTCACTCGTATCATCAGGGACTGAGGATCCAGACGAACGGCGCGCATGAGCTCGGTATAACCCTCCTCGAAGCGCGCCATCAGGGCAAGATATAGGCCGAACCACTGATGTGCAGTAGCGTAGCGTGGGCTCAATTCAATAGACCGCTCAAACTCCCTTTCAGCATTTGCGAAATCGTAGTCATAAAGCATGGTAGCGAACCCGAGTGAGGCATGCGCTTCCCCCGAACCGGGATCTATTTCGAGCGCCTGGAGTATCAGGGCGCCCGATCTACCTTCATCCGGTGCTACAAAGCCTAACCAGCCGAGCACAGATAGGCAATCAGCCAAGCCCAAGTAAGCAGCGGCATAGTTTGGATCTTTCGCGATTGCTTGCTGGAACCACTGAAGACCCTTCTGGAGCCCAGCTCCGCTCCGCCGATTCCAGTAATAGCGACCTTTGAGATAGGCCTCGTATGCCTCAGGGTCGACGGAGCGCACATCGGCAATACGTGCCTGATCGATTGGGGTCAGTTTGATCCGAATTTCCCGTGCGATTGCTTGGGCGAGTTCGGCCTGTAACGCCAGTACGTCGCGCAGGTCGCGTTCATAACTTTCCGCCCACAGGTGTGCCTCCTTGGTCGCATCGATAAGCTGCGCAGTGACGCGCACCCGGCGCCCCGCGCGGAGCACCGTCCCTTCCACGATCGTGTCCACCTCCAGTTCCCGTGCAATCTCGCGCAGAGGTTTGTGCACGCCCTTGTACTGCATCGCAGAAGTTCGCGAAACCACTCGCAACTCGCCGATCTTGGCCAGAGTCGTGATGAGTGCCTCCGTCATTCCTTCGGCGAAATACTCCTGCTCCGGATCGCGTGACAGATTTTCCAATGGCAGGACTGCCAGAGACCGCATCTGCGAGGCTTCGCATTCGATTTTTCCAACAAACCGATAGCCGCGCCGGGAAAGAGTCTCAACGAAGCGGGGAGTCTCGGCCGAGTCGCCCAGAGCTTCCCGCAACCGCTTGATGGCGTTGTAGAGGCCGTGATCGAAATCGACAAAGGTGTCGGAGGGCCAGATTTTCTGCTGTAGTTCCTCCCGGGTGACGATCTCCCCCGGGCGCTGTAAGAGAACTTGGAGGATTTGGAAGGGTTGCTCCTGGAGCTTGACCTTGATGCCCTGTTTGCGCAGTTCGCTGGCCCTGAAGTCCAGCTCAAATGCCGCGAAGCGAACTGTCCCACGTGGTGCGTGGAAATCCGCCATGCAGGTAAGCTCCCCGACCTTTAGCCGATTTTAGCACCAGCGTCCGCCTCGGACCCGGCTCTCGACAAACCCGGAGAGATGCAAGAGCAAGACAGGAGCGACACGCGGTATTTACTCGGTGCCACGCATTTGAGATAAGGCAACGTGAACGGGGTGACCCAGAGCCTCATGACACTCAAAAGGGGGAAGTCTATGAACGCCAATAAGGTCACTTTCGCGCTGTACCGACAAGAGAGACGTGCTGCGCTTCTCGTCGGGACTCTACTGCTTGTGTTCTCACTCAGCAACCTCGCGAATGCCGCCACGATCGCATTCAAGCCGCCTGTGAGCTATCCCGTGGGCACAAATCCGATGGCTGTGTCGGTCGGAGACTTCAATGGCGATGGAAAGTTAGATCTTGCCATAGTCAATCATGGATTCTCCGATACAGCAGACGATGGAGGTGTGAGCGTACTGTTGGGGAATGGCGACGGAACATTTCAGGCGGCACGAAACTTTGGCGCAGGAAAGCAGCCCGAGTCGATCGCGATCGCTGACTTCAATAGCGATGACAAGCTCGACATTATCGCTGTCTCCGAGACCGAGAATGTGCTGAATGTGCTGCTTGGCAATGGGGACGGCACATTCCAGCTGCCGTTCACGGTGGCGCTCGCTGACATTGATCCCTATTACGTGGTCGCAGGGGATTTTAATAATGACCACAAATGGGACGTCGCCGTATCCGGACTCGGGCGCGACCTTAACGGCGATGGAACCAGAGACTCAGCAGGCGGAACCACCATCCTTCTTGGCAATGGCGACGGGACCTTTCAGACCCACGGTCCGCTGATGCCACTTACCCTGTCGCTGGCTGCTGACTTCAACCAGGACGCCAGACTGGATTTGGCAGTAGTCATGTTTCCAGGTTTTGACTTATTTCTTGGTACTGGCGACGGCAGTTTTCAGGAGCCCACAAGCAATACCGTGGTGGGCGGCGTTGGGAACGCGGTTGACTTCAACGGAGACGGAAAGCTGGACCTTGTGGCGTTTCTGCCCCAGCACGTCTGCGGTTTGAAGTTGTGCGACGGTCAAGTAAGTGTCCTACTGGGAAACGGCGATGGAACTTTTTCCTCTAGCTTCAGCCAAACCGGACCCTATCGGACTCTGACAGTTGGAGACTTCGACGCCGACGGGAATCTGGATCTAGCGGTGACCGATGTGGGCAATGCAAGCCACATTCTCCGCGGCAATGGTAGTGGGAATTTCGGGGCCGGCGGGACATTTGTTGTGAGCAACACTCTTAGCTTTCCTCATCTATTGGCCGCAGACTTCAACGGCGACAACTTGGCGGATTTGGTGTCCACTGCTGACGGCAACACGATAGCTGTGCAACTCAACGCGACACCACCCGATTTCTTGTTTGACGTTTCCCCCGCGAGCGTTCCTCCGGTGCGAGCCGGCGAATCCGCAACTCTCACTCTTACAGCCGTTCCGCAAGCCGGGTTTGGTGCCGACATCACGCTCAGCTGTTCTTCGCCAACCGCTCAGGGTATAAAGTGCTCCGTGTCTCCATCCTCGGTGGCCCCTCGGAGCACTGCCACTCTCACGGTGACTACGGCTGGTCCCTCCGCCGCTCTGACTCCGCGGCGCACCGTCGTGGGCTTCCTTTATGCCTTCTGTTTGCCCACGCTGGGACTTGCTTTTGCGGGATTCAGTGTTGCGGCACCTCGTCAGCGAAAGAGACAATTGGCCAGCTCACTGCTGCCCTTCCTCTTGTTCGCTGGAGTGCTGCTGCAGGCAGCATGTGGAGGAAACACTTCTAATCACAACCACGTGTCCCGGGGTACCCCAGCCGGAACTTACACAATAACGATCACAGGCACCTCGGGATCCACACAGCACTCCACGACCACGACGCTCACGGTTCAGTGAACGCGAGCGCCATTTTCGAGGGTAGGTAGCTCAGGAGATTATTTATGGGTTTGTTTCGTCGCTGTGTTCCATGTCTGCTTCTGATTGCGGCCATGTCTGGTTGCTCCTCGACAAGCTCGCAGCAAAAACCGCTGCCAGTCGCCGAATTGCAGGAAGTGTCGGGGAATGTCCCTGCCGGCTACATCGAAATTCAAGGAGTGAGTGCCGGCACTTTTAACCCGAGCTATTGGCAGAACGACACTCTGAATTGGGTGCCTGACGTACGTGCCCCGCTCTTGCCTCCCCAGGCCACGGGACAGTACCAGAATATCTATTCTCCCTGGCCGCTGAAGCAGCCAAACGGGTGGCGCGTGTTCTACGGAGGCTGGGACGGATCGGACACACCGAATGACAGGGTGTACAGCATCACCACCAGCGATTTTCTCACCTTCGACAATCGGACTCTGGTGATCGATCACGGAGTATTTGAACACGTGAATAACGTCAATGTTCACCAATTGCCGGATGGTTCGTACCACATGGTCTGTACGGTTGCCCCCGATCAGTTCGGTTGGAACAAACCGGCATACTTCTCCAGTCCTGACGGCATCACCTGGAACGGTTCCCCGCAACCCTACTCTGCTCAATTGAGTGATATCGTCAGTATCCCCAATTACGACCTCTTCTCGGGCGGCGACTTCAACGGCGCCAACGTGCTTTTTCCCGACAACAATGCCTGGACCCTCTATTTCAGCAACTGGAATGACCAGGGTCCGGACGGAACCCTTGACCGGGCGACGACCAATTCCCCGCCCTCATTTCAACTGCAGGGACCGGCGCTGGTGACCGGCCACATGGTGAACGATGTGAAGAAATTTCAGATAGACGGGAGGAACTGGTACCTCATGGGCCTGCACACAAACATCGAGCATGTTTGGTACAGCTTGTCGAATGATGGCGTCCAGTTTAGCCAAGAGCACACCATGTTCGGATCGGCCTATGCCTCCGATCTCTTTCTTATCACCCTCGGGTTTGTGACCAGAAACAACCAGGTGCTGGGCGTTCTGTACGGAGGAAATACGGAAGGTGCGTTCCAGGCGCAGGACGCAATCTTCGGCCGTTGGTTGCAAAAGAAGGTCGCAATCACGGATTCCTCTGGTGTCACCTATGCCGCGCAAGGCGGTTTCGGTCCAGACCGCCAATGGTTCAAGGCACCTCAATCGGGCACCATCACTGGGACGGTTACGGTCCATGCTGAGGATGGCGTCACCCCGCTCGCGAGCGGTTCAGCAAACGTCAGCGCAGGAAAGGCGTACCAGCTTGTATTGAGCGGTGGATAGCTTTTCCTTTGCGACCCAAGGCTCCAGGTTTTGGAGTATGCAGATGTTGTGGAAGGCAAGAGTGAGGAGGATTTATGAAATTGATGAACCTCGTCGGGTCCCTCCTGTGCTTGCTAATAATGTGTCCCATCGTCGGCGCCCAGAGCGCCAGCGTCTCAGGCGCTATCCGAGGGACGATCATCGACCCCTCGGGCGCAGTCTTACCGAGAGTCACTGTCACCGCGGTGGACCCGCAGACTGGCCTCCATCGCACGGCGGTCAGCGATGCTAATGGTCAGTTTCGACTGATAGGACTGTCGCCGGCAGTCTACGAAGTTACTGCTGAGCTGCCTGGCTTCTCGACCGAGACTCGGAAAAGTTTAGCGGTTGCCATCGGGCAAAACGTCGTTTCAGATTTCCAGTTACGGGTGTCGGCGGTCCCAGTCGTGGTCGAGGTAACGGATCAGCCGCCCGTAGTGGAGACCGACCGCGGAAGCCAAGCGAATAGCGTACCGGAACGGTTTATCGCTGATCTGCCGATTGACCGCCGCGATTACCTCACCTTCGCATTGCTGATGCCGGGCGTCAGCCACTCCAATGTTCTGGCGGACAATGCGGATTTCCGAGTGAAGCAGACGCCACAAAGCGGTCTCTCCTTTTACGGAAGCAATGGAAGGGGCAACAGCATCACGGTGGATGGGGGCGAAGCGAATGATGACGCCGGCGGTGTCCGCTTGAACGTAAGCCAGGATGCGGTGCTGGAATTTCAGATTAACCGCAGCAACTATTCTGCCGAGTTAGGAAGCGCGAGTGGCGCTTCGGTCAATATCGTGACCAGATCGGGCGCGAATGCCCTCCGCGGCAGCCTCTACGGATTCCTCCGTAATGATGCGATGGATGCCCGCGATCCGTTTGCATTCAGTCCGGCGCTGGCGCTTGATCCGACGTTCTCCAATTTCAATCTTGCCGCCCAGGGCGTTCCGATCAAGAATTCGTTGAGCCGCCAGCAATTCGGAGGCACCTTGGGATTCCCGATCCGGAAAGACCGGACATTCCTTTTTCTTGCCTATGAGGGGCCTGCGCTCCGATGGGCAGGATTCAGTCCCGCTGCTGACCCACAGCAGCATCTTCGCTGCGACTGCCGACCAGGGACCGATTCTGGCTGCTTTGGCAGCCGAACCAGGTCATCCAGCGGTTCCCTGCATCAATCCTCCGGGGCAGCCGACGGTGAATTTACCTTCGGACGTTTGTGCCTTCGCCCTGCAGAGTCTGTTGACCATCGATCCGACGCAGTCTAGCAATCCATTCGTGAGCCCGGCACATCTGGCGAATTACCAGTTCATTGTGCGGCAATTTGAGAAAGACGGTGGCCTATTTCCGTTTCCGATACGGCAGCACACGGCGACGGTACGCTTAGATCATCGATTCAACAGCAGCAATCAGGCCGCCCTGCGATACACCTTTGCTCACCTAACCGAGTCGGATCCGGATGTGCAAGCTCTGGTCGGTTTCTCGCGTGGATCGTCGCTCCTAAATTGGGACAGCACGTTGCAAGGATCCTGGTTCCACCAATTCAGCTCGAATGCCGTCAACGAGGCCCGGCTGCAGTGGAACTTGAACCAGTACAATGTGGACACCAATGATCCAGGCGGACCGGGACTGGACGTCCAAGGCTATGGCTTCTTTGGACGCGGCATTTTTCTGCCCAGCCATACCACCGCGCGCCGCTACGAGTTCACGGACAATTTCACTCTGATTCGCGGCCATCACACCATGAAAATGGGCTTCTACGAGCTGATTCGCGGCAATAACACGACTTCCGATACGTTCTTCGCCGGCCGTTTTGAGTTTCTCGATCTGCCGGGCATCGCGCTCAGCAATTGCCTGCAGATTCCTTCGGTACAGATTGCCCAGGGCGGATGCGGGCTGCCGGCCTCGGTGGCTCCGGCATCCATCACCACTCTTCAAGCCTGGAGCTTGGGAGCGCCCGCGTTCTACGAACAGGGTTTTGGCAACCCCCAATATGCCCAGACCAGACCCTTCACAGCTGGTTATTGGCAGGATGCCTGGCAGATCCGTCGTAACTTCACACTGAACTATGGTCTGCGTTACGAACTCGATTCCCAGTACGGGCCTTTAAGCACTTACAAGAAGAACTTTGCGCCTAGGCTTTCGTTTGCGTGGGACCCCTTCCATGATCAGAAGACAGTCGTACGCGGCGGCTATGGGATTTTTTACTCCCCAATCTATGGCCAGATACCCAACGTCGTGAAGACACTCGGCAATGTCAATGGCATGCGGCAGATTGCCAATGCCCTGGTGTCGATTCTGGGTGCGCCTCCGGCGAACTCCGCCGAGATCTACGGCGCGCTGTTCCCGAAGATTCTGTGCGGCCAGCCCCCCGCGGGAGCGAATTCCTGTATCACCCAGTCTGATTTAGCCCCGTTTGTCCCGATCAGCAACACGGGTCCGCTTCCACCCGGGACGGTCCTCTTCTTTGGTCAGCCTGATTACCGGAATCCGCAGTCGCAGCAAGCGTCGCTAGGATTCGAGCGGGAGATCGGGAATGGCTTATCGGTCGCTGCGAGCTACATCTACGTCCATACCACGCATTTGCCTTGGGCCATTGACAAGAACTTGTTGCCCGGCGCGCCGATCGTAAGTGGGGCGCCAGGCGCGAACGGCCTTCCCACCAACGGACTCCCGTTCCAGGACTGGGAATCTCTGCAGTGTGTGACCAATCCCACGCTCTGCTTTGCTGACCCAACGCGCACCATTCTGCAGAACAATGAATACGCTTCCCTGGCAAACGCCGTTTATCACGGTGGCATCTTGGAAGTTAAGAAGCGCTTCACAGACCGTTTTACGCTGCTGGCCAACTACACTTACGGCAAAGCTATCGACGACTCCACGAATTTCAACAGCGACTACGCCGCGTTCAACGAGGTGAACCTAGGCGCCGAACGGTCTCTGTCCGATTTCGATCAACGACATAAGGTGGTGGTAGCCGCATTGGTCGAGAGCCCGTGGCAAAATTCCAGGCTGCT
>Ga0137359_10004101_pt1 | contig 11898 bp, 10 predicted proteins | sample Mad1_40_16metaG_FD_108281 | JGI IMG/M metagenome (GOLD analysis project Ga0137359, IMG submission 108281) | Vadose zone soil microbial communities from Angelo Coast Range Reserve, California, USA - Mad1_40_16 metaG | ecosystem: Environmental > Terrestrial > Soil > Vadose zone | place: USA... | reverse complement strand
CGGCTCGGTTCGCGACCGCGAAAGACCCGTCAATCTTTCAATCTCTTCGTCCGTCATTGCCAATTCGACTGCTCGCCGCCATCCTGCCATGATGCCGCTCCTCGTTTCGCCAACTGCAAAACAAGGAATCCATCATCAAACCATAGGTTCCATGATGCAGGTTTCATGGAATCGATCGTCTAGTTCGCTCGTCGTTGCATGCTGCTTGCGTGCGAATGGCCGCTTCGCGCCAGGAGCGGCCGTTCAAGCGCGAGGAATAGTCAACGGCCGAGATTCACGCGTTTGGGCGGCGAGGCGAACGGCGGCATTGGCAGCGCCGAACCCCTCGTAGTTGCGACGCTGGACGATCTCGAAGAAAAACCGCTCATCGAACGTATGCGTGTAGACCTGGAAGAATTCGCCCTCACCCTCGCGGTCGTATAAAATCTGGTTGTCGCGAAGGTCTGCCATCGTTTTCGCATCGAGATCGTATTTCGCCTCGATATCGTCGTAATAATTTTCCGGGATCATGAGGAAATCTGCGCCGCGCTCGCGCATGTCGGCAACTGTCGCGAAAATATCGTTGCACGAAAAGGCAATGTGCTGGACGCCGGAGCCGAAGAATTCGTTAATGAAGCGAGCAGAAAGCGTTCGCGTGGCAGATGAGCCGTTTAGGATCATGCGTAAGCTTTGATTGGTGTTGATTAACGCCTGGGACTGCACGAGCCCAAGCGGATCGGCGATCTCCATCTGCGGCAAGCGCTTTAGATCAAGGATGCCGGTGTAGAACAACAGCCAAGATAGCATTTCGTCATAAGGCATCGACTGTGAGATATGATCGACCGTATCAAGACGGTCGGTCACGACGTCGCTGTGCAGCGCGACAAAATCGGTGTCCCAGTTTTTGCCTGCACCCTCGAGAAAATACAGTAGGCCGCCGCCGACACCACGGATGGCCGGAATTTCGAGTTCGCCAGATCCAATCGGCTGGTAGAAAGTAAGGGCATTCAGCGCTTCTGCGCGTTGCATGGTTTTTCCGACGTCACCGACATCAAGCGCGATGGCGCAGACCCCTGGACCGTGCGTGATGTAGTGCGCATGGGCAAAGCCGTCCGGCTCGCAATTGATCACCAATTCGATATTGCCCTGCGACCAACGCCCAACATCTTTGCTGCGATGGGAGCCCGTCTTGCGGAACCCAAGCTGGCTGAACAAGGCGGATAGATCCCGGGCTTTTGCTTCATCGACGGCGAATTCGACGAAACCGACGCCGCGGCTCTGCGCCTTTGGCTGCAGCCGGGTCGCTGATGCCTTGGCGGGGCTTTGGGCCAACTGATCCTCCAGCAGAATCAGCGAACGCAGTCCGTCTGTCGCGGTTCGGACCGCCGAGCCGGACCGAAACTGGTCGTTGAATATCTCCAGCGACAGCGGACCTGCGTAACCTGTCGCCGATATCGCTTGCATGAAGGCGTTCACCGGCAGATCGCCTTGGCCCGGAAAACAGCGGAAGTGTCGGCTCCAGGACAATACGTCGAGACCCAGCTTTGGTGCGTCCGCAAGCTGCACGAGGAATATCCTGTCCCCTGGAATTGATTGGATCGCGCTAACCGGAAATGCCGGTGCCAGCGCGTGGAAACTATCGAGAATGATTCCAATTGATTTGTGATCGGCACGGCGCACGATCTCCCATGCGTCGCGATAGTCGTTGACGTGGCGTCCCCAGGCCAGCGCTTCGAAACCGACGCGCACGCCATGCGAAGCTGCAAGTTCGCCTAGAGCGTGGAAATCCGCCGCCGCGCGATCAATCCCCCCGAGTGACACGGGTGAAACGTTGCTACAGATCAGCAGCAGGTCGGTCTTCAGTTGCTGCATAAGGTCGAACTTGTGCTGGGCGCGGGCGAAGTTGCGGGTACGCTGCGGCTCGGGCATGCCCTCGAAATCGCGAAACGGCTGGAACGCGCAGATGGAAAGACCGAGGTCGCGGCAGAGCTGCCCGACGTCACGGGGGCTTCCGTTGAACGTCAACAGGTCATTCTCGAAAATCTCGACCGCGTCGAAGCCGGCGCTGGCGATGGCGCGCAACTTTTCATCGAGCGAGCCGCTGAGCGCGACCGTGGCGATCGAACGTCTTGCCATGCGATTTTCTCCAACGGCAGCGCCTCGCGGCGGGCGATAACGGCAAGTAGATTTATGTTTAGCAAGCGGATCAAATATCTACGCGGCGGCCAATATAGACAAACAATATTCTAACACAATTACCTGGACGTTCGAAAAAGATAACATCTTTTCACCCCTCGCCTGACATCCCAACGACCAATTCTTCATGCAACGCATCTACTCGCTCGCCTATCTGACCAGCGCGCCCATGGCACCGCCTAAAGCGCTGGTGCTGGCGCAAAAGCTCGGCTACCAAGCCATCGGAGTCCGCATTGCGCCCGCCTCACCCGGTGGCGACTTCTCACCGCTGATGGAAGATCGCGCCATGCTGCGCGAGACCATTGCGCTGATCAAGGATAGTGGCGTTCCAATCTTCGACGTCGAGATCGCCCGGCTCGGCAAGGACTTCGACGTCGAAAGCTTCCGAGCTTTTCTCGAAACAGCTGGCAAATTAGGTGCGCGCGCCATCCTGGTGGCAGGGGACGACCCCGATGAAGCGCGCCTGACGCAATCCTACGCGTCGTTCTGCGATGCCGCTGCAGCCTTCAATCTCACCGCCGATCTCGAATTCATGCCGTGGACCGCTGTCGCGGACGCCAAGACCGCACTGCGGATCGTGACCCAGGCCGACCGCCCTAACGCCCGTATTCTCGTCGATGCGTTGCACGTAGCGCGATCGACGACAACGCTCGACGACATCGCAGCCATTCCGCGCAACCGATTGAGCTACGCGCAGCTTTGCGATGCGCCCGGCGAAATTCCGAAAACCATCGAAGGCCTGATCCATACTGCGCGTTGCGCGCGGCTGCTTCCCGGTGAAGGCGGCATTGACCTTGTCGGCATAACTAGACAATTGCCAACGGATCTGCCGCTAAGTCTGGAAATTCCCAACGACGAGTGGCTGCCAAGACTTGGGACAGAGGAATGGGCTCGACGAGCTGTCGTGGCAGCAAAAAGTGTCGTCGAATCCGCTTCACACCAGGATATCGCCCGATGAACACTATCGATCCCTCAAGCCGGATCGCGCTGATCGGCGGCGGTTGCGGCGGCATTGGCCAGGCGGTGCGCCGACGCTTTATCGATTCCGGCGCGACGGTGGTCATCTGGGACCTGCCGGAAACAGCTGATGATCGGGTCGACGTTACCGACGAGGCCGCGGTAACCGCGGGGATCGAGCGCATCGTCGCGCGTTTCGGGCGGATCGATATTCTGGTCAACGCCGCCGGCATCACCGGACCGACAGTACCGATCGAACAATACAGTCTAGCCGACTGGCGCCGGACGCTCGACGTGAACCTGACAAGCACCTTCCTGTGCTGCAAGGCAGTGGTCCCACAGATGCGAAAGCAGAACGCCGGGCGGATTGTCAATCTAGCATCCATCGCCGGCAAGGAAGGCAATGCGGCGATGACGGGTTACTCCGCTGCAAAGGCCGGCGTCATCGCCCTTACCAAGGCGCTCGGCAAGGAGCTGGCCGATACCGAGATTCGTGTCAACGCGATTGCGCCGGCGATCATCGCCACCGAACTGACCAAGCAGATGTCGGCTGAGACCTACAGGACGGTAATGGCGAAAATTCCACTCGGCCGGCCTGGCCGCCCAGAGGAAGTCGCCGCCATGATCGCCTGGCTCGCTTCGGACGAGTGTTCGTTTTCAACCGGCGCAACATTCGATTTATCCGGCGGCCGAGCAACTTACTGAAGGTCCGCTCTTCCTAAGTTAACTCGGCCGAAGATTGCGTTGTGATCGCTAGGGCCGTCGACTTTAGGCGCGCGAGACGTCGCCGCGATTCCCACGACCGTGCCGCATGCCATACCGCGGCATTGGCGGCACCAATTGACTTTGAGCAAACCTAAATAATCTGTAGATTGACTGCGCAATTCGCGCTTATCGACTGATCCGCTTTGTTGCGTCGCACAAAGGCATTTCATGTTGACCCTTCGCCAGATCGAGGTCGTTCGCGCGGTCATGGTTACGGGATCATTGGCCCGCGCAGCGCGACTGCTCAATGTATCAGCGCCCGGGATCAGCCGCTTGATGAAATACACCGAGCAGTCCCTGGGCGTACAGCTGTTCGACAGGCGCGGCGGCAGGCTTGTGCCATCTGAGAGGGGTCGGAATATCTTTGATCAGATAAATGCCGTTTTCAGCAAGATCGAAGACCTGCGATACGTCATCGACAACGTTAAAACCGGCGTTGCGCAAGAACTCCGAATTGGGGCTGCCCCTTCAATATCGCAAGTCATGGTCCCTCTTGCGATCGAGCGGCTTCGGGCGCGATTTCCGCAGCTCATCATCGACGTCAACATGCTCAAGATCGAGGAGGCGGTCGACTATCTCCTGCTGGGAAAGGGCGAGGTTGTCGCCATGAGTTCGCGCTTCGATCACCCCGGCCTCAACTGTGAGCCACTCGCCAACGGCCGGTTTGTCTGCATCGTCCCCGAAGCCCATCCGCTCCGGACACGGAAGACGATGTCGGTTGCTGAAATCGCTCAGCACCCGCTCATCGGAATCGATCGGAGCGATCCGTATGGACGTTTGGTCTCTGACATCTTTACCCAGCGTGGCCTCGACTACCAGCTCACTATCCGCGCGCGGTTCGGGGTGACGGTCTGCTCACTGGTGAAGGCTGGGCTTGGAATTGCCGTGATTGATCAGTTCAGCGTTGCAGACGGGGCGTTTCCGGGCATCAAATTGATTGAAATCGAAGGTCGCCCCTCTCTCAAGACCTGGATCATCACCAAGGCCGACTCGTCGCCAAGCGTTTTCGCGGCGGCGTTTATCAAGCTGCTTCGGCAAGGGATGGCTGCTTAAGTCGACCCTACCCGGTCGATGTTCCCCACGACAGCAATAACGTGAGGTTAGCCTAGCCGCTTGAAATGTACTGGCGGGAGCGGTGCATCAAGCCTAGAAATTGGTGCACGTTCAATAATCAGAAGCGATTTCTCGCCACATGAAGAGAGCGCCTACAAACTCGCCTGGTGAGGGCCAGTCCCAGACGGAATGCGACGTACTGGTCGCGGGCTCCGGAGCTGGCGCGCTATCAGCCGCAGTTACCGCCGCCTTCCACGGTCTCAAGGTCATCGTTGCCGAAAAGGAGCCGGTGCTCGGCGGCACAACGGCCTGGTCAGGCGGATGGATGTGGACGCCACGGAATCCCCTCGCCCAGGGAGCCGGAATCGTCGAGGATGTGGAAGCGCCACGAACCTACCTCCGCCACGTGCTTGGCAACAACTTCAACGAATCCAGAGTCGATGCGTTTCTCGAAGCTGCACCCCACATGGTTGCCTTCTTCGCGCAGAAGACGGCGCTTCAATTCGAGGACGGCAATCGCATCTGCGACACCTACGGTAACGTTCCCGGCGCCGGGACAGGAGGCCGTTCGGTCATCGCAGCGCCATTCGACGGGCGATTGATCGGCATTCTCGTCAATCGGTTGCGCTTGCCGCTGCCCGAAACAACGTTCATGGGAATGACGATCCAGGCTGGTTCAGACCTGTCGGCGTTTATGAACATCACACGTTCCCCCCGCGCCTTTGCCCACGTCGCACATCGCTTTAGCCGGCATTTGCTTGACCTCGCATTTCACCGTCGCGGAATGCAGCTGCGCAACGGCCTCGCGTTGGTTGGAAGGTTGCTGCGATCGGCCGCCGATCTCAACGTCGAGCTGCGCACATCTTCCCCGGTCATACGGCTCATCGAAAACGGCGGACGCATTTGCAGCGTCGTGCTCGGGACCCCAGAGGGTGAGATCGAGATCCGCGTCAAGCGTGGTGTCGTTCTTGCGACCGGCGGCTTTCCGCACGATCCGAAGCGCCGGAGAAAGCTATTTCCCGCTGATGAGGAGCATCGGACCCTCGCCGTTCCTTCAGCCACGGGCGATGGGCTTCGCTTGGGCGAATCCGTCGGTGGGCGGATCGATACGGGGCTGGCTTCTCCTGGTGCTTGGTGCCCTGTATCGCTTGTGCCGTATCCCGACGGTACGTTCGGCCGGTTCCCGCATATCATCGAACGAGGCAAGCCGGGCATCATCGGCGTACTCTCGAACGGCCAGCGGTTCTGCAATGAAGGCAACGGCTACCACGATTACGTTACCGCGATGTTGGATGTGATCCCGCAAGGACAGGAGGTCGCATCCTGGCTGATCTGCACACGAGCGTTCCAACGTCGCTACGGGCTGGGTATCGCGAGGCCAACGCCCATTTCGGTCGAGCCTTATATCCAATCCGGCTACATCAAGACCGGCCGGACCATCGCAGAACTGGCCAAAAAATGCGGGATCGATTCCGGAGGATTGGAACGAACTGTCGCAGAATACAATCTCCACGCCCGCCAAGGCGAAGACCCGGCCTTTGGCCGCGGCTCAACACCATATAATCGTCTCCAGGGAGACGCGGGGCATAGCCCAAATCCTTGCGTAGCGCCGCTCGATCCCGGTCCTTTCTTCGCCGTAAAGGTGGTCCCCGGCAGTTTCGGAACCTTTGCCGGGCTGAAGACAGATGGTAGCGCCCGCTTGCTTGACGAGGCTGGTGCTCCCATCCCGGGGCTCTACGCGGCCGGTACTGACATGGCCAGCGTCATGGGCGGCCACTATCCGGCCGGCGGCATCAATCTCGGACCGGCCATGACCTTTGGCTACATCGCGGGACGGCATCTGGCCGGTGTGGCCGATTATGAAACGCGCTCCCAATTCTGAGCCGCGTCGCGAGGATTTCCGATGAACGAGTTTTCTCTTGCCCACCTGACAGTTTTGTCGCTTTCACCGCCCGAAATGGTGAGCGTCGCGGCTCGCACAGGCTATGACGCTATCGGGCTCCGGCTGATAGCGGTGACGGCAGACAGTCCCGGTTACCCGCTAATGTTCGACCCGCCGGCGATGCGGGACACCAAGGCCAGGCTCGACGATACCGGCATACGTATCGGCGACATCGAGTTCGTCAAGATCACGCCCGAGATCGATATCATGTCGCTCGAACCGTTCGCGGCGGCGGGGGCGGAACTCGGCGCAAGACACATCATCGCGGCGCCGTATGATCCAGACCTCGGTCGACTTGCCGAGCGGTTCGCTGCTCTTGCCGACCTTGCAGGCCAATACAACCTGTCGGTCCTGCTTGAGTTCTTCCCCTGGACGGTGGTGCCGGACGTTCGAACGGCCACAAGAATTGTCGAAAAGGCGGACCGCAACAATACCGGCGTTCTCGTCGACACGCTGCATTTCGCCCGTTCGGGAAGCAGGCTCGAAGACCTTGACCTCATTTCTCCCGCCCGCCTCCCATTTGTACATGTGTGCGACGCAGTGGCAGGTGAACCCTTTACAACCGAACAACTCCTGCACACCGCACGTTCCGAGCGACTGCCGCCAGGTGATGGTGGTATCGACATAAGCGGCATCCTCAAACGACTGCCGGCCGACATTGTCATCGGGCTGGAGGTGCCAATGGACACCCTCACCCGTGAGTGCGGCCCGGAAGAGGTCGCACGCCGTGTTCGGGCGGCAGCCGGGCGTTTGATCTCTGGAATATAACAGGACGTTGCCGCTCTCCGTCGGACGAGCGGGCAGTACTTTGGCTCATCGCGGACCACGCGTTCCAGAGAAGTACCATGATGTTATGCCCACCTCATAACACGGTATTTTGAGCAACGCGGCCGCAAAGCTATTCTGACGCTGCTTTTGATAGGCTTCGCTAACTGAGCGAGAACTTTCCAGGAAGCGACCTTAGTCGCTCCAGTGCCCTGGAAAGCCAAAAAGCGTTCGGATAGCTGTCTGCAATTTCTAAAGAAGCCCGCCAAGGGACTGTCAGCAAATCTCAATTGGGAGGAACCAACATGGCAAGTTCACCAGCTCAAAGCGAACATGATAAGAGTCAGTCGAAGAAAGCCGCCGCCAGCGGATGGATTGGATCGGCGCTCGAATATTACGACTTCTTTATTTATGCGACGGCGGCGGCGCTGGTATTCCCGCAGATATTTTTCCCCTCGGAGAATCCTACCGTCGCTATCGTCGCTTCGCTTGCGACATATGGCGTCGGCTACGTCGCACGGCCTATCGGCGCGTTCTTTCTCGGGCACTGGGGCGACACCCATGGCCGAAAAACCGTGCTGATCCTCTGCATGTTCCTGATGGGCATCTCCACGATGCTGGTCGGTCTCCTGCCCACATATCAGCAGGTCGGCACGCTGGCGCCGGTGCTTCTTGTTATCTTGCGCCTCATTCAGGGCTTCGCCGTCGCCGGCGAAATATCAGGAGCCAGTTCAATGATCCTGGAGCATGCTCCATTTGGCCGGCGTGGATTTTATGCAAGCTTTACGCTGCAAGGCGTACAGGCCGGACAGATTCTTGCGGCGGCAGTTTTCCTGCCACTGGCAGCCTACATGCCTACCGAGGCATTCAATAGCTGGGGTTGGCGGATCCCCTTCTTGCTCAGCTTCTTTGTCATCGTCGCTGGCTACATCATCCGTCGTGAGGTCGAGGAGACGCCGGCCTTTGCCAAGGAGGACAAAGAGGGCAAGGTTCCGAGAGCGCCCATCGTCCAGGCCATCAAGCACAGCTGGAGGGACATGCTCCGGGTCATCTGCATGGCGCTCATGAACGTTATCCCGGTGGTCGCCACCATATTCGGCGCGGCCTATGCGGTCCAGCCGGCATACGGAATCGGCTTCGAGAAGGATGTCTACCTGTGGATCCCCGTCCTCGGCAACATGCTGGCGGTGTTCGTAATCCCGATCGTCGGCAACTTGTCCGACAAGGTCGGCCGTAAGCCGCCGATCATCGTGGGCGCCCTCAGTTCCGGATTGCTTGCATTCGGTTATCTCTACGCGATCAGCATCATGAACGTGCCGCTGGCAATCTTCATGTCGCTGTTGATGTGGGGGGTCGTCTACCAGGGCTACAACGCCATCTTCCCGAGCTTCTACCCCGAACTGTTCCCAACGCGAACCCGGGTCTCGGCGATGGCGATATCCCAGAACATCGGGACAACGATTACGGCTTTGCTTCCTGCACTGTTTGCGGCCGTGGCACCTCCTGGCTCGGCGAACATTCCCCTTACCGTCGGGGCAATCGCCTTCGGTATCACGGTGATCGCCGCACTGGCGGCTGTGACTGCCCGGGAAACCTACAGGGTCAACATCAACGATCTTGGAAATCCCAACGCCGTTCCAATGCCGAAGGCAGACTATGAGAGGATGCGAGCTCAGGCCGCAAGTGGAGCAGCCGTCGCTCCGACGTGATCGCTGCACGACACCTGGAGAGTCGATCAAGAACCGCAAAGTCGATGCGTTTGCGCGGTGTACCTCGTCCAAATGTGAAGCTGCCGCCTTCAAAGCAAATTGAACGAAGGCGGCAGCAGGCTCCCGATAATTTAACTAGATGCAAGAGGTTACGGCAGCATGACACCCCAAGCCGAGTTTCACCAACGAGATCGGGATCTTCATCCTCCGGCCTACACGCCCGGTTACAAGACGAGCGTACTTCGCTCACCGCGCATCCCTCTTTGGTCTCTGCAAAACTCGCTATCGGAGGTCACCGGCCCGATCTTTTCACCTGATGAACTCGGTCCGCTCGATAACGATCTCGTCCTCAATTATGCCAAACAGGGAGAAGCGATCGGCGAGCAGACGATCGTCCACGGCTACGTACTCGACGGCAATGGCCAACCGGTAGTCAACACGCTCGTCGAGGTATGGCAGGCCAATGCCGGCGGACGCTACCGCCACCGCAACGACACCTATATCGCGCCGATCGACCCGAATTTTGGCGGCTGCGGCCGGATGCTGACCGATGAGCGCGGCTATTTCTTCTTTCGCACGATCAAACCCGGAGCTTACCCGTTTCGGAATCGCATCAACAGTTGGCGGCCGGCTCACATCCATTTTTCGGTGTTCGGAACCGGCTTTGCACAACGACTGATCACCCAGATGTATTTCGAGGGAGATCCACTCATCCCCCACGATTCCATCATCGCAACAATCCCCGACAAGTCGGCGGCAGATCGTTTGACGGCACGACTCGACCTCAACGCATCGCGCCCGCTGGAGTGCCTCGCCTACCGCTTCGATATCGTGTTGCGGGGACGCCGCCAGACCTTGTTCGAAAACAAACTTCAGGGAAGCTGACATGACACCGACCCCTTTCATTCCTTCCTACCTGCCGGAGACCCCATCGCAAACGGCCGGCCCGTACGTGCATATCGGCCTGATACCGGAGCAAGCGGGCTTTGAGATCTTCGACAACAATTTCAGCGGCGATATCGCCGCTCCGGATGTCGCGGGCCAACGCATCGTCATCGAGGGACGGATCTTCGACGGTGCGGGCCATGTAACAAAAGACGTGCTGGTCGAGACCTGGCAGGCGAATGCGGCCGGACGTTACAACCATCCCGCGGATACGCAGAATAAAGCGCTGGATCATGGTTTTCGCGGGTGGGCCCGGACCGGAACGGACTTCGTCACCGGACTTTACACCATCTGTACCATCAAGCCCGGAAGCGTGGCGGGCCGTAAGGGCCGCAAAGCGATGGCGCCCCACGTCAATTTTTGGCTGGCCTCCCGTGGCATCAATATCGGCCTCGCCACGCGCATGTATTTTGGCGACGAGGATGCCGCGAATTCCGACGATCCGGTCCTGAACATCATCGAGCAACCCGAACGGCGCAAAACGCTAATCGCGCCGCGATCGGAACGCGACGGCGCGGTCGTCTACACCTTCGACATTCGTCTTCAGGGCGATCGGGAGACCGTATTCTTCGACGTGTGAAGAGCGCGATAGCGTTTCGAAAATCAGGGACTGAGGGAGAACGACGTGGCGACAGACAAGGAAATTCTGGCATCCGTAAAGCCCGGCAAACCGCCTGCCGGCTGCCCGGTGATCGGAACATGGCAGCTGTGCAGCTATGTCCGCGAACGGTTATCGGACGGACATCGCCACAATCAATTTGGCGAAGCTCCGGTCGGCTACATCGGCTACGCCCCTGACGGCAGGATGTACGCCATCTTCACGCGCGATGACCGCGTCGTTCCTCGTGACGTCGTGCCTACCGATGAAGAAGGCGTGGAATTGCTTGGCACCATGGTCGCCTATGCCGGTACGTTCTCGCTCGGGGAGAATGTGGTCGTTCATCACATCGACACGTCGTGGAACCAGGCCTGGACCGGCACCGACCAGATCCGGCACTTCGTGCTGGAGGGAGATACGCTGACGATCACGACCGCTCCCTACAAGAGCTACAAGGACGGCACCATGGGCCGTTCGATCCTCGTCTGGAACAAGATCAAGTGACGTCAAGCTCCCCGGCTGAAAGAGGCTTTTGATGAGTGATCTGTTTGGAATCGAAGGAGCGCATGTGCTGGTCACGGGCGGCTCCAGCGGCCTTGGACGATTCTTTGCAACCTTCCTCGCGCAACGAGGAGCGCGCGTCACCGTGGCTGCGCGCCGCGCGGAAGCTTTGGCCAAAACGGTCGATGACATCACTGCTGCCAAGGGCCAAGCCCAAAGCGTTGTCATGGACGTCACCAATGCTGCGAGTATCGAGGCCGCGCTGGACAACGCCGAAGCGCGTTTCGGGCCGGTTCAAATTGTCATCAACAACGCCGGCGTGACGGCAACGCGACCGGCCCTGCAGCAGGACGAAGCAGACTGGGACAAGGTTATCGATACTAATCTGAAGGGAGTCTGGCTGGTCGCACAAGCAGTCGGACGACGAATGGTTGCGCACAAGGTGAAAGGCTCGGTCGTCAATGTGGCGTCGATCCTAGGTCTTAGGG
>Ga0137359_10004100_pt1 | contig 11898 bp, 7 predicted proteins | sample Mad1_40_16metaG_FD_108281 | JGI IMG/M metagenome (GOLD analysis project Ga0137359, IMG submission 108281) | Vadose zone soil microbial communities from Angelo Coast Range Reserve, California, USA - Mad1_40_16 metaG | ecosystem: Environmental > Terrestrial > Soil > Vadose zone | place: USA... | reverse complement strand
GGCGCTCGCGGGGGTGGCGGTGGTGGTGGCGGTGGCGGCGGGGAAACCGGAAAGCGCTACAACCTGACATTTTCGATGAACTTCCAGAACATTCTCAACCATGTAAACCTCGGAAGGCCGACTGGCAATCTGAGTTCCCCCTTCTTCGGGACTTCTACTGGAACGGGCGGTAACTTTGCCGGGTTTGGAGGCGGCAGAGGCGGAGGGGGCACGCCTCCCTACAATCGTCTAATTGACGCTCAGATTCGCTTTAGCTTCTAAGAAAGCAATGAAAGCAACAGACTCAGCCTATCGCGCTCAAACTGCTAGTGTTTTCAAGAGGCGATTTGTTCTGCGGCTCAGGACTCTGTGATTTAGGTCAGTTCTAGTGGCCTCGAATCCTGCGGGGTGAGCACCGCTTCGGACATAGCCTTGCTGGCTCCAGAAAAGGACTATTGACCTGGAAGGCCAATATTTGCGAGAATCAAGCCAGTCTTGGGACGGAATCCTTGAGACTGCTGCTTGGGCGAATTTGGATCGCCCGCCTCGCCATCGCGACATATCAAGTCGCAAAATAACAACCCCCCGACCAGTCAACTGCGCTCCGAAAGAACGCAAAGGTAGACGGTCTCAGAACGAGCCTTAATCCCCAAGGCCATCTTCCAGCCCCGTATTCTCTGGAGGTGGAGAATCAAACATGGAACAGTCGTCTTCACAACCACCGAAATTCTACCTTGATAAAAACGGCGCGCCCCGCGGACGTAACGGTGACTCTGGCACAGACGCAGTGAAAGACCCGTCGAGCCACCGAATGGTTGCTGATCAGCTGATGGCTGCGCTGGCCAGCGGCAATCTCGAACACCTCGCGGATGCACGGCAGGCCTTTCTTAACGAGGGACAACCAGGGTCCGAGCAGAGTGCGGCTAACCTCGAGGCGCAACCGGAGCGGAGGTCAAGAGCGAGAGCGTTCGCACCCTCCAGCGCCGCCAATGAAGAGCTGCGCGCTGAAGAAGAGGCCTTAAGGCAGGCCGAGTTGGAACTGGAACGTCGCCGCGCCGAAGTACAAGCCGCGAAACGAAGAGCTGAAGCTGAGGCGCAAAAAAGGGCAGCCGAAGCAGCACGCCGTCGCGAGGAAGAAGAGACTCATCGTAGGGCATTGGCGGAAGAACAACGCCTGGCCGAACTCAATGTCATTCGCCAGCAGGCCGCGTTTGGGGCACAGGAGCGAGCCCGAAAACTGGAACAAGTGAGGGCCGAGATCGACGCGCAAGCTCGTCAACGGGCCGAGAGAGAGCAATGGCTGGTTTCCGAAATTGCAGCTCAGCGAACCGCCGAACAGGAACAACTCAAGCGCGTTGAAGAGATCGAGGCGCGTCTTCTCAGCCAACTGGAAGCACGACATCGTGCCGAAACTGAAACCAGACGCCAGGCTGAAAAAGAACGACAGCTCAGGGCCGAAGTCGAAACGCTGCAAAAAGCGGAGGATCTTCAACTGCAGCGGGTCGCCGAAGTGCAGACTCGTGTTTGTGAGTTGGAGCAAACTCAACAATCAGTCAAAGCGACAGTTGAGTGCGAAACCGCGAAGGCGCAGCAACTCGCCGCTGAGATCGAAGCCCTGGAACAGGCCGGGCGGAACGAGATTGGAAGACTCAAGGACGCTAATGCCCGAATTGCTGAATTAGGTGATGCATTAAAGAAAGTTGCAGCTGAGGGCGAACGTCTGGCCGAACAGGAGACTCAACTCAACGCGGAACTCTCCGGTCTGAGTCAGGCGGAAGCAGAGCAGCGCGACCTGATAGCTCAGGTACAGGCAAGACTGCGCGGGCAGGAGGAAGCCCACCGGGTAGCAGTCGCCAGAACGGAAGAGCTTCGCGTCGAAGAACAACAACAGCGGAACAGCATCGGCGAGGCCGAGGCCCAGTTGCGAGCGCAGGAAGAAGCGCACCTCAGGACCAGAATCGAAGCAGAGATGCGCGCCGAACAGGATGAACTGAGGCTGGCCGAGTTAGCCACACTCAGTGGTCAAGCTGAGGTCGCGGCTCAGGAACGCTCTGCAAAGGAAGAGTACCTTCGTTCCCGAATTGACGCACTCAGCATTGCCGAGCAAGAACAACAGAAGCAGATTGACGAAGCCAAAGCTGCTTTGCGTCTAAAGAACGAGACCCAACAACAGTTTGAGACCAGCCTTCAACAACTGATCCAGCAGGAACAGTCGTTCAACGCAGACATCGAAACGCTGCGCCAGACTGAGGCAGAACAGCGCAAACGCAACGAAGAAACGCAGGCTCGGCTCCGAGCTCACGAAGAAGCACACCAGCGCGCAGAGACTGAAGCGCAAGCCCGGTTACAGGAACAGGATCAGCGACTGGAAGAGTTGCGAGCTATCGGGAGAAAACTGGAAGCAGAATCGCAAGAGCGGACCGAACAAGAAAGGTCTCTTAACGCCCGGATCGAAGCGATGCGCCAGGGAGAAGCAAAAGAGAGAGAGGCCGTCGCCGAAGGTCAGGCTCGGTTCCGCGCTCAGTCAGAAGCGCATCAGCGCGCCGAGGGCGAAGTACTGGCTCGGGCCCAGGAGCACGAGCAACGGCTGGAATCCTTGCGAGCCATCGGCAGAAAGCTCGAAGCGGAGTCGCACGAGCGCGACGAACAGGAACAGCAGCTCAAGGCGACGCTTGAAGCACTGCGGCAAGCTGAGCAAGAGCCTCTGAAACGAATCGAAGAAGCGGCTGCCATGGTCGCCAGGGCTGAAAAATCGCGACAGGAAATGGGCGCCGAAATAACCCGACTGTCTGAAAAAGAGCAATCGCTGAAGTCTGAGATTGAAGCGATGCGTCAGGCGGAACAGAGCCTGCTAAGGCGTATTGTCGAAGTTGAATCACGTTTTGTGGAACAGGCAAAGACCCGGCAACTCGCCGAAGCTCAAGCCAAGCAGCAAGCCGAGAAGGAACAAAAGCTCAACGAAGAGATCGAAAGCCTGCGCCGGGCTGAGCAGACCCAGCGCCAGCGAATTGACGAAATCAAAAGTCGTATTCCCGCGCTCGAGGAAGCTCGGCGCCTGGCGGTGGAAGAATCCGAGTTGCTGGTCGAACAGGAACAACAGCTCACTGTTGCAGTGGGCGTGCTGCGGGAGCAGGAAGAGGAACACGTCAAACGCATCGATGCAATCCAGGAGCAATTGGCCGCACAGGTGAAGGCCTGTTACCTGGCTGAAGCTGAGGCGCAACAGCATGCCGAGAAGATCGAGCAAATCAACCTCGAGTTGGCAAGCGCGCGCCAGAACCGCGACGTGAATTTCAAGGTCGTCGAAGAGGCCGCACTTCGTCTACGCGCCCACGAAGAAGCGCGCAAGGGCGTCCAGGTGAGTACCCAGAAACGGGCCGAGCAGGAACAGAAGCTCAACGCCGAAATCGAGGCCCTGCGACAAGCTGAAGCAGAACAGCAGAGGCGCATTGAGGACGCGGAAAGCCGGCTTCGCGCCCAGGAAGAAGCTCGCCAATCGGCCAGAGCCAAAGTCAAACAGCTGGCGGAATCCGAGCAAAAAGTAATTACCGAAATCGAAACCCTGAGTAGGACTGAAGCTGGACTGCTAAACCGAATTAAGGAAGCTGAGGCTCGTCTTCCGGGCCACGAAGAAGCGGTCCGACAGGCGGAAGCACAAGCGCAACGGCACGCGGATGAAGAGTTCCAACGATTGCGTCAACTCGAAGCTATTTGCGAAAAGGCGCAGGTTGAAGCGGAACAGCGGAAAGCCCGGGAACAAACGTTGAATTCAAGCATCGAGGCTTTCCGCCAGCCAGAAGAAGATCACCTTAACATTATTTCGCAACTCGAAATAGCCGGCGATGATCGGCTGTCTTCTGAGCCAGTGTCAATGGAACCCGATCTCGCGGAAGCTAATCCGCAATCGGTCATTTCGGAAATTGAGATGGTCAACGCGCAGCTATTCTCGTCAGAAGTGCCCTGCCTGGAAGCGAATCTCAGTGAGAATAATTTGCAGGGCGATGAACTTCCATGGCTGGTAATCGATCTGGATCCCACGGCTGCTGCGACTCCGGCCACCAAGGAGATCGACTTCATAACCGCAGACACAACCGCGGACTTAGCTATCTTCGAAACAACCGATCAGGATCAACCTTCAATGCACAGTTCCACCGCGCCCGCTTTCCAGGACGAGAGTGGGACGCCGGCCAACGCTAATGCTGGTGCGGTATTGTCTGGGTCGTCTTCACCGGAACTGATAGCACGCCTGCAAAGCGCCCAATCATCTGAACGGGCGGCAGCTTTGGCTGACCTGGCAGATTTCAAAGGCGACGATTCGTTCCGCTTGATCACAAAATCGTTTGACGACCCGAGCGTCGAAGTGCGCAATGCGGCTGCGCGCGCGCTGTACCACCTGCATCCGGACCTGTCCGCCTCGTTCACGCGCGCCCTGAGGGATGCCTCGCCGGAACGACGGCGCAAGATCGGAGCCGCTATTGCGGGATCGGGATTGGCCACAAATGCAATTAACAGCCTGACGGGAGAAGGCCGGGATCGAACGTACGACGCTTTTTCCATGCTTTTCCTGATGGCCAAGGCCGGAGAAGTTCAACCCCTGATGCAGGCGATAGCCAAACACGCGAATAACGAAGTCCGTCTGACCGCGGTCAAGCTGCTCGCTCTCAGTAACCAGCCGCAGATTCTGCCGGCGTTTCGCAATCTCGCGGCCCGTGAAAACCTGCCCGCCGACGTGCATGCGGCCGTGATGGAAGCGATTTATCACCTCAGCACACAAGCTCGCGAAGTTGCGTGAATCGTAGGTTGAAGTCTGGCGAGGATGCTCGAATTGCCAGAACCATCGATCGCGAACTGACGAGGTTGAAAAACCGAAACGATCCACGAAACCACACTAACAACACAAAGGAAACTCCTCTTTCGAGTTATTTCGTGTGATTTCGTGGATCGTCCTGCCTCTTTAAGTCGGCAAGGTCGTCTCAATAACGCCAGTCAAGGGCAGCTGCCGATTAGATCTCACCCAGCACCGTGCTACTTCGCTATGCGCTCAAAGCGTAAGCGTCCCTCAGCCACTGCAACAGTTCAGCATCAACTTCAGCCGGCGAAGTCAGTTTCACTTCGTGATGAAACCGATTTGCCGAAGTCTGCTCGGATTGGTAAATGCGCGGACTTGAGAGTTTGCGATCGCTTTTGATCGTCAGCACCAAGGTACTCTTGCAGGTCGCGACTCCGGCAAAAGCCCTCCGGTTCATCAAGTGAATTGAAGTCTTCTTTGGCTCTTCACTGACGGGACCAAACTTCCTGGCGCTCTTCAGCAATCTGTCGTAGCTCTTGCGGACGGTCGCGTCCTTCCCCTCGAAGTGAGACCTAACGGTAAAGCTGTTCGTTGAGGTTCTCATGGCCACTCCTCCCGGTTCCCGGTTAGACAAAAATCCAACAGTTACCGCGGGGCTGGTATTCCGATCGTCTCCGCGTAGGAAATCTGGATAGCTTTATCATCACTCCACGACTTCTGGTACAAACTCACGCTCTCCATGTCTGTCGAATAAGTTATGAGTATATTGCTGTCATCTCTCCAAGCGACCTCAACGCCGGTATTACACTGGATGTTGAAGACCCGATTCTTCTTCGGATCGAACTGCTGATCATTTTTTCTGAGAGTAACCACTCGATCGCACCAGCCAGCCGCCCCTCCGCCTGTGTCTGTCTATGTCGTCGCCACGTATTGGTGATTCGGAGAAGTCGAATCGGTTACGCCAACTATGTCACTCCCGCCGAAGGCGCTCTTGAAGGCCCCTTCAATCAAGAAACCCACCACCCACAGGCAGCCGTAGATAGCCACGAAGCAGATGACCCCAGCCAGGAAAGAGCGAAAAGGTTTTCTCATTGCCTTAAGACGTAAGAGATCTTGACGACACGGTCTTTACTCAGGAATTGCTGGTAGGTGTGCACGCCTTTGATTGGATCGCTATTCCAGTAGGCGATAGCCAGATGCGTGTTGTCCTGCCAACGCAGATCGAGTTGAGTGTCGCAACCGGTGAGGGAGACAAACTCATGTTCCCAGTCGAAAGCTTCGTCCTTTCGGTTCACATTGATCCGCAACTCACAACCGACCGCATCTCCGGCTTTGTTGATGGTGGCTACATACTCGCCGTTTGGCGCAGCGAGTTTGTTCACAACTTGCACGGTGGTGGTTGCGTCGCTTCGTAGGTCGTCGAGCAGAGAATTTGGTATTATGCCAACCCGCCAGAGACCCAGGAAAGCTCCGGCACAAGCTATAAAACCAACCCAAAAGAGCAGAAGAGATTTCATCTCAGATAAGTGAGAACCATGCGATCTAGTTTCGATACGAAGGATCGATTCGATCCAATTTCCGCAACAAGCCCGGCCAGGCAAGCGCGGCGCCCTGACCCACTGTGACTGCCTTCACCTTCGACTCAACCAGATGGAGAATTGGCTCCGGCACGTTTACGAGTTCAGCGCCACCCGCCTGTGCCAGGATCTGAATCTTACAAGCGCGCTCCAAAAGAAACATCGCCAGAAAAGCTTCAGCAGCGGTGCGGCCTACGGTTAACAGCCCGTGGTTGCGCAGGATCATGTGACTCTTATCACCGAGGTCCGCCACCAGACGCGGCTTCTCTTCCTCGTTCAGCGCCAGTCCTTCATAGTCGTGATAAGCCAAAGACGCCAGCGCCAACATGGCCTGTTGTGAAATCGGCAGCAAACCGTCCTTCTGCGCAGAGACGGCGATACCATAATCGGTGTGCAGATGCATCACGCACAGAGCGTCCTCACGGGCCGCATGGACTGCGCTGTGAATCGTAAAGCCGGCCGGGTTAACGAAGTAAGGCGACTCAGTTACTCTATTGCCCGCGAGATCGACTTTTACCAAACTCGACGCCGTCACTTCTTCGAACATCATCCCGTAAGGATTCAGCAGGAAGTGATGCTCGCTGTCCGGCACTCGCGCTGAAATGTGCGTGAAGATCAAATCATCCCAACCATAAAGCGCCACCAACCGGTACGCCGCGGCGAGATCGACCCGCGCCTGCCATTCCGCATCTGAAACTTGAATCGTGGATTTCGTTGGCACAACGGTGCTCATGCTATTCCTTTCCGATGTAGGTCACCTTTGGTCTCGTTAGAGTCTCGCTTTGGAGTCTGTGTCAGAAGCCTGCGCGTAAGCAAGGGCAACGCTCGTGTCGGTCAGCTATCCGGATCCGACAGGCCTTTCGCGCCGGTTTCTTTAAGACGAATGGTTACGAGTGTGGCCCTCCCTCACGGTTGGGCTCTGAAACGCTCACGGCCACTTCTGTGCTCACGCGGATCCGGCCAACACTGATTGGACGGCTGGGGAATTCAAGAATGTGGCGCGCAGATCTTCATCGGTCACAGTCGCTGCGCATGACTTAATAATTTCGGCGGCTTGCGCAAAAGACCTGCGCGCGGCTTCCGGATCGCCCAGCTTTGATTTCAAGCGGCCCAGATCGGCGTGCGTCCGCCATTCCAGAAGCGGCACCGGATAACGGCTCAGTTCTTCGAGCGCGAGCGCAAATTCCTGCTCGGCCTGCGCTGGATCTTCATCGGCGATTGCAATCCGGGCCATCAGGCGGTGTGCCTCGGCGATGTACTTGTGGGCCCCGTACTCCTGCGCAGTTCTCAACAACCGTCCGGCAAATTTTCGGGCCTGGGCCAGGTCTTTTCGTCGCAACCAGTAACCCGCCGTAGCCGCTTCAAGGCGAATCATATAGCGCCAGCGAAACCATGCATCGCGTTCGAAGATCTCCCGCGCCTCAGAAAACGCGGCTATCGTTTCTTCGCTTTGGCCCGCATGCGTGTGATCTATGCCCAGATTAATCAGCGAGTTGGCCTCGGCTTCCATAACATGATATTGCCGTCCGAGTTCCACTCCCTGCTGATCGTGTTTCAATGCGCCGTCAAAGTCCTGTAGTTCGCGATGCAGCCAGCCGATGCAATTCGGCATGCGCGGAAACCAGAACTTGTCGCCATTACGGCCGGCCATCCTAATCGCTTCGTCAAGCGTAGACAGCGCCGTAGACATCCGGCCAAGATTTCCATTGGAAAGCCCGAGGAAGAACATCGAAGTCAACAGGACAAATCCGTCGCGCAACTCTGAGGCAAGCCGGCGGGCTTCAGTCGCGTATTCGATTGCCCGCTCGTAATCGGTCTGAAAGAAGCAAAGACCGGCGCGCCACACCAGACCCGCAGCCAGCGCCGGCTTGTGATTTATCGCGCGCGCACTTGCGATCACGTCTTCCAGAATCGGACGGCTCACCTCGACTTCTCCATAACAGAGATGCTTCAGGCCCACCAGACCCATCGTTTCCAGGCGCAACTGTTCGCTGCCCAATGCTTTCGCCGCGGCCAGCGCCTGGTCAGCACAGGCGGCCATTTCCTCAAGCCGGTGAGAGAAGAACAGCGTTGCGGCCAGGGCATTCAAGCCGGCGGCTTTTTGCTCCAGCGAGCCCGTTAGCTCGACCTGTTTGAGCATTCGATTGTAATCGTCTATGGCGTCTGCGAAACGACTCAGCGCCATGTTTACCGCGCCGCGCTTTTGATAGAGAGTGACTATGGTGATCGCCTGGTCGTCTCCACTCAGCTTTTCTGTAAGACTCAAGGCGCGGGTGTAATGCTCGGCAGCTTCAGCGTTAGCATAAAGCTTAGTGGCGTGATCTCCAGCGTGCACCAGGAATTCGACCGCCCGAGGAAAATCACGGCCGCGTTCGAAGTGCAGTGCAAGTTGAGTGGCGATTTGCGGCGCGCGCTTGCCATAGTGCGCCAGTAGTCGTTCGCCAGCCTGACGGTGCAACATTACCCGGCGTTTATTCACCAAATCCTGATAAAGAAAGTTTTGATAGAGCGCGTGCGCAAAACGATAACGCGTCGCCAATGAACCGTCCGGCAGCTCTTCTTCGCCTTTGGTCGTGATCAGCCGGTGAGTTTTTTCGAGTCTCGCCAGGAGTTCTTCCAAATCGACTTCGTCGATATCAAGCAGGCTGGCGAGAATCGTCGACAGAAATTCGGCGCCCTCGATACTGGCATATTGCAGTGCGCGCCGCTCGTCTTCGGCCAGGGCATCCATCTTCTTGCTGATCATGCTGCGCACACTCTCGGGTGCTTCCAACTCCATTTCAGACAGCGGCCGCGCCAGGGACCAGTGCTGGTTCCGTCGGGCGATGTCGCCGCGTTCCTGAAGATACTGCAAGAGATTTGTGGCAAAGAGTGGATGACCTTCGGTCTTGTCGTGTATCAGCAAAGAGAACTCAGAGGGAAAGTCATTGGGAGTGAAAGTCTGGTTCAGATAGATCGCAGTATGCTCGTGGCTAAGCGAGTCGAGAGCAATCTCTTCGCAGAGGTTATGCGTAAGCATCTCTGCTCGATAACCTTTCAGCGGGTGATTGCTTCGCTCGATGTCTTCCGGCCGAAAGGTTCCGGCAATCAGTAGACGCTGACTGCTAATGCGCTGACAGAGATGTCGCAGTAAGTCGACGCTGGAAGGATCGGCCCAGTGTAAATCTTCGAGCAATAGAGCAATCGGCGACGTGTTGGCAAACATGCCCAGCGCGTCCCCCATCTCGCGCATCATGCGCTCTTTGGTGGCGCCGATCGTTTCCTGCTGCAACTTCTCCAGAGCGCCGGTTGAGGCAAACACCGCCGGCAATTGCGTACACCAGGTGGGCGCATAAGTGCGCAGGATTGACGCCAGGTGTTCGCGCCCGGGACCTTCGAGCATGGGGCCGACCGCATCCAGAAACGGCAGGTACGCTTCGCCGGTGCCGTATTGCTCGACACAGCGTCCACGGGAGACGAGCAAACCAGGACAACTGGCCCGCGCGCGGCGCAGGAATTCATCCGACAACGAGGTCTTGCCAATGCCCGGTTCACCCGTGATAAAGACAACCCGCCCGTTGCCTTCAATCGCCTGCCGCAAAAGTCCTTCCAGTTTGGTTAACTCCGGCTCTCGACCAACAAAGGAAGATAGACCGGTGCCGATCAAGTCCCTGTCATAAACTACCGGACTTCCCGACCATGGCCCACTGAGGCCGGCGCGCAGATTTCTTAAAGCCTGAGCCAAATCTGCTGCCGACCCGTAACGTCGTTCTTTTTCCTTGGCCAACGCGCGTTCGATGATCAGGTCAAACTCGCGCGGTAATTCAGGTCGCAGGCGGCCCGGCGCCAGCGGCTCCGTGACTGCGATGGCGTGCATGACTGACAGTATGCTCGGTCCGGTAAAGGGCAAAGAGCGCGTCGCAGCCTCGTAGAGAGCAGAGCCCAGCGAAAATACGTCGGAGCGCGCGTCAAGAACTTCGCCGCGCGTTTGTTCCGGAGACATAAAGGAAACCGTTCCCAGTAGCGTGCCCTCATCCGTCAGGTTGTGCAGGGTCTCGGCCTCGTAATCGACTTCGTTCCGACAGTGCGAACGAACTTTGCGAGTCCAAAATCGAGCAGCTTGGCATGCCCCCGCGATGTGACCAAAATATTGGCCGGCTTAATGTCGCGGTGGATCAGATTAACTTCATGTGCCGCTTCAAGCCCCTCGGCCGCCTGAATTCCGATATCCAGCAATCTGGGCAGCGGCAAAGCGCCGTCGCGCTCAACCAATTCTTTTAGAGTCTGGCCCTCGACGTATTCCATGACTATGAAATCGCGGCCATCCACTTCTTCAATGGCATGGATAGTTACAATATTTGGGTGATTCAAAGATGATGCAGACTGCGCCTCACGCAAGAATCGGCGTCGCGTGTTGGCGTGGTGATGTATGCCGGCGGGAAGGAGTTTTATGGCTACGTCGCGGCCGAGCTTTGTATCTTCGGCCTTGTAGACTTCGCCCATGCCGCCGCTGCCGATTTTTGCGCCCAGACGGTAATGAAGAAGCATCAGTTGCGGCTCAGATGAACTCACAAGTCCCCTGTCCAAACCATCAAGATTGCGGATACTTTAATGAATGCTGGGTGTCTGCGCAATACGACCGGGCGGTGACTTATGAAATTGTTCTTCTCAGTGCGCGCATTGAGCCGCGTTTATGCGGCTTGCCCGAAGGGTTATTAGACCAGCCGTTTTACAGCTGGGTTACGATGGACTAAGTAGGCAGAGTTTGAAGCAGTGACGGCATTGCTAAAGCGACCGCGTAAGCACGCTGAAGCGCGCTGTGGAGATCATTCGCGACCTTACCCAGTGCTGGAAGCGCTGGTCTATTAACCCTGCGGGCAAACCCGATGAATCGGGCTAACTGAGTCCCATTTTTATTTCGTGCGTTCTTTGCGCTTAAATAAAAACGACCCGGATCGCGGACATCCTGTCCGCCAGCGGGCACAGCCCGCTCAAGGTTTCCGCCTAAGAATCGCTTTGTGGGTATTCGCGCTGCGCGCTCAGGCGGACAGGATGTCCGCGATCCGTCTGCCGACTGCCTTATGCTCTCGCACCGTCGAAGTTGACTATTCCCCACCGGCGCCGGTCGCTGCCGCGGTATGCGCGCTGGCGCGGCGCTTCATTTCTTCGGCCGGCACATCTTCCTTATGTGTTGCTATATGCCAAACGTGCCCGAAGGGATCTTCCAGCGTCCCCATTCGATCGCCATAGAATTGGTCCTTGACGGGGCGTTGCTCTTTTCCGCCGGCAGCGATAGCTCGCTCGAAAACGGAATCGACATCGTCCAAATAGATCATAATGCTGACTGGCGAGCCGCCGAGTGTCTTTGGACTCTTGTAGCCCATCTCCGCAAACTCGTCGGCCAGCATGATCGGTGAATCACCAATCTTGATCTCTGCATGACCAATCTTTCCGCCGGGAGCCGGCATCCGCATCAACTCGATCGCGCCAAAGGCCTGTTTGTAATACTCGATCGCTTCGGTCGCGCCCTCAATGATTAAGTAAGGCGTCACTGAGTGGTAACCTTCCGGAATT
>Ga0137359_10004098_pt1 | contig 11901 bp, 9 predicted proteins | sample Mad1_40_16metaG_FD_108281 | JGI IMG/M metagenome (GOLD analysis project Ga0137359, IMG submission 108281) | Vadose zone soil microbial communities from Angelo Coast Range Reserve, California, USA - Mad1_40_16 metaG | ecosystem: Environmental > Terrestrial > Soil > Vadose zone | place: USA... | reverse complement strand
GTAGCTCCGCTACGCGTGCGCTGCTCGCTTCCCTCGCGCCGGTACTGGGCCGATTTGCGTCGCCATACTTCGTTGCTCGGTCGCTCCGCTGCTCGGCGTAGCTCCGCTACGCCTGCGCTGCTCGCTTCTCTCGCGCCTCGTCTGGCTCGCAACTCGACCCAGTACGGTCCGCTGCAAACCGGCGCACAACTGCACTGCAACCTGCCGCACGGCCGGCGCGCGTGGACGTTGGACGTGCGGCGCCGTATGTTGGGACGCGAGTGATGCGACTTGAGCATATTCGCTGGACGGCGCCGAAAGCGCCGAAGCAGGACGACGCGCGCCGCACGCTCGAAGCGGAAGGTTTCGAGGTGGTGTGCTGGAGCGATCCGCCAGGACGCGCGTACGCGCCGCATGCGCACGAGCGCGACGAGAGCCTGTGGATGATCGCCGGCGCGATGACGTTCGAGATCGACGGACGAGCGTATCGCCTCGAGGCGGGCGATCGCTTGACCTTGCCCCGTGGCGTCGTGCATGCGGCGCTGGCGCACGACGACGGCGCGCGCTACCTGATCGGCGAGCGCTGAGGTCTCATTCCGCGGGCAGTCGGCGTGCGACTAGTCGGTCGTCGAAGCCAGCTCTTGCAGCGTCGCTTGTAGAATCGCCGCCGTCGGCACGGCGAGGACGACGCCCACGACGCCGAGGAGTGCGCCACCGAGCAGCACGGCGATGATGATCGTCGCCGCGCTCAGGCCGACCTGGTGGCCCATGAGCTTCGGCACGAGGACGTTCACCTCGATGAGCTGCTGCAGCAGGTAGTAGACGACGGTCGCGAGTGCGAGGTGCCACGACACGGTCGCGGCGATCGCCGTCGCCGTCATGCCGGCGATGAACGGTCCGATGTATGGGATGCACTCGCCGATCGCCGCCAGAATGGCGAGGACGTAGAAGTACGGCACGCCGAGGAGCATGAAGGCGATGCCGGCCGAGGCGCCGACCGCCGCCCCGAGCATGATCTGGCCGATGAGCCACGCGCTCACCTTCTCCGTCACGTGTTGCGCGATCGCGCGCGCCTGCTGCCGGCGGTCGCGCGCGAAGAGATGAAGCCATCCGTCCACGAGCGTGTCCGCCTCGAGGAGAAAATAGAAGGTCAAGATGAGCACGGTCACGACGCCGAACGCGCCGCCGAGGAGCCCGGCGACGGTGCCGAGCACGGTGCCGAGCGCGTCCGACGGCGTCGGCAGCGCTTGGCTCAGCTGATCGAAGCGCACGCGCTCGAAGCCGTAGCTGCCGAGAAACTGCTGCGCGCGCTCGACGAACTCGGGGGCGCGCGCGGCGAGCTCGCGCGTCTGCGCGACGAGCGGCGGCAAGACGAGCGCGGCGATGCCGGCGACGAGCGCGAGCACGATCGCGTAGAGCACGAAGATCACCGCCCAGCGCGGCACCCGCGGACGGCCGAACGCCGCGACCTGCCGCGCCTCGATCCAGCGCACGAGTGGGCTCAGGCCGATCGCGAGCAGCGCACAGACGTAGATGAGCAGCAGCACGTGGCGGACGATGAACAGTGCGGCGACGAGCGCCACCGCGATCGTGACGACGAGAACCGTCCAGACGACGAGCGCGCGCGGCGACTCCGGCGGCATCTCCTCGTGGCGCGGCGAGCGTGCGACCGTCGGCATGCCTCAGTGTGCCACGCGTCCGCGCCCGAGCCGAGTGGAGATCTGCGCCACGGCCCGCGCCAACAGGAGAGCGCCGATCACGAGCGCGTACATCGCCGGCTCGCGCACGTCCTTCTTCACCCGCCAGATGAAGTGTAGCGCCCCGGTCATCCCGGCGATGTACGCGAGACGATGCAGCCGCTTCCAGCGCGCGAAGCCGAGGCGACGTACGGCGGCGTTGGTCGACGTGAGCGCGAGCGGCACCAGCATCAGGAAGGTCGCCATGCCGGCGAGGATGAACTTGCGCTCGAGCACGTCGTCGACGATCGCGGAGAGGTCGAGACCCTGATCGAGGACGACATACGTGAGGACGTGCAACGTCGCGTACAGCGCCGCGACGAGACCGAGCATGCGCCGCAGGCGGATGGGCCACGTCCAGCCGACGAGGCTCTTTGCGGGCGTGCATGCGAGCGAGGCGATCAAAAAGATCAACGCGACGAGGCCGAGCTCGTTCAGCGCTTGCGCGATCGGATCGGCACCGAGCTCGCCGCGCGCCGCGCGCAGCGTGATCGAGACGAGCGGCGCCGACGCACCGGCGAGCACGCCGGGGGCGAGCCAACGGTGCGGGCTCGTCCGCCGGCGCGGCGCGGCGGCGGCAGCAGGTGGCAGAGCGGCGGCGTCGGCAGACATCAGAAAGACGTCGTCAGAAATACGTCGCCAGGTCCATGCCGGCGTAGAGGTGGGCGACCTCGGGACCGTACCCGTTGAACGGCAGGGTGGGGCGGCGGTGCAGCTCGCCGATCCGGCGCTCCGTCGCTTGGCTCCAGCGCGGGTGATCGACGGCCGGATTGACGTTGGCGAAGAAGCCGTACTCGTTCGGTGCCGCCGCGCTCCACGTCGTCGACGGCTGCCGTTCGACGAAACGGATCTCGACGATCGACTTGATGCCCTTGAAGCCGTACTTCCACGGCACGACGAGCCGGAGCGGCGCGCCGTTCTGTCCCGGCAGCGTCTTGCCGTAGAGGCCCACCGCGACGAGCGCCAATGGGTGCATGGCCTCGTCGAGACGCAGCGCCTCGACATACGGCCAGTCGAGAACGCGGCGCCGTTGCCCCGGCAGCTGCTCGGGATCGACGAGCGTGGTGAACTGGACGTACTTCGCGCGCGCCGTCGGCTCGAGACGGGCGACGAGATCGGCGAGCGGGAACCCGACCCACGGGATCACCATCGACCACGCCTCGACGCAACGCATGCGGTAGATGCGCTCCTCGAGCGGAAACCAGCGCAGCAGCTCGTCGATGTCGATCACGCGCGGCGCGCGCACCTCGCCGGCGATCGTGACCGTCCACGGCCGCGGCCGGAGCGTCTGCGCGTTCGCCGCCGGGTCTTCTTTGTCGGTCCCGAGCTCGTAGAAGTTGTTGTAGCTCGTCACGTCGCGTTCCGACGTGGGCGCCTCGCCGCCCGCGTGCTCGCTCCGCCGTGCGATCGGCAACGGCGTGAGCGCCGCCGTCCCGCTGCCGCCGCGCTCCCGATCCGTGACGCGGCGGCCGCGCACGAGCAGCCGCAGCCCGCCGCCGACGACGGTCGCCGTGGCCGCGAAGAGCGCCGCGTCGCGGATGAACTCGCGCCGTCGCAGGTAGACCGGCTCCGGCGTGATCTCCGACGCCGGCGGCTCGGATCCGAGCTGTGATCTTCGTGATGCCATTCGGGTTCTGTCGAGCGTGAGTGCCGCGCGCCCGCGGCGGAGGTCGCCCGCCGCTGCCGCGAACGGCGCTCCCCTTAGACGCCGGCACCCAGCGCCGAGTTACAGTCGATCAGCTCCTCCATTTCCGCAGCCACCGTACCAGGAACAAAGGATTGGCGCCGCAATGACCGGCCCCTACGCTGCGCTGCGAAGTATGGCGCCGCCGATCGTTCCACGGGCGGACGTCACCGACAATCGCGAGGAGGCGTTCCGAATGCAGGGACTGACGAGATTCGTCGCCGCGGTGCTGATGGCCGGCATGTGTGTCCTGGCCGCCGCACGCGCCACGAGCGCGCAAACGTCGCAAGGTCACTACCAGGAGTTCGGCGACGCCACCGGGTTCTTGAACATCGTGCCTCCCGGTCAGGATGGCGTGCTGAACGGCGCGGAGGCGATCGCGGCGCAGGCCGGGACATATCCGCCGCACGTGAAGGACCAGCTCGCCATGTACGGCGACCTCGTCTACCACGCGCCCGGCCTCACCGAGGCGCAGCTCCTCGACTTCTACAAGGACGCGTCCTTCGGCGTCCGCGACGACGACATCGATCGCACGTACTCGCCGACGACGGGCGTGACGGTCATCCGCGACGCGAGCTTCGGCGTCCCGCACATCTTCGGCACGACGCGGGATGCGACGATGTTCGCGGCCGGCTATACCGGCGCCGAGGACCGGCTCTTTCTCATGGACGTGCTGCGCCACTACGGGCGTGCGCGCCTCTCGGAGTTCCTCGGCGCGTCGGCCTCGGACATCGCCATGGACCAGGGGCAGCTCGCGATCGCGCCCTACCTCGAGTCCGATCTGACGGCGCAGATCGATGCCATCCGCAACTCCGGCCCGGATGGGCAGGCGGGATACGCCGATCTCGTCGCCTACACCGACGGCGTGAACCAATACATCTCGGAGGCGCTTGCCGATCCGACGAAGATGCCGGCCGAATACCCGGCGCTGCAGCAGGTGCCGGCGCAGTGGAAGGTCGAGGATGTCGTCGCGGTCGCGTCGCTGGTCGGCGGCATCTTCGGCAAGGGCGGCGGCGGCGAGCTCTCGAACCTCTGCGGGCTGAAGGCGATGACGACGGCGCTCGGCGGCGACGCCACGACCGCGCGCGCCATCTTCGACGACCTGCACTTCGCGAACGACATCGAGGCGCCGACGACGTCACCGAACGCAGTGCCCTACATGCTGAACCTCGGGGCCGTCGATCCAGCGTCACATCCCGACGTCGATTGCGCCAGCTTGCACCCGGTGAGCGGCGGCACGGCGTCGCTCCAGGATCTCGAGGACGCGATCAGCGGCCGCACCCCGCCGCTCGGTCTGCCGCACGTGATGAGCAACGCGCTCCTCGTCTCGGCAGAGCACACCAAGAACGGCCGGCCGATGGCCGTCTTCGGGCCGCAGACCGGTTACTTCATGCCGCAGCTCCTCGTCGAGAAGGACATCCACGGGCCGAACATCGACGCCCGCGGCGTCGCGTTCGCCGGCACCGACCTCTACGTCGAGCTCGGACGCGGCCGGAACTACGCCTGGTCGGCGACGTCGGCGAGCGCCGACAACGTCGATCAGTGGGTGCTGCGTCTTTGCGAACCCGGCGGCGGCCCGGCGACCGTCGACTCGCTCGGCTACCTGCACAACGGCAGCTGCACGCCGATCGAGCAGTACCATCACGTGCAGATCGCCAAGCCGAGCGCGGGCGGCATCCCCGGCGGACCCGACATCGTGCTCGACTGGACGGTACAACGCACGCCGGACTACGGCCCGATCCTCGCCCGCGGCACCCTCGTCGACGGCACCCCGATCACGATCGCGACCTTGCGCTCGACGTACCAGAACGAGCTCGGCTCCGCGCGCGGCTTCTTCCACATCAACGACCCCAACTTCATGACGAACGGCTACGATTCGTTCCGCCAAGCGATGGGCACCGGCGTCGACTACACGTTCAACTGGTTCTACGTCGACGCGAAAGACATCGGCTACCAGCACTCGTGCAAGTGCCCGCAGCGCGCGCAGGGCGTCGACCCGTATCTGCCGACGTGGGGCACGGGCGAGTGGGACTGGCAGGGCTTCATCCCGCTCTCGGCGCAGCCGAACGCGGTGAACCCGCCGCAGGGCTTCCTGACGTCGTGGAACAACAAGCAGGCGCCGCAGTTCAAGTCGAACGACCGGCAGTTCTCGTACGGGCCGGTCTTCCGCAGCCAGATGCTCGACGTCCGCATCCGTTCCCGGATCGGCGCCGGCAACATCGACCGCCCCGACCTCGTCGACGCGATGGAGGACGCCGGCACGGTCGATTTGCGCGGCCAGGAGGACCTCTCGTTGCTGCTGCAGGTACTGGGCGCGACCGCGCCGCCGGGCGCCGACTCACGGGCGCAGGAGATGCGCGACCGCCTCGCCGCCTGGCTCACCACGTCGACGCATCGCCGCGATTTCGATCATGACGGCGAGTACGACGATCCCCAGGCGCCGGCGATCATGGACGCGTGGTGGACGCGGCTCGCGCACGCGATGTTCGACGCCAACTCGGCAAACGCGATCAATAACCTCGGCCTGCAGCTCGACGACACCAACCGCCGCGACCACATCGGCTCCTCCTTCGACGATGCCTTCTACAGCCACGTCAACAAGGACCTGCGCCAGGTGTTGGGGATGGCGGTGGAGGATCCGTGGTCGCGGACGTATTGCGGCGGCGGCGTGCTCGCCGACTGCCGGACGGCGCTGTGGAACGCGATGTCGCAAGCGGCGGCCGATCTTCAGGCGGAGTTCGGCAGCGCCAACGTCGCCGACTGGAAGCGCGCGATCGCCGATGAGGACGTGCGGCAGAGCGCCGTCGGCGTGACGACGGTGCCGGCGATCCACTGGATCAACCGCCCGACGTTCCAGCAGGTGGTGCAGATCGCGAAGGGCGCCTGCGGCGCGACGCCGCTCGCGAGCTGTCGTGAGCCCTCCGTGAGCGGCGGCGGTCACATCGACATCAAGGATCGCACGCCCGACGACAAGGACCGCCTCCTATTCAAGTGGACGAAAGGCGCGGCGACCTCGACGAGCGACTTCGGCGACCCGCTCACGACGACCGATTACGAGCTCTGTCTCTACGACGGCACGTCGGATCTCGTCTCGCACGCGAGCGCTCCGGCGGGCGGTACGTGCAATGCCGCGAGCCCGCGGCCCTGCTGGCGCTCGACGTCGACCGGCTTCAAGTACTCGGACCGCGATCTCACGCCGAGCGGCATCCAAAGCCTTCTCCTCAACTCTGGTGTCGCCGGGAAATCGCGGATCACGCTCCGTGGCCGCGGCGCCGCGCTCGACGTGCCGTCGCTGCCGACGACGCTGCCGCTGCGCGCGCAAGTGTTGAACAGCGACGGCACATGCTGGGAAGCGCGCTTCGGCACGGCGACCCGGAACCAGATGGATCGGTTGAAGGCGCGCTCCGACTGAGCCCGTCCGTGGCGTGCGCGCCCGCGCGTACGCCACGGACGCTGCCGTCACACGACCGAGCGACCAGCGGCGTCGCCGCGTGCGACCGGTGCGTCCCCCGGGCATCGAACACGGCGGGGGTGGATTCCCTGGCTGCCGGACGCAGATATAAACGACGCATGACCCATGCGATCGCCGTGGCATTGCGCACGCGCGTCGGACGCGCGGCTCGTGTCGTACGGCGTGCCCGAGGCGCGCTGGCGCTGACGCTGGCCGTCGTTGCGGCCGTGGCGACGTGGCATCCGCTCCAAGTCACGGCGGGTGAGGGCGGCGCGAAAGTCGCCACGGCGACGTTCGCCGGCGGCTGCTTCTGGTGCATGCAGGTGCCGTTCGAGCAGCTCCCGGGTGTTCTCACGACGACGGCCGGATACACCGGCGGCCGAGTGGAGCACCCGTCGTACGAGCAGGTGTCGGCGGGCGGCACGGGTCACGTCGAGGCGGTGCAGATCACCTATGACCCGGCACGCGTTGCCTACACGGATCTATTGGACGTCTTCTGGCACAACGTCGATCCGCTGAACGCCGCCGGTCAATTCTGCGACATCGGTCCGGAGTATCGCGGCATCATCTTCGTCCACGACCAGGCGCAACGTACCGCCGCCGAGGCCTCGAAGCGTGCGCTCGAGCAGTCGAAGCGCTTCGACCGTCCCATCGTGACCGAGATCGTCGCCGCAAGCGTCTTCTGGCCGGCCGAGGAGTACCATCAGCGCTATCACGAGAAGAATCCCGTCCGGTATCGATACTATCGCTGGAACTGCGGACGCGATCAGCGCCTGCACGAGCTCTGGGGCGACGCCGCGGGGCAGGGGAAGGTCGGCGGTGCCGCCGGCCATGCGTCCGGCGGCGACGCTCCTGCTGCGATCGGCGACACACCACGCGGCGATGCGCACGCCGCGATCGACGACGCGCCCGGCGGCGATGCGCGCGTCGCCGCCGGAAATGCGCCCGCGTGGAATCCGGCGCGCTTCCACAAGCCCGACGCGGCGACGCTGCGGCGATCGCTGAGCGCGGAACAATTCGCGGTGACGCAGGAAGCGGGGACCGAAGCGCCGTTCCGCAACGCTTACTGGCACGAAGAGCGCGCTGGCATCTACGTCGACGTCGTCTCGGGCGAGCCGCTCTTCAGCTCGCGTGACAAGTTCGACTCGGGGACGGGATGGCCGAGCTTCATGCGGCCCCTCGAGCCGGCGAACGTGCGCGAGCGCGTCGACCGGGGACTCCTGTTCGTGCGCACCGAGGTGCGCTCGGCCCACGCCGACTCGCATCTCGGCCACGTGTTCGACGACGGTCCGCCGCCGACCGGCAAGCGCTACTGCATGAACTCCGCGGCGCTGCGCTTCGTGCCGGTTGAGCGCCTCGCCGACGAAGGCTACGCGCAATACCTGCCGCTCTTCGGCGATACCGCCGGCGCGCGGGCCGATGCCGTTGGTGCGAGCGGCGACGCGGCTGCCGCGCCGGGTGTCGCTGGGAAATGACGGCGCGCCGGCCGAGCGTCATGCTCCGCCGGTCGATGAGTCGGATAGCCGATCGCCGACGTACGTTTGGAGATCTCAGCTCGGGGGAGCGCGGCGAAGACCCTTGCGCCCTGGCCGTCGAGTTCGCTACGAGGCTGGATCGTAGGAGGTGCCTTCGATGTGGATTCGCCGCGCCTCGGTCGTCGTCGTTTTCCTTCTCTTCGGACATCCCGCGTGGGCGGGGAAGATCCTCGTCACACCTCTCATCCAAGGAGACACCGGCGATACGATCAATTGCGGTGTCTCGAATGCCGGCAAGAAAGATCTCCACCTCAAGATCGAGCTCCTGAATGGGGGCGGCAGCGTGCTGGTCAACACCGACGACTTGGCGATCGGTGCCGGCACGGCGAACCGTATTCAGACTCAGCTGAATTCGTCGGGCACGAATCACTTCGTGTTCTGTCGATTTACTGTGCTCTCGGGCAGCGCCGGGAGCGTGCGCGCATCGCTGTGTCTCTTACCCGCTGGCTCGGCCCGTTGCGCGGTATCGGCAGACGCTCGCTAGGCTAGAGGCTCACGGCATCCAGTCGATCCTGCAGTCGGCGGTTCGTCATCGCGAGGACCTTCACCGCGAAGGTCGTGTCACATCGAGGCTAGGACTCGTCGCCGGCGCCGCCCGTCCCGACGAAGCGATCATCGGCGTCGGTGAACAGCACGTTGAACGTCGTCAGGCTGCCGTAAGCGCGCGTGATGTACTCCTGGAGCTCGAGACGATCGCTGTCGGCGAGCTTCGGGTGGTTGTTGATCCGTTGCTCGAGCACGCGCAGGCGATCGCGGACCATGACGATCTTGCGGAAGAAGCCGTCGATCGGCACGACCTTTTCCTGCGTCCCAGCCTTTCCCGGGCGGAGCACGACCTGGCCGCCCTGCCAGCGCTCGGAGAGAACGCCGGAGGTCGACTGATCGGCGTTCAGAATGGCGCGTACCCCCTGCATGATCTTTCTGACGTCGCCGTCCTCGAGCATTCGCGACCCTCCTTGCCGTTCCCAATCACGCCGCGCTCATCGCGGCAACTCAGTCGCGTTTCGCGGGCGCGCCTTTGCGCGCGCGCTTCCCCTCGACGAGGTCGGTGAGGAAGCGCGTCGCGGTCGTGCCCCAGTGGATCGCGCTGTCGGTGAGGCCGGGGACCAGCGACGCGAGCTTCTCGAGCGTCGCGGCGCCCGGGGGACCGCGAGCTCGACGAGGCGGAAACGCGCCGCCGCGAGGATCGCCCAGACCACCCACGCCGTCGGCATGTTGAGCGCCGCGGGCCAGACGTCGAGCTCCGACTCGGCGGCGCGGTCGGCCATTGGCGTCTCGATGACGCCTGGCATGACGAGCGCGACGTGGATGCGCGTGCCGCGAAGCTCGATGCGCAGCGCTTCGGTCACGCCGACGAGCGCGAACTTCGTCGCGCAATAGCCGCCGATCGGCGAGACGCCGCGCCGCCCGCCGAGCGAGGCGACGTTCACGATGCAGCCGCCGCGTGCTTGCTCGCGCATCCGCGCCACCGCGTGCTGCATCACGAACACGGCGCCGAAGAGATTCACCTGGATCATCGCGCGCAGGTCCGCCGCGCGCATCTCGGCGACCGGCGCGGGAATCAGCACGCCCGCGTTGCTGACCACGACGTCGATCGCGCCGAAGCGCTCGGCGATCGTGCGGAACGCGGCGCGCACCGCCGGCTCGCGGGTCACGTCGGTCGGCACGACGAGCGTCTCCGCGCCGCGGGTCGCGATCTCCTTCGCCACCTCGTCGAGCACGGCGCGGCGGCGCGCGATCAACGCGACGCGGGCGCCGAGCGCGCCGAACGCGAGCGCCGTCGCCTTGCCGATGCCGCTCGACGCGCCGGTCACGACGACCGTCTTGCCGCGGAACTCGCGCGTCCAGAGCATGATCGACTCGTCAGCCGCGGCGCAGGAGCGCGCCCGGTCGCGCCGCGGTGTGGCGGCCGCTCGCGACGGTCGCGACGCCGTTCACCAGCACGTGATGGATACCCTGCGGCCGCGCGGTCGGCGCGTCGAAGTCGGCGGGGCCGGCGACCGTCGCCGGATCGAAGACCACGAGATCGGCCGCGCCGCCCGCGCGCACGCGCCCGCGATCGACGAGCCGCGCGCGCTCGGCGGGAAGACCGGTCATCTTGTGGATGGCGGTCGCGAGCGAGACCAGCCCGAGCTCGCGGCTGTAGCGGCCGAGAAAGCGCGGGAACGTCCCGAAGCTCGCCGGGTTGTGGTGGCCGGTGCTGGTGAGAATCGTGTCGGTCTCGATCGCGTTCAACGGGTGCGCGAGCGTGTCGCGCAGCGCGTGCTCGTCGTCGGCGCCGCCGCTGTACTGGAACAGCATGACGCGCGCTTTGCCCGCGCTGGCGCGGGTGACGTGGAAGTACGCGTCGAGCGGGTCGCGTCCGAGGCGCCGGCCGATCTCGTCGAAGCGCAGGCCCTCGAGCTCGGTGAGCGCCGGGTCGACGGCGTGCAGCAGCTGGATATCGGAGACGTCGATGCCGATGAGCCGCCGCAGGACGCGCAGCTCGGCGCGCAATCGCGCGCGCACGAGCGCCGACGAGAGGTTCTGCGGCAGATCGTGCTGCGCCCAGGGCGGGTACACGACGCGGATCGTGGTGTTACCGGCAGTGTATGGAAACGTGTCGAAGCCGACGTCGAGACCGCCGTCGCGCGCCCGCTCGACGGCGGCGATCGCGTCGCGTTGCGTGCGCCACGTCGCTTTGCCGACGAAGATCAGGTGCGAGATCTGCAGGCGCGCGGTCGCGGCCGCGCCGACGCCGAGAATCTCGTCGAGCGCACGCAGGTTGTGCGCCCGCCAGCCGAGCGGGTTCAGGGAGTAGAACGGCGAGATCCAGCTGTACGCGCGCACGTGCGAGGTGAAGAGCCCGCCGTACTCGCCGACGACACGCGCGAGCGCCGTCAACTCGTCGGGAGTGGCGAACATCCCCGGCGCGTACCCGAGCCCCGTCGAGAGCCCGATGCAGCCCGCGTCCATGCCCTCGCGTACCCACGCCGCCATCGCGGCGACGTCGTCAGCGCGCGCCGGCTCGAAGCGATCGCCCATCACGGCGAGCCGAATGGAGCCGTGGCCGGCGAGATGCGCGACGTTCAGCGCCAGCGGCGCGCGCGCGAGACGGTCGAGGAATTCGCGGTGGGTCCGCCACTCGAACGCGAGCCGCCGGTCGCGGACGAGCTCGCTGCCGTCCTCGAGAAGCCGTGCGCTCTGCGGCTCGACCGGCGCCGGCGAGAAGCCGCAGTTGCCGGTGACGATCGTCGTCACCCCCTGCTCGAGGAGCGGCGCGAGGATCGTGCCGTGGTCCGACTGCGGCAGAATCCAGTCGGAGTGCGAGTGCAGATCGATGAAGCCGGGCGCCACCGCCAGTGCGGTCGCATCTATGACGGTCGCGCCGTCGAGCGACGCCGCGTCGCCATTGGCTGCGACGGCGACGATGCGGCCGCGCTCGACGCCGATCGCGGCGCGGATCGACGGCGCGCCGCCGCCGTCGAAGACGTCGCCGCCGCGGATCACCGTTTCGCAACGCACGCCGCTCCGTAG
>Ga0137359_10004097_pt1 | contig 11902 bp, 10 predicted proteins | sample Mad1_40_16metaG_FD_108281 | JGI IMG/M metagenome (GOLD analysis project Ga0137359, IMG submission 108281) | Vadose zone soil microbial communities from Angelo Coast Range Reserve, California, USA - Mad1_40_16 metaG | ecosystem: Environmental > Terrestrial > Soil > Vadose zone | place: USA... | reverse complement strand
GCGATCCATCCATTGCCGCGCGCTTTAACAACGGTGACTACTTCAAGGCAATTGACGACCTTGCCTCGCGCATTGCCGCCGCGGGCGTGAAGCGAGTTGAAGGCGACTTGGTTGGCGACGAGAGCTATTTCATTGGGCCTCAGTATGGCTCCGGATGGGAGTGGGAAGACCTGACCTGGTATTACGGTGCAGAGGTTAGCGCCCTGACGGTCAACGACAACGCCTTGGATGTTTTCGTGAAACCAGCCGTCGAGATTGGAAAGCCGGCCACGGTAACTACGGGACCACCGGATCCGCTATTGACGATCTCCAATCAAGTGACCACTAGTGCAAGAGGCAGCAGAAGAGATATTTCGATATACCGGGGGTTAGGGGAAAACTCGGTGACTATCAGCGGCAATATTCCGCTGGACGATAGAGGATATACCGGCGGTATAGGTATTTCCCATCCGGCTTTGCTCTTCGTCTATCTTCTCCGAGCAGCGCTGGTGCAGAAGGGAGTTTCAATAACAGGGAAATCCCGAACGACCGGAGGAATGAATCGAACGGCCCTGACGGTATCGAGTGCAACCATGAACGTCGCAATCGGATCGTCCGTCGCTGTCCCGGTAACCTCTCAAAATGAGATAGCGACCTTCCAGTCGCCGCCTTTTAGTTTGATTGCTGCTCAAACACTCAAGCCCAGCCAGAATCTCTACACCGAATTGATCTTGCGCACCCTTGGCAAACTGGGCCCACTTTCGGCGGCCACTAATTCCTCCGGTGAAACCTCGGAAGATGCTGGCCTGGAAGCCGTAAAAAGTTTTCTAAAAACTGCGGGTATCAGGCCAGAGTCGTTAGTCTTAAGCGACGGCTCCGGCCTTTCACGTAACGACATGATAACGGCGGAGGCGTCGGTTCAGCTGTTGACGTTTATGAGTCGTCATCGCTATGCGGAAGTTTTTCGGCAAGCCTTACCAATCGCCGGTGTCGATGGGACATTGCGAAACCGGATGAAAGGAACTGCGGCGGAAAACAATGTACGGGCAAAAACCGGTTCGCTTAGTTCGGCCGCCAGCTTATCTGGCTATGTTACGAGCGGAGCTGGCGAGAAACTCGTATTTTCGATTATGGTGAACAACTTCCCGTCAGACTTGGAGCCACGCGTAACCTGCATTGATCCAATTGCAGTTCTGCTGGCGTCGTTTACCGGGAAATCTGAGTAGGATCATGCCCCCACCCTTCATCAAATTCCACGGACTGGGAAACGACTATCTCGTGATTGAGTCCGAACACCTTGCCGGGATAGAGGATCTGGGCGACTTCGCTAGTCGCATTTGCAATCGTCACTACGGAGCTGGCGCTGATGGAATCGCGATCATCGGCAAAGCGGAAAGTGAAGTGGCAGATTTCAATGTTCGCATATTCAATCCTGACGGTAGTGAAGCTGGGCTTTCCGGGAACGGGACGCGTTGTGCGGTATCCTATCTTCACTACAAAAAGCTTTGGTCCGCAAATGAGTTGAAATTGAGTACGCGGTCAGGAGTCAAGAAATATCGGTTACGTGAACAACTCTCTCCCGGAAAGTACATTTTTGATTCTGAACTAGGTCAACCAAAGTTTGATACGCGCTCGATACCAATGTCTACCGACCCGCCACTCGAAAAAGTAATCAATTATCCTCTGGTGGTTGGCGAAGAGAGCTTCCGAGTAACTGCATTACAAATAGGCAATCCCAATTGCTGCATCTTCGTCGATGATTTTGAGGCCCCTGATTGGCGCCGCATTGGTCGCGAGATCGAAAACCATCAGCAGTTTCCACAGCGAACCAATGTTGTTTTTGTGCGCGTGCTAGACCGAAGGACAATCGAGTTGCGTATCTGGGAAAGGGGTGTAGGTGAAACCACAGCCTCGGGTACCTGCTCATGTGCCGGGGCAGTTGCCGCAATGGTCAACGAAAAGGCAGACCGTAAAGTGGAGGTGATCATGCCTGGAGGCCGCGTAAAAATTAAGTGGCGCAGCGACGGCGAGGTCGAAATCACCGGCAGCTGTGAAGTAGTCTATAGTGGTGAGTGGCTGGCCTAATTCCGCGCGCGCGCCAACCTCCTTTAAGTAACTCTTAACCCGGCCAGGTTAGATTTTCTGGACAGCAATGTTCAAGCCTGAGCAGGCCCAAAACGTCAATATCCCCCATGACAACTCTCCTGACGGCAGGCTTTTTGCCAGTCCTGTCTAAAAACTCATCGCTCTTGTTGCTCCTTGCTGCGGTGTTGTTATTGCCCGCCTGCGGCGGAAAAATCATAAAAGAGACCGAAGCTGAACCTGTTCGCAAACCTAAAGTAGCGCAACCGGCTCAAACGGATATTCCCATGTGGTTAGGTAATCCAGCCCGGCGCTTTTATGGCAGCGGCCCATGGTCAAGTGAACCTTTGCAAGTTGTTTGGGAGTTTCAAACGCAGTGGTCGAGCGGTCGCTTGCACAAAGACCCGTGGGCGGGTTCAGGTTGGCCCGGCCAACCCGCGGTGATTGGCGAGCGTGTTTACTTCGGTTCAGCCGACAGCCGCGTCTATTGTTTCAATGCAAAAGACGGAAGCGTCATTTGGAGTTTTAAAACTACTGATAGCGCTAAGTCCTCGCCGGCTGTTTCCGGAGACTATCTGGTAATCGGCAATCTTGATCACACGGTCTATTGTCTAAAAACCAACGATGGCTCGCTTGTCTGGAAATATCAGACGGGGTTTGAAACCGATTCTTCGCCGGCAATTGTTGGCGACCGCGTATATATCGGAGGCGAAGACCACTTCTACTACTGCTTTGATTTGAAAACTGGATCGCTGATTTATAAACAACAGTTAGGTGGGTCTGTTGAAGGTGGCTCAACGATTGTTGACGGTAAGATCTACGTTAATACTGAGGCGGGAGATCTTTACTGCTTGAACATGCAGGATGGCGCGGTGGTTTGGAAGACGCACATTGGCGCCGATTCAAACTCGACGCCAGCCGTGGTCAACAGACTTGTATACACAGCGGCAGAGGATGGCACAGTTCGCGGATACAAGCAGGACACCGGAGAATTGATTTGGAAATTTAAGGCGGAGGGAGGCCTGAATCGTCGTACTAAGGAAAAAACAGGCTTTTGGGCTAGTCCGGTGGTTGCTAAGGGTCGAGTCTATATTGGTTCGAATAACGGCTACTTGTATTGTCTAAACGGCGTAGATGGTGAGTTGGTGTGGAAGCATCGAGCGCGTGCCGCAATCTGGGGCACATCACCGGTAGCAGGAGGCCGCGTAATATTTGGCGATAAGAGCGGGTGGGTTTACAGCCTATCTCCGGATGATGGCCGGTTGATCTCCGAAATTCGCATCGGGGAGAACGTCGATGCCACGCCCGCCATCCTGGACGGTCATATCTACATTGGTGCTTTCAACGGGAAGCTTTATTGTTTGAAATAGCTTGCTGATTTATCTTATCGACAACACGATTGACGGTCAGGGGGCGAGCCCCCGCGAACTGCGGGGCGTTTTGGGACGGCTCGTTCCGGATGTCGAGATTCTGACCGAACCTTTTCACACAGTCTCCCTTGATAGAATACGCACGTTGCAGCCTTCCCACATTATTCTTAGCGGTCAAAGCCACCCGTGGGATCAGTATGCTTCAGAATCATTGGCAGGGGTGTTTGGTGTCATCAAGCAGGCGAATCAGCCGATTCTTGGTGTTTGCGGTGGTCATCAACAGATTGCACTTGCCTATGGCGCGCCCGTTGGATTGATGAAGCGTCTGAGGCCAGGTGAGGGATACGAGGGCGCCAAACGCGAACGGGGCTATTTCGCGGTTAAGAATACAGGACGAGGACTCTTCAAAGATTTGCCGGGCGAGGTAACGGTCTGGCATTCACACTGCGACGAAGTGAAACAGCTGCCGAACGGCTTCCGTGCAACAGCTTCCAACGAAACCTGCAAGATTCAGGCGATGCAGCATATTGGACGCCGCCTTTATGGAGTTCAGTTTCATCCCGAGCTCTTCGATGACGACCATCCCGCTGGTCGTCAGATCGTCGAGAACTTCCTCAGTCTTTGAAGTTCTACTAATAGAAATAAGGTCGGTAAACTTAATCGACGGCGGGTGCAGGATGAATTCCCACCCACAGTTTCGGTCCGTCTCCGTGCTCTCCGTGTCTCCGCGGTGATTTATCTACAACCAGAAGTCACCACTGAGACACTGAGAGCACGGAGAATAGTCAATGTACCAGGTTTGAGAGTGGGTGGGATTTTCGAGGTTCGACCATAGCTTGCAGAGCTGCTGCTCGCCGCTCCGGGTTGGTTCCGACAAGGACCCTGGGGGGCCCCTTTCCCCTCGCAACCAAAAGAGAATGTTTCGCCGATGTGTCTTTTTAAGTCCTGATATTTCAGTGTTTAGGTCCAAGTCTGGAGTTTTTCTCACACTGGCGGCGCCTCCTTTGGCTAGACACCCCTTGGACCCCTGTGCTAGCTTCCCTTATGAAAAAGCGAGCATTACGCTCGTTTTTGTCTTTTAGCCACGCAGTTCTTTTCAGCGCACCGCATCAAGGATGCAAGCCCCCAACTCCGGCTGACCTCTTATCGTTGACTCCTCGGGCCGGGGGTCGAGTCTTAGGAAAGAACAGACTCGCGCAGGACGCTGAAAAGCAGTAATACACTCGGACAGGAGACCCGAATTTGAAAGTGAAGTCTATCTTTAGCGGAAGTGCACTTATTTGCACAGCACTTCTGACTGGTTCTTTAATTCTTTCCGCCCGTCCTCTTGCTGCTGAGACCCTTCTTTACCAACTTCAGCAACGAGCCCAGAAACAGATGCAGGCGGCGGCAGAGGCTCCGGTAGCTAATAATCCATCGGTGACAGAAACACTTGGTGCAGCGTTGGCAAAGCCAGCTGGCCAGGCAATCGTTGAGAAGCAACTAGTGTTTGTAGTCGCGCCCGCTGTCTACGTTGCAACGGCTTACACGCTCCGAGGCCGTACGGCCAGTGGCCAACCCGTTAGCAGAGGCTTGATTGCAGCTGATCCGCGGATTCTACCTTTAGGCTCGCGTGTTCGGCTCGAAGCCGGCACCTTCAGTGGCGAGTATTTAGTTGCGGATACGGGCGGTGCAGTACGCGGCCATAGAATCGACATATGGACGCCCAGTATTAGAGAGGCCATGCGGTTTGGGCGTCGCACAATAAAGCTCACAGTGCTGAGTCTGGGCGGGAAAAGACGCGCGGTAAAGTTAGCCAAAGTTAACGAGCCATAAGTTCGAACTGACCTGAAATCCAAAGGCAAGAGGCAGAAGCCCCTTGCCTTTTTTGTTTGTAGCCGCTGTTTCAACAACAGATCCAAGGTCTAACACTCTATTAGTTACATGAATTAGTTCAATCCATTCCTTCAGCCGCGGAAAGCGATTACTCAAATTCTTTTTATTACATGGTAAGATCGTCTCCAAATTTCAAATTCATTACTTTCACGGAGTTCACAAGTCCTAATGTCTGCTCATAAGCCGCGCGACGTAAACCAACAAATCCCTATTGCCGAACCGTTGGTTGAAGTCAGACGCGGGGCTATTACGGAATCACGTCATCGCGGCCACGTGGTGGCAGCGGAACCGGATGGGAATATTGTTGCTTATCTGGGAGATCCTGCGAACGTGACATATCTTCGCTCGTCGGCAAAACCGCTTCAGGCCTTGCCCTTACTGATTTCTGGCGCTGCTGAGCACTTTGGCTTCACAGACCAGGAGGTTGCTTTGGCCTGTGGCTCACACAGCGGTCAAGCAATTCATACTGCGACTGTGGCTTCAATGCTGAGCAAAATCGGACTCGGACCTGAAGCTTTGAGGTGTGGTACGCATGAGCCGTGTAGTCCGGAGGTCTCGCGAGAACTTCGCGCCAAGGGCGAGCAACCCAACGTCCTGCAGAATAATTGTTCGGGCAAGCACGCTGGAATGCTCGCACTCGCGCTTCATTTGAACGCGCCGATTGAAAACTACGATAATCCTCAAAATCCGGTGCAGCTCACAATCGGTCGAATTGTTGCACAGTTTTCGAGCATCCCGTTGGAAGACATCTCCATAGGGATTGATGGTTGTGGCGTTCCGGTTTTCGGCATAACGGTAAAGGCCATGGCTTTGGCGTACGCTCGCTTGGTTTCTCCACCGGTGGAGTTTGAGAAGCCCATACGAGATGCATGTCAGCGAATAGTAAAGGCCATGACTGCGTATCCAGAATTGATTGGGGGTACCAGCGAACGACTCGACACCGAGATCATGCGAGGTGCGAAAGGACGAGTTGTTTCCAAGGTCGGTGCTGAAGGCGTATACACGGCGGGTGTTCTGCCGTGTGAAGAATGGCCTTCGGGATTAGGATTGGCTCTCAAGATCGAAGACGGTGACGACCATCGCGCCAGGCCTACCGTAGTCATTGAATCGTTACGCCAACTCGGCGTGCTTCACGATGAATCACTTGAAGCAGTTTCGCGTTATGCGTTTTTTCCAGTTCGCAATCGACGCGAAGAGATAGTTGGTGAAATCCGCGCCTCCTTCTCACTCAGACGACCAGAAGAGCGCTCGTAGAACTTTTTCGATGTCTGAATCACCAGCCGATAACGGTACGGCCATAGTTAATTCCCCGCCTCTGAGGCGGCATTCCAACGGTCAGGTAGATGTTGATTCCGTGCCTGATGTCATAGAGTGGTTCCTCAAGTATGATCAGCGCGTAGCCATCGTCAAACATCCTGCGGTGGAGGAAGTCTTTCAGTGGAAACAACAGCATAGCCAGGCTGCCGGCGAAAGCGTCTTTATTTTCAACCTGGCTGAAGACCGTCTGGCAATCGGGATCATCCAGGCGCTCGCCGACAACTCCACTGAGCGGGAGCTACACTCATGGATTAGCCAACTGCTAAACGCCCTGGAAACGGCCTCAAAAGCAAACGAAGCTACGACTGAGGCTTACAAACTGGATCTGCGAAGCGGTGGATCAATACTCAAGCAGGCGGAAAAGATTCCCTTTCAAAAAGGGCGCTCCGATTTCCTGCTCAACTGTTGGATTGAAACTTTGTGTACCGCCGAGGCCCGGGTGCTAGGCTGGCTGTATAGGGAATTCTACGGTCAACCTTACGCGCCGTGAGAATTCAGGAACCTAGCCGATGACGCCAGAATTACGTGCGCTCTTTCCGATCACGGAGCGCGCTATTTATTTGAATCACGCAGCCGTCTCACCACCCCCAATTTCTACCGTTAAGGCAGTTGAGGCCCAACTCCGAGACGCTGTGGAGAATGGATCACTCAATTTTCGCCGTTGGATAGCAGTAAAAGAGCGAGCCCGGCAGCTAATGGCGAATTTGCTTGGGGCAAGACCTGAACAGTTGGCCTTCACGCGAAATACCTCCGATGGTCTCTCGACGGTGGCAAACGGTCTGCAGTGGCGCCCAGGGGACAACATAGTCACATTCCGGCAGGAGTTTCCTTCCAACGTATATCCGTGGTTGCGCCTTCGACACGCTCTCGGTGTCGAGGTGCGAATGTGTGAAGAAAGGGAAGGTCGAATCGATCTCAAAGAACTCGGAAACCTTATCGATGCCAGAACACGTGTGGTTGCGATTAGCCACGTTCAATACGCCTCAGGCTTTCGCACGGATCTCGAGCGACTGGGTCGTTTGGCGCGACTACATGACGCGTTACTAGTAGTGGATGTAATTCAGTCATTGGGTGTAATACCCCTAAGCGTTGAGACGGATTTGATAGACGCTGCGGCCGGTGCTTGTCACAAGTGGCTCTTGACACCCGAAGGGGTAGGTTTTCTTTATCTTTCCGATCGAGCGCGAGACAGGATTCAACCCACCCTGGTGGGATGGACCAGTGTTCCTAATCCGGAGGATTACAGCAATTTTGAACAGCAGTGGAATCCGGGCGCCCTTGCCTGGGAGACCGGAACCGGGCCAACAGCACTGATCCATGGACTGGATGTGAGTCTAAGGCTCATAAGCAGCGCTGGCATCGGGTCGATAGCCAGCTATCTTGAGCAATTGACCGATCATCTTTGCAACGCCCTCAAGACAGGAAACTACGACGTTGTGAGCTCACGATTGCCGGGTGAGAAGTCTCAGATAGTTTGTATCCGACACCGTGGTGATCTTAACCCTATGGCGCTCTATTCCCGTCTCAAGGATAGAAACATTGTGACAGCACCACGCGGAGACCGTTTGCGTATTGCTCCCCATCTTTACAATACGGTGACAGAAATCGATGAGCTGATTGCCAATCTTCCCTGAACAACTACCCGGCCTTGAGGTCGATGCTAGCGAGCGATAATCGTCCGACTGTACAGATGGTCCTGTATCGAAGATGTACGAATCGGTGACCGCAGCAAAATCCCGCCAAGCACTAATCGCGGGGTCGCGGTTCAGATTTCCGAAGAAAAATGAATATCGGAACCTAATAACGCCGAATAAAGGCCATGGCACGGTCGTTGCCGAAGAGAGTCCAGAACAAGAAGGGTAGATAAGGGTAAATCGGGTCAGGCTCGGAAAACTGCGGTGAGTGGAAGCTTTGGGGGAGGCATCCTCTCACAGTCTTAGAAGCAGGTTTTGACTCTTTCGGGGGAACGGAGTGATAGCTTGCACGCAGTTGAAGAGCAATAATAGCGGTGCTGCTGGTTGACGTCTTGATGGGGCTTGGGGGAGCCCTCCAGGAAAGACCAGCAGCCCGCATTCTGTCGATTCGCTTTAATAAGACGCGCGGTAAACAGCAATGTCTACCGCGCTTTTATTTATTAGATTGCGCTCGCTGAGCAATTTTGGGTAGTGCCCTAGTTTGTAGGGGCGGTCCTCCGTGGCCGCCCTAAGTCGCAGAATGATCTTTCATTGCGGCGGCCACGGAGGGCCGCCCCTACAAATTAGGGCACCATCCAATTTTGCGGGTTCTGTCTGCGGCGTTAGTTCATCGATATTAAGCCGCAGCATTCCCCCGGCATCTGAATATGCCTTGACCGACGTTTGCTGTGCACGTCTGCGGCTGAACAACAACGCTCCAAGAAATCCTCCCATTGCAAAGCAGGCTAAGGCTGCAGCTCCAGAGGCTTTCACGACGGCAAGAAAAACTCCCAGCGTGGTTTCGACGTAACGCCTCTCAGCTTCCTTCAGTATGTTGGGATTTTCCCCAAGCCATTGTACGACTTGCTCGTATTTGACTTGGTCAATTAATGCTTTTGCCACCTGCTCGCTGGGTGCGTCGAAAACAAACACCGAATAATTACCTACCCTCCGATATGCGGAAGGCGCGGGTTGTCCTTGCTTCCAGAGTTCCTGAATTCTCGCGACAATGCGCTGGTCGTTTTCCACGGCGAGTTGAGGAGTGTTGAACTCGACAATGAGAAGCTTGCTCGAATCGTAGTTTGAAACAACAGCATCAGCGTCTCCTTCCGCGCTAACTGCAGTGAGAACTGGCTGATTCGCTACGACGGCGTCCAACAATTTAAAGCTGGAGAGGTAGACGGCGTGCTTCTGTCCGTTCTGCCAATCAGGAAGGTGTTTGACGAGAACCGGAATGTCTGAATCACCCCTGTCGATCCGATCAGCAAACAACCGGGCTAAATCAATTGCACCACTTAGCTGTTTTTGATGATCATCAGCAAGGGATACCCTCACAAAGGCTCTCCCCTTAAAGAAGGCAATCTGTCGAGATGAAGCTACGCTTGCAGTTCCCACGTCACTGACGAGACCTGTACTCTCGGTTGGAACTGATTGGTTCATCAGTTTCGCCACAATCGTGAGTAGCGAGTACGCTTCCGCATCGCTCCGGAACTGGACGGACTCAACGAGAAACTTTTCACCCTTTCGGGAAAGATATTGAGCTTCAGCTCCGACAGTAGCACCGCCCATGATTGTTTCGGGGTTTAGGATTCCTTCCCTGGCCAGTGATTGAAGTGGCTGAATCGACTCAACCTGATAAAATTCGCCAACTTTCGGTGGTAGCAGTTTCCCAAGGTCGGAAGACGGCGACTCCCCTGCGATTGCAGACACGCTTACTAGGAAGATTAAGGATAATGCTAGAAGGTATGATACGAGCTTTAAGCGCAACTAGAACCTCATCGATCGTTTACTGTTAGACCCCACACTACCTCAGATGTTCCCGAAGCAGATTTCGTGGTTGTAATCAATAAATAGTTTAATGCCAGCGTCTTAGTTCGCGCAAAAGCAGGTCCGCATAGTGGCGCGGATTGCTGATGTTGTGCAAGACGGTAGTACCGCCCAATTCACTTGCGTTATCCACGATGATGTCGCCAAAACCAAGGATACGTTGAGGAATGCTGGCCGAAACGGTGACGTCCTGTATTTTGCTCAGGGGGATGTTGCGCGTTCTGCGGGCTATCAGACCTGTGTCAATTTCCAATTTGGAGTCCGTCACTGTATAGCGGATCATATTGCGCCGGATGTGGTAATAGGCGGGTATTAGCAACAAAGCCAACGCCAGCGGAATTGAAATGTAGTAGGGCACCTGGATCAGGGCGAGGAGAATGACCAGAGCGATTGCGCCCAACCCAGCTAGAGCATAGCCAGCTTTTATGAAGATTAATGTAGGCCGCACTGTGAAGATCGTGCGTTCGAGATCCTGATCTGTTGTTGCGGCCAAGACGCCAGATTGCGTCCGAGCAATGTGAGTTATCTCAGGATCGGTTGTAGCCGTACCGCAATTCGAACAGAAACGGACGCCTGGAGGAACATAGGCCCCGCATTTGGAACAAGTCATAGGATTGGGTCCTCGTTTGGGTCTCTCGCGAACTAGTCTTGATCGCCAAGGTTCGTCTTAACGCGAGTTCCGCGCAATGATACCGAAACGCTCATAAATACAAAACGAGGCGGAGACCATGAAAGGTTCCGCCTCGTTATTCTTTCTGTGGATGAAGCTACTGACTTACGAGTTGGAGCCGGCCATCCGGCAACCTCGCGGCAAACACGCTGCGCTCATAAACAGTGAGAGGCGCAGAGTCTTTTTGCCGCATCGTGACGAGTTGATCGCGAGTCATGTGGTTCGCGTTCGCCGTGGCCAGTGGATCGCGGATCACGTTATAACGTCTGCTTATCCGGCGTACGTATTCCTGCGTTTCGCTGTAGGGTGGAACCTGATAGCCGTACTTGATGACCGCGCCCTCACCAGCATTGTATCCAGCCAGAGCCAGATTTACGTCGCCAAAGAGATCGAGCAGGAACCGCACATAGCGCGCACCCCCCTCGATGTTTTGGCGCGCGTCGTAAATATTCGTTACGCCGAAACGTGCCGCTGTAGGAGGCATTAACTGCATGAGGCCGCGCGCGCCCTTCGGCGATATCGCGCGAGGCTTGAAGGTCGACTCCTGGTGCATGATGGAATAGAGCAGCAGAGGATCCACTGAATTGCGTCGACCGGATTCGGCTATCAGATTGTCCACATTTGAATCGCCAGTGGTAAACCCTCCGAGCGAGGGATTGACGTTCATGCTGGTGAGTTGAGTAAGCGATTCGGCGGCGGGAGTGTATTTAAAGTTCTGGGAAGCAGCGAACTGACGTGACGGGCGGGAAGTTTTTCTAGCGGATGGCGCGGCAGGTGTCTCGATGCGGACCCCGTTTGAGAAATCGAAGTTGTCGATCTGGTAACCCGAATTGGTTTGTGCCAGAGCGGACGAGCCCAAAACCAGGGTCAATGCCAAGAAAAGAAAAAGTTTTCGCATCGCGTCGGTAACTACAGTGTCGAAGTGAATCAACTGAGATCTTTGAAGGGAGGTCGCTGCTTTTTGTCCCAGGGCATCCAGCGAGAAGAGCCAAACGCATATTAACATAGACGTTGAACCACTGCCAACAAGTTTGGCCAGTTGGTTTAAATTGGCGGTTTTTGATGTGTTTTGGGGCCTTGGACAAAAGATGGGATGGTCTGTACAGTCG
>Ga0137359_10004096_pt1 | contig 11902 bp, 12 predicted proteins | sample Mad1_40_16metaG_FD_108281 | JGI IMG/M metagenome (GOLD analysis project Ga0137359, IMG submission 108281) | Vadose zone soil microbial communities from Angelo Coast Range Reserve, California, USA - Mad1_40_16 metaG | ecosystem: Environmental > Terrestrial > Soil > Vadose zone | place: USA... | reverse complement strand
AGGTAAGCACCATAAAGGAGTTGGACACGACCACAGGTTATACTCTGATGATGTTGCACATATTACAAGTGCTCAGCCTACAAAGCGCACCGTCTGTGGACGTATCCCCCAAGCGGCATGCGCGGATCGTCCCATGAAAGCGACGACGCGTATTCGCACCGTGGATTCCAGTGCGGCGTTCCACTTCCAGCCTAACAAATCCGAAAAATTAGTTATGCGTATGGTTATTTGAACGTGCCTAGACTTGCTGGTAACGATAGAATCGGTCCAGAACAGACCGTTCCCCATAAATCCTCCAAATCTGGGCACAATTTACCAGACAATGTGAATATGGAACCACGAAACTGAATGGACTGACTGACCTTGATCACGTTTGGCACTAGCGTAGGATGCTTCCATTGTTCGGTAAACTGTTTCGCCACTGCAATTATTATGTATCATATCAGGGGCGAATTATAGGGCTCAGTTAAAACGTGCCGTTCTGGTATAACTTGTTCGTGCTCGGGACTTCCAGAATCGTCGGCGCTGATTAAGAAGGTGCCCTCGTCAACTTCAGAAAGTGAAACACTCTCCTGCAATGATCTGACTAACTTTTACTAAGTGCGGCCGTGCTGCAACGTTTGGAGCAAAAGTCGCTCTCCTTCTCACCAACGACAACTGTCGGCATCTCTTTACACCTTTAATTGCGTTCAGAATGAAGTATTATCCCAAGAGGTCAATTACTCACGCAAGACACACCTCGGCTATTCCAGATCGAACTGCGGCGCTAGTGACCAACGAACTCAGCCAAGCCACCTTTCTGTCCATCTAGCACAGGAACGCACGCTCTATGGCGATTGGAACAGAATTTTGATTTATTTCCATCTGCGTCGACATATACTGATTTCCGACATCCCGGGATTGTGCACACAACTTCGTCCGGAGTTGGGCTCCTCCTTGATTTAGAGGGGCGCTTGCCGTTCTCATTGAACAGTCCGGCACATCGTCTCCCACAAAAATCGTGTGCTAAAAGGTTGTGAGTACTTGGCGGATCAAAAACCGTGTCCAGTGCCAGTGCACATACCTCGTCCATTCTCTATATACACAGGCTTTGCGTTGCAGTTCTTTACAGTCACGATTATCAGACTTCCGGGATATTGACTATCTGCCACGCCGACTAACCTTGCACATTCGTGATTGCGACTTAGGGTTGTTGGCCATGGCAACACGGTGAGTATTTCCACAGAACGAAGAGTAGGACCCGTCGGGATCCTGCCAGACCGTTTTGGTGCAGCCAGGATATTGACATACGGTTGTCGGGCCTCGCTGAGTGTCGGAACACATGGTTACAGTGACTGAGCGACTGATTAATTACTCTTATCGAACGAGTACTGCGGCACGGCACGCCTTCGTCACGTGATTTTCTCACGACCTAAATCCTCAGTGCCTTCGACGAGCCTGCAATCCCTCTCGCAACCGCATGAGCGCTTTACCAAGCTCATTCCGACCTTGTCCGTCGCTCCCAATGCCCCAGAACCAGTCGATCTATGATTAATGTGGTTAGCGTTTGGTACACTTGAGACGCGTCACCAATCAATGAGGAACACACTGGGCTGTCCTCTATCAGTTCTCGAGACCCAGTACTCCGTAGTAAGTTACGGAGGTGACGGTGCTGTCTAAACTTCATTTCTAGTACCTTCTCCATCATGGCGACATTAACTTCTAGCCAGTCAACACGCCGATGACGGATCTGTTTCTTTGCCTCTTGCTGGGCCATGCGGGCCGTTGGCAACATTCGGATACGCTCTGCAAGTCCTGGGTTGGTGTCCGTGAATTTGAGCGCCTGAAATACTTCAAAGTAATCCACGTTGATCCTGGTGATTTATTTTCTCACGATAAGAGGGCTTACGGTGCTCGGCAGTACGGTAAAAGTGGCCATGGTATTCCACTGAGTGATCAGAAAAGCTGGTGAACCTGACGAAAAGGTATAAAACCTCCAAGAATAATCAATAACAGCAGATTTCTGACTCGTAGTAAGGTTTGTCCGAGTCGTAGAAGTAGATTGGTTCCCCAGAGCCGTCATCGGTGGATGAGGGGCCGTGAGATGGTCCACTTGTTGGCCCGTGAGGTGTCCTTGAAGTATGGCTTGTCCTATGTTCGTCATTTGCCGCAGAGAATATAACAGTGATACTCTGGAAAAGAGACATCTGAATTGTCGATGGGGCCGGTCACCAGGTCAAGGTCATTCATTCTGAAGAGGTCGCAGATCACGTGGATCTAGATAAGCGAGCATTTTGTTTGATTGGTGGTAGCCTGCTCGTCAACCTGAGCCGTCACAGCACAATGTCGTCATTAATCCCTGGCCTTAGTTGGTTCTCTCGTTCCTCTGAAAAGGAGCGAGGCGACACGACTCACACGAGATCCGGGAAAGGGAGGCGTAGGACACTGAGTGAGCCAACGCCAATGGACGTCGACTCGGAGGAAGGTAGTCGACCGAAATGTTCAGTTTGCAACGGTATTTGTATCTCGCTCACAGAAATGTCGCGTTGATATCCACTGGGCTCCGAAAGATACAATCGCTAGGTCTTATCCGGACACTACTCCCATATTCTTCTACCGACGTGAGAAGCCATACTTCGAGTATGTCAGTACTACTGTGGCGAATGAGTATGATCCACATCATTTCCTTACGTGCAGGTTCACGAATTTCTCGCTTCACTCGGTAGAGTATGATGGAAGGATCTACCCCACTGCAGAACACTGTGCGTTAAGGTGCCACATTCTGTTCCAGCAATAACAGGCAATCCTTTGACCTAGTCTTTCAAGCCCTGAAGTTCGCAACTACGAATCCGGAACTAGCTGAACAAATACGAACGCAGCCCAGTGCCCGTGCCGCGCGCTCCGAAGCAGGATATCACCGTGCCCAGCAACGAGCGGACTGGTTCGAAGTAAATATCGAGGTGATGGACATGGTACTTCACGCAAAGTTCACACAACACGACGATTTGAGAAAAAAGCTTCTCGAAACAGGTAATCGTGAGCTCATAGAAGACAGCCCCGTAAGTGTAAATTGGTTTCTCGACGGTGATCTTGCATGGCTGAATGCAGGACAGGAAGATGTGTTTTGGGGAATCGGAAGAAGTAGCGAAGGCCGTAATGAGCTCGGAAAGGCATTGATGCGTCTGCGAGGACGACTTCTCGCCTTGTATTAGATTGTGGCTCGCAGTTTTGTAAATTACTCACTGGGTGTTGTCCACCCATTGCCGGTCTTATTGTTCCCGCGGATTCCGAGATGCTTTCGAACACTGTATTTCATCACCTTCTTCTCGAGTGCTGCCATCCATAACCGCGTAACACCAGCTCCCGGGTTTCAGTAAAGATCATTTCTATGGGCGATATAGTATAACAAACGATTGTACACCATAAGAGCTCCCAGAGGAGGGATCCCCTGGGGTCAATTGTATTCAATTCAATCAGACCGGGGCGCCAGCCATGAGTTGAAACAATACACTGGCGCTGGGAACTGCGTGTTGTGTGCCTATACAACAAGCTAAAGAGTCGAGCCGACAGCTACTGGTGGACGACAGGACATCAGAGACCCATAGGACTGCCAGTGCCAGAGCCATACTGGGAGGAGAGGGGGATTCTGAGGTAATGGATCTAGGTATTTATCTGCCGAGTCAAACGGGAGGTACGTGGTCACGATCGATCTTTGTGTCAGAGGTGTTCTAGACTTTAGTAACATCGGCGAGCTCGCCAGGTGGTGTCTCATAAACACTAAGACCAGTGTCGGTGATTGGTTCATGCGAGTCCGCAAGCATAAAGCAGGTTGCCTCGTGCCTGTGCAGGTTGATCTAGAAGTCACCCCACATAGACGGTCCGCCGCCCAAGATGCCATATGCAGGAAAAGACACCGATGACATAGATCACAGAGACAATGTATGAGATCACGAACAAGAAAAAACAGTATGTGATGAGTTCGGACAATATGACGGTGTCCACAGGTGTCGACACATGGGCAGAAAAAAAGCCGCCGATCAGAATCCGATGTATTACATAATGACGATGATGTGGGTGCCACCGGGCGCGAAACTCCGGTCGACGGATAGATCCGGGGAGGTGGTATATTATCAACCAACTCAGCGGCATGGCCACACCCCAATCTTCGTCCGTTCATCATCTCAAAAGACATGACAACCTCCCTCGACCAACTTAAGCAGACTGGCACAGTCGTCGTCTCCGACTCTGGTGACTTTGAATGTAAGCTTAGGTTGTTGCGATCGTTCCGAGTATCTAATCCCCTTGCACAGCCATTGACGCATACAAGCCCCAGGCAAGTTCAATAGCATCACATGTGATTCTAGAGCAAATAGAGGCTTATGCTACTTCAGGATGCTACGACAAACCCGTCCTTGTTACTTGCTGCGGCCAACAAACCCCAATATTCTCGTCTGATTGATGTCGCAATCAAGTATGGCAAGGAGAAGGGCCGTACGGTAGAGGAACAAGTAGACGCTGCTACCGACCGTCTCGTACGTTCTCGCATTCGAAATATTGATTTCTCAACGTATACACTAACGATGAAGTACAGCTCGTAGAATTTGGGAAAGAAATTCTTACGATCATTCCTGGTCGTGTCTCTACTGAAGTCGACGCTCGCCTCTCCTTTGACAAGGAGGCCACCAAAGCCAAGGCCAGAAAGCTCATTGGGCTCTACGAATCCGTTGGAATCAAGAAAGAACGTGTGCTTATCAAGATCGCGTCGACCTGGGAGGGTATCCAAGCTGCTCGAGAGCTCGAGCGCGACGAGGGTATTCACTGCAACCTCACCCTTCTCTTTGGCTTCGGTCAGGCTGTCGCCTGCGCCGAAGCTGGTGTGACGTTGATCTCGCCATTTGTCGGACGAGTACGTAATTTCCCTCGTCATATAATGTAAGCTGACAATCCTGGGTCAGATCCTTGACTGGCACAAGAAGGCGACAGGGAAGAACTACGAGGGCGATGAGGATCCAGGTGTCAAGTCAGTGAAGCGCATCTTCAATTACTACAAACAACATGGCTATAAGACCATCGTTATGGGTGCATCATTCCGTAACGTCAGTTTATCAACATTGTAAAGTATTGCAAAACTTCCGTCTGATGGATCCACTCTAGGTTGGCGAGATCAGGTCACTTGCGGGAGTTGATTTCCTCACTATCGCACCTTCGCTCCTTGAGGATCTCAAGAACAGCACCGAGCCTGTTCCCAAGAAGCTCAACGCACAAGCCGCTGCGCAGGCTGATCCAATTGCCAAAGTCTCCTATGTCGACGATGAGCCAGAATTCCGCTGGGCGCTTCTTCAGGACCAGATGGCATTCGACAAGCTTCATGAGGGTATCAAGAAGTTCGCTGAAGACGGAGACACCTTGAAGAGTGTGCTCCGAAAGAAAATCGAGGCCTAAATCCCTTGGACGTGATTTCTTTTTGTAGGCGTTATGTACGATGGAAGAAGTGTTGTAAATCCTGTGTTGGTTAAAACAAGTAGTCCCGAAAATCAACGATTCAGTTATGTTCCTAGAGGGTCGTGCTTATTCTTTCATGCACACACCAGATGGAACCAATTAACACCAGGTTTCAATTCGGTATCAAGTGCAAGCCAAATACAAGTAGATACGGTGCAAAATGCGTTCACCCTTAGAAAGTTAGCTCAGGTCGCGGGAATCGCCGCATGTGCACGTTGATGAGCGCCTTTCCACTGCTCAAAACCTTTGAACGGGACCTCACCGCACAAGTTGCGTGTAATCCTGTGCAGCTCGTCCAACAGCTGTAGGATTAGAATGGTTTTTATTAGGAACAACCGATTACAACAACTACAAAAGCACGCGCACCTCTGTGAGGTGGAGTACAGCAATGACCGCCGTCGCGAAGAACAAGTAATTCAGCGAGCGCAGCTCCTGTATGTGATCGATACCAGGTTCCATTATCGGTGTGTTGGAATAAGTTGCTGCGTCATGGTAGAACAATCTATCAAGCAGGCTCTGCGGGAGCACAGAGTGCATTGGCTCTCCTGTACGGAGCGACTGTGCCACTAGTGAGAACACGGAGAGAACATCAGATATCTATGAAAGATCGATGCCTGAGTAGTGTACTAAATGAAAACTTTGTCCCAAGGATGAACGCACGAAGTTCGGATTTATGACTTTGGTGTGACGAAGGAAATCCGATCGCCATTCGTCGTCGAGCTCTGCGAGCGCGCTGGCGAGCTTTTCCGGATCATTAACAGACGCAGAGTCGGAGGAGAGGAGAAAGTTGACGTACATGCGCAAACACGGAGACCATGTCCTGCTGTACTTCGATCAATCTATTGTATTCCTCGTACGGCCAGTGGCCGCGCACATTCCCCTCCCATCTCGCCCATCTCGCCATCTCCTTCAGATCGCGAAGTTGGATCGCGACCTCAGACAAGTTATTGCGAAATGAATCAGCCCATATTGGCGGAAAGGGCCTCCTAAGCTCCTTCGAGGAGGGAGTGTTTGTAATCCAAGCGGACATGAGGGAAGTATAAATGTGGGACAACGACGTGAGGGTGTTGGAGCAGCCAAGTCGCACGGCTTTGCGAGCAGATTTGGCGGGCAGCATCATCACTATGAACGACGCGGCCGAGCCTAATCATGTTTTAGTACAGATCGCGGAGAAATATCACAAGGTGACACACCAATCATTACCAATGTCCAGCGCCTCCAGGCGACATGCCAGCCGATCCCGACACTGGAGATCACAGGAAGATGGTCATCAATCCAAGAATATCCTACGACGAGGACTACGGTAACCTAAGGAATGATAAGGGTTCAACGGATTCGCGAAAACAAAGATCGTGCATACAGCCATGAGCATTGTGCCCTGGACATACTGTTGAGGAGCAAATAGTCGAACGAACATTAGAGGGACAAGGAAGACAGCGACGCTCGCTGCAATTCCGTATGCACTTCCACGGGAGTTGGCATTCCCTGGGCAAATAAGGTCTGCACTAAGAAAAAAAGGAGGGATAGCTATATCGCTCACCAATATACCAAACCAACAAAGAAACCACGAGGCCAATGAATGTCCCAGTGAGCCGGATAAAGTAGCTGCGAGGCTCAAAGTCGGGTGATCAGAACGCAAAGGGTGATCTACGTACTTATACAGCTGGTCGCCGGCATAGATCGTCAATGTTGTCTGAGCCATGAGAAGGGCCCTGCGGCGTCATGCTCAGGATCACAGTGAACATGATTAGGCCTAGACATACCAGAAACCCTTCTGCACGTAATAGAAGTCTGTCAAGAGCAAGTCATTCAACCCAGATGTGCAACCGCGCCGAAAGGAACTTACGCGCAGTTTTCCTGATCACACTTGGCAACCATAGGGCCACCGAGAGAAACACATATCTAAACACGAACTAAGCAAATAATGGTCAGTCCGCTGACAGCAAGCCTCGGATCCAAAAGTGAATGTACCAGGGCCTCTGGTGTTTTAGTCCATTGGTAGATGACGTGTACGCCCGCCATAATCCTTTGCAAAATGTTGATTGGTGGTCGGCTATCGGGGTCACGTCCTGATGAAATACAATGTCAGCCGAAACTGTGCAATTGTCTGCTTGCGTTGTACTTACGGAACTCCTCTACACCATCTTCTGCTACGACTTCTTTTACCTCTTGAGTTTCTCCGTAGGCACGTAAGTCTCCTTCAGTGCGCTTTTCGATGAAAAGAATACGAGCAAACTGGCGCAGGCCTTTTGGTGCCCACAACCGGTTCTTTCTGCGCTTATTGGTGGTCTGCCGAACAATGTCCATGACTGCAAGAATTGCCTCGGAAACGACCACAATCGACGAGCTAAAAACATAGCATACGTACAGACCGCGCAGCGGGACAGCAGGCGTGCCAAGGTGCTGTTCAAAGGGCTCCAGGAGACGCAGACGCCTACTCTCCTTGAATTCCACTAGTGTTCCTCGCAAGCGCTCCGCTGCGGAGTCCAAATCACGCTCCTGTTCGGAAAGTGCATGTATGGGGCTACGCCAACTCCAACGGGTGGTGTTCACGAAATTGATCATCTCAATGATAGCATGGAGTGCGCTAGATGCGGCAGAGCGGAGTTCGGCTGTTGTCTCGCGAAGCAGTGGCAAAAGGTCCACAAGGCGGAGGGAATTCTCGCGCTCGCTCGTCTCGTTGCGTTGGTACATTTGTTGCACAAAGAACGAATCCGTTGTTCTCGTCTTTGATTGTGGTTCCAATTCGAAAGACTCAGAGTATTGTGCCATAGGATAAAACCCACTGCGGCCGATATATTTGACGAAAGTTAAGAGGCCATCTTAAAGGAATCAGAATCAGGAAGACGAGGGGATGGACGTCGCCACCCACTCAGGCGCGAGATGACACCCAACAATGGTCCTTCGAGCTGCCTGGCGTCATCGCCGTTCCAACGACCCCAGCTGAACTCTGCATTAATGAACTTGCCCTGCTGCGTCACTGTGAGTGTAGCGTGACAGATGATCAGACACAGATGGTCCAACACTTCTTGAGAAGAACGCACATCTTTGATAAATATTGAACATGGAAGCCCTAGTTGCAGTCAAGAGCAAGTACTTCGGACACTCGGGAGTAATCGATTCAGGGACTGCAGTAAGCAAATCCTCCTGGGCGTCGAGCAGGACCTTCATCTGGCCAAGAAGGAGGGTAACCGTTCCCAAGAATGCGTGATTGGCTGTTTGAGGAAAAACGAATACCGTGACCACAATGGCTATTGCCATATATATCGAAACAGAGATGAGTAAACTGTTAAGCAAGTTGTATTGGGCAAAGGGGAAAAGAGGGCCAACAGTCTGTGGATAATTAGAAGACTGACATATGAGGACGAAGCGACACAACGTACGCAGAAGAGATCAAGCGTGATAGTTCCAAAAGTGCTCAAAATAACAAGGGGTTTAAAGTACGCGCGAATCATGGAGAAAACAAAGGTGCCAATAGCTAGGGAGGCACCAAAGACGGCTGATGAACTGGGATAGGTGAGCACAAATATCAAACCATGGTGCTAATAACTGACCGGATGTCGAGGAACTCTCCCTGGAATATCTCTATTTTGAATACCTGTTCCGGGTTCGCAGAGCCAGCGACGCTGTATTGGCAGGGATTATCTGGTGAAGACGCAACGAGTGCGATAGACGCACGTTTCTTGTGCCTTCTCGAGGGATGACTTGAGGAGTACTTTATCACGAGCTGATAAAGCGGCTCTCATCCCTGCCGCGCCCATGCCCCAGCCGAGTAATGCGCCGATCATCAATGTCGAACTCGTCTAGTGTACATGCGGTCATGACAGCCCTCAAGTTGGGCAAAATGCTACACACGAAGAAGAAGAACTGGACCGGGAACGACGGCGGCAGGAGGAAGGAAGTGATGAAACCAAGGAAGGCCCTACAGACGCCAAGATCAGTACCTGTTTCGACTGCCGAGAACATCGGGGGTAGAAAGAGATACACGAGCTCTGGCACGCATGCCAGTATGGGTGTGTGTGTCGAAAACAAGTAAGGCCGTCGTTCGCGACGAGCGGGCCAAGAGGTTACAGTTACCCCGTGGTGGAAGACGGTCAACGCACAAGAGTAGGTGAGAGTGGTACGCACGCATTGCCCATCGTCTTTAAGGTCGTATTAGGTAGTATGATCACGAAAGCCGCCCAGGAAGCCAACCAGCACCGCAAAAGCATCTTGCGGCTCTGTTTTGAACGAATGTTGGTGGTCACCCATTGAGGAAAGCGATCGAGAATGGACCGTGCAGATTGAGTTGGTGCAATCGGTGAGGATTCGAGACGAGACGGATTCGGGGAAGACCCTTCAAGAGAGGGAGGTTTAAGCTTTGGAGACATGAAGAGGGGTAAAGAGCCTCTGAACTCTGAGGATGAAAATTATCGTAGTGCAGACTGCCCGTGACGCGAACTGGCTTCGTTTTCGTCAACAAAATACCGTATCCGGTATCATCTGATGGCTTCGACCGCATTGCATCATGATATGCCATAAGGAGGGTATTAAGGAGGGCATTGACATGGCGTTCGCGGGACAAGTCTGTGGTTGTAGTACTGTATTCTCCGACATGTATCCGACATGTATCAACGACAAAGTGTTTACTAGAACAGAGGTGGTCAAGAAGATGGCCACCCACACTGGCCGACGCAGTGGAATCAGGACACGGGTCTGCCGAAGCCAAAGCATCACGATGCTTTCTGAGAACGTGGTCATCTCCACGTGGGTCTCCTGCGAAGGCACTCTGACGGAATTTGTTGGTTCAGTCCAGACCCGTTCTGCCTTCGCATCGGAGTACACCAAACTTCGTCTAATTGCAACCTTGGTCTTTAAAAGCTTGTGATATGGTGTTAGTGCCAGCTTCAAGTTGTGAACTCGCACTTCACTGGGGCATTTCACGAAGCAATAGAACATTGCTGAGTGTCAATCAAACCTTGTACTAAAGAAGCCATCTGGGATATCTGTTTGCCAAAAACAATAATAGCGGGCTCGCTATGACGTTGAAAAAGAGAGCATCATCCGTTGAGAAAGGACAGAAACGAGGACAATTAGGTAGCAGCATGCGAATCTGATCACATATCGTGATGTATGTGAGCCAGCAGTTGCGCGTGATAAGTTAGTGACGGTCAAATGATTCCGAGGCTTGTTTGCGTTCATCACCAATGACCCGTCATACTGTCCTTGCTGGGCCTTAAAATAGTGAGACATGATCCGGATTAATGCTGATACTTCGGAAATGATACGAATACACAGTGTTGATAATTAGTCACTTGCCATTATGCACGACTTCGTCATGGCAAAGGGCGCGAGGGTGGCATGTTGTCATAAGGGTGCTCACGGAGATTATTATACTGAAACTGATGGACATGGACACTCACCGGACTTAACCCCCAAATTGCGGAGATGGTTGTGGCGCAATCTACAAGCTTAATTCGGAGCACATCGGGACGCTTCGGGTGATCGGTTTGTGAACAGTGTTTAAGATAGCACTGTAATGTACCAAGAAGGATTCGACAGCGAGACAAAGATGGGTACATGTGTTGTGCATGCTAAAGATATGAAACCTCAAGCTCAAGACCTGGGCGAAGGGTGGTAAAGGAAGAAGAAAGAAAAGAGCACAACTCCGTCGGATCACCGGGACGGGACATGCTGCGGAGGTTAACGTACGTAAAACCCACACGACGGAAAAGTGGGCAGAGCATACATGAGCCCCATTCCTTCATCTCTCTCGACAACAGGTAACACCCTTAAGACGTGAAGACAGGATGTCCAAGCCCGAGCTTTCCTCGTCTTCCTCGTCTCAACCGCGCGAGTCTCCTGGCAGAGGTATGACTCCAACTGTCTCTCGCACTCCGGGCTTCGTGCATGCGGTCTGGGACTTTATACGCCCCCAGCCATGGGTGATAAATAACATCCGTCAGAGGAAATCACAAAAACTCCTCTTTCGGTCATGGCTCCCAGGTTGGGCTGCACTCATCGTGATGCTACCCATGACCTCGCTTCGTACCATTGGGAATCTGTGCGTGGAATCCACATCCTTCATGTACCACACTTCTGTTGGTTGATGGTGTGCATACGCCTCTAGTGCGTATTTTGGGTTGCTCTTCTCCATGTTCATTCCCCCTATGTTTCCTGTACAAATTTACCTAGCCGTAAGTACAAGGTCGAGAGAATCTGTAACCCGGTCCGCTTTGTCTCACTTCAGGGCAGGTCGTCGTACAATCGTTACTGGGTTTGCTGATGGGTTGGGCCATCGGCGCTGCTGGAATGAAAGCAGCTCTCGCTGTACGTTCTGAACTTCACGTTGAAGCGGACTTGCAGAAGGCCGCCTATAGGTCAGTGACGCATCATCGCTGGTGTGCTGCCATTTGATCTGATTTCGAATGTACTGTAGTTT
>Ga0137359_10004095_pt1 | contig 11904 bp, 11 predicted proteins | sample Mad1_40_16metaG_FD_108281 | JGI IMG/M metagenome (GOLD analysis project Ga0137359, IMG submission 108281) | Vadose zone soil microbial communities from Angelo Coast Range Reserve, California, USA - Mad1_40_16 metaG | ecosystem: Environmental > Terrestrial > Soil > Vadose zone | place: USA... | reverse complement strand
TGGCAATGGTTCAACTCATGGGCTAGCGCCAGCGCAATATCATGTTCACAAGGCTTGATTACTGCCAGGACCTGCTCGTGAAATTGCGCAATAGGTGTGTCCTACACGTACAGTCCTCTTTACTGTGGTAAATGTGAGATATGAAGATGCACACTGAATATCTGAAGTTCCACACGAAGACGAAACGAGCTTACGTCCACATCACGCCGCAGGTGGAAGCCATTCTAAAAAAATCCGGGGTGAGGGATGGAATGGTGCTAGTTTCGGCGATGCACATTACCGCGGGAGTTTATGTGAATGACAACGAGAACGGATTAATTGAGGATATCGATCAGTGGCTCGAAGGGCTGGCGCCGTTCAAGCCCGACTACCGGCATCATCAGACGGGTGAAGACAATGGCGATTCGCATTTGAAGGCCCTGCTGATTCATCACGAGGTCATTGTGCCGGTGACGAATGGCAAGCTCGACTTTGGGACCTGGCAGCGAATCTTCTATGCTGAGTTCGATGGGCAGCGGGAGAAGCGGGTAATTGTTAAGATTATGGGCGAATAGGCCGACGCAAAAATCTCGTGGCAAATATCAGGAGAAACGATGTCCGAAGAAGTGCATGAACTTCACGAGCACGCGGAACACGCCCGTCATGATCCAAGCGTGGCTCCTGTCACCCTGACGATGGCGGTGTTGGCGGTGCTAGTCGCGACGGTTTCTTTGCTCGGACATCGTACTGCCACAGAAGAAGTCGTTCTCCAGAATAGAGTCACGGACCAGTGGGCCTACTATCAAGCTAAAAATATCCGGCGGCACAGCGATGAGTTATTTGCCGACTTGACGGCGATCATCGCGACGAAGGATGCCGAGGCAGCGGCTAAGCTCCGGGAAAAATATCGCTCGGAGGCGGAGCGCTACCGAGACGAGCAGAAGGAACTCGACACGAAGGCGCGTGAACTGGAGAAAGAGGCCGAGCTCGCGCACAAAAAGACCGACCGTTTCGATTTGGGCGAGGTGTTCCTGGAAATTGGGCTGGTGGTTACTTCCATCACGCTGCTCTCCGGCAGACGACTCTTCTGGTACTTCGGCTTATTTTGTGGCGGCTCAGGGATCCTTGTGGCGGCTTCGGTGCTGTTGGTGCACTAGGAATGAGCGATTACCTTAACCTGTGTCTTTAGGTATTCGAAGACGGGTTGGGTGCCGGTGACGAGGGTCCGTCGGCACCGACCACCCTCCGTCAGGAACGCACCTTCAAACAATTCGAGCCCGGGCAAGATTCGTCGTAACTTCCCAGAAATCAGAGAAATAACCTTCAATGCGTGAAGCAAGACCTTCGGCCCCTGACGTGCACCCGGAAGCCCACTCTCTGGCCGAGTTTTCAGCGAAGAGAAGATGGGACGTCACCATGCTGCGGAAATGCGCCAACCCAGCCTGCACAGTACCCTTCCGTTCGTTGCGTGAAGGCAAACTCTTCCTCGCGGAAGCTCCTTTCAATGATGCCGACACAGCTCTCGATGGGGCGCGGAAAAGGGTCCCGCGACGGGAACATTTCTGGTTGTGCGCGGCTTGTTCCGCTCACTTCACCCTACGGTTTGACACTGAACAGGGAATGTTGACGGTGCCGCTCCAACACGACGATGTGGAACTACGCTGGCTGGCCCGAGTCGGCTTAGTCAATTGCTGATCCTCTGAAAGGAAGAACAATGGTTCGCGACCGGACACACGATTTACCCTGCGCCGTATGTGGCATTGAGACCAAGCGCCATTCCGGGTGGTACCTGGTAATGGAGAATTGCTGGGTCGATCGCGTAAAGGTTTTATCCTGGCATCAACTGTTGGCGCGGGAGGGGAACATGCGGGGCGTCTGCGGCAAGGAGTGTCTGAAGACGATCCTCACGCATTGGCTGAACCATGCCAATCTTCAACTGATGGCAACCGGCGACAGCGCCGTGTCAACTGCTCTCAATCCCGTCACAACCCGCACCGACGACTCTGCGTTGGCGGTGGGGAGGGTAGTCGGAGAACTGGCAGTGGAGCGCGAGTCGTTCTCGCAAGTGTGGACAGGGTCGCCAGAGGCGATGGAGTGCATATTAAACGCACTGATTGGGGGAATGGGGAACCGCTCCCGAGAACACGCGATGCCGATGCCTCATCCGTCCCGAGGATATGCGCCCGAACTGGCATTCCTCTGATGCTGGATTCCTGACAGTGGGAGACTCGCTAGCGTAAGGCCTTTTTCCAAGTGCGCCAGTCCTTCTCGAGGACGCACAACATTGCCTCAGAAGCTCGCATCAGCCAATTGCCTTTCCTGCGCGTGAGATCTTTGAGGATCTTTTCACGCTGCCGTTCACTGCCGAGGTGAATGTTGGCGGTTTCCCATCCCATCGCCTTAAGCAGGCGCAGTTCAGCGCGACCCGGCCCCAAAGAGACGAGTTCGATGCGCGAACAATGAGGAGACAGTCGCCGGACAATCCAGTTCCCGCAAGGCCGCACATAGGGATCGGGACAGCGCACCGCACGCGTCAGCAGCGCCGGATACAGGATTTCAGCTGACTCGCGCGGCTGGTCAAGCCAGCACGTCGCTGGAGCTGTTAAAGCCTTGGCCTCGCGCGCCAGTCTTCCGCCCCGCCAGTTGGCGATTGCAACGAAGCGCATCCGGCCCAGGCTGCCCAATCCTGCCCGCCGCCGGGCGAGACGATATTTCAGTCCGGACTCGGGAAGTAATTGCTCAATGGCTTGGCGCGCGCTCTTCGGCACTTTGCCTTTTTCGGTTGGGAGCTCATCCATTCTTCGCCAGAACTGGACCGGGTCGCGAAGTTTGCTCTCGGCGATTTGGCGTAGCCAGGAATGGTCCTCGGCCAGGACGTAGGGCCGGCCGCCCGCTTGCAGACCATTCCGGTAACCCTGAAGAACCGCATCCACTGCATCTTTGGGACGCATGGCGAGACGATCTTCGCGAGCTGCTACCAGCGAGCTCGTGGCCAGCCGGACCAGGTCACTTGTGTAAGGATAATGGTCCGCTTCGTCGAAATCGTTGATGCCCCATACTAGCCGCCCGTCGGAATCGCGCCACGTGCCAAAGTTTTCCACGTGTAGGTCGCCGACTCCGAGTACACGTGGCGCTTTGCAGGAGTCCGGGCATACTTCCGGCCACACCTGTACCCAGCGGTAGAAAGTCGCCCGCAAGAAGGAGAATGCGCTCTTCGCCATTTCCTGGTGTTTGATCTTGAGGTCGGGGGCGACGATCGGTGTCTGCTGGGCTAGCCAAGCCTCGTACGTCTTCGTGGCTTTAATGATGTTCATAAGGTCTATGGAAAACGACAGCCCCGAAAAATACTCTTAGTTATAACTCCATCTTCCCTTGGCCAACATTAGCTGGATCCAATGTCGAGGCGAGTAAGAGAACAACTTAACGTGGGGCCGACAAGTATTTATCTGCGGATCGTAGCTCTCAAGGAACACTGGGTCAATGCAAAAGGGTGGTGTTGCGGCGCTATCATCAGGCAACTGTCGGAGGCTGAAGCGACGGGAAGCGCGGTAAAATTTGGTGGAGTATTTCCGTGAGATGGCGTCACTATCTCACTTGAAGCCCCTCCCTTCCGTAATTCGTAGAAGCTGCACCAAACTCGCGACCCTGCCGATCTCGCAAGGAACGGGGGAGGATTTGATGGGTCGACTCCATGAGGTCACCGCTGTAATTCTAGCCCTGTCCGGACTGTGCTCAGCCCAGAACGCGGCAAGAGGCGAGCAGGAAACGATCCGGTTGCTAGCTCAGCAGGTTAAGGAACTGCAAGAGAAAGTCGCCGCCCTCGAAGCGCGGCCAGGAAACACCGTGACTACGTTCGCGGAAGTCCCATCTCAACCGTCCGCCGAGACCACCGAGGGCACTTCGCCGCGCGACCTTCTTCCGCACGAACCGGAAGGAATTCAATGGCGCGGCTTCGCGGAGGTCAACTACAAGGTAGTCAGCCAGCGAGAGCCGGAACTGGGGACATTCGGATTCGTGCCCGGGTCAACGGCGAATTTTTACACCGGCGATTTCGATCTTTTCCTCACGTCGAAAATCAACGATCGCACCAGCGTTCTAGCGGAAGTGGTGTTTGGCGAAGGAGACGCTCAGAGTTTTGACGTGGATCTGGAACTGATGCTGTTGAAATACAACCACAACGACCACCTTAAAATGTCTTTTGGCAGGTATCACACCGGCATCGGCTATTACAACCGGGGGTTCCAGAGCGGTAGATGGTCGCAGACCGCTGCGGATCGCCCCATGGTCATGGAATTTGCCAATGACGGTGGATTGCTGCCCACGCAGGCGATTGGCATCTCCGTAACTGGCTTGGTGCCTTCAGGAAAATTGGGCTTGAACTATCTTTTCGAGTACGGCTCTGGCGACACTATCCGGCCAGAGCTGGACGGTTCCGGCATCACGGACGATGAGAATAACGGCAACCAGATCAATTTTGGATTCTTCGCTCGTCCGGAAGGAGTGCCCGGGCTAGAAATTGGCGGCTCTTTTTACCATGACAAAATCAGCCGGTTGGAATCCGGGGCAGACATTCGCATAGGCCAATCTATCGTGAACGGATACGTAGTTTACGTCGGACACGGCGTTGAGTTCCTGAATGAAGGCTTTCTGATCCGGCACTCGCCCGAGCACAGCGAGCTTGTTTTTAATATGCCGGCGTTCTATTCACAAATTTCCAGAAAATTCGGCTCGCTCCGTCCATTTTTCCGGTACCAATATGTGAACGCCAACGTAGACACTCTGTTCGAAGATGTGCTCTTGCGCCACGGCCCGTCGTTTGGAGTGCGGTACGACTTCAACGGGAACCTTGCGTTCAAAACGCAGCTCGATCATACCTTTCGAAAAGGTCAGGCGGACCTTAATGGCCTGCAGATGCAACTGGCAGTGACATTTTGAGGCAAGAGCTAGAAATGAAACCGCTTTCGACAACCATGCTAGGGATGATCTTGTCCGCTGGCCTGGTCTGCGCCTGGCCCGCTCGTGCCCAGAATGTGGACTTTGCAGTCGTCGTCAATGTGAAGAACCCGGTGACGAATCTCACGGTGGAGGACTTGCGCAACCTGTTTGGTGGCGAAAAACGTACCTGGCCAGGGGGCGCACCCGTCAAGCCTTTCGTCCGTGGAATCGGCACGGAAGAAAGAAGGACAGTATTAAAGCTCCTGGGAATGTCGGAGAGCGAATATAAACAGCACTGGATCTCACAGGTCTTCAGAGGCAATGCCCAAGCGGAACCGCCAACGCTTCCATCCAACGGCATGCAGAAAGAGGCGGTGGCAGCCTTTCCTGGCGGTATCGCTTTGATGAACTCGCTAGACGTAAAGCCGGGGATGAAGGTGGTGCGCGTGAATGGGCACCTGCCCGGGGAATTGCCCTATCCATTGCATTAGCTGACAACAGGTCGCCAGGTGTTCTCTTTACTGGAAGTGATCTCCGTCTTCTTTCGTGCAGAGAACTGCTGCTGTTATCATTTGCGCCTCCATGCTTTCACGCTTCCCTCTCTCTTCAAAAGGTCTGGGTATTCCACTCGGAGTTGTCTTGGGATTGTGTGTGGTCCCATGCTTTAGTGCCCCACCGTCAGCAACTCGCTATGGCGTCCGCATTGTGCAGCAGTGGATCCCTATGCCGGATGCGACCCGGCTGGCGGTGACGCTCTATATGCCGGATGGCGCCAAGCCGAACGAGACGTTTCCCGCCCTGTTGGAATATCTTCCGTACCGGAAGGACGATTCGACCGCGGCGCGCGACTATCCCATTCACGCTTACTTTGCCAGGCGCGGATATGTTTCCGTTCGAGTGGACATCCGCGGATTCGGCACCAGCGAAGGCGTGCCGACGGACCGCGAATATTCCGAGCGCGAGCAACTCGATGGTGAACAAGTCATCGCGTGGCTGGCGACTCAGCCGTGGTCGAATGGCAACGTTGGAATGTTTGGAATTTCGTGGGGAGGATTCAATGCGATCCAGATGGCGATGCGGCATCCGCCGGCTCTGAAGGCAATCATTGCGATGGATGCAACTGAAGATCTGTTCCATGACGACATTCACTACATCGACGGCATGATGCACATCGACGAATTTGAACTCAACATGGATATGGCGCCCGGCATGTCCGGTGCTCCCGATTACACGCTCGACGAAAAGGTTCTCGGGCCGCGCTTCGACGCAGCGCCGTGGTCGTTGCTCTATTTGAAGCACCAGCGCGACGGGCAGTTCTGGCGCAGTCCGGTGCGGCCGCTGAAAGACATCAAGATTCCCTGCTTCCTGATTGGAGGACTGCTCGACGGTTATCGAGATTCGATTCCGCGCATGCTCGAGCAGGTGAAGGCGCCCGTGAAAGCGCTCGTCGGACCGTGGAACCATACTTTCCCCCACGATGCTGCACCTGGTCCGCAAATCGAATGGCGCGATCAGGCGGTGCGCTGGTGGGACTACTGGCTGAAAAATCGAAATACCGGAATCATGGACGAGCCTCCGCTGGCGATCTACATGCGGCAGTGGCATCCACCGAGCGCGAGGCTGGAGAACGTTCCTGGATTTTGGCGGGCGGAGCCGGCGTGGCCGGCGCGCGATGCGGCCAGTACAATTCTTTATTTGCAGGACGCTCACTTGCTTTCGACCGAAGTGGCGAAGCCGGCGACGCATCAACTGCGCTACATTCCGTCGGTCGGAGTGGAAGCCGGATTCTGGTGGGGTGAGCTGTTGACCGATCAGCGGCCAGTCGATGCATTCAGCCTGACCTACGACACAGTGCCGCTGAAAGAGGATCTGGCCGTGCTCGGTCGTCCTCACGCATTGCTGAACGCGAGTGCATCTGCGCCGCTGGCAGATTGGTTCGTGCGACTTTCCGATGTGGCACCCGATGGCTCGGTAACGCTTATCACGGGAGCGGGGCTGAATGGCGCGCAGCGGGATTCGATGTCCGATCCGAAAGATCTGGAACCGGGAAAGATATATCCGCTCGACATCGAGATGCACCTTACGACTTGGATATTTCCCAAAGGCCATCGCATTCGTCTGGCGGTTTCGAATGCGCTGTGGCCGATGATCTGGCCGACGCCTTACAACATGATAACCAGCCTTCAGCTCGGCGCTGAGGGCGGATCGCGCTTGGTTCTGCCCCTGGTTCCACCCTCACAATACGCTGTTCCGAAGTTTGCGCTGCCGGAACCTTCCGAAGAACGCAAGGACATTGTTTCGATCGGCTTTCCTTTTCCCGGCGAGTGGACGACGGAGCGCGATCAGGTGAACGGCAAGACAAAAGTGGTGTGGAGCGGCAAGTCTTCGGAGGAATATCCCTGGGGGAAGGAAACGGATCTGGAGAAGCTCACCTACTGGGGGGACGATAACCATCCCGAGACTAGTTCCATTCTGGGCGAGGCTGATACAACGATTGTGTTCAAGGATCGTGTGTTGTTGTGGCGAGGGCGTCTTCACTTCAGCAGCGACGCCAAGAATTTCTACTACAAGTACACGCGGGAGTTGCTTAAGGATGGGCAGATGGTTAAGACGAAGACTTGGGAGGAGACGGTGCCGCGGGATCATCAGTGATTTTGACCCGTCGATTACCAATGCCATCTATTTCTGGCACGCGGCGACGACAGCCTGCTTGTACACGATGCCTTCCTTCATTACAAACTCAACATTCTCCAGAACAGTGATGTCCGTCAGGGGGTCGCCACCAACGGCAACCAGGTCGGCATACCTTCCCGGCTTGATGGATCCGATTTCTTTCGAATGGCCGAGGAGATCGGCGGCGCTGGTGGTCGCAGACTGAATCGCCTGCATCGGCGTCATCCCGTACATGACCATGTAGGCGAACTGCTTGCCGCTGCTGCCATAGGGACACACGCCCAGGTCGGTGCCGAAGGCCATCTTCACGCCCGCTTTCACTGCTTTCGCAAAGGCTTCACGCTGGGCTTGCGCTAGTTCCGCATCGTGCGCAAGAAAGTCGGCAGGTGTTTGTCCAGTTTTCCCGCCGGCCTGAATGCATTCTTCGTCGTAGATGTCCATGTCGAGATATGTGCCGTGCTGCTTGGCGAGTTGAATCCCCTCGTCGTCGAGCAGGGAGGCATGTTCTATGGAAGCCACGCCGGCGCGGATCGCATTCTTGATTCCTTCCGGGGAGTGGGCGTGCGACGCTACCCGAAGGCCGAACTGTCGTGCCTCATCTACGGCCGCTTGCAATTCTTCATTGGTAAATTCCTGCGCGTGCGGACTACTGCCGTGCGTCAAGACCGCGCCGCTGGACAAGATTTTGATGTGGTCCACGCCGTTGTGGGCAAGCAGACGAATTTTCTGGCGCACTTCCCATGGACTGTTGGCCTCTCCGTAGTGCAGGTCCCATGGCAGTTGGATATCGGGAGCCTGGCCGGTCATCGCGCCCGCGCCGCCGGTGATCGTGACATAGGCTCCGGCTACGTACATACGCGGGCCGATGATGTCTCCACGGGCGATTGCATCGCGGAGCGCGATATCATTTAGTGCGCGATAGGTTCCTACATCGCGAACGGTGGTAAAGCCAGATTCAAGCGTCTTGCGGGCGTTGGGAACAGATTCCAACGCGACCTGCGATGCGGTCTTTTTCAGCACGTTGAAGGGTTCGCCGTCGCTCCGGCCATCGGCGACATGGGTGTGGCAATCGATCAGGCCGGGCATGACGGTTTTGGTGGAAAGATCGATCACGTTGGCGTCGGTGGGGATCGCGAGGCCTTTGCCGACGGCCTGAATTTTGCCGCCGTGGATGAGGACGATCTGGTCGGTGAGGACGGTGCCGGAGTCGGGGTCGATCAGGCGTCCTGCGCGGACGGCGGTGACCTGGGCGACCATTACTTGGCTGACTATGAGTGCAACTAGGACCGCGAGTAAGGATTTCAATTGGCCTCCGGTAGTTTGCCGTGAATGGACTCGCAAGAGATGATGTGAAGAGACAGGGCTTGCCCCGTCTTACCGGGGGCGCCGGTGCATGCCCAAATTAAGACGCGGCAAGCCGCGTCTCTACCTTCTGTCATCGCGGCTACCAAGCTCTTTAGTCCGCGGCCGCCGCGGTCTTTCCGATTCCGGCACGCAAGTCCACCGCCAGCAGGCGATGGAAAAGCTGTTCGCCGGCTTCACGGCGTACAGACAAACGTCCGGCCTGATATGCTCGCGACTTTAGTCCACGCTGAACGGCTTCGCAGATGCCCAGATCCTCGTCTTGTACGCGATTGCCTACGGCTACGCTTTGCTCGTTGTAGGAGCGGGCGGCCTCGCTAATGTCGCCGAAATAAAAATCGAAGATGACGCGGCAGTGATCGACATCGACTGGGATCACCAGGTTGGTATCCATGTAGCCTTCGTAGCAATTGAACATGAAATTCGGATATTGCCAGAAGTACCAGGCTCGATCTCCGCGGCGGGTGGTGGAGGTGGCGGCGTCTTCGTCGCCGCTTACCATCGGGCTGGACTGCAGGCAGTAACGGTCTTCGTTTTCGATGGTGTACTGCTTGTAATCGAGAACGGAGTTCAGACCCTTGTGCAGATGAGGCACGTGATAGCCGCCGTCCAAATAGTTATCGACGAATACTTTCCAGTTACAGTGGATATCGTAGGTTTGGGTCGCGAAGTAATGGAGATTGGTAAGATCCAACGGGGCGGCTCGCTTTACCAATCCGCCTAGAAATTCCTGCAACGAACTCGAATGTGGATCGAGATTGACGAAGACCAGCTTCTCCCAAGTATCGACTCTTACTGGGATGAGGCCATTGTCCTTTCGCTCGAAATTCTTTACGCCGTCGAATTCGGGCATTCCTTTGAGCGAGCCGTCGAGGCCGTAGTTCCATCCGTGGTAGGGACAATGCAGGATCGACGCTTGTCCGCAGGGTTCGGTCACTACTGCGGCGGCGTGGTGACGGCACACGTTGTAGAAGGCGCGCAACACATCGTCATTGCCGCGCACTGCGACAAGAGGCTCGCCGGCTACGGTTGCGGTCAGGAACTGCCCGGGCTTTTCAACCTGGTCGACGCGGCCGAGCACCTGCCACGTCTTACTGAAGACAGATTGCTGCTCTAACTCGGCGATGCGCGCGTCTACATACCACGGCGCTGGAATTGTAAACGCCTCGGACAATGCAGCTTTGTCGTCGTAGCTGGCTAGTAACTGGTCGATGGCCTTATCCGTGATCATGTTTTCTTCCCGGAGTGTTGAAGCTTTTCCGAGCCGATTGCCCGGCGCAGCAATTCCGTAAATTGCTCGATGCGCGCTTCTTTTTTCTCGGGTACCGGACCCTGCTTGCGAAAGAGGCCGGGGTCGAGTTCTTCAGTGAGAAGGGCGTCCTGAAAGCGATCCATGGTCCACTCGAGAATTGAGCCGATCATGTCGGCGTCGAGATCCTGGCGCAGTTCCCCGCGGCTTGCGCCGTAGCGGACAAATTCGCGCCATCCGTAGGGGTCTTCAGCTACCAGGAAGCGATTGATTTCCCGGCGTAAGGCGAGGTCGGTACCGTAGTTGCCGACCAAGTAGATCCGGTACGACGCCCAGTTATCGCGAACCATGTGCTCGGTGCGACCGAGCCAGTAGCGCAGCATCTCGAACATTCCCTGTTTCTGGACGTCGGGCGGAGCCTCCATGTATTTGGGGAAGGAGCGCACGGCTTTTTTGTAGGCTTCGAAGAAGAGGCCGTCCTTGCTCTTGAAATGCTGGAAGACCGAGCCTTTGGCGATGCTCAGTTCGGCGGCGATGTCCTCGACGCGGGCGGCGCTGTAGCCATGCTCGGCGAAATGGCGGATGGCCACATCCACGATCCGGGCTCGCTTCGCCTCCGAACGCGGGCGCGGTTTGCCGTCAACACGCAATTGCGTCGGCCTGGCGAGACTGCTGGTAATTCCATTCATGGCTGACCCCAAGTCAAATGGAAGATACAGCGCGGAAAACTATTTTTCAATGGCTTTTTTCATAGCGTTCCGTTAATTTCGCTTACCCTGATCGGGGACAGGTTTTGACCATCGGTCATTTGGAATGAGTTTCGCTGCAAATCGCGTCTATGACGCCATAATCGTAGGAGCGGGGCACAACGGATTGGCCGCTGCCTGCTATCTGGCTCGCGCCGGACTTTCGACGCTCGTGCTAGAGCGGCGCGACATCGTTGGCGGATGCTGCGTGACCGAGGAGATTGCTCCCGGCTGCCGCGCGTCGACGACTTCTTATATCGCGAGCATGTTGCGGCCGGAAGTGATCCGCGATTTGAAGCTGGGGGAGCACGGGTTGCGCATGGTGCCCTGCGATCCCGCTTTGCAGGTTCCCTTCCCGGACGGACAACTCGTCTCGTGGTGGGCTGATCGCGAGCGCGTGGTGGCGGAGTTGCGAAAGATTTCGTCGAAGGACGCGGAGACATTTGTCCGCGTGGACGATCAATTGAAGAAGCTCGCAAGATATCTTCAGCCGTTTTTTCTCGAACCGCCACCTGACATTGATACGAAGTCCCTGAGTGGATGGAGTTACTTGCTGCGGGTGGGTAAGCGTTTTCGAGGAATTTCGAGTGTGGAACTTTCTCAACTCGTTTCTTTTCTGACGGGCAGCCTGGGAGATTTCCTCGATCGCAATTACGAATCGGAGAAGGTAAAGACACTTTTTCTGGCGAACAACATCTACGGCAAACATGGCGGACCGTATCAGCCGGGAACCGCGCTGGGCTTGCTGTTCCATCTGCTGAGCGGCGGTGCCGACGAACTACAGGGTTTTTACGGACATGTCATGGGCGGCATGGGCGCCATCACGGAAGCGATGGCTTCGGCGGCTCGTGGATTCGGTGTAGAGATTCGGACCAGCGCCCCGGTGGCGCAGATTGATTCTCGACACGGGCGCGCGCGCGGAGTCGTGCTTGAAGACGGGACCGAGATACGAACTCGGCT
>Ga0137359_10004091_pt1 | contig 11913 bp, 13 predicted proteins | sample Mad1_40_16metaG_FD_108281 | JGI IMG/M metagenome (GOLD analysis project Ga0137359, IMG submission 108281) | Vadose zone soil microbial communities from Angelo Coast Range Reserve, California, USA - Mad1_40_16 metaG | ecosystem: Environmental > Terrestrial > Soil > Vadose zone | place: USA... | reverse complement strand
TCCTCTTCTTACTCCATGCGCAATTCTGATCTTGCGGGGTCGCCGGAGCACTCAGGTAGTTCGGACTCTGGCTTGCGAATCTGAGCTGGGCGCCCATCTCATGCATACCAACACCGACTTGTAACCGGCGAAACCCAAACTATGTACTTCTTTTTTGCCCTCCTAACTGCCCGCCAATAGAAAACGTAATCCCCTTCCTTTCCTGGTATTGATTCCTGTCCTGTCTTTTTGTTTGTTTTCAGTTTTGTGCTTCTCGTGAGAGCCAGGGGCGCCTGTAAAGTGCTCGTTTGTTATAATAACCTCAGCACCGCCATCGCCGGGATCGATCTCGAGTCACTACAGCTACTGTACAATACGTTTTGACACCGCCGTGCGAACCTTCTTTCCAAAGATGAATTCTTGGACCTTGGCTCGTGTCGAGAATTGTCTCCCATGTTCGGGGTGAAGGCGTTACGGCATGGCTTGCCAATCGCCATTCGCTTTTGGTTTGTCTGTGGAGGGGAGTGGAGTCGCACCAATTTCAGACGCCGTCCACCACGGACCGTTTTTGTTTTCATTGTGACTTGTCATGCCCAGTGGCACCTCCAATACCTAAATGTACTGTAATTGTGAAGGGAGCGGCGGCTTTATCCCTGGCCAGCTTTACCAGTTTTGGGTGTTGGTGGGGTTCCCCGTATGATCACGTTTGAGGAAGTCTTGCTCCAAGGGGCATCCGAATCGAATCGACGGTTGTCAAGGTCGCCAGGATCGCGACGCGATGGAGCAGACCTGCGCCCGCTAGACATGACTCAATTGCTCTTTTCACGAGATTTCCACGCTCATGATCAATGTTCGTTGTCCAACGTACGTACAGCGTTCATCTCCCTCTTGCGTGCCTGCTCCGATGCCCATGCCATTTCATTCATTGGCCTGGCCGACAAGCGGCATCATATCTGTGGGTCTGGGCCATCGCCACATCACCATTCGGAGGCAATGGCTGGTGCAAGGACGTGGTTCTCGTTCTCAGAGGTGTCGACGTACCGTATTCTGTATATATGCGCGCGTGGGCCCTAGGTCATGTCAATGTATTCCGGGGTTTGAGAGGCAGCGATCAATGCTCTCTTTGGACGTGCCCTGGTCCCTTTGGATGAGACAGTGATTGACACATATGGAACTGGAAGCACGGCTATCTTCGAGCGCTGCACAGTAGAGTATGCGTCTTCTCGTTGACGTACATGGGCCTTGTTTGGACCATACCATGGTCCGCTCAGCCTCCACCCGCCTTCAGAAATCAATACACAGACGCACCTCCTGCCTTCCAGGCCTAGGCTGGACACCCTGTATTGTGCTCGTGTACGGCGGATCACCCAGGCAGTTTATGGTTTGATGCAACATCATATTAGAACAACCAGAGTTGCGAACTGGTCAAGTCGGCGGAATAAGTATGGGGGTCCAGCTAAGATCGGAGTCTATTCGACAGAATTGCCTATCCCAGCGAGGGACCCCAAAATGTGGTGTGGTGTAGGCTGACGGACCCCTGTGGCCACTTGCAAGCGCCGGATGGATATGTATCTGTCACCATGCGAATGTCCGGAATATTCGCTGTCAAATCTGTCAAAACTAGTACTGTACGCTAGCTCAGATCCCCGCTTGCTCGCGTCCTGCTGGCATATCTGATGGGGCGTGTTTCTCCACTGCACGCACTCGTACTGCAAATCACGTATCGAACTGTCTCTCCACTGGGACCGGGGCGCGCACCTTCGCCACCCCCGGATTAAACCCAAAAGTCGGTCGCCCTCCTGCCTATCTCGGGTATCTTCGTGCCTCTGCCCCGTTGCACGGCCCCCCGTATCCGGAAAAAGAGTGACGTTAGGGACATACTGCAACTTTGAACTCTCCTTGTTGCACCGAGGACTGACTGAGCGATCTGGCTTCTCGGGATCGGTTGCCCGCAACGTTTTCGCCCACTAAATCCACTAACCTGATCTGTGCCGGTGTGGCTTTGCGAAGCGCGCATGCGTTCGACCGCCCCGCGGATAGGCCCTCCGGGGTGATAAAAAGACATATAAAGTCCTGGCGTTAGGTCTCCCATTCTGCGCCTCTTCCCCACATTCTTGTTTTGTCCCGTCTCCCTCTTTTTTTCTTCTTGTTATCTCTGCTATAGAAACTAGAGATACAGAGAGCATGCGCTCGCAGCCTGACCTGACGCTCCCGTCTATCACCTTCGTGCTTTCCCAAGCACCGCCTGCGGCTCCACGCGGCGGCAAGCGGTGGAACAAGAGGCTCGGCGTCCGCCGTTCAAAGTCGTCGCCTTCCTTTGCGCCGCACCCACCTCGCTATCCGCCACGGCTCGACAGCGAGTTTCTAACGGTAAATCACCCGACATCGGTCCACTTGATTACGCAATTCCATTTTATGCTGACTCGCGTGCGAATTTCAAATAGACGGTAGATTACCGATTCTCAAGCCCGCCTCCTCGCGCACCGTCGCGCTCGAGCTTTGCCCTCGTACGTCTTCCTTGTGCTCAAAAGACGCCCCCTTCCTTTTTATCCTGACCCCCCATGCTGTATCAGCCCAAGGACATCTTCGACTCTGATGCCGAGATCGAAATCGTCATGTCGTCGCCAACCGAGTCCGAATCGTCGACCGATGCCGGATGCTCGACGACCACCCATTCGTGCTCCTACCACCACCACGCGCAGCACGACGACCGTTCCCACGCACATCGCCGCGGCAAGAGCCGCAGTTACCACGGACACGGCGGCGCTTCCGCCGGCCAGTGCAGCAGTCTCGGTTGCGCCGGCCATGCGTCGTCCGCTCGGACGCAGCGCCGCGCACGCACGGTCACCGCTTTCATACACGTAAGTCCGCCCGCTCCCCGCCCCTCGCCTTTCGTCGCGCGCTGAACTGGACGGTTTGTCGGTGTGTTTAGGACACCCTTTCTGCGCTCCGCAGTCGGTGGCACGGGACGACGCGAGCTGTGCGGCGTGCGGAGCATCGCGTTCCATTCGACTTGTGCGACTGAAACCTAACTCGGGCGCTCCGGGGAGCAATGTCCGGGTCGTGCTTTTGCGCCTGTATAGAAGGAGGGGGCCCTCTTTGAATCATCACGCACGCCTTTAATTCTGTACCTTATCCACCATTCATCGTTGCCATCATCCAGCCATCAGCACCAGCATCATCGTCACATCGTCATCATCATCGTCATCGTCATCGTCATCATCACCACCACCTCCCATTTCGAGATCTGTGTTTCGTCTAGCCCCCCTTCTTTATGTAGCACTACATTATGCCTCGCCGCAGCCCCCACTGGCTGGTCCATGCGCTCGTTTGTATCCGGTATCCGTTTTGTTCGTCACCGTCCATAATAGAATCCTTCGGTCGACCTGTATCCATCTGCAGGCCTACTATTTTTTTCCTCTGTAGAGGAAACGTTTCCATCGCTCAAAGTTGGCAAGCGAGCCCATCATGCCGAGGCCTTTCGTATGTAACACAGCGACAGGACGCGGTATCACCGGGGTGTTCCACATCCGCAAGCGGATTCCTTCTTTTCGTTTCATGAATGTGTCACCGATGAGGTGAGGCAAGCGCAGAAAAGAAGACCGTTGGTAATACAAGCCCGCGAAGCCAGCTAGTCTGCCTGCGGTTTCAATTTCGCTACAAGCTCACATGGTATCTATTACTTCCTTTAACTCGTGCTCGTCCAGAATGTGGAAACCCTTGTCGGTAACCTAGGCATGGGTGTACATCACGTGATGTTATCAGCAATTGAGATGGGGCGTACCTGGGCAAGTTGTACATTGTGTTGGTCGAGCTTCTCTTCCATAACTTGTTTGAGAACCCTGAGAACAAGGACCTGTGCTTCTCTGAGAGACATTTGCTACGGGTCGGGTTAAGCACCACGTGTTTCGTTTAAAGACTACCGGAGAAATGCGCACCGAGTGCCACTTGTCCTGAAGCTCGCTCTGTGCTGCCTCTGAACCAGAGCCGATCGCCTTGGCGTCGTAACGTACAAACGTCCCCGAGGGATCGGTGTGATATCTGCGACGCGTGTCAAAAAGGTCAGGTAGGTGGATAGGGGAAGAAGTACGCACAATTGTGGGCCGATTTCGTCGATGCCAGCGATGAGGAGGGCGACGCCGAATGGGCGACTCATCATCGCATCCTCATCGTGTACACTCTCGCCAAAACGGAGTGCGAGGTCGCAGACGGCCTGCGTGACGCTCTCCACCTTGATCCGCTCGTCGTAGGTGAATGCATGGTTCTGGGAGGTTACGCGGGCGTGGTCGACTATGGTGCGCGCGTCGGCAGTGAGGCCAGACATGGCGCACCCGAGATGCGTGTCGATCTCCATGATTTTTTCTATTGATGAAGCTTCGAGCAAGGGCGATTGGACTCGCTTCTCGACGCCTAGAACGACGCCATGCGGCGTGCGGATGCCGACTGTTGTAGAGCCGAGCTAGAAGCAAACGGTTATTCACTCGGCACGGAATCGAATCTGGTACAGAACAGAAAAAAAGGCACCTTTATCGCTTCAATAGCGTATTCGACTATCACATAGAACGCTGTCAGACTGGTTAGACACACTTTCAGAATACGAAGTACCTTGAAATAATCGACCCTCAGGAGAGAAGGTATTGACACCGCGATCTTGAACAGAGTAAATGTTCAACTATATGCGTAGTTGTTTATACGTTAGACCTCACCGTACTCTGACCGAGTTAAGAACATGATGAGGATGAGCTAGGAGAGGGAAGCAAAGCGTCGCGACGCGCATGCGTGAGACAGTCTGAGTCACGTGGTCCAATGTGAAGCAAGGCGCAACGCCTGTTACGGCAGATAGCGGGAACTATCTATTACGACCCTTCAATTACAATTACGACCCTTCAAGCTTCAAGCATCAAGCTTCACGATCTGATTGTCGCCGCTTACTAACTTTGCGGAAGGAAGGACACCGCGGAGGGGGGGGAGCTAGTACCTGAAACCAGCTACGGTAGCTGAGCATGCGGTGGTTAGAACTGTGAGCTGTATTCATGCCGAGTGCGGCGCGGTTGGCGGTGATGGGTCCGGACAAAAAAGTAACGAGCAAGACTCCTTTTGGCAACCTCCCCAATTTATACAGATGCTCACTTCTCGATTCAGAGACTCTTTCGCTCTTCGGAGCTTCTCTTTATTTGTACATCGCGGCTTATCGTCTTCGGTCTCTTTGCCCTCTTCCCTCTTCCCGTTCCCCTCGTCCCTCCCCGTCCGCACCCGGCCCGCCCGTATTTTCTATCCTACCTCACTTCTCGCTCTTTCCCCCAACTGCTGTACTTGTAAGTCGTCTCGTCTTCTGTCCTATCCAGCGCGTTCATCCCTGAATATCGCTATATAGTCCCATTCCCCACCTTCACTTGACCGTACTGCGCTACCATGGTTGCTGCCAAGTCCGTCCCTCAAAACCGTCGACATTCGTCGAACGACCCCTTTGAGGCTGTGCTCCGCCCACCACCTGACGAGACGCCCGCCCAGCGCGAAATGCGTATCCTTGCGGAACAGCAAGCCAAACAAGTCAGCGATGCCATCGACGAGCAACTGCGTGTAGAACGCGCAGAGCTCAAGAAGAATAGGCCTGACGTCAAGATCCTCCTACTGGGGCAGAGCGAGAGCGGCAAAAGTACAACCCTCAAACGTAGGTGTTTTCATCCCGTTTCCACGTTTTTGGGCGTGACATGGGCGCATATACCTCCATGTGTCTGATGTGTCTGATGTACCCGTGCTCCACTCAGGCTGTGCACCCATCATATATCCTTCTTTGCTCGTCCGCATATATTCCCACGCTCACCCATTTCTCCAGAGTTCCAGCTCCTCCACACTCCCGCTGCGTTTCAGGCTGAGCGAGTAGCATGGCGCATTGTTATCTATCTCAATCTCGTCCGCTCTGTTCGAAGGTGCGTCTTCTGGGATCAGACGTTATCCACAGCTTATTTGTCTGACAGGATTCTCGATACCATTTCCTCGGAACGTGAAGAGGAGATACCTGACACTGCCTCTATTCATACTTCCACCTCCTCAGTACCTACAGACCCCGAAACCCACCGTATCGCCGCTGAGAAGCATGCCGAATACAGTGCCGTGCTAGCGCCCGTATTGGAACTAGAGGGGCGACTAATTCAAAGGCTGCGCGAGGACGACGACGACGACGAGGCGACCCGTCTCGGAGACGGGAGCACGCCAGGTTGGTCCACGCCGCGTGGCGAATATTCCGTACGCCCGACGAGCAACTGGAAGCGCGCGTTCTCGCTAAGGCGCAGTCGTTCGACTCGGACATCGACTTCGTCGACTTGGGTTAACGACCCTTCGGACCCTGTGCATGTCCTCAACAGATGTCGCGACGTCATGGTTAGCCTCTGGAGCGATGAATGGGTGCGCCGTCACTTGATGGAAAAGCGGGTCAGGCTACAAGAAAGTAGCGGATTGTGCGTCTGAGCCGATCGTATGCGAGTATGTGATGACGCTGAACGGAGCATACAGCTATCTCGATGAAATAGAGCGCATCACCGCAAAGGACTATTCCCCTACAGACGGTGCGTTCCTTATTGTTCGCCGTATATTACCACTGATCCGCCTCAAGATGATGTACTGAAAGCTCGCCTGAAGACCGTTGGAATCGTTGAACATCCATTCTCAATTAACATGGGTACCATGCGGGGGAACACCAACTGGGTGATTTATGATGTCGGTGGTGCGCGCAACCAACGTCATACATGGGCCCCATATTTCCAAGATGGTGAGTCCGTGCCGTTACCCCAATCGATCTGTCCTGAGCCCGAAATCAAGTGAACGCCATAATCTTCTTGGCGCCAATATCGGCGTTTGACCAGGTTCTCACGGAAGTGCGTGTCCCCAGTGCGGTGATTGCTTCCTCTAACCGGATTTCCCGGCGCTTCAGGACCCACGGGTGAATCGCCTGGAAGATTCGTTATTACTTTGGCGCGGCGTCGTATCAAATAAACTCCTCGAAAAGGTTCCTATTGTCCTTTTCCTGAACAAGTGCGACCTCTTGCGAGAGAAGCTCGAAGCTGGTATCCAGCTGAAGAGCCACTTACTGACGTATGGGGACCGACCCAATGATTATGAGTCCGTATCAAAATGTGCGTATGGCGGGCTTCGCGAAGTCTCATTGGTCTCAGTTCGCTAAACGAGATATAATTTAGATCTTCGCAACAAGTTTGGCCAGTTGCACAATTCTACTTCGCTCAATCGGGACCGCGAATTATTCAGTGCGTGTCTACTTGCAACATTCCACATGGAATTGACTGACGGCGTCACCTTGGTTGCAGTTCACTACACGTCTGTTGTCGACAAGGAGAAAACCGCTCAGATCATCGCAAGTGGTGGGTTCCTGTTGTGATTGGCTCGCACTGGCTTGCCACTAATTGGCTATTTCTTCTAGTTCGCGAAGCCATACTACGGCTTAACTTAAAAACGCTCCGGCTTATGTAGTTACCGACGCTGAGCGCGTTGCAGTCGGCGTCTCCGTACCCCCCCATCGGACAGCGATACCTTATTGTGCCTGTGTTGTTTGTTGGTCGGTGCATGGGCGTAATCTCTCCTCACTCTCACAACCTCATTTAGCTGGTATATAAAGTCTGTTCGTGTTGTGCTTTGCATTCTCTGTTCTGAGAGATACGAGGGTTTTTGTTCGTACTTGCGGTATTTTTTTTGTGCGGTTAGTTCGTTTTTATCGTCCATTTGATTCTGTAACCTACAGCTGGAAACGAAACGAACGATAGACCCGATATCGCTCAGTTTCTGTTTACTTTTGAAGCAGGACCCCAATTGCACTAGCGATTACACACATATATTTAGAATGTTGAACAGCTGTTAGCACTCTCAAATATACTTCTTTCTAAAATGAGGTGGAATTGGAATTTAGAGCACCTTCCTTGCAAAGCATCAAGGCATCGCGAAAATTCGGTAGCAGTCATGTGACGCGGCTATCAGGGTACTGGCTCTAGCCCCATGTTTGTACATGACAGGCCGGAGGAGACACGGGCAGAAGCCGCGGCGTGAACAACAGTAAAGGATGTGTGGTGAATGGGTGGTTGTGTGAAACCGCACGCGCAGGCATGGTAATGTTCTCCAGAAACGACATACGGAACCGTCTGGAATAATCCGAGTCTTCCCATGTAGGCATGGCCCGCTCACCGCGAGGCGCAGGGCAGCGGGCGTGGCACGTCTGTCATAGATGACCCCCTGTGCTTGATGGGTAAAGCCTCCTGCCCTGCTTTCCTCTTGTGGGTGGCAGCGGGTTATGATTGCCAGAGGGAGAGGGGAGTGGAGCGAAGAGCGGCATGGGTCCTGCAGTGAGCAGAGCGAGGCTGATTGTGCTATTTATTCCACAGTCTGTTCAAAGACCCGATCGTGTGATGGCTTGTGTAGAAGAGCGGGGGAGATGACACGGATAACAGCGTCGAGTCCTGTCTAGCCCTTTCCCGTGACCTGACGGAGACACTAGGAAGTGATGTGAGTAATGGAACAAAAGGAAATAACGATGAGCGCAGCTTCAGTGGTTTATGACCACGCGACGATTAAATAACTGAAGGTGGGACAAGTCAGTGTAACGTAGGTGCCCTTCAGTTCGACCATTTTGCCTCGAAGTCAGAAGCAAGGACGACGTCAGAACACGTGAGCTGGAATGTCATCGGTGCCAAATTCGGCAAACCAGACGTTGTTGGTGGTGTTTCACAGGGGTTCAAACTAAATACACCATGACAACACACCAGCCGGAGGATACGGCGACTACCCAGTCTTGGTTCCGTCAATTCATGTCAGATTATCGAGGGTCTCTGGACTTCAGTTCTGAGGACTCACTACTACAGCTCAATAATTCGATTGAAGACGAGGACCCTGTTCTTCACGAATTCAGAGGCGCCACATTTCTCGTGGATCTTACAGCTGAGGGTGCCTCCTTGCAAGCCGACGAGGATGACGTCCAAAAGGTGCTTGACCAACTCCGGGATCATTACAACATCACCCAAACCAGTCTGCTCACTGGCACTGAAGACAATTCGACAGTGGACACTCCACAACTTCCCCCTGATGGCTTTAGCGCACAGTGTAATTCACTTGAGCCCCTTACTCATTTTCTTAACATCATCATCCATGCTGCTGAGGAGTGTCTGCCTCCCACACGCTATCTCAAGTATCTTCAATTTGAAGTTTATGGGGCAGAGATGCAAGAAATGTTTGACATGGAGTATCCTTTGAGGCCTGACATTCTGGCACTGCTCCCCTCATGCACACCTCATCAGCGGGACACTTTGACTTCCTGGAGTGATGTTGCAGTCATTGTTGGGGTCAATCACAGGCCACTTGAACTAATCCAAACATTATCCATTTGTGCCAGCCGCTATCTCACTGTTGATAGGAGACGCTCTTTCTGCATTGCCATTACCTTCAACTACCAAACATTAAAGATGCACTTTCTCATTTTCCACCGCTCTGGAATATCCTTCTCACCTCCACTGTCCCTAAATCATGTGGATGGATTTCAAAGTGCCATCAAGCATATGGTTGGAATTCTGTCGATTCAAGATGAAGCTGCTTTTGGGTTGGATATGACTCGTGTTGGGAATGTGTATAACCTTAATGACCATGGCTACCACATCATTCATACACATCACTCAAACAACATTGTGTGTGGCCGTGCCACAGTCATGTACAGTCTCCAACGTACGGAAGTGGTCTTTAACTCTCTGTGACTTAGCTGTGACTTATGCTTTGTCAAACTACAGGTGTCCAAGATAGTATCTCAGCCATTAGCCAACCATCATCCCAGATGCTCATTCTCTTTGCTGAATTGCCAGAAAAGATTATATACAAGTTATCATATCAAATTGAGGGACATGCCCTCAAAGCTGCCTTACTTTCTCAATCCTTTGGCCAATTTGGTATTGCTGATGTTGTTGGATTTTACACCTCCTCACAGGTTCCCTTTGCCACTACAACATCTCACTTGTTAAACTCACAGTTCTTAAAACTTGTTGATGACAGTGTGGTTGGGATACCAGAGGCCAGATATTTACATTGCACTGCAATGTCACTGGAGGGACTGTCACTTGACAATACTATAACCTCCCTTAAAGAGGTAGAGACTGTGACAGAGAGACTGGCACCAGCTGACCTCTTGGAGACAATTCTCCATGCAATAATTGGTGAGTATGATTCTGCCTTCACATTTAGCTAGCTTCATGCAGTTTATTATTTTAGGTCACTATAACTTATTTCTTGGAGGAATTCTTCACAGGGATATTAGCCCTGAGAATATTATCCACCTAAGGAAGCCAATAAACAGACTTCACTGTCACTCAATGAACTTGTAGGCATCTTATTTTATTGATCTCTGTTCTAGTCTTGGTTGAATTTACTATTTAGGCTCCATTCTGTGCTTGGTCAAGATGTAAATCTCAACCTATGTCAAGGCTTTTTAATAGATGGAGATTATGCAATTGAGTGGCGCAAGTGTGCAAGGACATCATTGTGGGAACAATCAGTTTGTTATAATTAATGTATACACTTTATATCATGTTCTCATTGATGTTGTATATCACAGGGAACACTGTCATTTATGTCTGGCAACCTTCTTCTTTCCTGGTTTTTGAAATGGCCTGCTTTACACACAGCAGTGGATGATCTTGAATCCTTTCTTTGGGTTCTTGTGTGGACACTCATCCACATATTCAAACAGGTTGCAAGAATAACCAATGAAAGGTCATATATTCTCTTCCTAGATCATAATATCTTCTCCAGCCATCACATTATAAGTCTGGGTGCCATGAGGGAAATTGGAATAAGGAGAAACTGGCCAGATCAAGTCTTTGGTGGCCTTATCCAGGACTGGTTGAGAATTTCTCAGCAGTCACAAGGTCATATAGATCAACTGAGGCCTGCATTATTAAATTTGAGAGATGATGATATGGAGTCTCAGAAAAGGGTTTTGGATGATATTGACACATACTGTAGGGGGTGTTACAAAAGCTTCATTGAAGTGGGATACAATCACCTCAGCCAGATTAGAAAATTTTCTACCTGGAAAGAGGTGGTTGATTTTAATGGTGAGTTGTTGTAGTGACTAGTGACTTCATGCTATTAATTTCTCTGGTGCAAATGTGTCATGACTCATACCTAATTTTCCATTCCTTTTCTTCTTTTGTGACTCATCTTTAATTATACATGTGTACTACTAGGGCTCAGGCCCCCCCTTTACTTCACTTATTGTTCCTGTTACTCACTATGACCCATTAGTTATAGCCTAGGGAATAGTCATTGTTCCTGTAACTTATTATTCTTGTGATGTCTATTGTTCTAGTGATCTAGTGATGTCTATTGTTCTTGTGACACCATTGTTCTCATTTACTATAAAGTTAGGTTTGCTAGTTAGCTTGTAGCCTTTAGACTTAACTTCTTGTACACCAGGCCTGTGATGCCATGATTGTAGGACAGTCACATGAGTAATGCTTATCATGTGACAGTGTTTGTATTAGGCATGGACTAGACCCATGACATCATTGTGATGTCATCGTAGTCTAGATTGTGTATGATGTCATAGTGGAGCAAAGTGGAGTCATGATGTCATTATGACATCATTAGTGATGTCGTTACTAGTAGTAGTGGCTTGGACATGAGGCACTCCTAGTACAGTGCCCCCAAAAACTGTTCAAGTGTTTTGGACTTTTTGGTTAGATTGCATGTATCTAGTGAACCATGGCACCTATGGGCATGTGCATAGGCTTGTTAGAAAGCCCTTCATCGCAGCTTTCTGAGAGTATACTATATGTTATGAACACAGACCTCTAGGGAAACGCTTTAAGCGTCACGTGACTGTGGGAATAACTCCGGCTATCTCTTAACCGGTTTAAGCGTGTGACAAGTCACCTGACAGGTGACAGG